>Ga0224504_10000284_pt1 | contig 22403 bp, 17 predicted proteins | sample SF_Oct11_sed_USG_3_FD_170160 | JGI IMG/M metagenome (GOLD analysis project Ga0224504, IMG submission 170160) | Sediment microbial communities from San Francisco Bay, California, United States - SF_Oct11_sed_USGS_24 | ecosystem: Environmental > Aquatic > Marine > Sediment | place: USA...
GACGTCACCGTCGACGAGTTCCAGCGTCTTGAGTGCGGTGATCTCGGGAATGGTGTCGTAGCCGTTGTTCCACATCATGTTGTCGAGAATAGAAATCTCATCCGAGTTCGGATCGGCGTCGGGGTCCAGTGTGACGTTCGCGGCGTTCATATGGTCCGTAATCAGGATGCCGATCACCTGGTTGCCGGTAATAATGTTGCCCTCTATGGTCGTCTGGTCACCGGCCATATTGAGGATGCCCGTACCGGCCGGGATTCCGGACACCGTTGAACCGGGGATACCGAAGTTCGGTGTGTTGTTATTCACGACAAAATTGTTGCGCACGATCGTGTCAAAAGTCGTCTTGATCGGCAGACCCGGTGTAATAAACACGAGAATGCCGCCCGTGTTGTCATGCGCATAGTTGTTCTCAACGATCGAATGGCGGGTGTTTTCGATTTCGATACCGGCGACGTTGTTGAAGACTTCATTGTGCGCGACATGGATGTTGTCGCACATGCCGATGTAAATAGCGGCGTCCTCAATGCCACTAAGGACGTTGTGAGTGACCAGGCCATTGGTGCCGAATTCGGGGAAGATGCCGTAGACGCCGGTATCAACAATCCTGTTATTGCGGATCAGGAAGTTGTTGCCTGCCTGACCCATGATAGCGTTGCCTTTGTAGTGCTGGATCTGCAGGTTCTCTACGGTGATGTCGTTACCGGAATAAAGAACTGCGTCATTCAGTTTGGAGTCGCCTTCCATGACCGGCCAGACATCATCAATGACGACACCACTCAACACGATGTCGTCTTTGTCGATATAGACGGTTTCGTGATACGTACCGGGGAAGATCTTGATGATATCCCCGGACTGCGCTGCAGCTACGGCCACCTGGATTGAGTCACCATCGCGAACCTCATGCACGGCTCCTGTACCCGAACCCCCAACCGACCGCGTCAATGCGCTGCCGCTGGTCGCCTCGACGCGGTAACGCGCGCTGTCGCCAACCACAGTGCCGCGGTTGTCGCCTGCGAATTTCATGCCGCCGATAGCACCGGCGATGAGCAGCGCAATGGCCGCGATAACCAGACCCAGCTTCTTCCCCATGTCTTTTTCTTCTCCCGGCGCTAATTCTGATTCGATTGGCTCAAGCGCGTTGTCAGCGCCTGTGGCAACGTACCGATTGGCAGCAAGCCTGACGGCACCGTCTCTGGTATCTGAGGTTTGAAGCGCTCATCGCTCAGAGTACCGAGAAAATCGACCAGGCGATCGAGTTCGTCGTCGCTCAGGTTTGGCTCCCAGATATGCCAGTGCACGCTAACGCGTTTCTTTTCCTCGTCGGGCAGTGCGTGGCCGCGACCCAGCGTGTAGAACTCGGCGGCCTCACGCAGCGTAGCGAAAGTACCGGAGTGCATGTACGGCGCGGTTTGTTCAACATTGCGCAGGCTCGGCACCTTGAAGCCGCCGCGTAGTCCCGGATTCTCATAAACCGTTTCGGCCCCGGGATCGAACGCCCGTCCATCGGCTTCCCGAACGCCAATGACTGCGATTTGTTGATTCGTAAACAGCGGCGGCGTGTGGCATTCGGCGCAACGTGCGACAAACGAGCGGAAGACATTCATGCCGGCCTTTTCCGGCTCGGTCAAGGCGTCGTGATAGCCATGCGCGTACTGATCATAGCGGCTGTTCAGGGAAACCAGTGAGGTCTGGAATGCCGCGATAGCCGTGTATATCTGATCGAGCGTGGGTGGGTCTGCGCTACCCGGGTAGGCATCGCGGAACAGCCCCACATAGATGTCATTCGCCGCGATTTCGGCCAGGAGTCTTGCCGGACTGGTGCCCATTTCCTTCGCCGCATACAAGGGCCCTTGCATCTGTTCCTCCAGGGAACCGGCGCGCGCGTCCCAGAAGAACGTGTCCAGGAATGCGACATTCCAGAGGCTCGGGGCAGCCCGGTCGACCTCGGCACCGCCAATGCCAACACTGCGCGGACGGCCGTCTGCGAACCCGAGATCCGGGTGGTGACAGCTGGCACAGGAAAGTTTGTTGTTGCCTGATAGCAGCGGATCGAAGAACAGATAACGACCCAGGTCGATCTGTTGCGGGGAAAATCCGTCACGCGCTGCGGGTAAACCTGTCCTGGGGCCGCCCACACCAGCATAGCGCAGCGAATCGTAGTTCTGGTACAGCGTGCGCAACTCGCACGCGTTAGCGTCGGTCAGTTCAAATCCAGGTGGGCAATAATCCCGCAGTTCAATTGAAGTATCGGCAAATGTCGGCAGGCACAGAGCGAGTGCGGAGATACCTGCCAGGTATCTCCTACTGCTGCGCGTCTTGCTCATTCAGGAACGCAGCAATATCGTTGAGTTCGTCCTCGGAAACGGTCTTGGCCATCATCGCCATTTGCTGTCCGTACTTCGAATCCTCGTGCACCCCGCGCATACTTTCCTTGAATTTCCCGACCTGGCGAATCAGGTACCAGTCGCCAATGATGGTCAGGCGAGGCGTAAACAGGGCCTCGTTACCCCAGCCCTGGCCCCCATGACAGGCGCCGCATTTATTGGTGAACAACTTCTGGCCATTAACGATGTCGCCTTCGACGGTCGCTGCGGGTTGCGCCGCAGGCATAGCTGCGATGTAAGCCGTAATGTTTGCAACAGCGTCGCCATCCGTCAGCATGGCTGCCATCGGAAGCATCTGTGCGCCGGTCGTGTCGCCCGGCTCCTTGCCGCGTCTGCCATTCTTGAAATCCCATAGCTGGCGTGCGAGATAAGACTCGGACTGGCCGGCGATACCCGGGGCGTTGAGTGCCGCATTGCCGGCGCCATTCGCACCGTGACAGGCTATGCAGGCTGCATAGAGCGCCTCGCCGGATTCAGCGTCGCCAGCCGCGGCAAAACCAGGAAGAAGAAGGGCCGTTAGCAGAAAAATCGATGGTCGAAAGTTCATTGTCTGGGCGTTCCGGAGGTGTCAATATCGATGAGCCATCAAGTTTGGACAAGCGTACAACTGAAAACAAGTACGGGATAAGCGTATGTCAGGGCAGGAAAGCGAAATTGTCATTGTCGGAGCAGGAATAGCAGGGCTGGTCGCGGCTTATGAATGCCTGGAGCAAGGCAGGACGGTAACTATTATCGACCGCCATCGAGCGGAAAATGTCGGTGGGCTGGCACGTACAGCATTCGGTGGCATGGCGCTTGTCGGAACACCGTTACAGCGCAAGATGGGCATCAAGGATAACCCCGGCTTGGCATTGTCAGATTGGCGCTCTTTCGCCGAGTTCGGTGATGCGGACGTATGGCCCGACAGGTGGGCCGAGGCGTACGTCGAGCAGAGCACGGAAAAGGTCTTTCACTGGTTGCGTGAGAAGGGTCTGCGATTCATGCCGGCGGTCAACTGGGTGGAGCGCGGCAATTTTCTGCCGGGCAACAGCGTGCCCAGGTATCACATTCTCTGGGGAACGGGTCTTGGCCTGGTACTTCGCTTTGTAGACCTGCTCGCGGAGCACCGCAATGCCGACAAACTGCACTATGTATTCGGTTGCCGTGTCGAGGACCTCGTCATCGAAAACAGCCGCGTTGTCGGATGCCGCGGAGTTATCGAGGCAACAGGTGAAGAGCGCGAGTTTCGCGGTGACCAGACGATGGTCGCAACGGGTGGCATCAACGGTAATCTGCAAAAAGTCAGAGACCACTGGTACTGGGGTGAAGCGCCGGATGACCTGTTAAATGGTTCGCATCCATTCTGTGATGGCGCGATGCACGACGTTGTTGAACGGCAGGGTGGCGTGGTTACTCATCTCGAGAATATGTGGAACTATGCGGCCGGTATTCCGCATCCTTTCCCGCAGTTTGAGGGCCATGGTCTTAGTCTGATTCCGTGCAAATCCGCATTGTGGCTCGACCACACTGGCAAACGCATTGGGCCCGAGCCACTCGTAACCGGTTTCGATACAAACGACATGTGTGGACGCTTGTCGTCCATGGAGAAATCCTGGAGCTGGCAGGTTCTCAACTGGCGCATTGCTGCCCGCGAGTTTGCGATCTCGGGTTCTGAACACAACCCGCACATTCGTGACAGCCGCTTGCTACCGTTCCTCAAGGAAACGTTGCTGGGTAACCATCGGCTGATCCGGCAAATGCAGGAGGAGAGCGATCATTTCATCGTGGCCGACAGCCTGCCCGAATTAGTTGAGAAGATGAATGCACTGGACGGCGATAACCTGGTTGAGATCGACAATATCTCCCGTTCGATCGAGACATTCGACGACAATGTTCGCCGCGGTCAAGGACTATGGAACGACGATCAGCTTCGTCGCATCGTGCATGCTCGCGCGTGGCGCTCGGATCGCATTCGCACCTGCAAGCCAAAACCCCTGATGGATCATGGTCCGCTGATTGCAATCAAGCTGCGGCTGATAACCCGGAAGAGTCTCGGCGGTATCCAGACGGACCTGGCAAGTCGTGCGCTCGATCGCAATGGCAGTCCGATCGCCGGGCTTTATGCGATCGGTGAGGCGGCCGGCTTCGGAGGCGGTGGTGCCAGCGGTCGACGTTCTTTGGAAGGCACCTTCCTGTCGGGCTGTATCCTGACGGCGAGGGCGGCCGCAGAATCGCTCGACTAGAGTCGCTCGAGCCAATACCAAATTGTTCGCATCAATCGTCGAGGTGAAGATTGACACGCCGATTGTGGCGGCCTTTTTTCTCCACTTTGCCGATACGGACGGCGCCAACTTCGGATGTCGAGCGAAGATGTGTGCCGCCACAGGGTTGCAGGTCGATACCTTCGATTTCCAATAAACGAATGGCACCCTTGCCGCGCGGCGGCTGCACGGACATCGTGCGCACCAGCTCCGGATTCGCGTCGAGTTCATCCTCGCTTATCCAGCGGCAACGTACCGCATGATCGCCGGCGACAAGCGCAGCAAGCGCGGCACCGACGGTTTCCTTGTCGAGTGTATCTTCCATATCGAAGTCGAGGCGGCTCTTCTCTGCGCTGATGTTGCTGCCGGTTACTCCGTAGTGCAGAACGGTGCCAAGCAAGTGCATGGCGGTGTGCATGCGCATGTGCCGATAGCGCCGCTCCCAGTCAAGGGCCAATTCCACGCTGGTGCCGACAGCAGGACCTGCAGCACCGTCCTCCAGCAGGTGCGCGATGTCTCCATCGACGTAGCGAGTATCGACAACTCTTGCCGTACCACCGTCCCATGAGAGCGAACCGGTATCGCCGGGCTGCCCTCCACCCAGAGGATAGAAAATTGTCTGGTCAAGCCTGACGATGCCGTCGCCACTGGCAGTAACGGTCGCCGCGCAGGACTTCAGGTAGGAATCTTCACGAAAAAGGTCTTTGGTCAAAGGTGTGCCTCCAGCCATGTGCTCATGTCCTCGAGCACAGCGTCTTGTTCCGGCTCGTTGAAGATCTCATGATAAAGGCCAGGGTAGGTCTTCAACTTCTTGTCCGTCGAACTGACGGCTTCGTACAACTCCATAGAACCGTCCAGCGATGTCAACTGATCGTCCTCGCCATGCATGAGCATGATCGGCAGCTTGATTACGGCGGCTCTTGCCACCGTGCCTTGCATGGTCGCCGACATTTCGGACAGCAGGCGGGCAGAGAGCTTGCCGTGATTAACCAGGGGGTCGTTCATGTACGCAGAAACGACTGCCGGGTCCCGGCTCACACCGCTGGCGTCGAGCTGTATCAAGGGCAGTGTGGGTGCCAAAGCGGCCAAGAGCCGAATCAATGCAATGACGATAGCGGGCGGCGCCTGATCAGACTTGATAGCCGGCGCGGACAGCACGGCTGCGCGGAAAGCAGACTGGTGATCGAGCAGGAATGTCGCGGCGATCAGCCCGCCCATACTGTGCCCAAGAAGGAATATTGGTTGCCCCGGGTGTTCGCTACGCGCTGTCTCGAGCAGCGCCGCAACGCCGTCGAGATACACGCTGAAACGCTCCACAAAGCCGGCATGGCCATCGGACTTGCCGTGCCCGTAATGGTCAATCGTGAAAACCGCATAACCGCGTTGCGTCAGGTGTTTTGCGACGTGCGTATAGCGGCTGCTGTGCTCGCCGAGTCCGTGGATGAGTAATACGAGTGCCCGCGGTTCCGCGTCGGGCAGCCAGGTTTGCCGGTACAGCCGACTGGAGCCCCGTGCGGTTGAATGCGAGACTTCCAGGAAGGCCTCAAAGTGCCGCAATCTTCTTCTCCCCAAACTGTTCGAGATGCTCTTCTTCGTAGCCGCGAAGGATCGGGTCCAGCGTCCGGCTGATTAGCGTCTGGATGCGAATGCGCTCAAGTTGTGGCCAGGTCGCTCGTTCGCCTTCCTCCATCAGTGCTTTGATCTCTTCGTGCGTGCGCCAGGACAGCGCGCGGAAGGGATTGTGCAGCTTGGTCAGCGGCAGAATCGTAATGTCCCCAACGTAACTCTGGTTCATGACTGACAACAGAGAGTTCGTAACTCGCTTAAGGTTCGGCACAGTTGACAGGGGTTTGTCGAGAACGGTAGCGCTGGCATTCACCCAGGTCTTGGCGCTGGAAAACACCGCATGTTTTAGCGCCGACCAGGTATCGGGTTTGCGCTCACGATCGTTGATGAATGGAATGACCATCGGATTGGTCTGGCTCACAATGTAATGATTGACGCCGTAGAGCCGTGCGAGGCGTTTCGCAGGCAGGTCTTCGCTCAGCGAACCGTCGACCCAGCGACGCGAACCGTGATACTGCTGCCGTCCGCCCGTGTCGTTTTTTGCCATCAGCGTAACGGGAGGGAAAAATCCGGGGAACGCTGTCGATGCAAGTACGGCCTCGCGCAAGAAGACATTCGGTGACGTATCGGCGTTGAGCAGTCGCGAGCGTTGCAGTGCTTCTGCGGGAGCGACCGATACGTTCATGTGGCGCCCGGTGCGTTCGGCGGCTTCCTGGAACGTGTAGTCGGGAAGAAACAGCTCGAGCATGCCCCAGACGTCCTCCGCCGTAACCCGCTCCGGGCTTATGAAGGACATAATGGCGTCCAGCACGCCCGCCGGTGCTTTCTTGCCCGGCATTTGCACAGGGTCGAAGAAATTGCCGAGCTCCTCATCGGAGCTGGCGCACATGACCGCGCCGATAAATGCGCCACCGCTTGATCCGGAAATGATATCCGGCAGCAACTGCTGTTCCCAGAGCGCCTTGACCACACCGAGATGGAAGAACAGCAGGGTGCCGGAGCCGCTCATCATCAGGGCCGAGCGACCGAAACAGTGGCTTGCTCGGCGGAAGAAATCGAGTTTGTCCTCGAAGCTGATGTCGTCAACATCCGGGCTGGCGAGGTGCAGCAGCGACTCAGTGATCTCCCCCACGTATGCGTGAATCAGATCCTTGGTCCCGAACTTCGTCTTGCCGTAAAGGGCTGAGCTGCCCATACCGCCAAGATTTCCGTGAATGCCCTCGTTCAGCGTAAACAACAGGGCTCTGTTATCGCCTTTTTTACGTATCAGGCGTAGGTGATCGAGTCGCGCCCGAATTGAGGTGAAGTCGAAATGCTTGGATTCATCAACGGTCTGCCATTGGTTGGTGCCCGACGCCTTGTCGTGCTGCCTGGCCGCCTGTTTCCATTCCTCGTAATTAGCCGCTGCATCCATCGCGGCTTCGAGTTTATTCAGGCGTCTACTTAACACCAATTGCATCCTCCGTCAGGCAACTCCCTTGAGTGCTTCGGCCATATAGGCGCGCATCTCAATCTTACGTATCTTCCCCGTCACTGTCATTGGAAACTCTTCGACAAAACGCACATAGCGCGGGATCTTGAAGTGCGAAATCTGACCCTTGCAAAACTCCCGGACGTCTTCTTCGGTCATGGTCTGGTCGTCTTTCAGCTGAATCCAGGCGCACACTTCCTCACCCATTTTTGGATCCTCGACGCCGAATACCTGTACCTCACTAATCTGCGGATGTGTGTACAGGAATTCTTCAATTTCGCGTGGATAGATGTTCTCGCCGCCACGGATAATCATGTCCTTGATACGGCCTGTGATGCGGACATAGCCATGCTCGTTCATGGTGCCGAGATCGCCGGAATGCAGCCAGCCATCAATAATAGTCTCGGCCGTCTTCTCGTCGTCATCCCAGTAACCTTTCATGACCGAATAGCCGCGCGTACAGATTTCGCCCTGTTCGCCTATCGGTACGACGTGGTCCTCGGCGTCGACAATCTTGATTTCGACATAGGGGATAGGTCTGCCCACGGTCTGCGTGCGATTCTCCAGCGAATCTTCGGGCAGGGTCATGTGATTGATCGGGCTGACTTCTGTCTGGCCGTAGCCGATCAGCACGTTCTCCATGTGCATGTCGCCGATAATGCGCTTCATCAGTTCTTCCGGGCAGGGCGCGCCTGCGATAATGCCGGTACGCAAAGATGAAACGTCAAACTGCTCGAACTCCGGATGATCCAGTTCGGTTACAAACATTGTTGGCACGCCGTGCAGCGCCGTGCACCGTTCTGCCTCGACCGCCTCCAGCGTGGACAGTGGATCGAAGACGGGGCTGGGAAAGACCATCGTCGCACCATGCGACATTGCGGCCAGTACGCCGAGAACCATGCCAAAGCAATGATACAGCGGTACGGGAATGCAAAGCTTGTCGTCCGGCGTCAGCGCCATGCCTTTGCCCGCTTCATGGCCATTGTTCAAAATGTTCACATGGGTCAGTGTTGCCCCCTTGGGGTTGCCGGTCGTACCGCTGGTGAACTGGATGTTGATAGCGTCATCAGGACGCAGTTGTTGTTCAAACCGGGCCATGCGCTCGTACGTGCCTGGGTTACCCAATGAACATACGTCTTCAAATCCGAACATGCCCGGTGACGTCTCGTCACCCATCCGAATGACTGTCGTCAGCTGCGGAAGCCTCTCTGCGCGCAGGTAACCAGGCTCACAGGTGGCGATTTCCGGGACCAGCGTGGTCAGCATCTGCAGGTATTCGCTGGACTTGAATTTCTCAGCTGCGATGATCGCCTTACAGCCCACCTTGTTCAGAACGAATTCGAGCTCGAACAGGCGGTATGCAGGATTTATGCATACCATGATCGCGCCGATCTTGGCGGTCGCAAACTGGGTCAGTACCCACTCGTAACTGTTGGGTCCCCAGATGCCGACGCGATCACCGGGTTCGATTCCGAGAGCGACCAGTCCTGCCGCCAGGCGGTTAACCTGTTCCTGAAATTCACGATAGGTCCAGCGGATATCCTGGTGACGTACAACCAGGGCCAGAGCATCCGGATTTTGATCCACGACGCGGTCGAGGCAGCCGCCGATTGTCTCGTACAACAGCTGGCCGGAACCCTCGCCCGTCATGTAGCTTTGGGTGAGTTTTTTCATGACGATATTGTCCATCAAACAAGGTCCGTCGGTAATGTGGCTAACCCCAATTGACCCCGTAATTCCCGCAGAGGATAGTGTTTGTCATGAACGATAAATCAAACCTCATTGTCGGCTCGTCGCTTGGCGCCGAGCTGTCCGATAAAGAAGTTGCGATCCTGGGCGCCCTCATGGATGAGCGTAACCTGGCCGATGATGAATTCCTCTTTGAGGATGGCACGGCAGACGACTCCCTGCACATTATCCTGACCGGCAAGATCGAGGTGGTTAAACGTACGGGGGACGATAGCTTCGCGAGCCTTGCGGTTCTGCGTGAGGGGGAGTTGGCTGGAGAGCTTAGTTTCATAGACGGCGCTCCGCACACGGTTGGCCTGCGGGCTCTCTGCGAGACGCGTGTCCTGTCCCTGAGACGCAAGGCTTTCGAAGGAATCATCGACTCGAACCCGCAGCTGGTCTACAAGGTCATGCGGGCTGTAGCACGCTCTGCTCATCGTATCGTGCATCGCATGAACACCGAGTTTGTTGAGCTCTCAAATTACATATTCAAGCAGCATGGCCGATATTGATTGAATTAGGCTTGGGGGAATGAAAAAAGGGCGCCGCAGGGCGCCCTTTTTTTCACCCGTTTGCTCTACTCGGCAGCAGCAGCTTCTTTCAGTTGCTTCAACTCGCTGGTCGGGACCTCGGCATAGTGGCTAAAGTCCATGGTAAAGCTGCCATCGCCACCTGTGAGCGATTTCAGTCGCGAATGATAGCCTTGCAGCTCATGCAGAGGCGCCTGTCCTGACACCACCAGACGGCCGTCAGGCAGGGCGTCGGTGCCGCTGATCATGCCACGCATACCGGACAAGTCGCCTGTGACACCGCCGACACAATCGCTCGGGATGGTGAAGTCGACGTGGACGATCGGTTCCATCACGACAGGTCGTGCCTTGGCAACGGCGTCTACAAAAGCCTTCTTACCCGCCTGTACGAAAGCGATTTCCTTGGAATCGACCGAATGGTGTTTGCCATCGTAAACCGTGACCTTGATGTCCTGCATCGGGTAGCCATGAACGGCGCCTTCCTTCATGACCTGGCGCACACCATTCTCAACTGCAGGAATAAACTGATAGGGGATGGCACCGCCTACAACCTTGTTCTCGAACTCAAAACCACTGCCCGCCGGCAGTGGCTCGACACGCAGGTAGACCTCGCCGAACTGGCCCGCGCCGCCGGTTTGTTTCTTGTGCCGGTGATGACCTTCCGCCTTGCCCGTAATCGTCTCGCGATAGGCGATTGACGGGAGAGAGGTCACAATTTCCAGCCCATGCCGATCCTTTATCTGCTGCATGACGGTTGCCAGGTGCAGTTCACCCAGCCCCCTGAGGACGACCTCGTTCAGCGCGGCGTTGTGTTCCACATGCAGAGACGGGTCTTCCGCTTCCGCAACATGCAGGGCGTCTGACGTCTTCTGGGCGTCGGCATCGTTCTTGGGCCGAATAGCGAGACCGAACATAGGCTGTGGCAGCTCGACCGGCTTCAGATGAAAATGGTCTTCGTCGTGAGAGTCGTGCAGCACGGCATCGTAATGAGCATCCTCAACACGCGGTACGGCGCAGATGTCGCCGGGTACGCCGACCTCGGCCTTCGTATGTGTTTCGCCATTGACCTTTAGTAACTGGCTAGCCTTGAATGGTTTGCGAGCGTCGCCAACGAATAGCTGGTTGCCAGCCTCGATAGTGCCCTGGTAAATACGGAACAGACCGAGTCGTCCCTTGAAGGTATCGATGTTGACCATAAACACATGTGCGATCGCATGCAGGTCGGGATCCGGCAGGACCTTGGCTTCCTTTGCGTCGGCACCTTCACCGCTGAGGAACTTGGGAGGGTTGGCCTCGGTTGGGTTGGGCATCAGGCGTTCGAAGACCTGCAGCAGTTGGCGAATACCAGCGCCGGTCTCGGCGGATACAAAACAGACGGGTATAAGATGCTCTTCGCGCAGCGCCGTTTCGAAGGGATCATGCAGTTGGTCGGGCTGCAGCTCCTCGCCCTGTTCGAGATAAAGCTCCATAAGGTCTTCGTCAACCTCTACCACCTGATCTACAATTTGCGTGTGTGCTTCTTTCACCGAGCTGAACGCGGTCGCATCGCCCTCGGGCTGGAAGAAACAGTCGACGACGCCGGTGCCATCCGCTGATGGCAGGTTAACCGGCAGGCACTCGGGACCGAAAGCTTCCTGAATGTCATGAAATACTTTTTCGAGATTTACATCTTCGGCGTCAATCTGGTTGACGATAATCATGCGGCACATACGTCTGTCATGTGCGGCCTTCATCATGCGTCGAGCGATCATCTCGACGCCGGCCTGGGCGTTAATAACAACCGCTGCCGTTTCAGCGGCCGGCATGACCGAGAGGGCGCGTCCGTAAAAGTCGCGGTATCCAGGGGTATCGATCAGGTTGATATGAATGCCCTCGTGATCGAGGTGCAATACTGAGTTGATCTGCGAGTGTCCGATTTCCTTTTCACGCGGCGTGTAGTCGGAAACAGTGGTGCCTTTTTCGATCGAGCCTTTTTCCGCGAGTTTGCCGCCGGCATGCAACAGGGCTTCTGTTAGCAGTGTCTTTCCCGCGCGGCTCGGTCCCACCAAGCAGACGTTACGGATATCAGCAGTAGAATAGGGCATGAGCTTGTCCTCTCAGTCTTGTTTGCCGACAGCATAGCGCAGGGTGCGCGGTGCTAGTATTTCGGTTTTACACGTTCCGCGGATGCTGCAGCCAGCCGCGGGTAAAAAATATAATACACTTATTTTTCAGATACTTGACTCGTTCGGATTTTATTCTTCTGCCGGCGCGTCAAATGATTTTGAAAAGAATAACGCATTCAGGAACAACTTATTGGTGCCGTACCAGTAACCGCGGAAATTCGGGTTATCGGCAAACAGGATAATAGCCCCGGCACCCGCACGTTCGGCGATTAACGCGGCCGTCCCGGCGAGTGCACCTTCGTTTTCCGTCGAGACAAAACCCGAGAATACGGGTTTCTCGTCGTACGCAATGACCGTCGCCCAGGGGTTCTCCGTCGGCGCCATGGGCTCCTTGTAGTTTTTGTGCAGAAAGATGTTGCGCCTGTCGTAGCCGAATCCGAGTGGGTGCGTGTTATCCAGGTTAGCGGAGAAGATTGCACCGCCGACCACGTTTTGCGCCTCCTCGCTATCCTTGTCCGCGTACGACGAGCGCCCGGCTGGCTCTCCCGCTTCTTCCGCAGGCGCAGCCGGGGCCTCGTCGCTCTCTGGATCGATCCAGTCCAGCGTCGTGGCTCTTACCCATGGGGCCGCATTACGCATTCCGATCAGAGTCCCGCCTTCGGCGACCCATAGCCGTAGTCGATCTGCGAACTCCGGCGCATAGTCGTCATAGTTTCCATGCGGAAAGACGATGTGTGTGTAGTCGTTCCAATTAATGCCAGGCAGGCGATCACGGTCGCGCAGGGTCAGCGGCATGTTCATGCGGTAATCGAGCAGGTGCCAGATTTCGCCGGCGTCGTACAGGTTGATATTGCGTCCCACGATGAGTAGCGCATTGGGTTGCTTGAGTGGCCGGAACGATGGGCCACCCAGATCAACTCCTGCTGTGCCTGTGGCACTGCGGCCGGAGACCAGCGAATGCACAGTGATGCCGTCATCCGCTGCGATACTTTGCATCGTCTTTCTTATGTCATCGCGACTTTTGGTCTGGCGATCAAATGGCACGAGGATCGATCCCCGCGTCAGCTCAATCGGGCCCGACGCGGTCGTGGCCGTGAATGGTTTGGTTGCGACGCTTGCAAGCAGTCCGGCTTCGAACACACGTTGCAGGGCCCGCGGCGCGTAATAGCCATTCCATTCAAAGACGTAGCCATAGCTTGATGATGCTGGTGCGGCGGCGGTTGGCGCCGCTGGGGAGAACGATTCAGCGACGACGCCGTTGCGAATATCGCGATTGCCAAGCGCAGCGTTCTGCAAACCAAATGCGGCTGGCATGGTCCAGGTAGATACATCGTAGAAGGTGGAATCCTCAAATTCCAGGAGGGTCTCGAAGAGACTGCGAATCAGGCGATGTTGCGGCTGTGCGAAAGGCACGATCAGCGAGTCATCCGGACGATAGGTCTCGCCATTCACCGTGATCTCGCGGCCCAGCCTGTGAGTATCGATACGGTGGAAGTTCAGCATATCTGCAAAGAAATGCAGGCGTGCCGGATCACCCTGCGCACTCACTACCCATGCTTTGGTGGGGTAGGCCGCAGCATCACGCAGCGCAGATTCGTAAAAAGACTTCTGGTAACGCAGATAGTCGGGGCGCAGTCTCGCACCGGCTTCAATACTCGCGATACTGGTGCGGAAATGCTTGCGGATGTTTTCTCGATAGGTTCTGAGGCCGTGCGCTGTGTCGAGTTCACGTCCGGTCGTGGCCCCGGCTTCATAAAGTATGCCGACACCGCCGTTAACAAGTGGAAACGTCGAGCCCTTGCCGATGTAGAAATTATCGAAGTCCTCGCCATGGAAATACAGACGGCCCTCCGAATCGAGAAAGTCCTCGGATGTACGAGCGGTCTGGGCCATCAGGCGCTCTGCCTCATCGGGTGCGAGGGGGTTGGTACGGGTGGCGACACCGGGGTGAAAGTAGTAAGTCTGACCGCCGCCCATCTCGTGATAGTCGACGGTGAGATTAGGGCGCCATTCGTGCCACTTCTTCATCCATGCACGTGGCTCGGGCTGCGTCAGCAGCAACCATTGCCGATTCAGGTCAAACCAGTAGTGATTGGTACGGGCAAACTGCCAGCTGAAATCGTGCTCGATGTGTGACGGATCGCCGTTCGCGCGTTCCCCGCCGTACGCATCCAGCCACGCGATGCGCTGATTGTGACCATCGGGATTGAAGATCGCGGTAATCAGGACGACGCTCTCGTCAAGCATACGTTCGAGCTCGGGGCTCTGCGCCGCAGCGAGGTAATAAATGAATGGCAGTGAAGCATCCATGCCACTGGCTTCCGCACCGTGAACTCCATAATTGAGCCACGTGACGATCGGCATGTCTGTCGTGATTGATTTTCCTGACCCCGGCTCTGTCAGTGCGACATGTTGCTCGCGAATTTCGTCCAGGCGCGAATGATTGTCAGGCGAGGTGGCGACGACGAACAGGATTGGACGTCGCTCATGTGTATACCCAATCGTCTCGACAGTAAGCCGATCGCTCAGATTGGCAACGGTTGTAATGTACTCGACCAGCTTGTGGTGTCTTACAGGCGCCGCCCCGAGTTCATGGCCGAGTGCACTCGCGGGCGTTGGAATGGAAGTATCATAGGTGGCGTTGGACGGGTACATCTCGAGATCTGCTTTCCGAACATCCACATCGGCGCACAAAGGGGCGACCGGCAAAAAGATTAGCAGGGCAAGCAGTGTCCAGCGCATGGGTTACTCCGAGTTATTGTAGTTCTTAGTTCCCCAATACTATCGTGATAGTCTGGTAAAAAAACAGGAGTGCCTACGTAATGTTCAGGCTGTTCACGACCGTCGTTTCTCTGCTCGCAGCGGGTTGCGTGTTCGCACAGGCGCACAGCTCGTCGTACACAAAGGACTACCAGCGCGAAGCGCGCGATATTTTCGATGACATCATAGGGATGCGCACCGCAGCCGGGCACGGCAATGTCCCGGCGATGGCAGAGTATCTGGCTGACCATTTTCGCAAGGGAGGCTTCGATGCAGAGGATATTCATGTCCTGCCGCATACCGTGGAGACCGGCGAGAAGGTTGCGTCTCTGGTCGTTCGTTATCGCGGCAACGGGCTCGCGAACAAGAAGCCCGTATTGTTATTGGCACATATGGACGTCGTCGATGCGATTCGCTCGGACTGGGTGCGCGATCCGTACACGCTGATAGAGGAGGATGGCTTCTTCTTCGGTCGTGGTACCCGGGATAACAAGACCGGCGTGGCGATGCTTACAGCCACGTTCTTGCGACTGCAGCGTGAAAATTTCACGCCGACGCGCGACTTCATTATCGCTTTTACCGGTGATGAAGAAACCAATATGGAGACGATTCGCTCGCTCGTTACCGAACACCGCGCGCTGGTTGATGCTGAATACGTTCTGAACACTGATGCGGGCGGTGGCTACCGGGACCATGATCACGATCCTGTGGCATACCTGTTGCAGGCGGCAGAGAAAACCTATGTGACCTACGAGCTGACTATTCGCAATCCGGGCGGGCACAGCTCGCGGCCGCGAGCAGACAACGCCATTTACGAGCTGGCAACGGTTCTTAAAAATATTGAGGCTTATCGTTTCCCGATTCGTACTAACGAAATTTCGCTGGGTTATTTCAGGGAGATGTCGACCCTGGTTGGCGGAGAACTCGGTGAAGCGATGGCTGAGTTCGCACGCGATCCCGGCAATGCAGATGCGCAGGCCGTTCTTGAGACCTCGCCTGGCCAGGTCGGTGCGACCCGCACCACCTGCGTTGCCACGATGCTGTCTGCCGGACATGCCGAGAATGCGCTACCCCAGACGGCGACGGCGACGGTGAATTGCAGGATTTTCCCGGGAGTGCCGGCCAGCGAGGTGCAGGCGCAGCTTATGCAGGCGGCCGGCAATCCAGCACTCGAGATCAGCGTTACCTACGAACCTATGGAAGGCCCGATGTCGCAGCTGCAGGAAGCGGTGACGGCAACCGTAGGCAACGCGGCGAATGCCTCTCATGGCAAGGTACCACTTGTCCCCTACATGCAGGCGGGTGCGACAGATAGCCTGCATACGCGCCTTGCAGGCATGCCCTCTTATGGGGCGATGGGACTGTTCATGCGCCAGGAGGATATGTTTTCCCATGGCCTGAACGAACGTGTGCCCGTCGATTCGTTTTATCTGTCGCTGGAATACTGGCACCAGATTCTGACCGAACTCGGCAGCGAACGCGCAGCCCGCTGACAGACCGGGAACAAAAGAGGCGCCCAGGACGGGCGCCTCCAAATTGCCGTTTTATGATAATTGCGGCAAGGGGAATGTTACGGTCGAACTCCGTCTATGGCCGGATCGCCGGTCCAGCCGAGAGCTACCCAGTCAATCTGGCCGCCGAGGTGGCAGTCGCCACAGTTCGCGTCCATACCCCAAGCCTGCTCTCTTGGAGCAACTTCGTGGTTGACTGACAGGTACATCACGGTGTCGACGAAGCCGAAATCGCCGCTCGTGTAGGGCTGACCTGTTACGGCAGCTGCGTCCAGCAGAGCGAGATCCCAATCGAATGCACCCCAGTACGGGTTGGGTCCGCCGGCCAGGCCGAACAGGTGCGGAACCATGATGCGTTTGTTCACAACGTCAGCCACCTGGTTGCCGATCATTTTCTTGAATGGATAGATCATGGCATCTGGATCGGTGTACGCTCCCAACGGTTCGGCCAGGATCACAGGCTCTGTCTCGTATGTGTCGTTCGCACCCAACAGCATCTTGGTGTACTTGCCATTGAAGAAACGCAGCTCCGGCCGAACGTTGTTCGCCCACACGAAGTCGCCTTTCTTCTTGTCATAGGTCGGACGACCGGTAGCCGGGTCGACCGGCGGCACGATGTCCTGACCAGCCGTTTCCCAATACCACTCAACCTTCGTCGATGTGTTTCGAGCGAACGTCGGGATATGGCAGACCTGGCAAGCGAGTCTCTGATGGAGGTTGTTCGAGAAAACGAGTTCCACAGACGACCCGGCGTGAATGTTGTTCAGATCGCCGTGGCAGTCGTTGCATTGTTTCATGTCGCCTTCGTCAACTGAATGATACGGCATGCCGCCGATCCCGTGTGACAGCATGTTGCCTTCGGCATCGCGTTGCACCGCGTGGCAGGCCACGCATTCGAGGTTGCCGCCGTCCGTACCCATGTGCACATCGAACTCACGCGTTGTGTTGGCAATCGCCATGGCGAGGTCGCCATGTTTGACGTTGTCGCCGCCACCGGCTTTGGCGTGGCAGTCGATGCAATTGTCAATTGTTGGCGTGCCGCCATTCATGGCGACGCTTTGTGCAACGAGGTCAAGGTCTACCGTATCAGCCGGAAGTCCTGCCGTCGTTGGCGCTTTGGCGTAGGTTGCCGTCTGGTCGTGGCAAACGAGGCAGTCGATGTTTTCGGTATCGCCGAAATCGTAGCTGGCATCTCTGTAGTTGTAGCCAGCATGGCACTGCGTGCAACGGGCTTCGTTTGTCGCGACTGCGATGCAGAAGTTGTTCAGAATGTCGTTCTTACCGTGGATCTCGTTTTCAAAGCCTTCGATATTCGCTGAAACACCTTCCCACTTGAAGTGAGCGGTCTCGAGAACTTCATCGGCCAGCTTGCCGTGGCAGTTCAGACAGGACTTTGTCCCTTCGTAGGGATGCTCCAGGAAATAGCCCTTGTGCAGCTGGTCATTTGCGTAAGCGCCAGACGCGTAGGCATTACAGTCGTAAACATCGACAACGCCGTCGCCATTAGTGTCTTCATCAGGATCACCAATACCATTGTTATTCAGATCCCAGCAAGCCTGTCCAGCGGTCCCATCGGTACCGTCCGCACCATTGATACCATTCGATCCGGCAGCGCCATCGCTGCCTTCGCAACCGGCCAATCCCAACCCGACAGCAAAGGCGAGCAAGAGAAAGGCGTGTCTAACGATTCCATACATCTTGGTCATTGGTGATTCTCCAATATGAGTGGTTAAAGCGTGAGGCGTGCAGATTCAGGAATAGAATCGGCCCGGTAAATTCGAGGGCGGTGGCAGGGGGCGCTGGGGCGCCCTTCGATGCGATGAGCATTATTCTGATTGCCTGCAGTCCGACTAATATCAGTAATGACGTGTATTCGCATATACTAATATCCGTCGAATATCATCCTCTCCCTGCAAGAAATCGCAATACGCTGGAGCGAGAAAAACCCTAAGGATTTTCACCTACCGTTTCTGCGGTAGCCGCCGCATTGAACTGGCGGCCTTTTTGCCCCATCGTAGAAGGATGAAAGGGGATACCCGCAACCGCATCCTTGTGGCCAGCCTGCTGCTGTTCAATGAACAGGGCGAGCCCGGGACGACAACCAACGAGATTGCCGACGAGGTCGATATCAGCCCGGGTAATCTTCATTATCATTTCAGGAAGAAGGAACAGGTCGTCACGGCTTTACTCGATGAGTTCCAGGCTGATGCCAGGCGAGTATTGCAACCGCCGTCAGGCGACCTCGTCACGATCGACGACTTCTGGATGTTCCTTCACCTGCTGCTGGAATGCACGGCAGCTTATCGATTTTTGTTCAGAGATCTCGAGTCACTCAGTGAGCGGTATCCCGGCGTACGGCGGGTCCTGGGACACTTCGCCAAAGGACTGGCCGCCGTGTTCGAAATTTACCTGCGCCAGCTGGTGGCGAGTGGTTTATTGGTCTGCAGCGATGACGATGCGGCTATTATTGCTCGTAACCTGGCAGTTATCGCGTTGTTCTCGGAGCGATTTGACGGATTATCGGGGCTGGCGACGACGGCCGATGATTCTGCGCTGCGGGTGGCGGGGTCCATATTGAACGCGCTGAAACCGATTACTGCAGAGGATGCTGCAGCTCACATTGAAGATCTGGCCGCGCACTACAACGGCTAGCGCAAACAAAAAAGGACCGCGCAAGCGCGGTCCTTGAGTAAAAAGCCGCTTAGGGGGTTAGGCAGCTTTCTTGAACGTGTCGCGCACTTTGTCGCGCGCATCTTCGACTTTCTCTTCTACGTCGCCGCGAATGTCTTCAACTTTTCCTTCCCATTTGCCGAAAACCTTCTCGCCTTCTTTTGCGTACTTTTCGAATGTCTTGTCGAATTCAGCGAGTCTCTTATCGAACTCCTTCTGTGCGTAAGAGAACAGGCCAAGGCTAGCCATGAAAGTCTTGTTGGCCACCTTGAACGGTACTGCGATTGGGCTGCTCTCGAGTTTCTCGAAAACGGTCTTTTCAGGAACCACTTTCTTCACACGAGGCTTCCGGGCCGGAGCCTTTTTAGCCACAGGTTTCTTGGCTGCGGCTTTAGCTACAGGGGCTTTCTTTTCCGGTGCTTGTTTTACTTCCACTTTATCGGTCATGTCGGTTGTCCTACTTGCTGGTCTTCTTTACGGTTTTGGCAGCTTTCTTCTTCGCTGCCGGTTTCTTGGTGGTCCGCTTGCGGGTCGTTTTCTTCTTCGCCGCCGTTGTACCTTGCTCATTCAGAAGCCGGATTATCTTGTTCAGCTTCTTGTTGATTGCGTCGATGTCGTTCTTGCTGGGGACATTCAGGCGATCCATTGCGTCCGCAACGCGCGTGTCGAAGGCGCTCTGCAGCTTATCCAGCCGGGACTTGTCCCGAACCTGGTCAAGCAATCCGGTCGCCTTGGACTGCGCGTCCCCGGCCATGTCGCGAATGGTGTCCTGCACATCATCAATTAACGATTCGGTCTTTGTCGTCGTCTTCTTGCGGAACTTCTCGCCTTCCTTAATCAGCGATTCAAAACGCTTAGCGCCCTTTTTCTGCGCATCTGAAAGGGCGCCGAGTCCGGCCATGAAGGCGTGCTCAAGCTGCTCGGCCACATCGTTGGCGCGCTTGTCGTTGTCTTTTGCCATGGTATTGCTCCAGGGGTTATCTCATTTCGATGATTGAATGTTAGCTGTTAGGATTAGGGTGGTCACACTAACAATCAGGGCGCGGCAGGCATCAATGGAATGAGAATTCGACGACATCACAACCTGGGGCTCGAGGAAGCCCGTAATCGCGCCGACCGCATAGCGGTTGACCTGCAAGAGCAGTTCTCCCTCCGCTCGAACTGGCAGGGCGACGTATTGCAGGTCAAAGGTAACGGCGTGAACGGTCAACTTAGCGTTGACGACACGCACTTCGAACTCGATGTGAGCCTTGGCTTCGCACTCAAGCTAATGGAGGGGCCAATTCGATCAGCGATCGAAAAAATGATCGATGAGGAACTAGCCTAGTTCGCCTTTTGTTCTTCCACCATGGCTGCCACATCGGCTAGCAACGCCTTCGCGTCGTAGACGATGCCGTCCTTGATCGTATATTTGACCCCGCCGACACGGCCCGGCTTGGCTGTTGCGTCATCGAGTTTCACCGCTCCCGTACCGTACAGAACCTTCAGGTTCTCGAGCGGGTTTTCGTCGACAATCAAAAGATCGGCCAGCAGCCCAGGGCGAACCACGCCAAATTCGATTTCCCTGCCGCTCGGATTGAAGAGTTCTTCAGCACCGTGCATGGTTGCCGCGCGAATCACTTCAAGCGGGTGGAATCCGGCTTCCTGCAGCATTTCGAGCTCGAGAATCGTACCGAATCCATATAACTGGTAAATGAAGCCGGAATCCGACCCGACCGTGACGCGGCCGCCCCGATTCTTGTAGTCATTCAGGAACTGCATCCAGACGTGGTAAAAATTTCGCCACGCGATTTCGTCCTCGGTGGTCCAGTAGAACCAGTAGGCGCCGTGGCTTTCACGGCTTGGTTTGAAAAACTCCCACTGCGCCGGCAGCGTGTAGGTCTCATGCCAGTCTGCGTTACGCGCGCGCATGACATCACGGCCCGCCGAGTAGATGGTCATGGTGGGATTAATCGTGAAGTCGAGTTCGAGAAACTCATCCAGCAGTGCATTCCATTTGTCGGAGCCGCGACCGGCTACCAGGTTCCATTGGCGGGCGACCTGGCCAAAACGGTGCTGCTCGTTGCCATAGTTCATGTCGACGGGCCACGGTTGCACGTCGTGGTTTTCATACAGGGCCTCGAACAGCCCGTAGTAATGCGTCAGCGTGCCGAGTCCCAGGCGGGCGGCGTCCTGCGCATTCATCTGGGCAACGCCCATCTGTCCCAGGTGCGCGACCGAGCCGAGCTTGAGCTTGCTGGCCTCGTCCAGGAGTGCTGCCATGATGGCGGGTCGATGGGAGCCGAGCTTCAGACCGTCGATGCCGGCACGTGCCGCGTAGCGTACCCATTTGCGTGCGTCATCGGGTGTCAGGATCCGCTTGTCGGCATATTCCTCACCCGAGCCGATGGTGTGATAGGAGAAAATGCGCGGCGCGGTTATGGCGTTGCTCGCGCTGCGTTCCTTCTCCGCAAGTGAGAATTCCAACTTGCCACTTGGCACGCCGCGTACCGTCGTAATCCCATGGCCAAGCCATAGTTTGTACGTGTATTCGGCTTCTGGTGCCTTGGTTGCTCCGCCGGTGTGCGTGTGCGTGTCAACGATGCCGGGCATGACGTAGGCGCCGTGTGCATCAATTTCGCGCGAAGCATCGCCGGGTCGCGCGTCTTCCTTTATTTCGAGTCCCGGGTACCCAACCACCACTACGTCGGCAATGCGGTTGCCCTCGACAACGATATCGACCGGCCCGATCGGTGGTGCGCCGGTGCCATCAATGAGCGTTGCGCCGCGGATGATGAGGCGATCGTAAGGGCCGTCGCCCTCGGCACGGTCGGGCGCCGCGATCATTTGCGGTGCTTCGTCCTGCGCCAGTGCGGGCAGGGCGAATAGAGAGATCAATAAGGCGGTGCCGAGGCGTGCGGTTGATCTTGTCACTGAAGCGTCTCCCATCAAGTGATGAAGTCACCAGCGGCGTCGAATTGTCGCGGTGAGGTTGCGTCCGGGTGCATCGATTCCGGATCCATGTGTCCGGTATTGTTTGTCCGTCAAATTATCAGCACTGATGGTGACTTGCCAGCCATTGTCGCCTGACCAGGTGCCGCTGGCGCCAAGGCTTGCCCATCCCGCTGTGCCGTTCGGGTCGATACGCGGGTCCCCTACATCGCGATTACTCAGGCGATCCTGCCGCGCAGCCGCACGCAGCAAGGCATCAAATTGCCAACGGTCGGCAAGGTTGTACCTGAGGACAAGATTGCCGTTCAGGGGCGGCACGCGGTCGGCGGCCTCGTCTATGGCGTCGACGCGCTGCTCACCTCGTGTGTAGTTAAGCACAGCATGCATGCTCAGACGGTCCGTGAGTTCCGCCTTCAGGCTCGTTTCGATGCCATGGATCGACGACGACGCGGCATTGACGCTTTGCACAATGTCCCGCCCGCCCGGTGTCAGGGCACCCGTAGACAC
>Ga0224504_10000285_pt1 | contig 22389 bp, 20 predicted proteins | sample SF_Oct11_sed_USG_3_FD_170160 | JGI IMG/M metagenome (GOLD analysis project Ga0224504, IMG submission 170160) | Sediment microbial communities from San Francisco Bay, California, United States - SF_Oct11_sed_USGS_24 | ecosystem: Environmental > Aquatic > Marine > Sediment | place: USA...
TCATTGCGCTGTTGCATGAGGTCTACTGCGAGGCCTGAGCTATTTTCCGATACAAAAACTCGAAAAAATTTCTCCCAAAAGATCATCCGGCAGCATTTCGCCAGTGATTTCTCCCAGCGCCTGCTGCGCCAGGCGTAATTCTTCGGCCAGCAACTCGCCGGCCGCCAGGGATTGCATAACGGTGAAACCCTGTTCGATATGTCCCGCTGTCCGCTTGAGCGCATCAATATGACGTTGCCTGGCTGAAAAACTCCCCTCAACCTGGTCATTGGCCCCGATTGACTCTCGAATCCGGGCGCGCAGCAGATCCAGGCCCTGCCCCGTTTTCGCTGAAATCCAGACCACCTCATCCCGATTCTCAAGCACCCGCCCGGCTGATGTCACCAAATCAGCCTTGTTGGCAACGGTGATCGATTTGACACCCGTTGGAATTTCTTCTGCCAGTTGTGGGTCAAAACTCTCTTTTGTGCCATCCAGGACCATCAGTACGAGATCGGCTGATTCAAGCGCCCGTCGGGCTCGACGCACGCCTTCGGCTTCGATCCTGTCGTTGGTTTCGCGGATGCCGGCCGTATCAGCCAGGTGAACCGGAATGCCGTCGAGGTCAATCTGTTCCCTGAGCACGTCCCGGGTGGTTCCGGGAATGTCTGTGACAATCGCGCTTTCCTGCCCGGAAAGTGCGTTCAACAGGCTCGATTTGCCGGCGTTAGGCCGGCCAATGATGGCCAGCACGATGCCATCCCGGAGTAGCCGGCCCTGCCGGGCGTCGGCCAGCAGGCTTGCCAGGTGCTCACCTGCTTTCATCACGCGGTCCAACACGTCGCTTTCAGCCAGGAAATCGATCTCCTCGTCGGGAAAATCGATGGCCGCTTCGACAAATACGCGAATCGCTGTGAGTTCTTCCTGCAATTCACCCACCCGTGATGAGAACATACCCTGCAAACTGCGTTGGGCCGCACGGGCAGCGGCATCTGAACCCGATTCGATCAGGTCTGCTATGGCTTCCGCCTGTACCAGGTCCAGCTTGTCGTTGAGAAAGGCCCTTTCGGAAAATTCCCCGGGCCGGGCCAGGCGGGCGCCCAGTTCCTGCACTCGCTGAACCACCCGGTGCAGGATGAACGCGCCACCATGCCCCTGAAGTTCCAGCACGTGCTCGCCGGTAAAAGAATCAGGTGCGGGAAAGTAAAGAGCAATACCCGTATCGATGATGGTTCCATGGGCATCGGTAAAATCCGCCAGCGTCGCGTACCTGGCGCGCGGCAACGAACCAAGGATTGCTTCGGAAATTCGAGGAACATCCTGGCCAGATACCCGAACGATACCCAGGCCCCCTGCCCCCGGGGGCGTGGCGATTGCACAAATAGTGTCAGCGCCTGGCCTCATTTTCGAAAAACCCGGACGCCGTCAGTCGGCAGCAGCGATTTTGCGGGTGATGTAGTACTGCTGGGCCAGTGACAGGCCGGCATTGGTCGCCCAGTAGAGCACCAGCCCCGCCGGAAAAAAGGCGAACATGATCGAAAAAACGACCGGCATCATGGTCATCATTTTCTGCTGCAGCGGATCCATTCCCACCATTGGCGTCAACCGCTGGGTGGCGAACATGAACACCGCATTCAACAATGGCAGGATGAAGTAGGGGTCTCTGACTGACAGGTTATCTATCCACAGGATAAAAGGCGCCTGCCGCAGCTCAACGGATTCCAGCAACACCCAATAGAGCGCGATAAAAATCGGGATCTGTACCAGGATGGGTAGACAACCCCCAAGCGGATTGACCTTCTCCTTCTTGTACATCTCCATCATCGCCTGGCTCATTCGCTGGCGGTCATCACCGTAGCGTTCCTTGAGCTGTTCGATCCTGGGTTGCAGCTTGCGCATCCGCGCGGTAGAGCGATATTGCGCTTCGGTCAGCTTGAAGAAGGCAGCCTTGATCAGGATAGTCAGGATAACGATAGACCAACCCCAGTTACCCACGACGTTGTGAATCTTGTCCAGCAGCCAGAAAAGTGGCTTGGAGAAAACCGTGAAAATTCCGTAATTTACCGTGTATTCGAGACCGGGAGCAATCTCGGGAAGGTTGTCCTGCAGCTTTGGCCCGAGATAGAGGCGGCTGGAAAACTGCGTGCTTTCCCCGCTCGGCACCACCTTGGCCGGAGACACGCTCCGGGCGACATATCTCGGCCAGCCGTTGCCCGTGATCGCCTGGGTGGAATAGTTTGCTTCTTCTTCGGCTGGCGGAATCCAGGCAGCAAAGAAATAATGCTGGATCATCGACAGCCAGCCGCCCTGCGTCGTCTTCTTGTAAGGCTCTTCGGCGACATCATCGAAATCTACTTTCTCGAACTTGTCTTCGGGGTTGTAAAAACCGATGCCAACAAAGCTGTAGCGGGACGGGTTGGTAAAACTCCCTGACTCTTCATCGCCGGGAATGAGCCTTTGCAGTTGCTCATAGCGGCTCCCAGCCCAGTCGGATGCGCTGTTATTGTTTACCGAATGAAGGACTTCAATTTCATAGGAACCACGCCGGAATACATACGTTTTGGTTACTTCCACGCCGTCTTCGGAGACCCATGTCAGGGGTATCAGAAGCTCATCGGCGTCACTCGACAATGTGTGTTCCATCCTGCCTGAGCGATACGGTGTGGTGTGATTCGGTGCCTTCTGGTGAGAAAGCAAACCTGACTGGGCGATGAACATGCTGTTTCCCGACGGGGTCAACAGCCTGACCTTATTGCCAGGTTCCTTTAATTTGACCGGGTAGTCCAGCAACAGGGCTGAGACCAGGGTGCCGCCCACCAGGTCAATTTCAACATCAAGCACATCGGTTGTGACTGAAATCACCTGGCTGGGCGCTTGCATGCCCTGCGAACCGGATTCACTACCCTGCGCCGGCCTGTCCTGTTGAACATCGACAGGAGCAGGTAAGTCTGCAGCGCTCGACGTGCCGTCCTGTGGAAGCCCGGGCACAGCGGGTGTGTCGGACTGGGACGCTGACTGCGCGGTGGGCTGGGATGTCGGAGCCTGGGGCGCCGGGCCGTAATCTTTCTGCCATTGCACCCAAATCATGTAGCCCAGGAACACCAGTCCGATGATCAGTACCGGTCTTAGATTTCCCATCTTTTCCTATCCTTCAAGCCGGCTTTCCAGCCGAGACCAATGGCTCTGAAGAGAGCGGGAGAGTACCTGGTTACTCAACGTTGCCGCTTCAAGACGAGGCAGTACCACGATGTCCATTGGAGTATCCCGGTCTGAAAAATAGCGCCTGAAGCTTTCTCTGATCACCCTTTTGATCCTATTCCTGCCCACAGCCTTTTTGTCAATTTGCGTTGAAACGGCCATTCCAAGGCGGGGTTCGGACTGTTCTCCAAGCCTCGCGAAAACTTTGAAGCAGGCATCTGAAGATACCAGGGGTTTCCTGAAAACCCTTTTAAATTCAAGGGGCTTAGTTAGTTTCTGCTTGCGGGTAAATACCGCCCGTGACATGGCTGATTGCCTACAGCGGCCTGTTGTTTATGATGCGCTGAACGTCTATCCGTTGTTACGCAGAAAGACGCTTCCGGCCCTTGGCGCGACGGGCTTTTATGATAGCCTGCCCTGCTCGGGTGGACATTCTGGCACGAAAACCGTGTCGACGAGCGCGCTTGAGGCGGCTTGGCTGAAAAGTACGCTTCATTTCAGTAATCCTTAAGTTTGTTGGTGTTCCCGGCAACAAATAGCCGACAAAAGAGAGGAATTATAACTTTTCTGGTCAACTCGAACAAGACTCTTATGCGGGCTATTTATTCTGATGGTCAAGTTATCCACAGCGCGTTAGACTTAACGGCTCGGGGTCGCTTAGCTTGCTCAACGGCCAATTATAAAAAATGTTTTATTAATCCCGGAATGCCCCAAACACACTGGCAAACCTGCTTGAATCACCTGGAGCGCGAGCTTCCGGCTGAAGATTTCAATACCTGGATACGTCCCTTGCAAATCAAGTCGTCCCGGGGCCGCACCGTATTGCTCGCACCGAATGAATACGTGCGGGATTATATTTCGCTGAATCACCTTGAACGCATCCGGGATATTTTTGAACACCTGGGCGCATCCCGAGACATGGTGATCGTTGAAGTTAACCGTCAAAACGCCGTGGTCAAACCCGAAATCCGGAAATCGGTGCCGCTAAAAAGCATTAATACAGGCCTGGACCACCGCTATCGGTTCAAGAATTTCGTACAGGGAAAATCCAATGAACTGGCTTATGCTGCGGCTCAGCAGGTCGCTAAAAAGCCTGGCTCAGCTTATAACCCCCTGGTCATTTACGGCAGCACCGGTCTGGGTAAAACCCACCTGCTCCACGCGGCAGGTAACCTGCTACACAAGCGAAGCCCAGACTCAAAGGTCATTTATCTCGGTTCAGAGCAATTTGTCAGTGAAATGATCAGCGCTTTGAGGGGCGACCGGATCGAGGCATTCAAACAGCATTATCGAACCGCAGACGCCCTGCTTCTGGACGATGTCCAGTTTTTTGCCGGTAAAGATCGCACCCAAGAAGAATTCTTTCATACTTTCAATGCGTTATTGGATAGCCAGCAGCAAATAATACTGACCTGTGACCGCTATCCCAAAGAAGTAGACGGAATCGAAGCTCGTTTACGCTCCCGGTTTGGCTGGGGCTTGACCGTTTCCATTGAACCGCCGGATTTTGAAACCCGGGTAGCCATCCTGATGAACAAGGCACAGGAAAAAGACTTTTTCCTCGAAGAATCAGTTGCATATCTGGTCGCTCGCCGGGTACGTTCCCATGTTCGTGATCTCGAGGGTGCGCTTAACACCCTGTTCGCCAATGCTCGGTTTACCGGCAGGCCCATTACCGAAAGTTTCGCCCAGGAGGTTCTCCGGGAACTCTTCCATGTGCATGACCGGCTGATAACCATTGAAAACATCCAAAAGGCGGTTGCGGAATATTACAAACTCAGGGTTTCCGATCTACTGTCCCGTCGGCGCCCGCGCACGATTGCTCGTCCGCGGCAGGTAGCTATGGCGCTTTGCAAGGAATTGACCGAGCACAGCCTGCCGGAAATCGGAGACGCTTTTGGCGGCAGGGACCATACCACCGTATTGCATGCCTGTCGTAAAATTGACGAGCTTTGCGATACGGACGGGCGGATACGGGAGGACAAAGCCAAGCTGGTAAGGTCATTGACCGCCTGACCAGTTTCGATGCATAACACTGTGATTAAAAAACACTAAAGGCTGTGGATAAGTAAGGGATAAAATAAGGCGCTAAGTTATCCACAAACTGTAAACAGGAAAACAGTCTTGCTATGCTCCATTACAGGAAGAGCAATTTACTGAATTTTAAAGATAAAAATAGCTTATTGACTTATCCACCAGGCTTATTACTAATACAGTTTATTTAAATATATTTATATAAATAATCATTAACAGGAATGCGGTTATGAAATTCAGCATACAACAGGAAGCCCTGCTTCAGCCTATCAGCCAGGTCGTCGGGGTCGTCGAGCGTCGACAGACTTTGCCAGTACTGGCGAACTTTCTCGTTTCTGCCCAGGGTAATCGACTGTCCATTACCGGCACCGATATGGAAGTGGAGCTGATCGCCGCAGTAAACGCAGACATTCAATCGGAAGGGGAAATCACCGTTCCCGCCAGGAAGCTGGTAGATATCGTTCGAAAGTTACCCGAGGGTGTCAATATCACCGCAGTGCTGGAAGGTGACAAACTGTTGATTTCTTCCGGCCGAGGGCGTTATACGCTGGCCACTTTGCCAGCTACCGAGTTTCCAGCTACCGATCAGGTGGAAACCCTAGAAAACGTTAAAATACAAGAAGTTGAGTTAAAAAAACTTCTTGATAAAACGTCTTTTTCCATGGCCAATCAGGATGTTCGATATTATCTGAATGGACTGCTTTTCGAATTTCATGATGGCTCACTAACCACGGTTGCTACCGATGGCCACCGCCTGGCTGTGTGCGACATGGATAGTAAAATTGGCGTCGCCCAGGACCGCCAGATGATCGTTCCAAGGAAGGGGGTGCTTGAGTTATCCAGAATGCTCTCGGACAGTGATGACCTGGTCGAACTGGCCTTGGGTAAAAATCACATTCGCCTGGTCAAAGGCAACATGATTTTTACGTCAAAGCTGATCGATGGGCGCTTTCCGGATTACCAGGCCGTAATTCCGAAAGGAACGGACAGGCACATCACGTTGGACCGGCAGAGTTTTATGTTGGCCCTGCAACGCGCTTCAATTCTGTCCAATGAAAAATACAAGGGCGTCAGACTGGAAGCTTCGGTTGATTCCGTCAAGATAGTTGCCCATAACCCGCAACACGAGGAAGCCGTTGAGGAGCTTGAAGCAGAACTGAACTTTGATCACGTAGCCATAGGTTTCAACGTCACTTACCTGTTGGATGCCTTGAATGCCATTGAAGGTAACTCGGTAGTGATGGCGCTAAAGGATGCGAATAGCAGTTGTCTGATTTCCAGCGAAGCGGGTGGAAAAGACAAGCATGTGGTGATGCCCCTTAAACTTTAAGTCGGAACAGGCTTAGACTCCAAGTAATTGCAAATAAACAAATTACAGATAAGTAACCTCCGAAATCTTCAACAGGTCGTTATTGAGCCTCATACGGAGCTCAATGTACTATACGGCGGCAATGGTGCAGGCAAAACCAGCGTTCTGGAGTCCATTGTTATACTCTCGCGGGGCCGTTCATTCAGAACAACCCAGGCTTCAGATTTGCTGGGGCCTTTGCAGAAAACGTTCCAGGTTTTCGCCGAAATCTCGGGTAATCATTCCAGAACCTCTCGCATTGGTATTGAACGGTCCGGTAAACACTGGAGAGCACGAAAGGATGGGCAGGATCTTTCACAATTGAGTCAACTGACCCGCGCGCTGCCGGTTATTGTGATGGAACCCAATAGTCATTTGCTTGTGAGTGGCGCACCAGAAGGACGGAGAAGGTTTCTGGATTGGGGTATGTTTCACGTGGAACAAGAGTTTCTCAATATCTGGAGCGGCTTTTCAAAGATACTAAAGCAACGTAACGCCGCGTTAAGAAAAAACCACACTGAAGTGATTGATAGTATTGATGATGTATTTTGTGAATTGGGAAATCGACTGGATCATTTGAGAGCCGTTCATTGTCAGCAAGTGGAAAAAAAGCTGAAGACTCTGTTAAGCGAATTAAGCCCCAGGCTTGAACAGGTGGGCGTTGAATACAATAAGGGTTGGTCAGCGGATAGCCTGGAACAGTCCCTGGCCCTGGGTAGAGAGAAAGATCTTTTTAAGGGTGCGACCGGTTCAGGCCCACATCGCGCGGATTTATCATTTATATACAGAGGTGCGTCCGCTCGAGCGGTCATGAGCAGGGGAGAACAGAAAGTTCTGGCTGCGGCGCTGCTTTTATCACAAGCACAAATTCTCGATGAGCTTGAACAAGCCCCAATTGTTTTACTGGACGATCTGACCTCAGAGTTTGATCGGGAACATTTCAACAACGTGCTGCAGCGAGCGATGCAAATGACTGGCCAGGTTTGGATATCCGGTACCGACGCACCCAGGATGGAACATAACCACAAGTTGTTTCACGTGGAACATGGGGGGGTATCAGAAGTGCTATAATGTGAACTTGAAAAAGAGGGGTTTAAGACCCACATTGTATATTCGGCAAAAAGTTTTTGTCCTGCATAAAGATTCATATTTTCAAAAAGATACAAAACCCGCTGGAGGGTTGCTAAGCGCATGAGTAAGACACAATACGATTCGTCAAATATCAAGGTATTGAAAGGACTTGATGCTGTCAGAAAACGCCCGGGAATGTATATCGGCGACACAGATGACGGGACAGGTCTTCATCACATGGTGTTTGAAGTCGTCGATAATTCCATTGACGAAGCGCTAGCAGGACACTGTGATGCGATCAAGGTCACCATTCATGAAGACGATGCGCTAAGTGTCCAGGACAACGGTCGCGGTATTCCTGTTGATCTGCATGAAGAAGAAGGTGTTTCTGCAGCGGAAGTGATTATGACCGTGCTTCATGCCGGCGGAAAATTTGATGATAACTCGTACAAGGTGTCTGGGGGGCTTCATGGGGTAGGTGTGTCCGTGGTCAACGCCCTGTCGGAATTGCTGGAACTCAGAATAAAACGCGATGGCCATATCTGGCGGCAAACGTATCACATGGGTGTGCCAGAAAGTGATTTGGCGAAAACTGGAAGTAGCGAAGACACCGGCACAAAAATCTACTTCAAACCCAGTCATGAGGTCTTTACTGACGCCGTTTTTCACTATGACATACTCGCCAAGCGATTGAGAGAATTGAGTTTTCTTAATTCAGGAGTGCGAATTGAGTTATTGGATGAACGCAGCGGCAGAACTGATGTTTTTGAATATAAGGGCGGCATCAAGTCTTTCGTTGAACACTTGGGTAAGAACAAGAACCCGTTGCATCAAACGGTCATGCATGTGGCCGACGAGGCCAATGACATTACTGTTGAGGTCGCCATGCAGTGGACTGACGCTTACCAGGAAACGGTGTTCTGTTTCACCAACAACATTCCCCAGAAAGACGGCGGCGCGCACCTGGCGGGTTTTCGCGCAGCTTTGACCCGAACCATCAACAACTACATCGAAGAATCAGGCATCGCAAAGAAAGACAAGGTTTCAACCACGGGTGATGATGCTCGGGAAGGGTTGATTGCGGTGTTGTCAGTCAAGGTGCCAGACCCTAAATTTTCATCGCAGACGAAAGATAAATTGGTTTCGTCTGAGGTAAAACCGGTCGTTGAATCGCTCATCGGCTCTAATCTCCGGGATTTCCTGCTCGAAAATCCGGCAGAGGCAAAAACCATAACAGCCAAGGTTGTAGATGCAGCCCGCGCTCGGGAAGCGGCCCGTAAAGCTCGCGAGATGACCCGTCGCAAAGGCGTGTTGGATATCGCCGGCCTACCCGGTAAGTTAGCGGATTGTCAGGAAAAAGACCCGGCACTGTCAGAAATTTTCCTGGTAGAGGGTGATTCTGCCGGCGGCTCAGCCAAGCAAGGCAGGAACCGCAAATACCAGGCAATTCTGCCTTTAAAGGGTAAGATTCTTAATGTAGAAAAAGCCCGGTTTGACAAGATGTTGCAATCAGCGGAGGTTGGTACGCTGATCACGGCGCTCGGCTGTGGAATAGGGCGGGATGAGTTCGATGTGGATAAACTCCGCTACCATCGAATTATCATCATGACGGATGCCGATGTTGATGGATCACACATTCGCACGTTGCTGCTGACCTTTTTCTATCGCCAGATGCCGGAATTGATTGAGCGTGGTTACATCTATATCGGTCAACCGCCGCTTTACAAGATAAAGCAGGGAAAGCAGGAGCATTATCTCAAGGATGATACTGAACTGAATGATTACCTGATGGCCAGGGCGCTGGACGATGCCAGCCTGATCTTCGACCCTGCCGCGCCACCGCTGAAAGGAGAGGCGCTGGAACAGCTAATGCGGGATTACCTTGCTGTGCGCTTGACCAATGAACGACTGTCGCGTCGCTATGATCCCTTGCTATTAGAGCAACTAATTGATAGTAAAGTTTTTTCTAATGAATGGGACAGCGATCAAAAGGCTGATTGGTGCGAGCGAATCGAACAGCGCATGGCAGCTAAAAGCCCCCCCAGCGTGAGATACGGTCTTAAAGTGACCATGGGTGAGGAGGGAGATGTGCTCACCTTCAGCAAGATGACTCACGGTGTCACGGAAGAAAAAATTATCAAGCCTCATTTCTTCAAAGGTGCGGAGTATCGATTGATTGGGAAGCTTGCCGATACTCTGCACGGTCTCGTTCAGGAAGGGGCAACCGTGGTGCGCGGCAAGTCCAGTCAGGAAATCGTGTCTTTCCAGCAGGCCTATGAGTGGTTGATGAACGAAAGCCGAAAAGGTCGAAGTATCCAGCGCTTCAAGGGTTTGGGTGAAATGAACCCTGAACAACTTTGGGATACCACCGTGAATCCGGAAACGCGCAGGCTATTGCAGGTCACTATCGAGGACGCAGTCGCGGCCGATCAGATTTTCACCACCCTGATGGGTGATGAAGTCGAGCCCCGGCGGGAATTCATCGAGAGCAATGCGCTGGATGTGACCAACCTGGATGTATAAGCGCTAGGCTAAAACAGACAGGTCTGCAATACGGTCAAAAAGCGCTTTTAAATGCGACAGTAACGATAGCCGGTTCAATCTCTGGTCGTCGTCTTTATCCATCACCATGACGGCTTCGAAAAAAGCGTCAACCGGCTCTTTCAGTGTCGCCAGTTGTTTCAGGCTGTCACCGTAATCGCCTTTTTTCAGCAGGCGCTTCACGATATCATCGAGCCTGTTAATTTCTGCGAAAAGAACTCTTTCTTCGTCGAAAACAAATAGTTTTTCGTCTATTTCCTCCGAAACAATTTCGTTTGTTTTTCTAAGAATGTTGCCAATTCTTTTGTTTGCTGCTGCCAGGCTGACCGCTTCGGGCTGCCCCATGAATTTGGCCAGTGCGTTCAAGCGCCGGTCGAGGTCCGGCAGGCTGTCCCAGTCAGAAGCCAGCGCGGCGGAAATCAATTCCGCTCCATGCCCCTGGTCCCGGTAGTAACCACGCAGCCGATCGACGATAAACTCACGGACATCGAGTAAAAGTTCGGGTTTCACTTCCTGTTGTGTCGCCAGTTCGTTCGCCGCCATGGCAAGCAGGCGATCCAGAGGAATCTCCAGTTGGGCTTCGATCAGGATCCGCAGCAGCCCCAGAGCGGATCTTCTCAGGGCGAAGGGGTCTTTGTTTCCACTGGGCCGCAAACCTGCTACGAATATTCCTACCAGTGTGTCAACCCGGTCGGCCAGGCTGACGATTCTGCCTTCCTGTGATCGGGGAATCTGGTCGCCTGCAAACCTGGGCGAATAATGCTCTCCAATGGCACTGGAAACCTCCGCAGGCTCCCCTGAAAAGGCGGCATAATACTGTCCCATGGTCCCCTGGAGCTCCGGAAATTCACCGACCATCAGCGTCATCAGGTCACACTTGGCGAGCAGGGCTGCGCGCGAAGCGTGGCTTGAGCTCGCAGAAATAAAATCGGCTATCTTCGCCGAAAGCTTGAACATTCTTCGCGATTTGTCTCCAACAGTTCCTATATCCTTTTGGAAAACAACCCGATCCAGAAGCGGAATAAGGCTCTCCAGAGACTGCTTCCTGTCCTGCTCCAGGAAAAAGCGCGCGTCGGCCAGTCTAGGTCTGATGACTCGCTCATAACCGGATCTGACGGATTCCGTGTGAGCGCTTTCAATGTTCGAAATTGCAATGAACCGATGAGTCACCCGGCCCGGATTATGGCTATCCATGACCGGAAAGAATTTCTGGTGGTCCTGCATGCTGGCGATCAACGCTTCGTGGGGTACTTCCAGGAACTCCTTTTCGAAAGAACAGCTGACGGCAACCGGCCACTCCACCAGGTTATTTACTTCGTTGAGAAGATCAGGATCAATGTGCACATTGGAGTCTGCCTGTACCAGACTGTTCTGGATACGTGATTTCCGCTGGTCCTGATCTGCGATGACAAAGGCGTCCTGCAGCACTTGTAAATAGGCGCTGCTGTCCGGTATCTCATGAGGTCCTGGTGAATGAACCCGGTGTCCTCGGGTCTGGCGGCCGGCATTTTGCCCAAGTAATCGCCCTTCCAGCAACTGATCCCCATGCAGGACGATCAGCCAGTGCACCGGACGAACGAAACTGAAATCATGATCAGCCCAGCGCATCGGCCTGGGAACCGGCAATTGCTTGATGGCTTGTTCCAGAATCGGGTAAATGAGCTCCGAAAGCGGTTGGCCAGGCTGTTGTATGCGGGTATAAAGCCATTGACCCTTGTCAGTTTCCAGGGTTTCCAGCTCGCTCACGTCTTTGCCAACGGAGCGAGCAAAGCCAAGAGCCGCACCAGTGGGTTTTCCTTCATCATCAAAAGCAGCCTGCAGCGCCGGCCCCCGGCGTTCCTGGTCAAGGTCCGGTTGTGATGGAAAAACACCGGACAAAAGCAACGCCAGACGCCGGGGTGTCGAAAAGGAACGGCTGTTGCCGGCTTCAAACCGGATGTTGTTTTTTTCCAGCCCTGCTTTGACGCTGTTGAACAGCGCGTCCCTGATGGAGTCCAGGGCCTTGGGGGGCAATTCCTCGCAGCCCAGTTCTATCAGCAAGTCCGCGGATTTGGTATCGCTTCGGAGTGCTTCAGTCATTGTGCGCCTCCCCTGAGTAACGGGTTTTCAGTGCGGGGAACCCGAGTGCTTCGCGACTGGCGAAATAGGTTTCCGCCACCTTTCTGGCCAGGTCACGGACACGCAGAATGTAACGCTGGCGCTCCGTTACCGAGATCGCGCGCCGGGCATCGAGCAGGTTGAATGTATGTGACGCTTTCAGTACCTGCTCATAAGCCGGCAGAGGAAGCCCCAGCTCGACCAGCTTCCTCGCCTCAGCCTCGCAGGTGTCAAACCAGCCAAACAGCGCTTCGATATTCGCCTGTTCGAAGTTGTACTTTGATTGTTCCACCTCGTTCTGGTGAAACACTTCACCGTACGTTACCGGATCACCGCCAACATCGGTCCAGATGAGATCGTAGACACTGTCCACGCCTTGCAGATACATTGCCAGCCTCTCTGCACCGTAAGTGATTTCGCCCATGACGGGCTTGCATTCCAGGCCGCCGGCTTGCTGGAAATAGGTAAATTGCGTGACCTCCATGCCGTTGAGCCAGACTTCCCAGCCCAGGCCCCATGCGCCCAGGGTGGGGGATTCCCAATTGTCTTCCACGAACCGTATGTCGTGGACCGCGGGATCGATGCCCACCGCCTTCAAAGAGCCGAGATAAAGCTCCTGGAAGTCTTCAGGCGACGGCTTCATAACCACCTGGTACTGGTAATAGTGCTGCAAGCGGTTCGGATTCTCGCCGTAACGTCCATCGGTGGGCCGGCGGCTTGGTTGCACGTAGGCTGCACGCCAGGGTTCCGGACCAATGGAACGAAGGAATGTGGCCGGGTGGAAAGTACCGGCGCCGACTTCGAGGTCCAGGGGCTGGACCAGTACACAACCCTGCTGAGACCAGTAGGTCTCCAGGGCCTGGATGAATTCCTGAAAAGTCATGATGGGTTTTTGCCTGGCTCCGTCGAGCAGAACTCAAACCGCTTAGTATAGTCCCAGTGAGCCTTTGACAGAAGGCGTTCGTGATTGCGCCAGTCTACAAACCGGAAGCGGTCCGATATTAAGAAGGCTCAGCGCTTTCCACGATAAACACTACACCGTCAACCCCGCAAACCCTGACCCGTGTACCGGCTGGCAGATCGGGGCCCTTTACCCGCCAGGTGGAATCGTCTACCTCGACCTTTCCAACGCCGTTTTCAATCGGATGGTCCAGCGTAAAAACCCGCCCCGTGTACTGCTGGCCCCGTTGATTGAGAAGCGGTTGATCGGAGGAGGGAGGATGGACCTCACGGTATTTTCTCCAGGCCAATACGGCCACGACGGACAATAGACCAAACAACACCAGCTGCGCTTCGACCGGAATATCCGGGAATACCAGCAACAGGAAGCCCACGGCTGCAGCGGAAAATGCCAGCCACAGGAAGAAGAATACGGGAGAAGTGAGTTCAAGGATCAACAACATGCCGGCGAGGATCCACCAATGCCAGAAAACGATATGTGTCAGCCAATCCATCTAGCGGTCTCCCGGCCGGTCTTCGGTTTTAAAAGCCTCACGCGCAACCTCGGTCATTCCGGCCAGGCTGGACAATATACCGGTCGCTTCCATCGGCAGCAGCAGGGTCTTGGTATTCGGGCCGGTCGCAAAAGCACTCAGCGCTTCGACATATTTCTGGGCTACGAAGTAGTTGACGGCCTGAATGTTGCCAGAGGCGATGGCTTCTGAAACCATGGTGGTTGCCTTACCCTCGGCCTCGGCCAGTCGTTCACGGGCTTCGGCGTCCCTGAACGCGGCCTCTTTGCGGCCTTCGGCCTGCAGAATTGCTGCCTGTTTCAAGCCTTCGGCTTCCAGGATTTCAGCCTGGCGGGTGCCTTCGGCCTCCAGTATGGTGGCGCGTTTTTCCCGTTCAGCTTTCATTTGCCGGGCCATGGAATCCACCAGGTCCATGGGTGGGCTGATGTCCTTGATTTCTATGCGCGTAACTTTAACGCCCCAAGGCGTGGTTGCTTCATCTACAACATTCAGCAAGCGGGCGTTGATGTCATCACGCTTGGAAAGGGCATCATCCAGGTCCATTGAGCCCAAAACCGTACGAATGTTGGTCATTGTCAGGTTGAGAATCGCGTGTTCAAGGCGAAATACCTCGTAGGCTGCTTTGGCGGCATCGAGTACCTGGAAAAACACCACACCATCGACGGTCATCACCGCATTGTCCTTGGAAATCACTTCCTGGGAAGGGACGTCCAGCACCCGCTCCATCATGTTGACCTTGTGCCCCACGCGATTCACAAAGGGCATGATGAAATGAAATCCAGGCCTCAATGTGGTGCGGTATTTGCCGAACCGCTCCAGGGTATATTCATAACCCTGGTGCACAATGATCACGGCGGTGCGAACAACGGTGACGCCCAAAGCGGCAGCAATTACCGCCCAGATGAATACGCTGTCAAACATTTTGGCCTCTCCGGTTAGCGACTGATTTCCCTGAACCCCTTGAGCCACTTTGCGGTTACAGGAACTATCTCCCAGTGAAACCTTAACAAAACGCCCCATTGCCGTAATGCGCCAAAAGTCACGGCATGCGAGAATCATCGCCAGTGAGCAGCGGCGCCGGAGAGCCGGACATGAACCGAAAAGACAGGCTTTATCAATCGGAAATCACCGCTCCGGAAGATTTTGTGTTCGACGACCGCGTGGTCAGGGTGTTTCCTGACATGATCAACCGGTCCGTGCCTGGTTACAGCCTGATCGTGCCAATGATCGGGGTGCTGGCGCGGCGTTACGCCCAGGCTGACTCCAGGCTCTATGATCTCGGTTGCTCCCTTGGCGCGGTTTCCCTGGCGATGCAGGCGGCTGTGCATAAGCCCGGTGTTGAAATCGTCGCCGTTGACAGCTCAATGGAAATGATCCGCCAATTACAGCAGAACCTGGCGGAAGACAGCGACGCGGGGGCCGGCGCCATTCTCGCCCGGCAAGGCGACATCCTTGAAACACCGATTGAAAATGCATCGGTGGTCGTGCTGAATTTTACTCTGCAGTTTATCGAGATGGAAAAACGACAGGAACTGATGAACAGGATTGCCACCGGACTGAATCCCGGCGGGATCCTCGTGTTGTCAGAAAAAATTCGCTTTGATAGTGAGCGTGAACAGGAACTCCAGACCCTGTGGCATCACGATTTCAAAAAAACCCAGGGCTACTCGGATCTGGAAATCGCCCGGAAAAGGGATGCCCTGGAGAACGTACTCCGACCGGATAGCGCGGGACAACATATGGATCGATTGAAGACAGCCGGTTTCGGTCAGGTTTACCAGTGGTACCAGGGTTTCAATTTTGTGTCATTGGTGGCGTTCAGGAAAGACGGTGTCAACCTATAGCGCCCTGGCCGATCGCTGGCCGGAAAACGCCTGGTTACAGAACGTTTGTGCGAAAGCGGAGACCCGGCTGCGCGAACACCCGCATGGTGACCTGGCACGCTGGCGAGAGACGCTGCAAGAATTGCCGCGAGTGGATCCCCGGGCGGATCTTGATCAGCCTGCTCCGCGGCTGGGCGAGCTGTGTGCCCGTCCGGATCAGCTGAAGAAAAGCCTGATGGGACTGCATCCCTGGCGAAAAGGGCCCTTGCTGTTGGGCGGGGTGGAAATAGATACGGAATGGCGATCCGACTGGAAGTGGGAGCGCGTGGCACCGCATATTGAGCTGCAGGGACAGCGGGTTCTGGACATTGGTTCGGGTAATGGTTATTTCGGCCTTCGGATGTTGGGCGCCGGAGCCGAACTGGTTATTGGAATCGACCCGACTTTGCTTTTTGTCATGCAGTACCTGGCCTGCAGTCATTTCTCGGGTGATATTGGAAACTATGTCTTGCCGCTGGGCGTGGAAGAGCTGCCGGCGGGGCCAGCCGGGCTGGATACCGTTTTTTCGATGGGCGTTCTTTACCACCGCAAAGACCCGGCGGAACACCTGCTTCACATTCGCTCGCTGTTAAAAGACGGCGGCACCCTGGTGCTGGAAACCCTGGTGCTGCCGAAGGGCAGGGAGGAGAGCCTGCTGACCCCCGAGAACCGCTACGCCCGCATGCGAAATGTCTGGGCCATACCCGGAACAGGGCGCCTGTTGGACTGGGTTGAGGGGGCCGGGTTTACCAAGCCCAGGGTGGTGGATGTCACGCCAACCACCACCCTGGAGCAAAGAGCCACCGACTGGATGACCTTTGAATCCCTGGCAGAGGCGCTGGATCCGTCAGACCCGTCGAGAACGGTTGAAGGATTGCCGGCGCCTGTCCGGGCCATTGTCATAGCCGGCGGTTAACCGTCCGTTTCAAATTCAGAGCAATCCGGGCGATTTCCGCCGCGGCCAGCATGCCGTTCGGTCGCCCTGGTCTTACGCTCTTCTTTCAGCAACAGGAATTGCTCCTGCTGATCCGCTGTGAGAATCGCGAGGACGTCTTCTTCAGCCGCAGCTCTCTGGGCGCAGATCTCGGGGCCCAGCAAGGCCATGGACTGCTCATGCAAAGCTTTTTTCTCTGCCGCGTGTTGCTGCAGAATCACCAGCAATTCAACGGACTGCTCATCTGAGAGATCGAGAGACTCGCTCATACGGGCCAAAACATCCTCCACGCTGGGGCGGGACTGTTTCCAGTCGCGCCCGCCCTGTTGTTTGTCAGCCAGCGCAGAGCCGGCAGCAAGCAGACCAGAGGCGGTCAGAACGAGAACAGCATTTTTCAGAAAGGTATTCATCACTTACTCCTTTTGGTTGTTCAGTGCCAAGTCTGAGATGCAATGTGGAAGTAAATGTGGAGAAAAAAAGAAGTTTTAGGCGATGACTTGAATGCGCTGCCGCTTGCGGTGCAGGATGTGATTAATGAAGACTTTTTTTTCAAAAATACTCGTTGCCCAGGTCATAGCGGTCGTTCTGGCGCTGTTGGTGATTACCATGATTACGCGGATCAGTCTGGACCGGGGAGTCAGGAACTTTCTGAAAGCCCAGGAAGACAGTGTCCTGGAAGTCGCCGCACCGGTTTTGGCGGATGTTTATGCAACTCAAAACAGCTGGAGCGCGGTTCTTGACAACCCGGAGAACTGGCAACGGGTCTGGCGCAGCACGCGGGGACAAGCGGATAGACACCCCGAACGTGGACCGCGGCAGCGGCCGCCGCGGGGCCGAAACGATCGTCCTCCGCCTGAGCCGCGTGGAATATCTGCTGACCTGCAAGTGCTGCGCTGGATGCGTCCCTCTGATCGCGGCATGCTCAGGGAGCGGCTATTTTTACTCGATGCTGAGCTCAGCAGAGTGGCTGGCCCGAAAATCGAATCAGTGGAAGGCCTGGACCTGAAATCCGTCGAGGTAGAAGAGGCGGTGGTGGGCTGGATCGGATTTTCACCGATGGGTAATGTATTGCCGCCCGAAGCAGAACGGTTTTTTCGCGGCCAGATCAGGATTTCCATGATCGCATTGGCAATCGCGCTGTTGGTAGCCACGGCGCTGGCTTTGCTGCTGGCACGCAACCTCAGTCGCCCGGTGAAATCACTGGACAGCACGGTCAGGCGTCTCAGCGAAGGAGACTACGAGGCGAGGGCAACACTTTTTTCTCTGGATGAGACCGGCCGCCTGGCTGAACACATCAACCTGTTGGCGGCGTCACTCGAGCAGAACCGCACAGCCCGGCGTCGATGGATGGCTGATATCGCGCATGAACTGCGAACGCCTGTTGCCATTCTGAAAGGTGAGATCGAGGCGCTTTCAGACGGGGTCAGACAGGCAGATGACCGGTTGACCGCGTCACTGCAGGAGGAAATTGATCAGCTGTCTGCATTGATCGATGACTTGCAGACACTGGCCCTGTCTGATGCCGGCGCATTGAATATCCAGAAGGAGAAGGTCCGCCTGGATATGCTGATACATCAGTGTGCCGAGTCTTATGGCGAACGGATGGCTCAGAAGAACATTGATCTGGTGCTGGCGGTCACCGAGCTGGAGATTTCAGCTGACCCGCAGCGGTTGCGGCAGTTGCTCCTTAATCTGCTCGAAAATTGCAGCCGTTACGTCGATGAGGGCGGCACGGTTACCCTGGATCTGAGCGTAAAACAGGACCGTTGCCAACTGTTGATCGACGACACCGGGCCCGGCCTGAGTGAATCGCAGAGAAAACGGCTCTTTGAACGGTTTTATCGAGTAGATGAAAGTCGCCGCAGGTCCGCTGGCGGCACAGGTCTTGGGTTGTCTATCTGCAGAAACATAGTTGAGGCCCATGGTGGCCGCATTCTTGCTGAGAAAGCGTGCGCAGGCGGGCTAAGAATCCGAATTGATTTACCGATTTGAGAGTTGGCGATGACGGCCCGAGAAAAAAAAATTCTGATTGTCGAGGATGAACCCAAAATTGCCTCACTGCTGGCCGATTACCTGCAGTCGCAGGGCTCATTTCACACCCATGCTGTCCACCGTGGCGATCTGGCCATGGATGCTTTTGGTAAATTTGCCCCAGACCTGGTGCTGCTGGACCTGATGTTGCCGGGTATGGATGGCATTGAAGTCTGTAAGCAGTTACGGGCGGTCAGCGAAGTGCCGATCATCATGGTGACGGCAAGGGTCGAGGAAATCGATCGCCTGCTTGGACTGGAGTTGGGTGCCGATGATTATATCTGTAAGCCGTTTTCACCGAGGGAGGTCGTGGCTCGTGTAAAAGCGGTTCTCAGGCGCTGTGCGCCGGAACACACCGGGGAGCAACGGCTTGCGCTCGTCATAAACGAAGAAAAATTCAGCGCCAGTTTGAATGGGCAGGAGTTACGGCTGACGCCGGTTGAATTTTCATTGCTGAAAACATTGAGCGGTCAGGCCGGTAGGGTATTTTCCCGTAATCAACTGATGAACGGCATGTACCGTGATTACCGGGTAGTCAGCGACCGGGCGGTAGACACGCACGTGAAGAATCTTCGAAGAAAATTGTCAGCGGTACATGGTTCAGATGACCTGATCAAATCCGTCTATGGGCTCGGTTACCGTTTTGAGGGCTGATTTCCTGCACAACGCAGAGCAGGTTAACCGAAGCAAAGACCGCAGCCTGCTCTCATACTGTATTCATCATGCGAAAGAGCCGGCAATTTGCCCTGAGTCTTATTCTGATCCTTGCCTGCGCTTCCGTGGCGCTGGCTGACAGCTTTCGCTGCGGCCGCAAGCTTATCAGGACCGGTGATTCCAGCGGTGAACTCATTCGGCTATGTGGTGAGCCGTACCACAAGGACAGAGGGCGTGCCCGGCTGGACATCGATGGGATCAACAGGAACGTGAGCATCGAGCGCTGGCATTACAAGAAAAGCAGCCGTAGCCTGGAGCATATTATTGTCGTTCACCAGGGAATCGTGCAACAGGTGATCGTAGGCGGTCGGTAATATAATACTACTCAGAACTAAATGCCGTGCGGTGGATCAAACCACTCGAGAGACACGCTTGATAGAACCTCCTCCCATGGAAACTCGGGGCCTGGATCGAGCTTACGAAAAACGCGTCTGGCCGGCTGGTCCGAAGCTACGACGGTTTCGGTATCCAGACTCGCGTGACCGCTGATTTTCGTTAAACAGCTATAGTCCTCTGCCAGTCGATTTAATAGTGAGATCAAGGCTTTAATTTGTGCGGCGGGATAAGGTTCTTTCATGAGCTGGTTACGGGAATCGAACCAGTCCGGAAACCTGCCGGTATTCACAAGCTCGATGCCTATGCTTCGTTCATTATAATTACGGACATGGTGAGCGACCCGGTCCAGTGGGACCCATTGCTCAACATTGCCATTTCGTTCTATGTAGAAGTGTCCAGAGTTGCCGGTTCCGGAATCGGGATAATGAATGTGCTGGCCATATTCCCTCGCGGTAGCGAGATCCGGCAGTTCGGTGCAGTGAATGACAACCAGGTCAATGGCGTCTGTTGGCCGCGAGACCAGGCGGTGGGCATAGGGTAGCAGATTTTCATTTATGAGTTGTGCAGGGTGCAAAGCGAGTACTCAGTGCCGGGTCGAAAGACGAAGTTCACGGTTGAGGCCCGGGACAGGGGCCAGCGGTGTCACCATGGTCGAGATGAACAAAGCTGTCTGCATTGGAAACCGTCAGCGTTTTTGTACCATCATGACAAACCATTAGCTGGCCAGACCGGCGGTCCTGGATTGAATCGGTCTTGCAGCCGACCAGGAACAGGACACACACCAGCAGAAGAATCCAACTCGGCACTTTATCAGCCTTCCTGCAGCAGCTTTCTCAGGTCAATAATGGCCGCATTGGCCCTGGCAATATAGTTGGCCATCACCAGGGAGTGATTGGCAAACAGTCCAAACTGGTCTCCGTTCAGAACCATCGGGCTGCGCAATGGGTTTTGGGTGGATTCAAGTTCCCGGATGATTTGCCTGAAGCTGACCGTCGCATTTTTCTTGCTCAGGACATCCTGGAAATCAACCTCCATGGCATGCAGAAAATGAACCAGGGCCCAGGCGCTGCCCCGGGATTCGTAGAAAATATCGTCAATCTGTGTCCAGGGTGTCTTTACCAGCACGATGTCCGGGCTTTCGGTTGACTGGCGGGCTTCTGTATCACCGGAAAGGTCTGTATTCAAACGAGCCTGGCCCACACTGGCGGATAATCGTTGCGAGAGTGACCCGAGGCGCTTTTCAACGATCGCCAGCCAGTCAACCAGGTTATCGGCGCGGGCGTAAAACTGGGCGTCTGGTGAGTTTGGTGAGGACAGGCGTGTCAGGTATTTTTCCAGTGCCTCGTTGGCCTTGCGGTATCTTCCCTCGGTGTCCGGCGGAAACCAGCGTTCATTGTCGTAGTGAAAGAGAGGGTCCGCCTCCGAAAGGTCAATATCCTCGGTCGACTGGGTCTGGGAGCGGCTGAAATCATTGCGCATGGCTCTGGCCAGGTCACGGACCTGGGTGAGCACCCCAAATTCCCAGTTGGGCACATTGTCCAGGAAAACCCAGGGGGGAAGAATGTCATTCGACATGTACCCGCCACGCTTGTTCAACATGACGTCAACGGTCTCAATCAACGTCGCCGTCGTCGTGTAGCCGGTTACGACCTTGTGATGGTGTTCCTGGGCATGCAACGTCGCGGTTGCCATCGGGTTGAAAGCGGGGGGCTCATGATTCAGGAAAAACATCATCACGAGGCACAGCAATACCAGGCTAGCCGGTATGCTGATCCACAATGCGCGAGCGCGCAGGCTTATCTGCTTGATCATTGTTCAAACATACCAGAAAAGCAGGGGCTTTCGCTGTGCCTTTAGTCAGGAATTACCGGGTAATGGCAGTAAGGAGTCGTAAATCAGAGCCTGCAGGCTGGAAAATTCCTCTGCGTTGGGGCCGATAATCGCCGCAGAGCCGCTTTGTAATTCCACAAGAACCGCTTCAACATCGTCGAATGCCAGTGTCTGGCGGTCCTTAACTTCGGTATCGGGCATGTAAAAAACCGTCACTGGCCCGCTGCCGGTATTCAGGATCATGTGGACGCCTTTACCGTCAGGAGTGGGGCAATACTTGATCACACCCACGATATCTGCAAGCGCGGGACTCGCCTGGATGTCCAGTTCAGCCAGGATGTTCTGGACGTCGGCCGTCGACACCTCATCTGTGCGCGTCAGGAGAGAAACACCGTCGTGACGATAATGATCAACCAGGTAGTCTTCGACTGAGTCCCAGCCCGGGTTCATTTTCCAAACAATGCCAGCGGCGCCCACCGCGACAAAAAGACTGGCGGCCAGCGCGAACTTGAGCAGCCGGCTTCTGCGTGGGCTGGCGGCAGGTTGCTGACTGATCAATAACAGTTCTTCCACCAGTCCTGCAGGCTCGGGCAAGGCTACTGCGCGCTCCAGCTTTTCTTCGAAAAGAGCAGCATCAAGGGCTTCCTGCTCAAATTCAGGGGAAGACTGACAGGCACGACGGAACTCCGGATCCTCGTTTCGAGGATCTGCTCCCAGTAATCGCTTGAACTCAGAAAAGTTCATGGACATTGCCAGTTACTCCATCTTTACGCAGTTGAGACTTAAGCTGTTCACGGGCTCTGAACAACTGGGTCATAACGGCGCTTTTGCTGACATCCAGTGCCTCGGATATCTCCTGGCAGCTGTAACCGAGCACCACCTGCATCAACAGGGGTTCCCGGTATTTGGGCGCCAATTTCATGATGCCCTGGCGCAACAGCC
>Ga0224504_10000286_pt1 | contig 22374 bp, 18 predicted proteins | sample SF_Oct11_sed_USG_3_FD_170160 | JGI IMG/M metagenome (GOLD analysis project Ga0224504, IMG submission 170160) | Sediment microbial communities from San Francisco Bay, California, United States - SF_Oct11_sed_USGS_24 | ecosystem: Environmental > Aquatic > Marine > Sediment | place: USA...
ATTGAAGTGATTGATTTTTCCGATAGCTGTCAGCTGCGTGTCGTGCGAATGCGTGCGAGGATGTCCTTGCGCGCCCCGGCCAGCATCGAATCGCGATCAATCGTGTCGAGAATATTACGAATCACCTGCTTGGGCCCGTCCTCGCCCCAGGAGCAGCCAGCAGCGAGGTACTCCTCGGCGGCGCGACCGACAACGTAGGTGGAATAGTAGGCAACGGCTCCCTGTGCGCCTGCTGTCAGCAAGGTTGACAGGCCGACGCTACCGGCTTTTAGCAGCGAAGAGGCCAGGTGCACCAGCCAGGTTGCGCCCATCAACAGCAGCAGTTGCCCGCTGATGGCCTTGATCAGCGTACCCGACTGACTGCGTGTCATGGGCATGCCATAGACATTCGACAGGTGCACGATCATGGAGATGTCGACGGCAATGGCAGCAGCAAGGTCCGCTACCGGTACCGGGTTGATAGCGACGGCAAGACCCTTGACCAGGCTGTAACTGCGAATGACCTTTTCCCCCAGCTGGCTGCGGGCAGCCAGCACTCGCATTCCCACCTTGTCGCTCAGGTCGCCGGCAAACAGGCTGGCATTGAGTGCCGCCAGGGTCTTTCCCTCCGCCTCAAGAATTTCCCAGATGCGCTCTTTCAATACCGTGATGTCGGGTGGTGAAGGGCGTTCGGTTTCGGTTTCCATGCCCTCCGCATCAATCGAGATGACAATGCGAGCTGGCGGGTCGGCAGCTACTTCAACCAGGTTTTCGACAGGAATAAGATTTCCGAGCCGTGCCAGCAGGCTGTCGCGTAATTCTGTGCGCTGCACGCTGGTATAGCGATCACATTTATTCAGTACCAGCAGTAATGGCCGGTGCTCCTGTGCGAGTTGCTGCAATGCCTCGTATTCGCTATCTGTCATATCACCATCGATAACAAACAGCACCAGGTCGGAGCGCTGTGAGACCTCGTGGGCCATGCGCTCGCGTGCCTCGCCATCGATTTCGTTGATGCCGGGGGTGTCGATCAGGAACAGTGAGCCGCTTTCCTGTTCATTCCAGTGCGCCATTTCATTGTGTTTTGTTTCGCCATGCAGGGCACTGGTGGAAAAACGTTGCTCGCCGATAAGGGCGTTTAACACCGAGGATTTTCCGACGCTGACACGGCCGAGTACCGCGATATGAATATGACCGTGTTCAATCTTGTCGAGCATCGCCTGTACCTGGCTGAAATCGTCGGCAAGTTCGGCGCGTGCTTCAGGTGGCAGTCGCTGGTCCTGCAGCAGCAGTTCAAGGCTGTCACGTGCCTGGTCAAGGTGGGAGTCAGTTGTCATTGGGAATCTTTATCGTGGCGTTGTTCGTCACGTACATCAAGTGCCAGCCGCAGCAGTTTGCGCGCATGTGATTCTGCATTGCTGACAAGGTTGTCCCTGAACATCAGGCTGGCGGGGGCAGGGCGCAGTTCGCCACGGGTTTCCAGCGTCTGGACCACGGCGCGCCCGAGTGCGTCAAAGATCAGCCCATAGGCAACCGCATGCATTAGTCCACCGGCCAGTGTACCGACACCGGGAAAGGCCTTGGCGGCATTACCGGTCACCGCGAGCAACAGCGGCAAAGCAGTGCGTGCCTGCTGTTGCGTCAGGGTGATGAGTTTCTGTAGCTCGATGTCACGAACCGGTGCCTCGTATAGTTCACAAAGGGACTTCACCATGCGACTGCCCAGGTAGCCTTGTATGAGAATGTCCGTGCCGGGACTAATGGCTGCAAGTCCACCGGCAACTGCACGGCGGGTATAGGTTTTTACCAGTGCGGCGGACTCGGTTTCCCGATGCGCTGCCCTGGACTGCTCCAGCTTGCGTGCGGTGAGTGCGAAGATGGCGGTATCGCGCAGCTGTTCCAGCAGGGCGAGATTGTTGTCGAGTGCAGCCTGCACGGCCTGTTGCAGTTCTTCAATCTGCGGGGGTAATGGTTGTGTCTCTTCGTGTTCGCTACCATCTGCTGCAACCTTGATGACTGCGCGTACCGGGCAGGTGGCTATAGCGGTAATGGTGACTTGCGGGTCAGCGGCAAAACGTTCACCTAGTTGTCCGCGTATCAGTTGCTGGTCAGCTGCTGAATACCGGTCTACCTTGTTGAGGGCGATGATGAGAGGTTTTTTTAGTTGCAGCAGTGGTTGCAGGGCCTGGTGTTCATCGCGGGTCAGGTCACCATCGCAGACAAAGATAACCACGTGTGCCCGTTGTGCCTCGTCCATGACGGATTGATCATAGGCGCGCTCGACCTGGTTGAGACCGGGCACGTCAACCAGTACTACCTTGTCACCAGACTCGCGTTGCCAGACATAGTGTTCGATACGGGTAGTGGTGCCGCCAATGATGCCGGTTTCGAGGCGGGCATCGGGGAGCAGCGCGTTGATCAGCGAACTTTTGCCACTGCTGATTTCACCAAACAGGGCAAGGTGGACAGTTTCAAGTTTACGGCGGCGCGCCAGTTCATGCAGTTCTGCGGCGGCGGAGTCGGTATTTATACCCGCGGCACTGGCGGCCTCGAGATGAGCCTCAATTTCTGCGGCGGTTGGCGGTTTTGACGTGCTTTTGGCACTGCTGCGCGGCGGGCGAAGAATGCGCCAGCCAAGCCAGGCCCCAAAGCCCAGCATCAGGCTCGAGAAGACACCGACCAGTATTTTCAGCCACAGCGGTGCGGTTTGCAGTTGCTGCCAGAGAGACAGGCCGAATTGTGCCGCGTTGAGTATGAATGCCAGTAGTGCCAGCATCGCAACAAGCACGATGAGTACAAGAAACAGTCTGACGGGTGTGCTGCGTGCCATAGTGTGCAGGGTCTGAATAGTCAGTGCTTAATATACATGAGATTGGCCACAGGTATCGCATCATCGATTCGTTTTGCTGCTCTTATTAATGCCGCAGCTGTGGCAGAATACCCGTATCGGCATCTGCGAGGCATGACAATGGCGCCACTGGGTCTATCGGCATTTATCAAGTATCTGCTTGGTGCTTTCCTGTTACAGGGAGCCACGTTGTTGCTGGTCATCGCAACACTGGATGCCGGCTTGCAAAAGAGCGTTTGGCTGGTTGTCGCGCTGGGCATCTTGATCGGCGTAATTGCTGCATTGTGGTTCTCTGCGATTTCCAGCCATGCCAGTCAGCATGCCTTTGTCCGCGCCAGTGAGAAGTTCAATCGCCAGCGTGACCGAATCCGTCGACAGGTCGACAAGGAGAAAACGCAGGAGATCAAGGACGGTCACCGCCAGGTTTTGCGCGAAACCCGCCGTGTGCAAACCCGCTCAACACTGAAGCTGGGAGTGGCGATGACGGGAATTGCCGGATTGGGTGTATTGCTGCTGTTTACCCAGTTCATGACGCTGGGGCTGCTGGCGGTGTCGGCAACCGGTGGTGCATTGCTGGGGTATGGCGTCAGAGCGCGACAGTACCCGGCGCTGGGGCGCAACGATAGCAGTGCCGGGGTACTGCCTGCCTACGACGCCGCAGAGCCGAAAGCTGGTACAAAAAAGACTCAAGCTTGAGCGGCAGATAGCTGTTTGCCTGAAGCTACGGAAACCAAATCTCTCATTTCTTATCATAACTGCAGCACTCGCATATAAATGCCAGCACTTACAAAAACAGAACGATTTCTGCGTCTTTTCACCGAAGTAAAGCCCGGCGAGGGTATTACTGCGCTAATGATGTTCGCCAATGTGTTTCTTATCCTGCTGGCGTATTATTTTATCAAGCCATTGCGCGAAGGCTGGATTGCTGTCTCCGACATAGAAGGATTGTCGAAGATGGAAGTGAAGGCCTATTCCAGTTTCGTGCAGAGTATTCTGCTGCTGTTTATTGTTGGCTGGTATGCGCGGCTGGCAGATCGCTGGGACCGGGTGACACTGTTCACCCGTGCGACACTGTTCTGTATTTCCAATATGGTGATTTTCTGGTTCCTGCAGCCTAATTTCTTCTTCGAGCAACTGCCGGTATCCGGCATCGTTTACTACCTGTGGGTGGGTATGTTCGGTGTTTTCGTGGTCGCCCAGTTCTGGACCTTTTGTGCCGATATCTACACCGATGAACGCGGCAAGCGCATGTTGCCGTTCATTGCGATCGGTGCAACCTCCGGTGCAGCAGCCGGCTCGTGGCTGGTTGACCAGATGGTGGAAACCGGCCTGGTAGCAACCGAGGCCCTGCTGCTGATCGCTACTGTGCCCCTGGTCGCTTCCATTATGCTGGTGCGCATGGTTGAGCAGCGGGAAGGGCGCAGTGTCCGTCCTGAAATTGAAGCAGGGCATCAGGCAGGGCAGGAAACAGCATTATCGCCAGGGAAAGCCAGCTTGTGGAGTGGTGCAAAACTGGTAATGGCGAGCAAGTTCCTGTTGCTGGCGGCACTGGTTACCCTGTTCACAAACTGGGTCAATACCAATGGAGAAAATTTACTGTTCCGGGTGATTCAGGAAGCACTGGCCGTTGAGGCGCAGCAGCAGGGTGTGGCCGACGGACAATCGATGTTGAAATTTGTGCGTGATGGCACCACGGCTTTTTATGGTAATTTCTATTTCTGGGTCAATATTGTTGCCCTGTTATTGCAGGCCTTCGTTGCCTCGCGATTGCTGAAGTACGGGGGCTTTGCCGCGATTCTGCTGATTTTGCCGGTTATCGCACTGATGTCTTATTCGGTGATGGCGCTATTGCCGGTGCTGGCGGTCGTCAAGCTGATGAAGATTGCCGAAAACGCCACCGATTATTCTTTAAACAATACTTCTCGTCACGTGTTGTGGCTGCCGGTCAGTTCTGCCATGAAGTTTCGCGGTAAACCGGCCATTGATACCTTGTACGTGCGGCTTGGTGACGGCCTCGCAGCCATTACCGTGCTGGTGGGTGTGCACCTGCTGATGCTGTCAACGCAGGGCTTTTTTGTTTTCAACGTCATGCTGGTGCTGTGCTGGCTGGTCGCAGGCGTATTGCTGGTCAAACAGCATCGGCGGGTATCAGAAGTGGTATCGAATGAAAATGCTGTTATCAAGCAGCTATGATGAATGCCTGATCGCGCCTGCTTTTCATCGCTAGCATAACTGTTTCCTTCTCAATCCGGAAAAAAACAGGCCGGCAAAACCCAGGCAGAGCAGTGCAAGCATCGGGGGTTCCGGTACCGAAGCCTCTTCTATTGATGGTGTCCCCAGGGTCGTTACCGTGCTGCCTTGTGTGCTTCCGCCAGTGTTTCCAACAGTGTTTCCAACAGGTACAGTCAAGAGTTCCAGTTGTGTCAACAAGATACCCGGCAGCGGCGTCAGAATCTCACCTTCGAGCAGGATGTTGTTGGTTGTGAATATGTCGTCATTCTGCAGGAGTGTGTCCAGATCCGGCAGGTAATCGGCCAGGATAGCCAGCAATTTGTTTTCCTTTCGATTCAGTTTCCTGTTTTTCTTGCGTATCTTCCTCTCTTTACCGGAAAGTATTGCGCTATCCAGCTTATAGACAAGTCGTTCGACCTTACGATCAAGTCTGCGTGCTTTTTTCAGGCGTTTCCTGTCTTTCTTGCCAGAGACTTCATCCTGCAAGGCCTGGATGGCCATATCAAGATCATCCAGTGAATAGCCTGAATGCCCATAGATCTGGTTGTCCATCATGACCGCCATTGCATTGCCCGATAACAACAACAGGATTGCAGTGATAATTACATTGATTGATCTGTGCATGGATTTCTCTCTCGTGTTTCGCCGGCTAACACCCTAGCAAATGGATTTATATAAAAGTTTAGGGAAGTCCATTGGTGATGCCTATTGGACTCAAGTCCAATAAAAATGATCTGTATGCAACCGGTAGCTTGACTTTGCCGGACTGAAATATGCTCATTCAGCCGACAAACAGAGATCGCAGCCTGCGGATTTTCCACTACGACTCTTGTCCAATAGAGTGCTCTGGTACTTCAATTTACAATAGGCTATCTGCCGCTTGATACTGGAATGATGAAAAACCCTAATGGGCAATAGAAGAAAAATAAAAGACCGGCGCTCCAACAATCTGAAGCACGACAGGGAATATCGATGCAATCGTCGCTTTCGTCCTTGCCGCAGGTTAAATAATATCCAGGCAAAATGGCTCCACGGGGAAACCCTCATGCGTCATCCGCTTATCTGGTTTAAGTTCCGCCAGCTGGGTTATGGCCGAAGTGATGCTAAATAAAGAATTAACCGGGTCTGGTGCCGTTGATTCGCATGCATCAAAAGTGACATCAGCCACTCATTGTCAGGATCCTGTAGATCAAGTCCCGGTTAACTGCAAGGGACGCGAACAAAGAGCAGAAAAATACCGACCGTGTGATCGTCTCGATGCGCTGGTCATCTCCTGCATGACCGGTGACGAAACGATAAAGCATCGGCATGTAACTGGAAGGCAGGTCCGTTTTACCCATCTTCCGCATCAGCTGCCACTGCCAGTCAGTTACCAGGCAATAACCCCAGCCTTTGCGCGCACCGAGGACAAGCCATGAAAAGGCAATCAACAGGCACAATAACAGGTGCAACGGTCGTAGTGGCGGGATCAGCCAGCCGATAACCGAGAAAACGATTATAAACAGGTGTACCCCGTGCAATAGCAGGTTAAGGAGGCTAATCAGGGGCTTCACAGGCAGCAAGAATTTCTTCTTTATGTGTTAGTACCTTGCGAAAAGCAGTGATGTATTCATCAAGCAGTCCATTGTCCTTGCCGGGGAAAACAGGCAATTTAAGCATTTGCAAGGATTCTGACTCGGTATTTGGCAGTGAATAACGACTGTAATCAGGCAAATCCTGTTGCTCTGTCAGGCGCATGATCTGCTTCCAGTGGCCTTCGGTAAAAAAGGGTTGCTGGTGCAGTAACGGGTAGCAATCAATCGAGACTGACCCCATTGATTCCTATAAAGCAATTCGGGCACGGAAACCCCAGACGTAAACCGTATCATCGTCCGGGTTTCGTACCGGATCGAAGACGACCTCGAGGGTCGGCCCGATTTCGATCTCGGGTGTCAGCTGTACGCGATAATACGCATCGATCATGTTTTGTTTATCCAGAGAGCTATCTGCCGGATCTGACCAGGTGTAGCCGACACCGATGCGGTCCTTGTCCTGTCCGAAGATTCCATCAGTGACCAGGCCAAGGTTCACCATATGTTTGACGGGAGCCGGGCCTTTGGCGCCACCGTCTGCGTAACCGTAGCGCACAAAGGGTGAGAAGCGGCCGAATCTCTGCACTGCCGAGAGGCCAATACCCCAGCCATCATCTATGCGTGCATCGTCACGTTCATCCTGGTGCCACAATGAGACATGGACATGACCGTGCGGCGGCCGGCCGGGTTCCCGTGGCACAAGGCCGGTATCGAAGCCCGCTTCGAATATCGTAAAGAGTTCGCCCTCGTAGGTATCAAAGCCGGATTTTTCGACATCCGCGTTTGCATCATGGGCACCGAGTCGCAGCATGATGTCGGGTCTGGGTCTGTACATAACGAACGCGCCCAGCCCGTTGCCGGGCAGGGGGATGGCCGCATTGGTGACGTGATTGAAATCAACGAAATCTGTTCTGAAGTTTTTGAAGGGAAAGAAGTCGTAAGCCGTAATGGGAAAGATCTTGCCGACGCGAAATCCAAATACATTGTTGAACTTCTTTTGTATCCAGAGTTCTCCAACGACCGGGTCGTTGTCGCCATAGGGTGCGGCGCCGGAGTAGAGCGCCCCGTATTGCGTAAACAGGGGCTGCGGCGGAATCTTTGAGCCATAGTTATCACGCCAGAAGAAGTTGAAACCCAGCATCGTTGGCGAAGCGGTCTCTCGGCCAAGAAATATCCAGCTGCCGCTGATATCAAGATCGAAGCTGGCAGCGTCGTCTTCCGGACCAAAGGTGTCACTCGCTTTTTGATAGTAGCTTGTATAGGAAATACCGAACTTGAATCCGTGTTTCCTGTCGAGATCGTTTTTGAAGTCATACCAGGGTTGCAGCGCACTCGAGACACCAGGAAGCTGGAACAGGTACTCTTTTGGTTCTGCGTCCTCTTCGAGCCTCTCCACGATAGAGCCGGGATTGTTCATGTTCATCGGCAGTTCATCGAAGGCGTTGGCACTCTCGTCCGGTGCTGCAAAGACAGCTGTCAACGGCATCCATGCTGCTGCCAGCAGCACCATAGCCAGTCGTGTGCTGGTATTTTTGTGACGGGTCATATGGTGTTGTGTTCAGATCTCATCACATAGCCCTGGATGATGGCTGCCTACTGCCCTGTCAGGACCACGCCGACGTCGTCTGCGTAGTTATCCCAGGCCGTTTGCAGTTTCTTCAGGGTATCCGGATGTTTTTTTGCAAGGTCATGTGTCTCACCCGGATCTTCCGCAAGGTTATAGAGATGCCATGTGCCGGTCCCGTAGGGCGGTGCAACTGACACTGCCTTGAAGTCCCCCTGCCGCATCCACTTGCCGTTTTGCATTTCTCCACCGACGAATTCGTCAGCATCATAGACAAGTCTTTTTGAACCTGTCAGCACCCCTTGCAATGACTTGCCGCGCATTCTTTCTACCGGCTTGCCCTGGTATTTGTCGGGGTGGGCAACGCCGGCCAGGTCGAGGATCGTGGGCATGACGTCCCAGACATAGCTAAAGGCATCGACCTGGCGGCCAGCCTCGATGCCCGGGCCTGCAATCAGCATCGGACTGCGGATACCACCTTCCGCAACCGTCATTTTGAACAGGTCCAGCGGGCCGGCGCTGGCCGATCCCCATCCCATACCATAGGCATAGTGGGACATCGGGTGCCCGATGTTATCGATGCTGTTATCGAACTGGGCGAACCACTTGCTGCCACGGTTGCCGGGATAGTCCTCACTGTACCAGGGGTTCGGGCCGTTGTCGGACAGGAAGATTACGATGGTGTTGTCGTATTCACCGATATACTTGAGGAACCTCACGACCCGGCCGAAGTGGTAATCCATGTTATCTACCATGCCGGCATAGACTTCCATTCCCCTGGCCTCGATCGCCTGCTGTTCCTCGCTGAGCGAGTCCCAGGCCGTTACCCACTCGTACAGTTCCGGATGATAGCGCTGCGGCATCGGGGCCTTGTCCGGTATCAGGCCTTTTTGTCTGGCAGCTGCACTGCGCCGTGCCTTGAGCACCTCGTATCCAGCGTCATAATTACCACGGTACTTGCCAAGCCACGGTTGCGGAACATGCATTGGATCGTGCGGTGCTGTGAAAGCCAGGTAGGCAAAAAACGGCTTGCCATCACCGCGGTTCTCGCTGATCGAGTCGATCAGAAAATCGGTGTAATTGCGGGTGGCGTGGAAGTCCCCGGGCAGTTCTTTCAGTCGTTTGTCATCCTGAACATATTCTGCAACCTCCTCATGTACTGCCATCATTCCGAACATGTCACTCCAGTAACTGGCCCCGCCAAACAGCATGCTGAACGACTTGTCAAAGCCGCGCGCATGCGGGAAGTTTTCGGGTTCATGTCCGAGGTGCCATTTGCCGGCCATATAGGTGTGATATCCGCCGTCCCGAAGCACTTCTGCAAGGGAGACGACCCGGTCGTTCAGGTAGCCCTCGTAGCCCGGTTTCCCCTGTTGCTCAGGCGTGAGCATCTCGCCCATGTTACCGAGTCCCGCGAGGTGATTGTCGGTGCCCGACAACAGCATCGAGCGGGTAGGGGAGCAGCTGACTGATACATGGAAATCGGTAAACTTCACACCCTGTTGGGCCAGTGCATCGAGGTTGGGTGTGTCGATCTCGCTGCCGAAGCTGCCAATGTCTGTCCAGCCCATGTCGTCAGCCATGACCAGCAGTATATTGGGTTGTTTGCCTGAAACGACTGGTGTCATGCCAAGCAAGCCCAGGGCGGTGAGCGCTGCAATCAAATAGCGGAAAGCCTGGTCTGTTTTTCTCATTCCCTGCTCCTTTAAATGTTCGATTTAAATCGCCTTCGATGTGGCTATATTAGGCAGATGGTCGCGTAATCAATACGATAAGACCTTGATACAGATCATCTGCTGCGGATAAAAACTTGCATGTCCCGCTTGTCGTTTCGCTCTGCCGGGGATATTGTTAACATTTGCCATTCGAGACACCTTCAACGGGTAATGTCATGTCATTGCAGGATCAATTACTTAAAGCTGGCCTTGTTGATGACAAGAAGGCCAACAAGATCAAGAAGAACAAATATAAGCAGATCAAGAAAAAACACAAGAACAAGATCGAAACCACGGATGAGGCAAAGCTGGCGGCGCAACGTGCACAGGCCGAGAAGGTCGAGCGTGATCGTCAGCTAAACCAGCAGACAAAGGAAGATGCCGAGCGCAAGGCCATCGCGGCACAGGTGCGTCAGCTGGTCGAGATGAATCGCCAGTCCAGCGAGGACGGCGACATCGACTACAGTTTTACCGATGGCTCGCTGGTCAAACGCATCCTGGTCACCGGGGCACAGCTAAAGCAGTTGAGTAATGGTCGTCTTTGCATTATCAGGCTGGATCAGACCTATGAGTTGATACCGACGCTGGTCGCCGAAAAAATCCGCATGAGGGACGAGGGCACACATATCCTCAGTAATCAGTCTACCGAGATACCTGATGAGGATGATCCCTACGCTGACTTCAAGGTACCTGATGATTTGATGTGGTAGCTGTATCGCTGCTGGTTGCAGCCTGATCCTTTATCCATTCCCCGCATGTCTTCTCGGCTGCCTCAAGGCGGCGTTGTAGCCGACAGTCACGTGTTTCCTTCAGCTTATCCAATACAGGTCGATATAAAGACAAGAAAATAGGCTATTCAAAGCTATATTGTCTATTAATACTCAATAAAAAGGCTATTAATCGGTATATGATTGATATTCTCGATGATATGACTATAATATCCTATAAATAAACTATTATTAGCAATATTAACTATTTATAGATTTTTATCAGGCTATTATGAACTACAACTCGATGAGCGATAAGGCAATAGCCGGGGCAATGGGCCAGCGTATCAGGGCGTGGCGCTTGCGCAACAATCAGACGCAGCAGCAATTGGCTGACGCAACCGGACTGTCTGTGAACGTCATCAAGTCACTGGAGGCGGGCAAGGGCAAGCTTTCCAGTGTGATTGCGGTACTGCGGGAGTTTCGCCTGCTTGACGATCTGGATGCGTTTGTTCGTGAGCCGGATATCAGTCCGCTACAGTTAGCGAAGCGCCAGGGGAAAGTACGTCAACGGGCAAGCGGTAGCCGGGGGAAACGTACGCACGGGGACACTGACACATGGTAGCCCGGGTCGAGACCGCGTTTGTCTCTCTCTGGGGTGAACCGGTTGGTGCTGTTGCCTGGCTTGCTGACCGCTCCTGTGCGGCCTTTGAATATGAACCGGATTTTTTAAAGCGCGGGCTGGATATTTCGCCGCTGCATATGGGGCTGCAAGAGGCTATTCAGGGTGACGGCATTTTTTCGTTTCCGGCGCTGGTTAATGACACCTTTCTGGGCTTGCCGGGATTGCTGGCTGATGCGTTACCGGACAAGTTTGGTAACAGCATTATAGATGCCTGGCTGGCGCGCAATGGCCGCGACAGCAGCAGCTTCAGTCCGGTTGAACGCCTGTGTTATATCGGCCGCCGTGGCATGGGTGCGCTGGAGTTTTCACCGCCTGTCAATCAACGCTTTAACAAGTCCGTGCCGATAGAGGTTGCCGCGCTGGTTGAACTTGCCCAGGACGTGATGTCGCAGCGTGTGGCGCTGGACGCCGGTTTTGGCAGCGGCGACAAGGACAATGCCGAGGCGATTATGGATATCCTGCGCGTTGGAACCTCTGCAGGTGGTGCGCGGCCCAAGGCGGTTATCGCCATGAATGATGCAGGCAAAGTGGTTTCCGGACAGGCCGGTGTACCTGCCGGTTATGACTACTGGCTGCTGAAATTCGACGGTGTCAGTGACCTGGAACTGGGTGCGCCGCGTGGCTATGGCCGTATTGAGTATGCCTATCACCTGATGGCGCGTGCTGCCGGTATCGATATGATGGAATGCCGCCTGCTTGAGGAGCATGGCAGGGCACATTTCCTGACAAAACGGTTCGATCGTGTCGCCGGCAGAAAAGTACATATGCAAACACTGTGTGGTCTGGCGCACTATGATTTTAACCTGGCAGGTGCCTATGGCTATGAGCAGGCCTTTGCGGTCATGCGCCAGTTGCACCTGAGCAAGGCCGGGGCAATACAGCAATACCGGCGCATGATTTTCAATGTGCTGGCCCGTAACCAGGATGATCACACGAAAAACATTGCCTACCTGATGGGAGTGGACGGTGAGTGGGTTTTGTCACCGGCCTATGATCTAACCTACTCGCATAACCCGGCCGGCAAGTGGACCAATCAGCACCAGATGAGTATCAACGGCAAGCGTGATCATTTCACCCGCGAGGATTTGATTGCGGTGGGTGAGTCAATCAGTGTTGCGCGTCCCGGCAACATTATTGATGAAGTTGCCGATGCAGTGAGCCAGTGGCCGGTGCATGCGCGCGAGAGTGGTGTTGATGAGGGCGTAATTAAAGAGATTGAGCGTAACCAGCGTATGGAATTGGCCACCGGTTCCAAAGTCTCAAGCTGAGTATGTGATCGCGGACAAGGTCTGTTCCCGCGGCAATGATTGCAGTGCAAGGATATCCCTGATCTCAGCCAGCTTGCATGGGCAACAAATTATTTTTTTTTCGTGCAGGCCATCTGTTCGCCGTACCAGTTTAGCTGTGCCTCACCCTGATGCTCCCAAAAATCTACATTACGTCCCTGGTATTTCGCACCGCTCGCAGAAGGCTCCGGCCAGGCCAATACCTGGCCAGTGCCCTGTATCTCCGGGATGATGGTCAGCACCACGGTTGGCGGGCGCGTCTGCGTATAGAAGACAGCAGTCAGCGCGGTATCTTCACAATAGAAATAAACAGGCGCCGGTACTTGCAGCTGCCCGTAATGTATCTGTAACTCGGCAATCCGGTAGCGATAGCTTGATAGAACGCATTCATGGACGTCATCAGCCTTCCAGCAGTCATTGCGCCCCTTGATCCAGCCACGTTGCTCAGGTCGCGGATCTTCGTAGTTGTTGATTCGGTACTGTTGCAGCGCCGCGCTGAAGATGCCGTTCATCTGGCGGTCAAGTTGCGCAAGAAGCGGCTCCTTGCAGATAAGTTCCTCAACAGAACCGCTCGCCTTGCGGCAATCAAAAGCGGGCAGGGTGCTCTCATCCAATGTTGCATTTTGATCACAATGGCTCTCTGCCAGGTAGCGTCCGCTAACCCAGCCAGTGATTCCCTGGTAGGTCACTTTGCACCAGCGAGGGTTTTCCTGAAGTCTTTGAGCCTGTTCGGGCTTCGACAGCGTGGTGAACTCATTCAGGGTCAGGCCGCCCTTGCAGCCGAGGTTGCGAATGCAGGTGCTATGCGGAGGTATTATTCCGATAATAGTCGATACTATATCTGCGCTGTTATGAATGTTCAGGGTATTTCCGGGTGCGATATTGCTGGCTTTGTAGAAGTCCGGTCCATCGGCTTTGGCAAGTGTCGTGCCGCTGAGCAACAACAGAAATACAGTTGCGAGTAGTCGTTGGTAATGCATGAAGCCGGTTCCGTTGCGGATCAGGATTTGTACTGATTATATCCGGATTTACGCAAGGCAAGGCAAACGACCCCGCTGTCAGGTGATAGATTGAACCCGGCCTGGCCTTTATGGCGGCTGTGCAAGCCCCGGTCCGCTGTCCGGTCCCCGGTCGTCGATATTGACTTCCGCTTGTTCGATTGGTCGTTGCCGTGCAGGATTGCGTCAAAATGGTGCGTATTTATGCTGATAATCAGAGGTTTGCTGGCAGGTTACTACTGGTTGACTCAACCTACAGTCGAAATTAGACTTTGTACACATCATCTGCAACTGGTGTGGTTCGCGGTTCTATGATGGAAGAACGCTTAACGAATTGTCGGGGAGCGGCAACAGGGAGAGAACAATGCATATTTTTAAAAATATTTTACCGGTCATAGCGATCGGAGGGCTGCTGGCGGGTTGTGCAGGGGCCCCGTATTCACCTTCATCCTTTACCCCGACCGGCATTGATACGTCTGCCTATGTGGCAAAGGTAGATGCCTTTGTCGTGGTCATGGATGCTTCTTCATCAATGAATTTTGACTACGAAGACCGCAAGAACTTTTATACGGCAAAAGATGTCGTTACGCACCTGAATCAGACGGTACCGGAACTGGGTTACAAGGCCGCGCTGGTAGGATTTGGTTCCGGTTCCTGTGTGAGTCGCGAGGATGCCCGGGTTGTTTATGGTCCGGATACCTATCAGCGTGCCGGATTTTCCGATGGTCTGATGCAGCTTGAGTGTGCCGGTGGTATTACACCGATGTCAGAGGGTGTTGGTGCCGGTGGTGACGCGTTCAAGAACAGTACCGGCAAGGTGGCCTTGATCGTAGTCAGTGATTTCTGGCAGATCAACAGTGGCAAGGTCATAGCAACCGTTGACGGCCTGAAGGCGGACTACGGTGATCGCTTGTGCATACACACTATCAAGATTGGTGACAACGAACCGAGTGGCGACCTGATTGCTGCGCTTGCCGGCGTAAATGCCTGTGGTTCATCGACTGATGCTGCGTCACTGGCTTCTTCTTCTGCCATGGCGGGTTATGTCACGGATGTGCTGCTCGCACCGGCTGCTGTCGTCAAGTATGAGAAAAACACCATGTCTGCATCTGCCTTGTTTGATCATGACAAGTCTGTTCTGAAGGAAGAAGGCAAGGTCGCATTGCATGCCATGGATGAATCGATCAAGGCGCGTGGCAGCAGTGTGGTAGATATCGACGTCATCGGTCACACTGACAGTGATGGTACTGAAGAGTACAACATGGCGCTTTCCATTCGTCGTGCAGAAGCTGTTCGTGACTACATGGTTAGCGAAGGTGTCAACGCATCCATAATCGATATTTCCGGAGAGGGTGAGTCTAACCCGATTGCCAGCAATGCCACCCAGGAAGGTCGTGCCGAGAATCGTCGTGTTGATATTCATGTGGGCGTAAAACAGCCTGTCAACTGATCAACACTGCATTGTCCAGCCAGCCCGTCGGCCGTGTGGTCGGCGGGCTTTTTTTGTGACAACTGCCTGCGGCTGCTTTAAATGGCGATTGACGTGAATACATCCTTGCTGAAACGGGACCGGGCGCATATCTGGCATCCTTACAGTGCAATGAACAGCGATCAACCGCTGTATCCCGTAGTGTCTGCAGAAGGTGTGCGCCTGAAACTGGAAGACGGTCGCGAGCTGGTTGATGGTATGTCTTCCTGGTGGTGTGCGATTCATGGCTATAACCATCCTGTCATGAACCAGGCGCTCGGCTCACAGCTTGCTGATATGGCACATGTGATGTTCGGCGGGCTGACCCATTTGCCGGCTGTTGCACTGGCAGAAAAGCTGGTCGCGTTGACACCGGAGCCGCTTGAGACTGTCTTTTTCTCTGATTCGGGCTCTGTTGCTGTAGAGGTTGCCATGAAAATGGCGATTCAGTACTGGCATGCCAGCGGCCAGACGCGCAAACAACATTTTCTGACAATACGTGGCGGATATCACGGCGATACCTTTGGTGCCATGTCAGTGTGTGATCCGGTGACCGGTATGCACAGCCTGTTCAGTGAAGTGCTGACGCAGCAATTCTTTGTCGATACTCCACCCTGTCGTTTCGGTGATCCATGTGCCGACACGGATATTGGGCCGTTACTTCAGCAGCTTGAAAAACAGGGTGACAGGATTGCAGCAATTATTCTGGAGCCAATCGTGCAGGGCGCCGGCGGGATGCGTTTTTACTCGGCAGACTACCTGCGAAAAGTGCGGATACTGTGTGATCGTTTCAATGTATTGCTGATTCATGATGAAATTGCTACCGGATTCGGACGAACCGGTAAACTGTTTGCCTGTGAGCATGCAGGCGTGACTGCGGATATCATGTGTGTTGGTAAAGCACTTACCGGCGGCTACCTGTCACTGGCGGCAACACTGACGACTGCAGATATCAGCGATACCATCAGTAATGGAGATCCCGGCCTGTTTATGCACGGGCCTACATTTATGGCAAATCCGCTCGCCTGTGCAGCAGGACTCGCCAGCATAGACCTGTTGACGAACTCACCCTGGCAAAAGCGTATTGCCGACATCGAGCAGGCATTAGTAGCCGGCCTTCAACCATGCAGTGATTTTGCCTGGGTATCCGATGTGCGGGTGCTGGGTGCGATTGGTGTAGTGGAGCTTGTAAAGCCTGTAGATATGCGGTCAGTGCAACCGCAGTTTGTTGCGGCGGGCGTCTGGGTGCGGCCGTTTGGGAAACTGGTATACCTGATGCCGCCCTATATTACCGGCGCACTGGATTTGCAGCAGTTGACAACAGCCGTTGTTGAGGTTGTTAACGGTTGTGGTCAGCAATAGCGAGAAGCCTATTTCGTCAGTCGCCTGACACGCTCGAGATCTTCGTCAGAAATATCGATAATATAGAAGCCGCTCCAGAACTGTGTTTGATCATCAGATTCATGGCACCACAGGCTTTCAACGCCGATCTGAATCGGGCTGCTACTGCCGGAATCATTGTCAAATTCGAGAGATAACTGAAAAATACTGTCCTCGCTAACCGCTTGTTTGCCCAGTAACATAAAACCTTCTTCACTGATGTTGACGAGTTGCCCGAGGCTTTCACCCGTCTGTCTGTCGGTGACATGAATGACTTCAGATACTTCGACACGGTTGCGACCGCGCATTTCCTGTATTGAATTTTCAAAAGAGCTCATTGTGTATTACCCCTGAAATGTTGGATTTACGTGGTCGTGCTGGAGTCACTGCCGAGCATGCGGCGAATGGCTTCCATTGCCCTTTGTACCAGCGGGCGTTGTTCATCATGGATGATGCTGGCTTTGCCTGCTGCCATAAGGATGGCCAACTCTGACTGTTTTCTTATCTTGGTGCGCATGCCCATGCTGTTGACAAACATGTAATTGCCGGACATCTGTGAAAACCACGAAAGCTTGACGCGCTCTGGTAGCAATTCATCATCTTCCTGAATGCTGAACCAGGTGCCAAAGGCAACCTGTTGTAATTCAGTCAATGCGGCCTGCTCATCTGCAGACAGGGCTTTAACCGTTGTTTCGGTACTGTCAGTGTTCTGCGGGACTGCTGCTGCGCAAGATGAGATGGTTTCATGACCCCCGTCATCTGGCAAATCGCTGCCATGTTCAGCTGTTGATGCTGCTGTACCCGGTGTGCTCAGGATCGCTTCCTGTACGTCGCGTATCAGTGCCAGTTGTGATCCGTCATTGCTGCTGCCATAGGCATGCAAGGTGTCAAAAGCCAGTTCTATGTGCTTTTGTACTTCCGGAAGTCGCTCTCGACGTTCAGTTTGTGCCTCGATAGACACGCACGGCTCGACACTCCATATAATTGCATCAATCGTCTGTATAGCGAGATTCCAGCTATCACTGTCAGCGGCACCCGGTTCGCGCAGGTAGATAAACATGAGTTTTTCCTGCCAAACATCGTTCAGCAGTTTTTTCACCGGCAACGGTACGCTGTGCCCCTCCATGCAGACAGTAATTGCAGCTGCAGCATGCTCGCGTGCCACTGCGAGCTTTTCCTTGCCTTCAGCTGCCTGGCGGCTGCGTTTTTCGATGGCAACCGACTTGATCTCTATATCGTGTACATTTGCAGAAAACAGCTCCAGCAAATCGCTGAAAATATCCAGATTGCTTTCAAATTCTGCGAGCACGCGTTCTACAACATTATGCACGGATGGAAAGATGCCACGTTCAAGCCTGTCTTCAACGACCCAGCGAGCAGACGCTCTTGCGAGCGTGTTCAGGAGTTCGTGTGCCGGGTGCCGGGTGTTGGTAAACAAACCGTTGTCTATGATGGCAACTTTTAAATAGGGTGTATGCAGGCGGCTTAACTCGGCCTTGGCAATATTCGGAATGTCATCATCCTTGAGCATGTACTCGAACATCATGCCGACAAGGTCGATGATCTGGTTATCAGCTGCTGGCAATCTCCGGCGATCAATGCCGTCAAACAGTTGATCACGTTCTGCAGACAGGTTGGCAACCAGGTTCGCTACCAGTTGCTGGTTCTCTTTAACATTGGTAGCCGCCGCAGGATTAACAATGACAGGCGCTTTCTCGGTACGGTTATCCTGCTGTAACCGGTGCAGTGCAGATACCAGCTCTGCCTGTGGTAGCGGGTTGTTGATGTGGACTGAAGCCCCGCCTTGATCACCGCTGTTATTTTCATCGCCCGGGCTGCCGCGCCTGGAAAGCAGTTCCATAATATTGCCAAACAGTTCATCTCCGAGAGACTGCTTGCCGCTTTCATTGCTTGCAGGAGCCGTTTCAGCGGGTGCTGCCGGTTGCGAATTCTGCCGCGCCTTCTCGGGGTTAATACGTACCTGGTATTTCAGATTGGGGAGTAACCCGGCCTTCAGCAGATGCTTGTTATATTCATCGTAGAGCGGTGTGGTCTTGCTGAGCACAAACTTGTTGAACAGCATGTACACAATCAACAGGGTCTGGTGTTCAAGCACCAGGTCCTTTGCAGCAGCATGAAACGCCCTTGCGAGGCATACAGGTCCAGCGGGGATGTCCTTGTCCTGCAGTTGTTGACCGTTGTTCAGTACCGCAAGTCGCTGGCGCAAGGCAGCCAGTTCATGTGCAGACCCCAGTGAAGCGCTGGCGGCCATGTTTTGAATGGCCACCTGGATGTCAGTGTCTTCCTTGCTGACCAGTTCCATTGAATCGCTGTCAAGGTTGCCGCTGGAGCCACCCTGGTCTGTGCCACAACCAAAATCTGCAAAGCTGCGGCCCAGTTCCCGGTAAAAGATGTTTTCTACATTTTCACGGTTCTTCTGGATGACATTCATCGCCTCGAAAAAGCGTAGCTGCGAGGCACTGGATTGTGATTTTTCAGCAAATTCCAGGAATGCTGTATCGCTGTTTTCGAACATCTTCTTGACATGTTCGCGCAGATGTTTCAGAACGATGTCATGACATTTGTCCAGAAACCCCAGGGTCGTGACTGGCATGCTCTTTGTGGCTTGCATATTCATACCTTATATAAAAAACATCAGTGGCTGCCTGAATACAGGCCTTGCTGGCTCCACTGGGGAGACTGGCCGGTATACCCGTCTAACACCCTGACATCGGCTGTCAGCGGTGATTCTTAAGGTGGCGCATGAGGTGGCAGTCTCGTGCAGCTATGCCTGCCTGCGAAGACGCGGGCTATTGTCCGTACTACAATGACTGCTATCAGAAGGGGAGAATATGTTGATAGAGAAAAAAGCCCGTGCCCGCCCGTTGCGTGCCAATCTGGTGACTTTTATGCTGCTGGTATTACTGTCTGTGATTGGTGTCGGGATTACAGACTATTCACCTGCAGATGCGCATCGCTACTGGATATTCATGATATTTGTGTGTGCGATTACATCCATTCTTGCCGGTATTTCACAGTCTCGCGGGAAGCAAAACAGGCGCTCGCTCTCCTGGGTGTCGGTACAGCTGCTGCATTGGTCAGCGTGTATCGCTGCGGTGCTGATTGTTTATTCACTGGTGCATACCGGGCGTATCAATAATGCCGATGCCGGGCTTATCATGTTGCTATTGCTGGCTCTGACCGTGTTTCTGAATGGCGCACAGGTGGGGCCATATTTTTATCTGCTCGGGGGGTTTCTGGGTTTGATGACCGTCTTCATGGCTTATATCGAACAGTACATCTGGTTCATCCTGATTGCGGCGGTGATCTTCATGATTGTCGCGATCTACTGGGACAGGCTGGTGGCGGGGCAAGCCAGGTCTTCAGAATGAAGTGTCTACGCACCAGCGATCCGGGGACAGGAAATAACAGCTGAGGTGACAGCTGGCGTCGCCCAGTCTGCTACTGCCCGGTGCGCGCCAGGTAACCAAGGAAATACTCCCGGTTTTGCGCATTTCTGAATGTGGCGGTATGCGGCCCTCGCGTTTCAAAAAAATTCTTCGGAACAAACGCAGCCTGTAACAGCTCGTCATTAAAGGCATGCGGCACAATACGATCATCCTGGCTGTGTATCAGCAACAGCGGCACCGGTGCAATATCGGCCACATGGTCAACCGCATCATAACCCCTGATCATGCTCCAGGAGACGGGATATTGCAGCGGCCAGGTCAACCAGCTCTGTCCGCTGACATGGCGTGCCATTTCGCTGTAGCGCGGGAAGGCCGCGTCACTGATAACGGCATTGAGGTATTCTTTAGCAAGCGGATCAGTTGCGGCAAAATAGATTGCCATGCTCGCTCCCAGGCTCTGACCCAGCAGGTAGATCGGTTTTTCCCGGGCATCCGCACGTGTCAGCAGGTACTCAAAGCCGGCCTGAATATCCTGCAGTGCACCCGGCAGTGCCGCCTTTCCTCCTGACAGGCCGAAACCGCGATAATCAATCAGAAACACCTGGTAGCCCCGGGCAGGCAGCCAGGCGATGTTGTGAATATGTGTACTGATGTTCTCGGCGTTACCATGCAGAAAGTAGATAGTCCCCCTGACGGGGGCTTTTGCCTGCAGCCACCAGCCGTGTATGCGGGTGTCATCAACCGAGGTAAAGAAAATATCTTCATATTCCAGTCCCAGCTGGTCTGGTGTCTGCAAATGTTGCCTTTGCGGAAAGAAGAAAACGCTTGAACAACCGCTGGTGCAGGCGATTATCAGCAGAATAAAGGCGGGTAACAGGGTTTTCATGGCCAGGCCGGTTGTCAGAAAAAGAAATTATAGCTCAGTCCGACCTCATTGAAATCCCTGTCGTTGTGCCATTCGCGTTTGAATTTTAATTGCAGTGCATTGTTACGCGACAGTACCAGGTTCTGGGTAAGCGAGAAATTGATGCGATATTCACCTCCAGTAAATTTCTCTGCATTAATTTCCGTGCGGCCAGTACCGATGGCACTGTGATACAGACCGCCGGCGGCGGCGCCCACTGCCGGCTCAACCTTGTAGGTGAAAGTCGAGTTGGCTTCCAGGCGTGCGGTCAGCAGTGAATACACCATGCTGTCCTCTAGTAATGACCAGGCAAGGCCGCCACCTCCAGTTACATGTCCAACGAGTCGCTCATCGTCATCCGAGAATACGCGTTCAACACCGCCACGCACACGCCAGGAAAGCGGTGAAAAGAAGCGGCTGCGTGGTGACAGGGAGAAGACGTCGGCAAAATTCGCAGACTGCAAATACACGGTGCCGGTAGAGTTTCTGCGTCGCAGTACCATGCCGAAGATGTTGATCTGCGCGCCGCGCATGTAGCCGGCTTCGTTATCTTCCAGGCTGTGATAGGACATTCTCATGCCCAGCTCGGTATAGCCATGGCCATCTCTTTGCAGTGCCCCGAGGGTCAGTCGTTTGGAGAGGTGGCCGGTTTCGGGTTTGACGGGAGGCGTTATAAGCGGATCCGGTGTTTTCGGGTAGCGACTGAGTTTCGCCAGCAGCAGATGACTCTTGCTGGCGGTTTCCGGGTCACGGGCCTTGCGGTTCTGGCGTAGCCGCAGCAGTTTGTATGTTGCTGCCAGTAGCGCCTGCTGGCGGGCCTCATCAAGGGCCTGGAATGCTGAATCCTGCGTATCCAGTGGTTGCTCGAGGAATGTTTGCAGCACGGCGTAATCTTCTTCCGGCAGGTCGCTAATCATCTGCTTGGTGACGGTTTCCTGCGAGGGTCTGAAGCTGGTTGATTCTACAAGTCCCGCCGCTTCAACCGATCGTATGGTGTCTGCAGGAATTGCGGTAATGACGAATTCATCCGTCAATTCGATTCCGGGACGCGCAACCTCGATAAGTTCCAGCAGTCGATAGGAGCAGTTCTCGGTAAAGAAGTAGTAGTCAAAGTTGATATCCTTCAACTCCCAGAGATGCGTAACCAGTAATTCAACCTCGGGCGGCTGCAGGTTTAACTGGTATTCCCAGATGTCGCGTTTCTCAATGCGGTTGTATTCCTTGATCTTCTCGTAGTAAGGCATGACGATAAACTGTCCGGGATAACCGCCGGTCAGGCCTTTCCAGGCGTAGAACAGGGAGTTGTCGTCATTGTTTATATTGGCACCGAAATTAACCGCGTAGGACAGCCAGTCTGACCAGTTTTCATCTTCTGCCGGGTCAAGACGCAGCAAGGTGTGACCGAACATGGATGACGGGCTGTTGAGCTGGTAGGTCGGGAACACCAGTGTCGCGCTTTCTGCATGAATATGGCTGCGCCATTCAATGTAGTCGCTACAGACCGGCCGGGGCAGTCGCGCCGCCTCAATCTGCAGATGCCGGTTGAGCCAGTTAAAGCGTGCGGGTGAGCGACACAGGGCATGTTCATTGCCGGTTGGCTGCTCATTGAAGAAGGCGGCCAGCGTTG
>Ga0224504_10000288_pt1 | contig 22226 bp, 24 predicted proteins | sample SF_Oct11_sed_USG_3_FD_170160 | JGI IMG/M metagenome (GOLD analysis project Ga0224504, IMG submission 170160) | Sediment microbial communities from San Francisco Bay, California, United States - SF_Oct11_sed_USGS_24 | ecosystem: Environmental > Aquatic > Marine > Sediment | place: USA...
AAGGCTTTTCCCACTAGGCCCTGATGGTCAGGAGTCTGGAACGTATGTCTCTGAGATCGTTGATTTCTATAAGGCGGAGAGCGACATCTTCAACGTGCAAACCAAGCGCGGCTGCCCGTCTAAGTGCACGTATTGCAGCTACCCCACCATCGAAGGATCCGCATTTCGACCGCGCAATCCAATTCATGTTGTTGATGATATCGAGCGGCTTCAGGAAAGATTCGGGGCAAACGATTTTTTCTTCACCGACTCCGTCTTTAACGATAAGGACCGTCATTACGTGAAAGTGGTTGAGGAGATTCTCAAGCGTAACGTTAAGATTCGCTGGGGCAGCTTCTTCACACCGCGAAGCCGGGATCTCGAATTGCTGCCGTTGTTGAAGGAATCCGGACTCTACGCTGTTGAGTTGGGTACGGACGCATCTTCAGATACCACTCTTCGAGCCATGAGGAAGGGGTTCCTGTTTGACGATGTTCTTGCTTTTAATCAAGCATGTGTCGATCATAAGATCCCCGTCGCGCACTTCATCATTTTTGGCGGCCCTGAGGAGACCAAGAGTACGTTGCAGGAGGGCCTCGAAAATATCAAGAAGCTCCCCTCGTGCGTTGTGTTCGGATTTGCCGGTATTCGTATACTTCCTGGTACAAGCCTGCACAAGCAGGCCATAACGGAAGGAGTTGTTGACGCTGAGAACGACCTTCTTAAGCCTGTCTACTACATATCTCCAGACATCGAATATGATGAGATGGTCGAGACTATTACCCAAGCTTGGCTTGGTGACCGCAGCCGGATATTCCCTCCCGCTAAAGGGCGCAAGATGGCAAGTCTCATGAAGAACCTCGGCTTCAATGGTATTTTGTGGGACGGTTTGATTCGATTCCCTAAAAAGTGATAGGAAGCACAACCGATCCTCAGATATCTCGCCAGCACCTGGGTCTTAGTTGGGTGTGCATTTCTGGACTGGTCTTGTGACTATTGGACTCTTACGCCGTCGATCTCGATGACCAGTTCGCGGCGACAGATGTTGCCGTGGAGATAGGCCACCCGATCGCTGGAGTGTTTCAGTTCCGCTTCGAGTCTCTCGCTGACAACTCCGACGTCCTCGGGGTTCCGTAAATACACGCGTAATGCGCTTGACTTGTCCAACATCGAAACGGACTCACTGAGCGCCGAGAGATTTCTCAGAGTCTCATCCAGCTGTGAGCCAACATCGAACGGATGTCGTGATTCATGGCCGACGATCGCAGCCGTACCGGATAATAAATGGAGGTTGTGTTTGTCGTTTCTGACGACGCCGCCGCGCGAGAACTTTGGACTGCTGGGGCCGTACTGACGTGGATAATGGAAAGCGCTTAGCTGGCGTGGGTTCTCAGCGAGGTCCAGCGGATGTTTCGATGCCAGCGCAATAATAGTGAGTCCATAATCCAGACATGTTCCTACGCCGGTTCCGGTTGGCGTTACGTCGTCGAAAACATCAAGCTCGGAAAAGGCGGTGGCGCGGCCGATTGAGAAAAGCCGATAACGTTCAAGGTCGCCATCGCCGTCATTAATGCCGCCAAGATAGTTCCAGACTTTGGCGAGTCGCTTATGATCAGTCGATCGCACGGCCGCCAGGAGGTCCAGATAGGCTCGATATGTCAGTGATTCGAGATCATCCTCGGCGGTTTCCGCGTAGTCTTGAATGACAACAGCGTAGTCCTCGCATTCGGCGATTCGGATCTCACCATCATTTCGATACGAGACGGGCTCCGTGATCCACCAGCACTCATAAAGCGTGTCGTGACCCAGCGGATGCAGGCGAGTATCGGCAATGGCCGGATGAGCCTCGTCGTCAGGTTTGACGCCAAAACGAAATGCAACCAGCAGGTTGTGATCTTCGCTCGGCGGCGAAATGTCCTTCGTCAGCACGACCTGCAGGTGCATATTCACGGTGATTACTCGCCTGCCTTGATTGCTGCTTGAATACTGGCGCGACGCGTTCGCTGGTACGCTAGCGACTGCCGCCAGTGAAGTAGCGAGGAGATATTAAAAATTGTCTTAAATACCAGGAGGCGCAGCCGCACGGCGCGGTTCGTGTAGACATCGCCCGCGAGCATCGAAACGACGCCTTGCACAACTTGCAGCACGTCACGGGGATTGCTCATGAGGTCGCGCATCGTTGGCGACGTAAATCGATAGATGAACCAGGAAAACGTCGCAATGCCGCGTTTCGTCTGCTTTTCAAATCGCCGTCTGGCCAGAAAATACTTCCAGGGACTACCTGAGAGCCAAGCCTCCGCAACCTCCACGCCACGCTCTCCACTGTTCATTGCGAGATAAACGCCGCTGGAGAATACCGGATCGATGAACGCGAACGAATCGCCGATCATGAGAAAGCCCGGCCCGCTCATGCGATCGGAAAGGTAGGAATAGTTGCCGGTAGCTTGCGCTGGTACCTCCGGCGTCGCGGCGGCGATTCGCTCAGCCGTCTCTGGCAGGCTCTGCAGGATTTCGTGAAGAAAATCGTCCAGTGAATTCGAGCGGGTGCGCAGATACTCCGGTTTGCAAACGGCGCCGATACTCACAACGTCGTCCTGCAACGGAATCATCCATATCCAGCCATGCTCAAACCAGTAAATACTAATATTACCCTGATCTTCACCGGGTCGTCGCGTGACACCCCTGAAGTGGCCGAATACAGCAGCGCTCGCGTGCTTTTCATTCGGCATTTTCCAGCCGTTCGCGCGCGACAGGAACGTGTCGCGCCCTGACGCGTCGACCAGATAACGTGCCCGCCATTGATGTTCTTCGCCAGCGTCATCAACCGCGATGACATCGTGACTGCCATCGGTGTTAGCCGTGACCTTCGTCACCTTGATGCCTTCCTGTGCATCAACGCCTACCCCGCGAGAATTCTCAAACAGCAGTCGATCGAACTCGGAGCGACGAACCTCAAATGCCTGCGGCGGACTGTCGCCTAAAGCGTTTCGAAAGTGAAAGACCTGTTCGCTCGCATCGGCGTTTCCGACGGTGAAGTCTGCGCCGAGTTTGGGCACGCCAATCGTGCGAATTTGATCTATGACGCCGAGGCGCTCGAGAATTGGAAGATTCATGGGCAATAAGGATTCGCCGATGTGGAAACGCGGGTGATGCTCTTTTTCGAGCAGCGTGACCTCCCAGCCTTTCCTCTTCATTGAAGTCGCAATCGTCGTCCCTGCCGGGCCTCCGCCGATAACTAAAACGTCAGTTTCTTTACTACTCATTGGGTTTCGGAATGCAGCGCTTCTTGATTAATTGTTCTAACGAACTATTATACCTTCGCTGATGCCTAATCCCCACAACATTCGAGAGAGATATGCCCGGACAGTCTGAAAACGAAAATGCGTTGGCCAAACTACTCGTCGAGGCACTAAATCTTGAGGATGTTGCGCCCGACGAGATCGAGCCTGATGATCCGTTGTTCAATGAAGGTCTCGGACTTGATTCGATTGATGCGCTGGAGTTAGCGCTCGCGATTACGCAAAAATACTCTATTCAGCTCAAGGCCGATGACGAGAACATGCAGCATGCGTTTGGAACCCTCAGAACGTTGAACGCCTATATCGAGGAACATTCCGTCTGAGTGCTCTGACAAGCCGACAGCCCGAAGAAATTATCGCTTTCCGGAGTGATGGGCCAGCCCGGGTTGATCAATTCATCGCTGAAGTCGTGGCATTAGCAAGTTTGCTGCCCGATAGTCAATACGTCATAAATCTTCACGCCGACCGCTACCTTTACCTACGTGCTTTCTGTGCTGCTCTGGTCGCAGGTCAATGCACCCTGATGCCGCCGAATCGGCAGCCGTATACACTGGAGCAACTTAGGGCGGCGTACGATGACGCCTATACCGTCGGCGAGGCCGGCGAAGAGGCCGTCCAGCCCGATTTTCGGGCTGAAGTTCCAGACATTCCCGACCTACAACGCGCGGCAATTGCATTTACATCCGGAAGTACCGGCGCACCCACACCCAACCTGAAGTACTGGCAAACACTGCGGGATGGTGCGTTGAGCAACGCGCAGATGTTGCTGAATGAGGATTCCGAGCAACTTAACGCGGTCGCAACGGTTCCACCGCAACATATGTGGGGAATGGAAACCTCGATAATGTTGCCATTGTTTGCCAAGGTGGCCATCAGCAATCTGACGCCATTCTATCCGCAGGATATTTCAGATGCGCTGCAGTCGGTGCCAGAGCCCCGCATGCTGATTTCGTCGCCGATTCATTTGGATGCCTTTCTCACGTCCGGAGTCACAACAGGCCGTATTGACAAGATTATTACCGCAACCGCGCCGCTTTCGAAGCAACTGGCGCTGGATCTGGAGGCCCACTTCGACACTCTTGTGCAGGACATCTTTGGTTGCAGTGAGTCGGGGATTCTTGCCACACGGCGAACGGCAATTGACGAGGAGTGGACTTACTCGACGACGTTCGAACTCACAATGGGCCAGGGCGGCGTCAAAATTTCCGCCGCTCATCTGTCTGAAGATGTGATGCTGCCGGATATTGTTGAGCTTACCGGCCCAAACAGCTTCCGCTGGATGGGCCGGCAACAGGATGTGGTGAATATTGCCGGCAAGCGTGGTTCGCTGGCCGAGTTAAATTTTCGCCTGCAGGAAATACCGGGCGTCGTCGACGGTGTGATATTCGCGCCGACAGGGGAGCAGCATCGCGGTTATCGTCTCGCCGCACTGGTCGTGGCTCCGGACCTGGATGTCTCTGATATTCTCGACGCTCTGAAGCACAAGGTGGAGCCGGTGTTCCTGCCGAGACCGATTCTCAGAGTTCCCAATTTGCCAAGACAGGGAACCGGTAAACTGGCGATCAAGGCCGTACAGGAAATGTTCGCGAAACTTCGCGACGCGACATGAGAAAGATGAATAACAGCCTGAGAAATATACGAGTTATCCTGCTCAGCGTGCTTTATATGCTAGCCGGTCCGGTATTGTCCGAACCATTGAGTATCGAAACCGTACTCGACAGAACCACCATTTCTCCGCCGTCGAAAGTTGGTTTCCGGGAGGTCCGGCACAATCAGATGCTCAAGGACGACCTGGTCATGACCGGATATCTCGAGTACCTGGAAGCAGGTTCTCTGCGAAAAGTCGTCGAAACGCCATTCGAGGAGGCGTATCTCATTCGCTCGGATCGAATCGAAGTTGATCGGCAAGGCGTTACCAGGACGCTGTCTCTTCGAAAAAGTCGCACTTTGCGAACGATGCTGGGCGGTGTTGAAGCGATACTTGCCGGAGAAGCCGAGCACCTCGCGTCTATCTTCGATTATGAACTCAGCGGTGTAGACGAAGACTGGTCCCTGCGGCTGCTACCGCGCTCAAGAAAAATGGCGAAGCAGATGACCAGCCTGACGGTCACTGGTGACGGTGATTCGATAACGGCAATTCGTTTCGATCTGAAAGATGGCGAGTGGCACAACATGGAACTAGTTCGGGTGCCCGACTCAGTGCTATGAAGAAATCCGCTTCTTGGATCGGTTTAGCGTTGCTCGCGACGCTCGTTCTTGTATTTCGACTGCAGATCAGCTTCGACATCAGCGCCTTTTTCCCGCAGGAAACAGAAATGGCGCACGAGATCCTTCTGGAGCAATTTCGAAACGGCCCGGGGTCCCGAATTCTGGTTGTCGGCCTGAACGGTGCCGATCGAGAACAGCTTACAGACCTGAGCGATCAGATGCGCAGCGAGTTGGCCGAGTCGCCGCTGTTTTCGAATGTCGTCAATGGCGAATTGGCGGACGATATGGATGCGCCGCCTGAGCCCGTTGCCAGTTATTACCTGCTCATGCGTGACGTTGAGTACACGAAAGCAGCCTTACAAACGGCTGTCGATGCCCGACTCCAGGATTTGGCGGTGGGTGGTGGCACAGCGATGCTCGCTCTTTTCGCTCGTGACCCGTTTCTGGTGACGCTGGATATTCTCGATCGCCTCGCTCCCGCGACGATGACGGGTGAGATGTGGTTTGCAGAGGACGGTAGCGCCGTACTCCTGATCGAAACACGTGCGACCGCTGTGGATATTGCGGGACAGGCCGGAGCTGTATCGGAAGTAAGAGAAGTCTTTGCGAGCTTGGCCGACGATTCGCAAATTGTGCTTGAAATCACGGGGGCAGGAGCGTTCGGTGTCGAGCTGCAAAAGACGATTCGCGCGGAAGCACAAAAGCGGAGCGCGCTGGCAAGTATCGCGCTCATCCTTGTGCTATTTCTTTTCTACCGTAGCCCGCGCTACGTGTTACTCGCCTCGCTTCCGATCGGCATGGGCTTCCTGCTTGGTCTAACTGCTGTCAGCCTGATGTTCGATAGTGTGCACGGTATTACACTCGCTTTCGGATTTACGCTACTGGGTGTCGCGATAGACTATCCCTTACACCTGTTCAGCCACGCCGAGCGCGGCGCGGGCAGCGCAGCCATTGGACGTATTTGGCCGACAATGCGACTCGGCGCCCTGAGCACTGCTATTGCCTATATTGCGTTAGCGTTTTCGGGATCGGACGGTCTTGCGCAGCTTGGCATATTCACGGCGGTTGGAATTGTTGTTGCCGTTCTTGTCACGCGAATCTGGCTGCCGCAGTTGCTGGGCAATCTGGCGTCGCCGGCCCCCACGGATGCAGCAAGCAAGGCCGTAGGTCTCAGGCAATTGCCAGCCATACTCGTCCTGGTTCTTGCGCTCGGTACAATCGCGGCGACTACGGCTGACGGCATCTGGGATGACCGCCTGACCAGTCTTAGTCCGGTGCCTCCGGAACGACTGCTGCGCGACAACGCGTTGCGTTCTGCAGCGGGTACGCCGGATATGCGTTACCAGATTATTCTGTACGACCCATCTCTCGAAGACCTGCTGAGTAAAAGTGAGCGTCTCGATGAACATTTGCGACTAGCGGTTGATGACGGGCTGCTGAGCAATTGGCAGTCGGTAACACAAGTACTTGGCAGTGTTGAAACGCAAACACGGCGCCTCGCGGCTATTCCAGAGGATGTGCTGATGCGCGAACGTTTGGCAGAGGTGCTGAGCGCGACACCTTTTCGGGCAGACGCCTTCGAGGCGTTTCTGACGACGGCCGACAAATTGCGGGAATCAGGCCCGCTCACAGCAGAACAGATTCACGATACTCCCCTGAGCTCGTGGCTGGCTTCTCATTTGATTCGGGTCAACGATCAATGGGTCGCTATGGTCTCGGTCAGCAATCCATCGGTAGTGGCTCTGACGGAACGTATCGCGTCCTGGGGTGACGACATCATGCTGACGGATTTGCAGTCGTCATCGGCGAGTTTGATGAAAAACTATCGAAGCAATGCCGTTACGACCGTCTCTCTCGCCGCTCTCCTTATTTTTGCGATGCTCTGGTATCAGCGTCGGCAGATTCTTCAGGTCATTTGGATTACGCTGACCGTCATATCCGTTCTCGCGGCAACCATCGCAGTCGTTGTTCTCTTCCACGGTCAGCTGACGGTCATTCACCTGGTCGCGTTGCTGCTCGTGATGGGACTGGGTCTGGACTACGCGTTGTTCCTGAGCCGAACCGAGACCAGCGGTGAGCGTGGCGCCACAGACAAAGCAGTGATGGCCTGTGCCGTATCGACGACCCTGGCGTTTGGTTTGCTGGCTGGATCATCAATTCCGGTTCTGAGATTTCTCGGATTTACCGTGGCCGCCGGATCGGCGCTGAGCTACGTCATTGCGATTGCAGGAAGTCGTTTGTGGCGTACGAGAGCTACCTGAGTCGCTGTTCCAGATCGCCCAGTAGCTCGCAGGTACGGTTGTCTGACTTTTCATTCTCTGCAAGAATTCCAAGCAACAAAGGAGCAAGCCGATCCAGCCGCGCACAATTGTCCCGCAGCTCTTTCACGGGCGATTCCGGCTGTTTGAGTAATGCAGCGTTGAGCTCGACAAGAACAGGAATGCTGATCTGATCAATAAAGCGGCCGCTACCTCTGTCCACCCGGTTTTCCGCCGCACGCTGTCGAAACACTGCCTGCATTTCCTCGTTCAGGGCTCGGATTCGCGTGATGTCCGCTTGCACCTCCCGCAGAAACGTCAGGTCTGTCAGCACATCACGAAAAAAAAGCCATGCGAGGATAGACCAGTAAAAGGCATAGTCCCAAGTGAGTTTGATACCCATCAACCGGGTGTCGCCGAAGCCTCCGTACAGATCCTGATAGAGACTCATCGTGCTGGCGTAGAAGGATTGGTAGAGTTTTTCGTAAACCGACGTGCGAATGCCACGCTCGGTATCCGGGCAGTCGCGCGTTATCAGGTCTGTGATGAACGTATTGCTGAGCGCGATGAAGTCAGTGCCGGGCGAATAAAACGGATCGGCGAAAAGACCGCATTCACCGGTCATCGCCCAGCGGTCATTTGACCAGACCCGCTCACTGCCGTGAGACAAATTCTTCAGCTTCTCGAAATCCATGAGCTTGTCTGCCGCACCGTCCACGCGTTCCGCCAGCATCGGCTGATGGTCCCCCAGCCAGGACCGGAACTTGTCGAAACTGTCATAGGACGACAGTGCGTGAAAATTCGGATCCGTAACCAAACCTACACTGGTCCGACCGCCGACAAGGGGAATGATCCAGGCCCAATAGCCGCATCCCACCAGATGATTGGTCGAGGGATATCGCGACAGGCCATTACAGCGTGCCTGCCAGTCCTTATCGACAGACCAGTCATCAACCGAAATGGTCTCATCCAGTCGAAACCAGGCCGCGGACATACGATGATCGCTGCGAACAGCCGTACCAAGATGACGTTTTAATACCGCCGTGCGGGCTGAGGCGTCTACAGCCCAACGACACTGCAGGACGGATGTCTTGTCGTGATGTTCGAGAGTGAGCGTGTGTTCCGTCGGGCTTGAAGCTATCGCCGTTTTGCTGACGCGGCAACCATGGCGAACTTCGACGTCGTTCTCGCACAACGTATCGATCAGGTCCTTTTCAAGTACGCCGCGGTCCAATTGATAACTGATAGCCGGAAGCAAGCTGCTTGCGCCGAGTTCATCGGCCACGGCGAGATCGTTGTGAAAGCCGCTGCCGAAAAAAAGCCGCAGTCCGAACTTTCGTAACTGTGTTCGTTCCAGCAGGTCTGCCAACCCAAGTGTTTGTGCGAGATAGTGCGCACCGATTTCGACGGTGGCTTCACCGACCTTGTGCGCAGCCGGCGTAGGCGGGTAAGCGCTCTTCTCTAATACGACTATCGACAGGTCGGGAGAGCTCTGCCTGATCTGCAGCGCCAGCGTCAGCCCGGCCAGACCTCCGCCAATAATGGCGACGTCAATTTTTCTCGCTTCACTAGGCACTTGTTGCTCCCCCGGATGATAACGCCAGAGATAAGGACGCGAATTCTGTGATCGGGAATTTGAATTCCGCACATTGTTCACCGTCAGCAATGGCGGTCAACAAAGGGAGTAGCCGCGCGCCGAAGTTGTTGGCGAGCTCCGGGCTCAATCGCGGGTCCGGCTCGCGCCAGTCTTCTGCCCCTTCCGTCACCGAAAACGCCAGAGTGCAGGCTTCCGAGCCGCTAAATCCCGGCGGTGTCATCAGAATAGCTGCAGAAAATGCCTGTTCCGATGGGCAGGTATCGACTAGCGACAATGGCGCAGCAACCTCCTGAGTTACGAGCACCACAGGTGTGCGTTCTTCGACGACCTGAATGGCGGCTTCCAGGAACGCCATGGATGCCGTGTGCTCGTACGCGGACACGGCCGTCGCTGGAGCAAATGATCCGGTCGTGATCGACCAATAACCCGGTGCGGCATTGTGTACCGAATTATGAAATTTTGTGGGTGAGATTAGCTTGGGTGTTTTCGCTAGTGCCCGGCACATGTAGTCGGTAATTTGCATATCGCCCATCGCCGAGGAAAAGATCACCGCAACGTCATCGGGACTGATGTTTGCCATCTTGCAGGCCTGATCCATCACTTCGATGGCCATTTTCACGAGTTGCGGAGCGCGGCGTCTCTCGCGAGTCGGAATTAGCTCGGGCTGTAACGCGGGGTCAGTCGACCACTCGCCGCTTCGTAGTCCTGTACAGAGCGCGGACCAATCAGCAAATGTCGGGCTCCACGCACCCAACCCCACAACTTCAACTTTGTTCACGGGCGCCTCCCAAAAATGAGAGAAACGTTGTTACCGCCGAAGCCGAAAGAGTTCGACATCGAATATTCGATGCGTTTTTCAACGTTGTCGCTCAAGACGTCAAAGCGAAATTCTGGATCATCGGTTTCACGATTCAAGGTTCCTGGTATTAAGTTGGTGCGAAGCGTGTCAATCGCAATAACCGCCTCGAGAATACCTGCGGCTCCCAGCGTGTGGCCGCTCCAGCCTTTCGTTGAGCCGACGAGCGTGTTGCTCTCGAAAAGCTCGGCTAGCGCATAGGTTTCGACGCGGTCATTGGCCTTGCTCGCGGTTCCATGCAGATTCACGTAGTCAATTGAGGTCGCCGCGACGTTCGCGCGAGCCAAAGCACGCTGTATTGCAATCGAGGCACCTTTGCCTTCCGGGTGGGGGTGCGACATGTGGTGCGCGTCGGAACTCTCGCCATATCCGAGCAGCGCCAACCGGGCGTCATTAGCCAAATTATCGCGGGTCACGATCGCATAACCCGCTGCTTCGCCGATATTGATGCCGCTGCGATCGCGATCGAACGGCTTGCACGGGTCCGCGGAGATCAGTTCCAGCGAGTTGAAACCGTAGAGAATACTCAGACAAAGACTGTCGATTCCGCCGACTAGGGCGGCATCAACGATACCATGTCGAATCCAGCGCGAAGCGGTGGCGAACACCTTGGCGCTGGAGGAGCACGCGGTGCTGATCGTAATTGACGGCCCTTTAAGTCCAGTCGCAGCCCCAACGAACATGCCAGGCGAGTGCAGATGATGGACGCCAGGCTGCCTCAGGTCAGGATGCATTCGGCCCGACTCTTCAAGGCGAGAGTAGGCCTCTTCGGTTCTGCCAATGCTCGACGTGCTGGTGCCCATTATCACGCCCACCCGGTGGGCACCGACTCTGTCCGATAAAGCCTTCACTGAGTCGAGCAAACCGTCCTGCTGCAGCCCCAACCAGGCGAGTTGGTTATTGCGGCTTTGTAGTCCCGTGAGGTGAGAGGGTAGTTCGATATCCTCAACGCCGGCGACCCGACCAATCCAGGTATCGAGATCACAGCCGTCAAAATCATTCTTGCGCAGACCGGAACGTCGTGCGCTGAGAGACTTCCGTAATTCGACGAGGCCGGTTCCAGCTGCGGAAGTTGCTGTGTAGTCCGTAATTGCTAAGCGCATGTGCGTGCCTCAGAATCGTTATTCAGGACAACCGCGAGATGTGCATTAGGCAAGATTACGTCCACAAACGCTGAAAAAGGTCCTGCATTCACAACTTGTCCGTGCTTCTGGCAGGCAACCGCGAGTTTGGGTTCCAGGACGTGCGGCGTGAGCATGCTCTCGTCCGCCGCCTTTGCGATAGCTTCGCGCAGCGTCCAAGATGAGAAGAAAAGTTGCTTGTCGCGCATTGCGTCTGGATCCAGATCGAGAAACTCGGCGATTTCGCGGTACCGTCGACGGTCATCACGCACTTGAATATCGATGCCGATTCTACCCTGACCGGCAAGGGCGACCGCCACCCAGGGGCCGCTGTGGGCGACACTGGCTCTCAGATCACAAGCTTTCTCGCCCCAATAGAGACATGGTGCGCTTCCGCTGATGTGCCTGACAGTGACCGGCTCGGTATCGTCAGCGCTCATCTCACGCGCGAGTTTGCGCAGCAACTGGTCGCATTTGTGACGAAGAGCGTCCCGGCAAGCGCCTTGATTCTCGACCCTGGCGACCGCGACACTCGCCGACATAGGACTCCCCGTGGAGCGTAGTTCGAAAAGTCTCTCGACTGGGCTGATTCTCAAAATGTGAAGCGCATCGTCCATAATCAAAGGCTACAATACTTCAATGCGCCTTATGAAGTCTCTTGACCGTGCCTGGCGACTTTTTGCGACGGCATTGGCTTTTACCGTCTTTGGGATTGGCGGGCTGATCATGGGCCTGCTTATTTTTCCGCTGATGTTTGTGTTTATCAGCGACGTCGATCTCCGAACGTTGAAGGCGCGAAGGCTGGTTGGCAGGGCGTTCGGAGCGTTTTGGGAGATGATGTGCATCCTTCGCATCCTTGACTACGAGATCAAAGGGCGCGAGCGTATCGATCCGGGGCGTTGCCAGCTTATCGTCGCAAATCACCCGACCCTGATCGACGTCGTCTTATTGATTTCCTTGTTTCCTCGTGCCAATTGCGTGATCAAGAAGGCGGTAACCGAGAACATTTTTATGCGCAGTGTCGTGCGTGCGGCGGATTACATCTCGAACAGTGCTCCCGAAGAATTACTAGAGTCCTGCGCCGCATATCTTAAAGCGGGTGGCAGCTTGATGTTGTTTCCTGAGGGCACGCGGACAAAGCAGGAAAAAGGTATGGACTTCAAGCCAGGCGCGGCAGCAGCCGCGACTCGAGCTGGAGTCGAAGTGTTGCCTATAGCGATCGAGTGCAAGCCGCTTTTTCTGTCGAAAGAGTTGCCCTGGTATTATGTTCCATATGAGCGCCCCGTTTTCAAGGTCAATATTCTCGAGGCGATACCGGCTGTCGATCAGTGTGCTGATTTTACTACCGCGAGACAGGCGCGGCACGAACTGAATTCGATGATTTTTCGACGAATCAGTAATGAGTTGACCGGTATAGAATTCTCCGACTAGGGTGATTACAATGCGCGGGTGGACACGGATACCCTTTATTCAAAGATACGCGATATTCTCATCGACCAGTTCGATGTCGAGGCCGCGAAGATTTCGATGGATGCGAATCTCTATGAGGAGTTAGAGATTGATAGCATCGATGCGGTTGATTTGCTGGTGCAGCTCAAGGAAGTGACGGGTCAGAAAATAGCGCCTGAAATTTTCAAAGAAGTACGATCCATACGAGACGTATTGGACGCCATAGCCGCGACGTGATTCGTTTGAATCTAATCCGCGCGTTGTTTGTTGCCAGCGTCGCGGCGTATCCTTTTCTAGTCTATTTTGGCCTACAGTTTATGCCACCGAGCGCCTTCGGTTTGGCGCTGCTGGTGTTGTTAGCCTTGCGCTACGGCGTCTTGTTGCCCAGCGAACGTCCGATCCTGGTACCGATGCTGCTCATTTTCGTGACTTATGCCCTGACGGCTACGCTGTCTGGCGGCCGGCTGATGTTGTTGTATTACCCGGCAGTAGTGAATCTCACGCTGTGCGGTGTATTTCTCAATTCCCTGCGGCAGGGTGATCCGCTCTTGTTGCGCATCGTCCGCGCGAGAGGCCTGCCTGTGAGTGAGCATGGCCCCAAATACCTATATCGACTCACCGGAGTTTGGGCCGCTTTTTTCGCCCTTAATGCGCTAATTTCGATCTGGACCAGTACGCAGACGATAGAAGTCTGGACTCTGTATAACGGGTTTCTTTCCTATTGTCTGGTGGCGTTGCTTTTCGGTGTGGAATACGTGTTTCGGCATTTTTACAAACGTCAAATGGGAATTAAAAATCCTTGAATTTCCCGAAGATAATATCGCGTATCGAAGATGGCAGTGAGCGGTACTTCGAACTCGATATCACCAAAGACCTTGTCTGGTTTCAAGGACACTTCCCGGGCTTCCCGGTATTGCCGGGCATTGTTCAATTGCATTGGGCTGTCAAGTTGACACAGGAGAATTTTGGTTTCGAGACCGGACCTCATGAGGTTACGAATCTGAAATTCAAGAGCATCATCGTTCCACCGGTTGCCGTTGAGCTGACGCTGAAACAGACCGGTCCAGCGCATGCCCGATTCACATACATGGGTCAGGGACAAGAGTATTCGCAAGGCAAATTGGTATTTTCAGAGAGCCGACAGTGAATACCTGTATTGTAATCCCGCACTACGACCACCTTGTACAATTTCGACGCTTTCTTCCCAGACTGGCAGCGGTTGGTCTGCCCATCATAGTCGTTGATGACGCGAGTCCCGGGTCAACGGCAGAAGCCCTGAACACGGTGCTCGATGAATTACCCGTAGAAACGAAGCTGGTTTGTCACTCAGTTAATCGTGGAAAAGGGGGCGCAGTGATGACGGGCTTGCGTACCGCAAGCGAAGCCGGATTTACACATGCGCTGCAGATCGATGCAGACGGTCAACACGATTGCGCCGATATTGACTCTTTTCTAAAAGCCGCGTCTGAAAGACCTCGCAGTGTTATTTGCGGCAAGCCGGTATTTGATGAGAGTATCTCGTCGCTGCGTTATTACGGTCGCTTCGTAACCCTGTTATTAGCCTGCATAGAAACGCTAAGCCGCGACATTCATGACGCTCTGTGTGGCTTTCGCATCTATCCGCTTGACTCCATTACGGCCATCATCAATAAGAGTCGACTGGCCACGAGAATGGCATTCGATCCTGAATTGCTGGTTAGAACTGTCTGGCATGGGATTCCTTTGCACTACATTCCTGTCAATGTGACGTATCCAGAGGATGGTAAGTCCCATTTTCATTACTGGCGTGACAATGTGGAAATTTCCTGGATGCATACGCGTCTTATTATCGGAATGGTATTGCGCTTGCCGATACTGCTGACGCGGAAGATCACGCGTCGCGGAGCTCAGGCGTCGTGAGCCGACACTGGGCATCGTCAAAAGAGGCTGGCGTGTTGCAGGGCATGCGTTTCATGATCTGGCTGAACTCAACGATAGGACGTGTGGCCTTCGATGTCGTGCTGGTATTCGTCATGGCGTACTTCTTTATTCGGCGGGGCGAAGCCCGCCGGGCATCATTGGAGTACCTGGGCCGAGTCCGCAGGCGTTATCCCGAACTGGTAGGGCGAGGTTCGAAGCTGTGGCTGTCATACCGACATTTCTTCATTTTCGGACAGTCGCTGCTTGACAAATATCTTGCCTGGGCGGAACCGCCAGAAGGCATCACTATGGATCCGGAAGAAGAGAAAAAGCTGCTCGACTTCGTCGAGACGCGTAGAGGCTGTCTGCTGATCGGTTCGCATTTCGGCAATCTCGAATATTCTCGTGGCATCGCCCATCGCCATCCTGAGGTGACGATCAATGTTCTGATTTACGATCAACACGCCCAGAACTTCGCAGCGCTGCTGGCGCAGGGCGATCCGGATTCACGAATGAACCTCATTCAGGTGACCGATGTTGATTTAAATCTCGCGCTTAAGCTCAAGGAGAAAGTACAACGAGGTGAATGGGTTGTCATAGCTGGCGACAGGGTGCCAGTCGGTGAAAGTGAACGCGTCATAGAGGCGGAATTCATTGGAGACCCAGCACGGTTTCCAATTGGCCCTTACGTGCTGGCGACACTGCTTCAGTGTCCGGTATTCCTGTTACACTGTTTTCGGCTGGGCGGGGACTACCGTCTTGGTTTTGAGTTTTTCGCAGAACAAATTGGTGCCGATAGAAAGAGTCGGGAAAAGAATTATGAGGACTCAGTCCGAAAATTCGCGATTGCCTTGGAGAGGCAAGTCATCCGCGCACCGTTGCAGTGGTTCAATTTCTTCGACTTTTGGGGGAAGCCGGACGCGTCAGGCGAAAACGCGTCAGATTGAAAGATGGCAAAAGCAGATTTTTCCAGCGGACTAACCGCATCTGAATCGATGCGTGTCGCGTTTCATGACGTTGACCCGGCCGCCGTCGTCTGGCATGGCAGGTATTTCAAATACTTCGAGGAAGTGCGCCGCACGTTGCTCGATAAACTCGACTACAGTTATCAGAGCATGATGGATTCAGGCTTTGTCTGGCCTGTCGTCGACGTGAGCGTGCGTTACGTCCGCCCCCTGGTGCTTGACCAGCGATTCACGGTCACAGCCTGCATCGTCGAGTGGGAGCTTCGCCTGGTTATCGAATACAGGATCCACAGCGAAGACGGCACTTTATACACGAAAGCGCGCACGGTGCAGGTGCCTGTCGATGCGACGACGCGGGAGATGCTCATTGGATCGCCGAGCATACTAATCGAGAGAATAGAAAAACGCCTGCAAGCAAATGCACAAGAATAAGGCGACCATGTTCGACATGACCCAGTTGCACGACCTGAAACAGTTGAGCGGCATGCCGGCCGCCGAGTTTGTCATGCATCGCGATCCGATGCTGTTGCTCGACACCCTAATAGAGTCTGACGACCTCGGCGCGGTCTGTGAATGGCAGGTTTATCCGGATGATCCTTTCGTGGAGAAAGACCTCGGTATTCCTGCCTACGTCGGCGTTGAGTTCATGGCGCAATGCGTCGCCGTGCAAGCGGGGGCGCGCGCTCGAATCATTGGGCTTGGTCCGCCGTTGGGCCTTCTACTCGGTACGCGACACTTTAAATCGTTCGTCAGCCATTTCGAGGTCGGCGAGGTGTATCGCGCAACCTGTCAGGAATTAATACGCGACGCCAGCGGCATGGGGTCTTACGAGTGCAGTATTTTGCATCGGGACGAAAAGGTAGCGGTAGCGCGACTTGCTGTCCTCGAAAAGGAACGAGGAAAGAAACTTGGTGAGTGATTCCAAACAAACAATTCTCGTGACCGGTGCGAGTTCGGGCATCGGTCGCGCAATCGCTGTGCGGCTTGCGAATGATGGCTTCGATATCGTAGTGCATTACTCGGGCAACAAGGCGGGTGGCGAGCGAACTCTTTCCGAGGTCGAGACGACAGGGCGAAGTGGGCGGCTTATAAATTTCGACGTGACAGACTCGGAGGCTACCGCTAATGCTCTGGAAACGGATGTCGATGCATTCGGTGCGTACTACGGAGTTGTTTGTAACGCCGGGATCACCCGAGACGGCGCTTTCCCGATGCTGTCTAAGGAAGACTGGCAACAAGTCATTGATGTGAATCTGAACGGTCTGTACAACGTACTGAAGCCGGTCGTCATGCCGATGGTCCGGCGCAGAAAGCCCGGACGAATCGTGACGATTTCTTCTGTATCGGGTGTGATCGGGAATCGAGGGCAAACAAACTATAGTGCATCCAAAGCTGGGATTATCGGTGCGACGAAAGCGCTCGCTGTGGAGCTGGCGAAACGTGAAATTACGGTTAATTGCGTGGCGCCGGGCCTGATTGAGTCAGAAATGACTGAGTCATTGCCGATGGATAAGATCCTCGACATAATACCTGCGCGTCGTATCGGCAAGCCCGCTGAAGTAGCGGCAACGGTCGCGTTTCTTTGTTCGCCGGATGCTGGCTATATTACGCGACAAGTATTGTCTGTTAACGGAGGCATGTGTTGATGCATCGCGTGGTCATTACAGGTGTTGGTGCGTATTCGCCGGTGGGGAGCACTTGGCCTGAGGTTGAGGAGAGCTTGCGGTCACTAAAGAATCGTGTCCAGCATATGGAAGCTTGGGATCAATACGATGGCTTGCATACCCGCCTCGGCGCGCCGGTCCTCGATTTCGAAATGCCCGAGCATTTCACGCGCAAACAAACTCGCAGTATGGGACGAGTCTCGAAAATGGCGACCGCGGCCAGCGAAACAGCGCTGCGCGATGCCGGACTACTCGATGATCCGATTCTAAAAATGGGCCGGGCAGGGATCGCCTACGGTTCGTCGTCTGGAAGTACCGACGCGATTTCCGATTTTGCAAAAATGCTGATTTCGAAGAGTCTTGATGGCATAACCGCCACGACTTACATACGGATGATGGGACACACGGCGCCCGTAAACGTCGGCGTCTACTTCGGTCTCAAGGGGCGGATCTATACGACAACTGTCGCCTGTGCGTCGGGTAGTCAGGGCATCGGGTATGCGTACGAGGCCATCAAGAACGGCCAGCAGGACATCATGCTTGCCGGTGGTGGTGAGGAACTGTGTCCTACTCAGGCAGCGGTTTTTGATACGTTGTATGCGACGAGCACCTGCAATGACACACCAAGATTAACACCCAGGCCTTTCGACAAGGATCGCGATGGTCTCGTTATCGGGGAGGGCGCGTGTACGCTAATTCTGGAGCGGCGCGATCTGGCGATGGCACGTGGGGCAAAGATCTATGCCGAAATCGTGGGCTTTGAGACCAATTCGGATGGCGCGCATGTAACGCAACCGTCATCGCCGACGATGCAGCGCGTCATGGAAATGGCATTGGAGACTGCGAACCTGACTCCAGACGCTATCGGCTACGTTAGTGCCCACGGCACAGCGACCGACAGAGGCGATATTGCTGAGACCAATGCGATGTTGGGAGTCTTCGGCGAAGATATTCCGATCAGCTCGCTAAAGAGCTACACGGGGCACACGTTAGGCGCCTGCGGCGCATTGGAAACCTGGCTTGCGATAGAGATGATGAACCACGGGTGGTTCATGCCAACCGTCAATCTCGAGAATGTCGATCCGCGATGCGCGCCGCTGGATTACATCACCGGAGCTGGGCGTGACCTTGACGTAGAATACGTCATGAACAATAACTTTGCCTTCGGCGGCATCAACACATCGCTAATTCTCAAGCGACACGACTAATACTGGCCTATTCGATTACGGCCAGAGTGCCGATCAATGCAACGCCCGCCATGATTCCGCCAGCGCCACAGGAATACTGGGTATCGCTGACGAACAGGTTGTTCTTGAAGTTGGACTGAATATTGATCACGGCATTCGCGCCAGCATTGATCGCCGCGCTGTGCATTCTAAGTAGCGCCGAGAGCATTACCCATTCACAGGCCTCGATATCGGACTTGTTAAACGCATTGGTCTTCTGATTGGTGCGACGTTCGCCGATGACCTTGACTGGCTCCGGATGGGGCGTATTGCCAAAATAGAAGCTCACGCCCTCCAGTCGGCTCGCGTACTCCGGGTTGTTGAAAATATTCGCAACGTCGAGGTGGTGAATGGTTGTCCGAGCTGAAGAATTGGCCGAAACCAGTAACAATACCGCCAATACGAGACCATGAATCGTTCGTTTCATTTCTTGCACCTTGTGATATTGAGAGGTCCGGCGCTGCGGGCCGCTCGATAAAAAACCAGATTCTATCATCGAGAACTAGCGTTTTCTGACCAGTTCTTGCCCAAACGTACTTGCACCATATGGATGAGTCAACTTCTGGATTGTCAGAAGCCGAGTCGCGTTCGCGGAGCGCACACTGCTAGTAGCTAGTGGCGTTCGGGCTGGCAGGACTAACGTCGGCACCCCCGCAGTCCCAGACGCTCGCTCGGGTTGTGCCATCTTCCAGGATGGCTGTTAGTAGCGTCAACGTGCATGGATTGCTGACCGCACCCACGTGATTGTCAGCGATACCATATATCGCAGTTGCGTTGCGTTGTGCGGACTCGGTTAGCTGACTTTTCACGGTAACAACGCCGTCATCACCTTCGCTCTTTCCGCCCCTTTCGTGACTGAGAGTAAAGATCAGGTGATGTCTGGGTTCCTTTGACAGATCCACCCCGGCGATTAGCTGCAGGTACGAGCTGTCCGGCGCCATCGCCCACCAGACCGGTGCGATCACCGGTGACCACTTGAGACCCGACGCCGCTCCGGCATGACCACCAAACGGAGATGCGATACTGATGAACAAACGCATCCGTTGACGTACGGCCTCATCGGCTTGATAAATCATGCCCTTGCTGACAAGGCCGCCCATGCTGTGGGCGATGATATCCAGCTGCGGTAATTGATCACGACGAACTAGTTCATCGAGCGCTTCACTGAGAATGTAAGAGGTGTATTCCAGTGACGCTGCGCTTGGATAATGAAACAATAACAACTGGTAGTCGGCGGGAATGGCGTTCACCAGGGATTTGAAAACACGCGGTGAATCGTTAATACCGTGCACGAGCAGAATAGAGTTTTGTGTTGGATCAAAATCCTTGAGCACGTATAGTCCGTTACCAACTTCCTCGAGAAAAGAGCCTGGTTCCCACATGCCGAGTTTCACGTTTTCAGCAGAGAACCTTTCGTCATCCCAAGTTACTGTTTTCAGGAAGTTCTTCGAAATCTTTTCAACCTTACGCCATGCCCCGAGCGAAAAGTCGAGTTCTTGTTCGAGTTTTGTATTGCTCGACAAGTCGATCTGTTGAATCTGCAAAGCGTCATAGTCGATGCGATCCTCCAGTTCCATGTCTCTCAACCAATTGATAGCGGGCTCGTCAAGGCGTGCTGCCGGCTCGCCTGGTTGATAGGCGAAGTCACCGTTCGAATCGGAAAATGCCAACACCGCATAATCCGCATCCTGCACCAGTATGTAGAAGGGTTCGCCTAGGTTCACGGCTCGGACGTCGGCAAGTGTTATTCCTTCTTCATCGCTCTTGAACAGCCCAACTATTACACTCGAACCTCCGTCAGCTCCGCTGGCCTGGCCTTTGAAGTAGCCGTAATCTTGTTCGATTTTGCCGAGGTCGTGATGGAGGTCCTTTATCGCGCAAGACGACATAAGCAGGGCAGATACGATGAGAGTCATGTTAATGAGTTCTTTTCGCTTATTTATCATTGGAGGCCTGCTAATGTAGGAACGATAGCGCATTAGATTATCAGTTCTTCCCCAAAAAAGTGCCAATGTAGCTCCGCTGACTCTCCCGGTTATTTGCTCAGTAGCGTGTTCACGCGTCCTTCAGCGGCCTCTTAATCATCTAGGCTAATACTCGAATTAACGAGGCTCTAATTGCGAGGTTTGGTTATATGCGTCGCACTGCGGGCTGTCCAGGTAGCGGCTGCTATAGGGATGCCTCACAATTGACGGGGTCTCTCCGTTTGCTAAGATATTCAAGTTGATATAGGTAGACTTGGCCGAAGCAAGAGAGACAATTGCGCAGCCGGTTCGATTAGTTATTAGTGTTTCGTTCATGGTGTCGAGGATCTAATTATGCGATATCCAACTTTACTATTGGCGATCAGCCTTGTTTGTGGTTGTGCTTCAACATATGAACAAGTGGATGTGACGGCACCATCCGCCAAGCTCTTGCACGGCAATTCAATAATGATTGCGACGCCTAGTGATGGCAGCTATGAGGCCAAAGCGTACTCGGGATCAGGAAGCATGACAGCGGCGGCTGTCAATGCTGCATTTGCGCCCTACTCAGACAAGATATCTGTCTCTGCTGAATGCCAGGACATTGAGTGTCTGAAGAACCAGTCTACCCCTGTTGACTACTTTGTAGTTCCGGAAATTCTCCATTGGGAAGACAGAAACACAGAGTGGTCGGGCAAGAAGGATAAGCTAGAGGTCAAACTGTCCGTAATTGATGCTGCAGACGGCACGACTTTGGCCACAACCATTATTTCTGGCAAGAGTAAGTGGGCGACATTCGGCGGTGATCATCCTCAGGACCTCTTGCCAGAGCCCCTTAAGAAGTATGTAGAATCCTTATACTAAGGTTCGCTCCTGACCGAAAGCAGACGGTCGAATTCTCGGGAACTAGCCTCTCTGAATGACCGCTATTGGTCACCGCCAGGGCCCGGCGTAGTTTTTTTCTTGCCGGACTGTCGAATCGACGACAATTGTCGAAAAAAAATAGAAAAGTGCAGTTATGACGAAGAGAACAATATCGAGCTGCAAGTTCTAACCCTAACTTGCGCCTGGGGCGGCGGCGTGGGTCATCGGCAGAAATTACAACTCAGGAGCTTCGAGCGGCGGCTGCGCGAACTAAAGCAGTTGTTCAGTTCGCCTGCGGTCTGCCAACAGCGGCCAGTCTCATATCCAAGAAGAAACTTTGGCGCTCCGCTACATTACGGGAAATACCTACAGAGGCAGTGCCATTTTTGCGGCCTGTGACACTTTCCGCCAATCTGACTGCCAGTAATATTTGGCAGTCGCAAGCGGGCTACTAGTCCAAAGGCCTAATTCAGCCGAATCAGAAGGCGGTCACGAGACCAGTTTCCGATAAGGGCATTCCCGAACTTACGCTGAGTCGGTGCACATTTATTGAGTTATAGACCGTTTTGCCATTAATGAAGATTGTTAAAGGAGTTATTAGTAATGACAAAGGTTTTGGTGGGTTTGATATTTCTTGCTGTCAGCGGTGTTGCGTTTGCTGAGCCTGCGAAGGATCGCGGCGCTTATTTAGGCGCTGGATTCGCGGGAACGACGTTTGACGATGGCGGCGCATTTGCAGGTCTTGATTTTGACGATTCAGATTCAGGCTCAGGGATTTTCGGCGGCTACAAGTTTTTTAAGCACATGGCGGTCGAAGCTCGTTATAACGACTTCGGCACATTTACTCTTGAAGGATTTGGCGTCGACGTTTCTTCAT
>Ga0224504_10000290_pt1 | contig 22163 bp, 22 predicted proteins | sample SF_Oct11_sed_USG_3_FD_170160 | JGI IMG/M metagenome (GOLD analysis project Ga0224504, IMG submission 170160) | Sediment microbial communities from San Francisco Bay, California, United States - SF_Oct11_sed_USGS_24 | ecosystem: Environmental > Aquatic > Marine > Sediment | place: USA...
CGGGGGCAAGGCGCAGGTGCGCGGTGTCACGGTCGGTGACTGGCAGGGTGACAACTGGTTTATCTCCAGTGGCCTGTCGGTCGGCGACAAGGTCATCACGGACGGCATCGTGCGTCTCGCCAAGGGTACTCCGGTCAGGATTGTCGAGAAAGACGCGGACAAGCCAGAAAAGGCTGCGGCCGGGGCTGCTTCAGCGGCCGCGGAAAAAGCCAACACCGCCAGCGACTGAGCCGGGAAGCAGCGCCGATGTTTGCACATTTCTTCATCGACCGGCCCATCTTTGCGATGGTCGTGTCGCTGATCATTGTGATTGCCGGCGGGGTGGCCATGTTCAGTCTACCCATCGCCCAGTACCCGGACATCGCGCCGGTGCAGGTGCAGGTGACCGCCACCTATCCGGGCGCCGACGCCGACACGGTGGCACAGAATGTTGGTGCGCCCATCGAGCAGCAGGTCAACGGCGCGGACAACATGATCTACATGCAGTCCACCAGTTCCTCGACCGGCAACTACACACTCAACGTCTACTTCGACCAGGGCACCGACCCCCAGCTGGCGCAGGTGGATGTGCAGAACCGCGTGCAGTGGGCGACACCCCAGTTACCCTCGGCGGTGACCGCGCAGGGGGTCATTGTCAAGAAGACCACCGCGAGCTTCATGATGGTCATCGCCCTGTTTTCACCGGACGGACGTTACGACCCGGACTACATCGCGAATTACACGAATATCAACCTGCTGGATGCCATCAAGCGCATCGACGGCGCCAACCAGGCGGCCATTCTCGGAGTGCCCGACTATGCCATGCGTATCTGGCTGCGTCCGGATCGCATGGCACAGCTCGGCGTCACCGCCACCGACGTGGCCAACGCCGTGCGGCAACAGAATCAGCAGTTCGCCGTGGGGCGCATTGGTCAATCGCCCACGCCGGCACCGGTGTCGCAGACCTTTCCGGTCACCACGCCCGGCCTGTTCACCGAACCGGAAGAATTCGAGAACATTATCCTGCGAGCAGAACAGCAGGGTGCGGCGATTATGCGCATCAAGAACATCGGCCGTGCCGACCTCGGGCGCAAGGACTACTCGATTCGCTCCAAGTACCAGGGCAAAGAGGCCACCCTCATTGCGGTGTACCAGCAACCTGGCGCCAATGCCCTGAATGTCTCGGAACAGGTCAATGCCACGCTCGAGAGTCTCTCCAGAAGTTTTCCCGACGGCCTGGAGTACAAGGTAGCGCTGGATACCACCAGGTTTGTCGAGGCGTCCATCGATGAGGTGGTACATACTTTCTTCGAAGCGGTGGTGCTGGTGGTGCTGGTGGTGTTCGTATTCCTGCAGAGTCTCCGCCTCACCATCATCCCGGCGCTCGCCGTCCCGGTATCCATCCTCGGCGCCATGGTCGGCATGCTGGCGTTCGGCTTCTCGGTCAACATGCTCACCCTGTTCGGCATGATTCTCGCCATCGGTATCGTGGTGGACGATGCCATCGTGGTGATCGAGAATACCGAACGCAACATGGCACAGTTCGGGCTGTCACCCAAGGAGGCCGCCAAGCGCGCCATGAGTGAGGTGTCAGGCGCACTGATTGCGATCGTGCTGGTGCTTAATGCAGTGTTCATCCCGGTGGCGTTCCTGGGTGGCATGACCGGACAACTCTATAAGCAGTTCGCGGTGACCATTGCCATTTCGGTGGTGTTTTCCGGGCTGGTGGCGCTCACCCTGTCGCCGGCACTGGCGGCTATCCTGATCAAGCCCGGGCACGGCGAGAAACATGGCTTCTTCAAATGGTTCGAGAACACCCTGGAACGTGCTACCAATGGTTACGTGAGTGGCTCCCGCTGGATCATGCACCATACGCGGGTGGCATTCGCTGCGTTCGGTGCGGTGGTGGTCGCAGCGGTCTGGCTGTTCTCGGTATGGCCGGGGGCATTCGTACCCCAGGAAGACCAGGGCTACCTGTTCGTTCCCTACATGCTGCCGGATGCCGCCAGCCTGGATCGAACCGAAGCCGTCGGGGAGCGTGCCGCCGCGTTCCTGATGAAACATCCCGCCGTTGAAAACGTCACCCAGTTCGACGGTTACAGTCTGATCGACCAGCAGATGAAGACCAATCGCGGTCTATTGTTCGTATCGCTGAAGGACTTCGAGGAACGCAACAGCGAAGAACTCTCGGCACCCGCCGTTATCCAGGCGGCGGCCCTTGATTATGCCGACATCAAGGAGGGGCTGGTGATTCCACTCAATCCGCCGTCCATTCCGGGGCTCGGCGTCACGGCGGGTTTCGAAATGTGGGTACAGCAACGCGGCAGTGGCGACTACGGCCAGCTTGCCGGTTACGTGCAGCAGATTGTCGCAAAAGCCCATCAGGATCCGCGGCTGGCGCGCGTCAGCTCGACGGTGAGTGCTGAAAATCGCCAGTTGCTGACCGAGCTGGACCGCGAGAAGGCCGAGACCCTGGGGGTACCGGTTTCCAATGTGTATGACACGCTGCAGACCCTGTTCGGTTCACTGTATGTCAACCAGTTTCCGAAAAATGCACGCCTCTGGCAGGTGATTCTGCAGGCCGAGCCCGAGTACCGGCTGGACCCGGACGATATCGCTCATATCTATGTGCGCAGTGATAAAGGCGGCATGGTGCCACTGTCGGCGCTGGTCAGCACCCGCTGGTCGACCGGTCCGGATCTCGTCACCCGCTTCAACAACTTTCCCGCCGCCAAGGTCACCGGTGGTCCGGCGCCCGGTGTGAGTTCCGGTCAGGCCCTGGAAATTATGGAACAGATCGCCAACGAGGTATTGCCGGGTGATTACGGCTTTGCCTGGTCCGGTGAGGCGCGCGAGGAAAAGATGGCGGGCGGCACTTCGGCGATTGCCTTTATCTTCGGGCTGATCTTCGTGTTCCTGATTCTGGCTGCGCAGTACGAGAGCTGGACGCTGCCGTTCGGCGTTATCATGGCAGTGCCCTTCGCCCTGCTGGGGGCGTTGTTGGCGATTGTGCTGCGTGACATACCGAACGATGTGTATTTCCAGATCGGCCTGCTCACCCTGATTGCGCTGGCGGCAAAGAACGCCATTCTCATCGTAGAGTTCGCGGTAGAACTGCACCGGGACGGCAAGTCCCTGTATGACTCGGCGGTCGAGGCGGCACAGCTGCGCTTCCGGCCGATCTTGATGACCTCTTTTGCCTTCATTCTCGGCGTGGTACCACTCGCGATTGCCACCGGTGCCTCGGCCAACAGCCGTCACTCCATCGGTACCGGTGTCATCGGCGGCATGCTGGCTGCCTCGGCCATCGCCATCTTTTTCGTGCCGATGTTTTTCCTGGTACTGGAAAAGCTCGGCGCCAGGGGCGGGGCGAACGAGGTCGACGCTGGCCATGATGATGAATCCGGCGACGCGGCCACGCCACCGCAGGTACCCCGGGCACCCGCGGAGAAACCCGAAAATGACTAAGCTGCTGCGCAGCCAGGTGTTGTCGCTGTTGCTGCTTTCCCTGGTCGGTTGCACACAGGGCCCTGACTACGTGCGCCCGGCGGTCGAGAGTCCGGTGGACTGGCGTGTTGACTACGCGGCAGCCGCCGATGCAGCCAATACCCGCTGGTGGGAACAATTCGACGACCCGGTACTCAACCAGCTGATTGACACCGCCCTGCGGGAAAACAAGGACGTGCGCATCGCCGCCGCACGCGTCGAGGAATTCGCGGCACGCCTGGATGTCTCACGCTCCGGCTTCTATCCGCAGATCGGCTATAACGGCCAGGCCAGTCGCAACCAGGCCTCGCGCGAAAACTTTGGCGGCATCCCCTCGGGAAGCGACCGTATCTACAACAATTACGGTGCCACTCTGAATGCCGGCTGGGAGATCGACCTGTGGGGCCGGGTTCGCCGCGCCACCGAGGCCAGCCGCGCCGAACTGCTGGCACAGGAAGAAAACCGGCGCACGGTGATCCTCAGCCTGGTATCCGCTGTCGCCAACACCTATGTCTTGCTGCGACAGTTCGATCGCCAGCTTGAAGTCTCGCAGGAAACACTGGACACGCGCGCCGAAGCCCTGCGCCTGTTTGAACTGAAGTTCAAGGGCGGGGTCATATCCGAACTGGAACTGGCGCAGGTGAAAGTCGAATACGAGCAGGCGGCTGCGGCCATCCCGCCAATAGAACAACAAATCGCACTCACCGAGAACGCCTTGTCGGTGCTGCTTGGCCATAATCCAGCTGGCATCCCGCGCGGCAAGAGCATCGATGCGCTGGTGCTGCCGGCGGTGCCCGCGGGTGCGCCCTCTTCACTGCTGGCAAACCGTCCGGATATCCACGCCGCCGAGCAGAACCTGGTGGCCGCCAATGCGCGCATCGGCGTAGCGCGGTCACAGTATTTCCCCACTATCTCGCTGACCGGCCTGTTTGGCTATGTCAGCGAGGAACTCGACAACCTGCTGCAGAGCTCCGCCAGGGTGTGGAGCATCGGCGGTAACGCACTGGGGCCGATCTTTACCGGCGGCGCCATCAGCGGACAGGTGCGCGCCAGTGAAGCCGTGCAGCGTCAGGCCCTGACAGCTTACTTGCAAACCGTGCAGGCGGCTTTTCGGGACGTCGACGATGCGCTCATCAGTGTCCAGAAGTCGCGCCAGCGGCTGGTTGCCGAAGGACGCCGCGTGCAGGCCCTTGATGACTATGCGCGCCTGGCGAAACTGCGCTATGACGAGGGCTATGCCTCTTACATCGAGGTGCTCGATGCGCAGCGCTCCCTGTTTACTGCCGAACTGCAGTACGTCAGTGTACGTGGCGATGTCTATACCTCCCTGGTCAACACCTACAAGGCCATGGGCGGCGGCTGGGTCATGCAGGCGCAGGCGACCGCCAACGAGACCGATTTCCCGAAAAAATGATGGTTGTGTTTCAGCCTGGTAACGTTAGACAAACAGTTGCCGGACGGACAAGGAGCCCCTGAGCGACAGCAGGCGTCGCTCTCCACCTTCAGGCCTGGTAGACAACAAGCGCCAGCAGACCGGCACCTGTGGCATAAAGCAACATGGGTCCCAGCGTAAAGCGAATAATTTGACCTTCTTTGCCCACCAAACCAACAACCGATGCCGCCGCGACAACATTGACCACGCAAATCATATTGCCTGCGTTGGCGCCAATAATCTGCAATGCCAGCATCACTTGTGAATCCAGCCCCAGGTTATTGGCGGTAGTCAACTGCAGGTCGGCAAACATCATATTTGAAAACGTCGCACTGCCCGCAATAAACGAACCCAGGGCGCCCAACATTGGCGCAAATACAGGCCAGGCCCCGGCAAAGGTTTCCGCCGCCAGGCTCCCGAGCGCAAGCGGCATGCTGCTTAGGTCTGCCGAATTTACCCCTGAGTTCAGGAAGATACGCACCATCGGCACGGAAGCCGCCAACGCAATTACGGTGGGTCCGAGCGACACTGCAGACTCACGCCATGCATTCGCCACTTGTGCCGCACTCTTCTTGTGAAAGAACGCCGTAAGGACAACAACCAAAACAAATACCGTTCCGGGTAAATACAAGGTATGTGCCGTTACGCTGACATCGGATGACAAAATATTGCGCCACGTCACCGCGGTTTCAAGCAGCCACGCTTTCAGCGGCAGTGCATCCAGGCGGCTAACAATAAGGAACACCACCACCAGCAGATACGGCAGCCACGCCATGCTCAACGACAGTGGTTTATCAGGCTTGTCATCGACAATTGCCTCTGCAGCACCAGCATCACCGTGATCCGGGTCCGAGGCAAAACCCCAGATTTGTTTCGGCATTAAAATGCCGGATTTTGTGGCGCCGATACATATCAGCAGCCCTGCCAGTGCACCCAGTATGGATGGAAACTCCGGTCCCAGAAACTTCGCAACGGCAAGCGCCGGTAGCGTGAATGAAAACCCGCCAAGCAAGGCAAACCGCCATACCTGTAAACCTTCGCGTACCGATTTATTGGGGCCAAAAAACCGGGTGAGGATCACCACCATTAGCAGCGGAATGAAAGAAGCAACAGCCACATCGAACATCACCGCCTGTACGGCTATGGCAGCCAGTTCATCGCTGCCAATACCTTCCAGCCCCTGACCAATGCCTACCAATACCGGTAGCCCTACCGCCCCGGAAGACACCGCAGCACTGTCGCCAATTAACGCTAACACTACCGCCGCCAGCGGCGGAAAGCCAAGAACAACAAGTAGCGGTGCAACAATTGCCGCCGGCGTTCCAAAGCCGGCAGCTCCCTCTAAAAAAGACACAAACAACCAGCCAATGATGACTGTCTGGATGCGGCGGTCGGGGCTGATTTGAAAAAAACCCTCTCGTATCACGGTAATCGCACCACTGTGTTTCAGGGTGTTCAACAGCAGGATGGCGCCAAAGACAATCCACAGTATGGTCAGTGCAATTACCCAACCCTGTAGTACCGATGCTGCGATTTGCAAAAATGACAAGTGCCAAACGAAATAGGCGCTGGCCGCGGTCGCCAGCAGGCTCGCCGGCATGGCCTTGGTTGCAGGTAACCGCATCAGGACAAGCAGCACAAAAACGGCGAGAATCGGCATGGCTGCCGTTAGAAACTGAAGCGAAGTCATAGGGGCTCGTGCCGGGGTATATTCTTGATTATGTCCCCATATGCACGGAAAGAAACATGCACATGAGCCGCGATTGGCCAGGCAGTAATATAACGCAGGCGCGATTATTATGCCTGGATACAGCAAGGCCCCTGTGCCAGGTTAAATAAAAATATCCCGGACACCCGGCAGCAGCAGGCAGAAGCATCAAACGGGCCGGTGTCGCCCGGCTTGATCTGGATGTGGACTGGGGCGGTTGTTTTATGCGCGGCATAAACCGGTGTTTATTCTGCAGTGTCAGGCAGGTTTTACCTTTAAACGGTTGTTGGTGTCTCTGTTCTTGCGAATATGTTCATTACCGTTAAATTCCCGGGCAGATTTCGTCATCCTGTCGTAGAGAACAACATTCACGGTTGCCGACAGGTTCATACAGCCATTGGTCGGTACATAGACAACGGCATTCGCCTTGTCCAGAACCTGCTGGCTGATGCCGCCGTCTTCTGGTCCGAAAATATAGAAAGCATTTTCCGGGTGCTGGTATTCAGGCAGGGGCGTGGCGTTTTCCGCAAACTCGACACACACTATTTTCATATTCCCGGGGGCGGCTTCTATGAGACATGTAACGCCGGATAGCGGGATGTCTTCACTTATCTTGCGGCTCATGTCGGGCGCAGCCGGGTTGCGCTGCAGCGCCAGCGGATAACGCTTGCCGGTATAAAAAACACGGTCGGCTTTAAAGTTACCCGCGCAACGCATAACCGCGCCTACATTATCCGGACTCTTCGGATTAATTAATCCAATGCAGACTTTTTCTTCTTGCATGCGGTGTTTCCGGGTTATTCGCCGGACACGGTGATCGCCAGGTTACGCCGGTGTGCGGCGCTACGATGTTCCCACAGGTAGATGCCTTGCCATATACCGAGGGCACACTGTCCGTCAGTTACCGGCAGGGTCAGGTCATGTCCGGAGAGTATAGTCCTGATGTGGGCCGACATGTCATCAGGGCCTTCATCGGTATGATCAAACAGCGGATCACCGTCAGTGACCAGCCGTGTCATGAAGCGATCCAGGTCACTGCGAACGTCTGGATCGGCGTTTTCACAGAGTATCAGCGAGGCACTGGTGTGCTGCAGGAACACATGGCACAGGCCGGTTGTTACCCCGGACAGGCGTACCTGCTCGCATATGGCAGCGGTAATGACCAGGGTGCCGCGCCCGCGTGTTTCGAAAGACAGTTTTTCCTGGAAGATCATAATGCCGCCCTTGTTATTTCGTCTTGACCGGACAGCTCGCTGTTGCCGGTTGTGTGGACTGATAATAATCGCTAAATGCAGGCAGGCGACAATTATTTTTTCGCGATACAGATATTCAGGCCTGTTGCGGTGAATAATGCCGGGAGTGTTCCATTTTTGTTTGCGCGCAGTATTATTCCCGTGCCCGGGTTACAATTATGCGCAAGGATCTTTTTGATTGTATGCAGGATGTTTTTTCAACAGGGACGGATATTTTATGAAAAGAATTATTCAACTGGCCTTTCTGGTGCTGTTGCTGCCGGCGCTGTGCCAGGGTGAAGAAAATACGCAGCCCCGGGTCGGGGAGACACACTCTGTTATTGCTTCTCTGTCGGCTGAATTGCAGCAGCTGTTTTCCAGGGAAATGCTCGAGCTGCAGAAGGCAATGATGGCGATAGTGCCGCTGTATGTAGCAGGCAAGCTGGATGACATCGCAATAATTGCCGCACAGATGGAAAGTAGCTACGTACTAAAGCAAGCACTGAGCGAGTCGCAAATGCACGAGCTGCATGCAAAGCTCCCTGATGCTTTTATAGAACAGGACCAGCAATTTCACTACCTGGCGGGCATGCTTGGGCATGTTGCCAGCCGCGGCAAGACTGAACTGGTGAGCTTCTATATCTCGAAGCTGGGTGAAAGCTGTGTTGCCTGCCACACTGCCTATGCGACAAACCGGTTTCCTGATTTGTCCAGCAAAAGACAGGCTGGGCACAGTCATTAGCCCTGCAGGCTATCCGGTAGCGTTATTGTTTAATACCGGACTGCCGGCGTTTCTATTTTCAGGCCGTTTGAACGGGACATGATGTAAAGCCCCATCAGATTAATCTCTTCGGAACCGGCTTCGAACGGTTCCGCGCGCATCAGCGAGAGGCACTGCTGGATACGCTGGTGCAGGTTGGTCATCTCCCCGATGTCGAGCCGGTAGGCAGGGAAGCCGTTGCTCATTCCCTGGCTGATGGTCTGCCCGCGAATCCTTTGCCCCGGATAGAAATCATGGCAATGCTGGCAGGACATGTCGATCAGGCCATAGCGCAGCCGGTAGAGTTGCTCACCTTTTTCCAGTAGCGGCGCCATCGGGCCGTCTGTCTGTACGTTGATCACTTCGCCGGCTGCACGGTTGCGCACAAATGTTTCCAGTGCGATCAGGTCGGGATGATCGATCGGCAGGGAGCCGTCGCCATGATTTTCGCGACAGCTGTTGATCTGTTTCTGCAGCGTCACAAGGCCGTTGCCGTTATGAACGGGGTAGCGCGCAATACCTGTCACATCCAGGTCTTCACCTTCGCTACCGTGGCATGCGGCGCATGATTTCTCCCTGCCTGCCGGTGTCACGTTAAAGAGTTGCCGGCCCTGCTCAAGGGCAAGCATGCCGGGGTTCTCAAAGTCATCGTCCTGCATGTCGCGCGTGGACTGCTTGATATATTCATAGCCGGAACGTGGTTCGGCAGCCGTTGTGGCAGTTGCCAGCAATGCGAGTAGCAGGGTGGGTAACAACAGCAGGCGTTTATCGGGCAGCATCATTTTAGTGTCACGAGGTAGGCAATCACATCTTCCACCTGCTGTGCATTCAGGAAGGTTCTGCCGGCGTAGCGTTTGTCGGGGCGATGAATCAGGCGCGGATCACGGTAAAATCCGGGCATGATCGACATCGGATTGATTTCGCGTGTATCGACCACGCGCAGCCGTATCTGGCCTTTTGTAAGGCGGGCGCCGATGCCGGACAGCGGCGGCCCGATGGTGCCATAGGCCTCAACATCCGGGATGGGTAACTGGTGACAGGCGAGGCAATTGCCGCGGCCACTGTCTAACGCGATTGCCATGCCACGCGAGGCATCCCCGGCAAGCTCACAGAGCGGCTGCGCGATAGCGTAGTCGGTAACCGCCCACTGGCAATAATCATCCGGCAGCGCCTGCTCTCTCGCAGTGGCAATGCCCGAACCGGTTAACAGCGCAAGCTGCAGAAGCAGGATTCCCGATAGTAAAGAAATGCGGCAGTATCTCATAAGCTGTATCTACACAGTGGCACTTGTCCGGGCAACCGACGGGTGTCGTTGTTTCCTGATGCTGGCAGAATACGTCACGCTGAAAGACAGACATTGACGCAGATCAAGCACCCTGCAGGAAAATCAGGGCCGCTCGGCGTGGTCGGGCAGAAGCGCAGGGGGCGGATTAAAAATTAACAGGGCCGGGCCTGTTGAGCGCACAGGTACACTGCAGGTCGACCGGGTCTGGCCCGCTGGTTGGGCTTGTGTTGTCTAGCTGACCTTGTTGCTGAGTTCCCGGACCAGTGGATAGAGTTTCTCGGTTTCATCCTGAATACGCTTGAGTATCAGTTCAAACATATCCTCTGACTCCTTCAGGAACTGGTCGTATTTTGCAATTGCCAGCGTGTCGGCCTTTTTCTTCGGGCACCATGTTTTTATATAGGTAGCTATAATTTTTTTGATCTCCTGGGAACCGGACATGAAATTTTTTGCCAGTTGCTGGATTTCATGGTCTTCGTGCGTCAGCAACTTGCTGTAGAGATTCTTGTCGACGGTATCAATATGGTGTTTGACTTTTTCTGTGTAGCGGTAGAAAAGGTCACAGCAGGTCCCGGTGTCGCACATGGAACGTTCCTTGAACAGGTACAGCAGTACGTTGGAGAGTTCTGTGATGTCGTGGTTCTCTGAATGCAATTCGTTGTAGGTAACCATTTTATAATCCTTTCTGTATGTTCCGGCGAGGAAGGTTCATGGTGGTCTGCATAACTATCTGTATTATATGGATAATACCAGCCCCCGTTGTTTCCGGCCTGCGCGCGCTAGCTCACAGGCGGATACAGTGTCCGCTATTATCAACTTAGTCAATAGTACTCGACCATGAGCTGGATCAAATATTCCCCGGATAGGGGCGGTCATTTCGCCGGGGCGGCTGTTTCCGCAAAGACCGGCCTGAAACAGCTGCAGGCGGACCGCCGGCGCCTGAAAATTTTGATGATTTCGACTATTGTCGCAGGCATGGCGAAACAGAATGCCGGAAATTTAAATAATGTATGAGGTAGCCCAATGAAAAAATATCTTGTTGTGATGTTCCTGTCTTGTGTGAGCGTTTTGTCCGGTTGCGCATCTGACCTGTCCGGTGACACCTATAGCCGCTCGGAAGTGCGCCGGGCACAGCAGGTCGAGTACGGTGAAATTATCAGCTTGCGGCCGGTACAGATTGAGGGTACGAAATCGCCTGTAGGTGCTGGCGCCGGCGCAGTGGTGGGTGGTATTGGCGGCAGTACGCTGGGTGGCGGCAAGGGCAGTTCCATCATGGCGGTGATTGGTGCCGTCGCAGGTGGCATGGCCGGTGCGGCAGTTGAAGAAGGTGTTACCCGCAGTCAGGGTGTGGAGATTACCGTCAAGCTGGATAGTGGCCGGATCCTCGCAATTGTGCAGGGCTTGTCTCCGCATGAAAAATTTGCCGTCGGTGACCAGGTGCGTGTGCTGACCAGTCGTGGCACCAGTCGTGTGGCACAATGATTGTGTAGCGCAAATACCGGCGTACCTGATATTGCTGCGAAGCTTGTGATGATTTGTCGATACGGGCAGCGCTAACCGGCCATGGCTACGCTTTTTGGTTACTCGTTGATTAGTGTTGTGCTGATAATGTTTGCCGGTCGTAATCTTTCTCGCACAGCACGGCTGCAACTGATGTTGCTGGCGCTGGTGCTGCTGAATGGGCCCGGCTTGCTGACGTTGTTGTTCAGCCAATAAGTCGATGCGGCTGATGATCCATCTGACTTGTATATATCAGTCACTGAAGTTTACAGGCAAGCGTAAACAGAGACCGGCCCGGGGCCGGTTTTTTACGGGTGCGGGTTTTCAGTCGCTGCTACTGATTGCAGCAACTGGTCACGGTGTGCGCCGAATGCCCGCGGTTGCAGGTATTGCAGTACGTCCTTGCCTGCTGCATCGAGAATTACCTCCAGTCCCTTGTCAGGGTAGAGCCAGTGCCTTTGCTGCCTGGTGACTTGCACAATCTCGGCAGGTGTACCGAAGCGTGATTGTGCTATCTCATCATCAAGGTCAATGCTGGGCAGGAAGTTGATCACGCTGACCGGTGCCTGGTAAGCAACCGGCAGGTCGTCCGGGTGCAGGCGATAACGGCGCATGCCGCCTTCCTGAAAAGCCCGTTGGCGCAGCGAGGCCAGTTGTTGCGGTGCAACATCCAGTACCAGTAACAGCTTGCCGGTAATGGGGCCTGCCGAGTAGTGGCTGTAATAGGCTTCCAGCGTGCCGCTTTCCTGCGGTGCAGCAATGATCGCCAGTTTCAGATCGTCGCCATGCTGCTCGATGGTTTCTGCCAGTGTGGTCTGTCCGGGCGTAATGCCAAATACCTGCGTACTGCCGTCCGACCGGATATCGATCTGCCAGGGCAGTCCGGTCACCGCTGTGTTGTTGTCCGACGGTTTGTTTTGCAGCAACACCAGGCTGGATGCGGCAACAACAACGATCACTAGTGCAATAAGGTATTTCATCTGTAATTTTTGCCAGCGGCCTTTTACGGGTACTGCTGCCTGTTAATGGTCTGGCCATTGTGTCTGCAGATACAGTGCCTCGACTTTTTGTCGTGCCCAGGGTGTCTTTCTCAGAAACTTCAGGCTGGAGCTGATGCTCGGTTCATTGCTGAAGCATTTTAGTTTGATACGACGTCCCAGTTCCTGCCAGCCATATTTTTCCACCAGACGCTGAAGCAGTCGTTCCAGTGTCACGCCATGCAATGGATCGCGGGCGCCGGTTTCAGTCATGGTTGCTGCTGTCCGGCGCTTTTTTTGTCTCGGCCTTTTTTACCCGGATCTTGCTGCCGTCGATTTCCTTGCCATTGAGTGTCTTCATCGCCGCCTTGGCTTCACCCTGCCTGGGCATTTCGACAAAGCCAAAACCCTTGGAGATCCCGGTGTTTTTGTCAATTACCAGCTTGCAGGACTGTACCGAGCCATGGAGTTCGAACAGGGCGCATATTTCCGCTTCGCTGGTGCTGCGGGCAAGGTTGCGTATCAGTAGTTTCATGAGTTTTCAGGCTGGTTCAAGAGGCTACCACTATACAGAAAACCAGGCGCCGGCCATTGTCATGACTGGCGCTAACGGTCGGAAAACCAGCAGTCAGGCAGCATTGATGCCGGCAATCAAAATTACCAGATAATTTAAAGGGCTAAGCGGGTATAAAAAATCGTTCTAATTTTGTGCTGACCCGACTATGCTGCTGACCCCGGCGTGTCCTGACAGGACAGCAACCTTACAATTTCAGACAAATACCAGGGAGCGAGAATCATGGAAGCAGTAGTGGATGGCAAGGCGATCCAGTTGAGCGAGGCCGGCTGGCTGGAGAACCTGGACGAGTGGAGCGAGGCACTGGCCGCCGAGATCGCGAAGAACGAGCACATTGACGAGCTCACCCAGGAACACTGGGATATTATCAACATGGCGCGCGAATACTTTGCTGACAACGGGGCGGTGTGTGAGCCGCGTGCTTTTTCCAAGCTGATGAAAAAGCAGTACGGCAAGGACCGCAGTGACCAGAAGTATATATATTCATTATTCCCGACCGGCCTGATCAAGTGCGCCAACAAGATTGCCGGTCTGCCGCGTCCGAAGGGTTGTAGCTAGAAATATTTGTGTAATATCCCGTTAAAGGGAATGACAACCATGCTGCAGTGTTGCAGTTGGTTGTTGTTCCCTTTTTTGTTTCTGCGCGGCCGATGATTTTGTAGTTTTCAGTACCGGCATGATTCTTCATTTTCACCAGGATTTCCCTTGTGACTGCTTCAAAACAGCGACTCGCGATGGTTAGGCCTGCAAAGCAGGCAGAGGCTGCTACTGGCCTGAAAATGGCACCTGCCTCTGAACCGTATCGTATGCCCGGGCGTGCAGACGGGACGGATGACTGTCTGACCAGGCCTGTTAGTGTGCCGCAGCGGGTGCCGCGTTTTCATGACGGCTCTGGAAGTGACCGCAACGCTGAACATCGTCAGGTATACTTGTAGCCGGGAGAATATATATCACCGGTAATTTTCTGCGTTGTCTTGTTTATGTTGCAACCACCTACAGACTCCGAAGCCAGTACCAGCAGCGTGCAGGTAGACACCCCGTTGGGGGACTACGAACTGGTCGATTTTGGTGGCGGCCGCAAACTGGAACGCTGGGGCGATATTCTTGTTGAGTGCCCTGATCGCCTGGCGCAGGGAAAACCTGCCAGTGAGCAATGGTCCGCAGACTGGGTGTATGTGCAGGAACTGGGTGGCGGTGGTCACTGGCAACCGACGCGCAGCGGCTTGCCGCGTGAATGGCAGGTCACGGTCAACGGGCAGCAGTTGGTCTGTCGTCTGGATGAGCAGGGACGTGTCGGTTTCCGCGGGCGCGAACTAGCCTGTGCCGACTGGATCTGTCAGCGCATCGAGGGCTGTTATGACCTTGATGACATCCGTGTGCTGCATCTGTTTGCCGGTGGTGGCTACGTGACTGCACGGGCACTGCAGGCCGGGGCGTCAGTCGTTCATGTTGATGCCAGCGAAGACATGTTGCAATTATGTCGCGAGCAGGCCGGTACGCAACATGTGGAGTACGTCCATGATGATGTCGTCGACTATGTCGAGGACCTGCTGCGTCGGCAGCTGCGCTTTGATGTCATCATCCTGCCAGTCCCGCCTGTAGGTCACGGTCCGAAGGGACAGATGTGGGACCGTGAAGTGGATATGGCAAAGCTGGTCCGCTACTTGCCAAGACTTGTTTCGGACAATTGCCTCGGTGTGTGGTTGTCAACTGACGGTGGTGCGAACGCCTGGAATGCAGAGAGCCTGGGGCAGTTGCTGGCCGAGGTGTTGCCGGGCTGTACCATCGAGCCTTTACATCCGGGGGTCACTGCGCGTGACGGGCGCGTGTTGCCTGCCGGCGTGGCAGCGCGCTGGTATGACGAAACCGAATTCCTGCAGACGGGTGCTCAACCACTGACCGCAGTGCAGCTGGAAGAGCGTCTTGATATTCACATGATCTCGATGGGTGCGGCCGAGGAACCGGCACGTGCGCTGGCAGAGTTTTCGCGGCAACAGCAGGATTTTGTATTGCACTGGGTGAGTATCGTGACGCGCACCAGTTCCGGGATGGCGCTCAATTTTGTCTCGTATGTGTGTCCCGCATTGCGTCTGATGGATGCCGCTGGTGTTGAAGCGTGGCTGCTGGCCTGTATGGATATCTACGATACCAGGGGCTTGCACCCGGCTGTGGTGGCCTTCAGGGATGCCGAGGGATTTGCGCGCGACTACAAGGCACGTTCCACCGGCGTAAGTTTTGAAGATGTTGTCAATGTACTGGAAGTTTTTGTGCATGGCCTGAATGGTCGTCGCCTGAAGCTTGAATGTGGTGATCACTGTTACACCGATACCGAAACCCTGTTTCTGCCTGCCTGTGTGAACCGTTTCCCCGACCGGGAAGATAATTTTCAGTTATACAAGGCGCTGGTGGTGCATCTGTGGGCGCAGACCTGGTTTGGCAGCTGGCGTATAGAGGCGCGCGAGGTGCTGGGTCGCTATGCCGATCCGGATGCGGCGCTGGCATGTTTCCATGCACTGGAAACCTTGCGGCTGGATGCCTGCATCCGCGATACCTTGCCAGGGGTTTATCGTCAGCTGCTGCGTTTCAGGGCGGACAGTCCCGTTGAGCTGAACGAACACTGGCAGGCAGCAGCTGAGCGGCTTTCACAGCCGGGCGCAAGGGTTGAGGACACGCTGTTGTGGCTGCAACGTCTTGCCGGTAGCAACATACCTGGCAGTGTGATCTACCAGGGTGTGATGCGACCGGAGGCGGTCGAAAAGGTGAGGGCCGCGCGTCTGCAGGCGGACAAGCAGGCATTTCGTATGCACATGCTGCATATGCAGGACGGACTCAGGGAAGAAGCCGATGAACAGGATGATGAGGCAGGCGAGCTCAACGAGGATGGTGAGGTGCGGCTGCCTTTTGAACTGCGCACTGTCGAAGCGGATGATGAAGCAAACGGTGTGACGTTCGAGATGCAGCTGGATGGCAGGCCGATAGAGCCGCCGGATGATGTCAAGGGTACCATGGCATCCATCTTTCAGGACCTGGGTGAGATTCCGGAAGAATACTTGTATGCGGCAGGTGACGGTGTGTATCACGCCGAGGCCGTCGAGGAACGCAGCGTCGAGGATGTATGGAAGGGCACCTACCATGAAGAAGGTGCTTTTCTTTACAACGAGTGGGATTACGAACGCCAGAATTACCGCAAGAACTGGACCGTTTTGCGAGAGCTGGATGTAGCTCCGGTGGAGGATGACTTTGTCGGCGACACCCTCGTCAAGTACCGCGGTTTAACCGCCAGCTTGCGGCGCACCTTTGAAGCCCTGCGCGGCGAAGACAAGATGCTCAAGAAACAACCCTATGGCGAGAATGTTGATATCGATGCACTGGTCGAGGCTTGCGCTGACACTACCATGGGGCTGGAAATGTCCGACCGCCTGTTTACCAAGAAACACAAGCTGGAGCGCGATATCGCGGTGATGTTCATGGTGGATATGAGTGGTTCCACCAAGGGCTGGATCAATGATGCCGAGCGGGAATCACTGGTGCTGTTATGCGAGTCACTGGAAACGCTTGGTGACCGTTATGCCATCTACGGTTTTTCCGGTATGACCCGCAAGCGTTGCGAGGTCTATCGGGTGAAACGTTTTGATGAGCCCTATGATGTAACGGTGCGTGGCCGTATCAGCGGTATCAGGCCGAAAGACTACACCCGTATGGGTGTCACCATCCGTCACCTGTGCCATTTGTTGAAACAGGTGGAGGCGCGCACCAAGTTGCTGATTACCTTGTCAGACGGCAAGCCTGATGACTACGATACCTATCGTGGTGCCTATGGAATCGAGGATACCCGCCAGGCGCTGATCGAGGCCAGGCGTGACGGCATCCATTCGTTTTGCATAACGATTGATACCGAGGCGAAGGACTATCTGCCGCACATGTACGGTGCAGTGAACTACACGGTGATTGACGAAGTGCGCAAGCTGCCGTTGAAGGTGTCGGATATCTATCGGCGCCTGACGACCTGAAAATTTATATTGCCTCTTCACCACTGCTGTTGTTTTTACACCCGGCGGACTTCATTCCGGTTTGCAACAAGCAGTTAATTGCGTCTGCAACTCGTGATGTTTTTTGCGGTCAGACAAAACAACAACGAATTTCCAGACAGGGAGCCTGATTATGTCTTTTGAAATTGAAGTTGAAAACATCAAGTGCGGTGGCTGTGCCGCCAGTATCGTAAAAGGTTTACAGGCTCTGGAAGGTGTTACCTCGGCAAGTGTCGATGTTGAGCGTGGTTGTGTCGCGGTCGAGGGTGATGTTGCACTGCGGCCGGTGGTTGCTGCACGTCTGCAGCAACTGGGTTACCCGGAGCTCGGCAGTGTTGAAGGGCTCACTTCTGCGAAGGCCAGGGCAAAGTCCTTTGTCAGTTGTGCGGTCGGTAAATTCAGTGATTCATCTTCGGATTGAGGCGCTGAGGGTAGATTGCATGGCGGCATAAAAACGCCAGGTAATTGTTATTAAACAATTTAATATATTTTTTGACAAAACATAAGAACATGCTAATATAAGCAATAACTGTAGGTTCTCATCAAGCAGGAGGTGTCCAATGTACATCGATAGTCTGACGATAGCTGCATTTGTTGTGTTTGTTTTTGCGCTGGCAATGTTTGTGAAGCATTGTTTGGTTAACAGTTGCATCCTGTCATCCGACCGCAAGGTAACAAATGAAAATGCGACGCATGAGGGAGGCAGGAAATGACCCTCGCAATGCAAACCGTCTGTCGTGCAACGGCCGGGAGCCTGGCCCCCGGTCACGTGGAAGCACTGCTGGCGAGCGGTGGCCAGCTGGTTGATGTACGTTCGCCGGCAGACTTTCGTCGCGACAGTCTTCCCGGTGCACTCAACCTGCCGCTTGATTCACTCTGTTATGAACATCATCAGCTGAACAGCCGACGTCCTGTCATTGTCTACGGTGCCAGTGAAGTACGCAGTGTGCGTGCAGCACGATTACTCGCCGGCAAGGGTTTTTCGCGTATTTACCATCTTGCCGCAGGTCGTTAAACGACACGTCTGTGAACATCAGTATCGAAACCTTCGAGAGCGGTTCGTTGACACTGGGTATTGGCGGACTGGTGTTGTACATGATCTATATTATGTACAGGCTGGCGCAGGAATCCGGTGCCGGGCGTTTCGGTAGCGCGATGATATTTGTTACCCTGGGTCTGGGTATTATCAGTTTTGCCGCGAAGTCGGTGATTCAGATGGTGATTCAGGTTTAGCGCTGTCATCTTCGGTATTCTCGTCGCTGTCCTGCTTTTGCTTTACGATCACCGGGTCATCATTATCCATTATTATCAGGTGGGCCGGACCTTCCATGTCATCGAATTGCCCGGAGCGTACTGCCCACAGGAATACCCAGACAATGATGCCGACCAGCACCAGCGACAGGGGGATCAACAGGTAAAGTATTTCCATTTTGTCTAGTTACTTGCTCCGTGTCAGTCGCAGGGCATTAAGTACCACCAGCAGTGAGCTGGATGACATGCCGATGGCGGCCATCCACGGGGCGACAAATCCCAGCGCTGCTGCCGGCAGTGCAAGCAGATTGTAACCCGCCGCCCAGGAGAGATTCTGCCTGATAATCCGCAGTGTCTTGCCTGCCAGCCGCATACCGCGGGGCAGTGCCTCCAGGTTGTTTGACAGCAGTACCATGTCCGCGCTTGCCTGGCTGATATGGGCGGCGTCGCGCATAACGATGGAGACATTGGCGGCTGCCAGCACGGGCGCATCATTGATGCCGTCACCAACCATCGCTACCACGGCACCCTGTTGTTGCAGGGCCTGTACCTGCTGCAGTTTGTCGGCGGGTGACATGCCGGCGCGAACGTCTTCAATACCGGTTTCAGCGGCCAGTTGCTGTGCCGCCGAGGCGCTGTCTCCACTCAGCAGCAGCACCTGTTTGCCGCTACGCTGTAATGTCCTGATGACGGCGGCGGCTTCCGGTCGCCGGGTGTCACGCAACAGGAAACGGGCATGCAACTGGCGGGCGTCGGCCAGTATCACCTCGCTGCCATAACCCGGGTCCCCGGGCAGGGCGTCGTTACCGGCCTGTGTCTGTGTGGCAATGAAGTCTGCATTACCAATAAACCAGCGGGCGTCGTCGATATGTGCGCTGATGCCGGCACCGGGGTGATTGCGGATGTCGCTTGCCATGACGGTTTTGCCGCCGCTTGCCGCCGTGATGATGGCCTTGCCGACCGGGTGTTCGGATTGCTGTTCCAGTGCCGCTGCGATTGCCAGCACGGTACGCTCATCAAGATGGGACAGGCACTGCACGCGGCTGACTGCCGGTGTGCCAAATGTCAGTGTGCCGGTCTTGTCAAAGATGACATGGGTACATCGCGCCAGCGTCTCAAGGCTGTGGCTGCGGACGGTCAGCAAGCCATGGCCGAGCAGGGTGCCGGTTGCCGCACTGATAGCCGTGGGCGTGGCCAGTGACAGTGCGCAGGGGCAGGTTACCACCAGTATGGAAACGAGTATCGGCAGCCAGCTGTCAGGGGCCTGTTGCCACCAGTAGTAGCCAGCCACAGCAGCGATAACCAGCACAATGGCAACGAACCAGGATGCCACGCGATCGGCCAGCAGGGTGATGGCGGGCTTTTCGTTTTGCGCCTGTTCCAGCAGGCGCAGGATTTCTGCGAGTACGGTTTCCAGGCCGACCTGTTCTACCCGCAGGTACAGCGGACTCTCGATATTGATACTGCCGCCGATGAGGCGCGCACCCTGGTGCTTGCGCAGCGGTGTGCTCTCACCGGTCAGCAGTGCTTCGGATACGCTGGACTCGCCGTTGCTGATGGTGCCGTCGGCCGGTACTGACTCGCCGGGCTTGATGAGCACGGTGTCACCGGCCTGCAGTTCGGTCAGCGGGACGATCTCCTGTTGCTCGCCTGCAGCAGTACTAATGATGCGGGTCGCCATCGCGGGCATCGCCTGGCTGAGTTGCTCCAGGGCTTCCGCGCCGCGCTTGCGTGCCATCAGCTCGAAATACCGACTGCTCAGCAGGAAAAAAATGAACATCACTACCGAGTCGTAATAAACCTCGCCCTGGCCGGTCCAGCTGGCATGTACGCTGCCGCTAAAGGCAACCAGAATGCCGAGCGCTACCGGTACATCCATGCCGACACTGCGGTTGCGCAGATCGCGCCAGGCACCGCGAAAAAAAGGTGCGCCGGAATACAGCAGTACCGGTGTCGTCAGTAACAGGCCGATCCAGCGGAAGAAGCTCCTGAAGCCGGCTTCCATGCCGGACCAGTCACCGATATACAGCGCTACGGAGAGCACCATCACCTGCATCCCGAGTACCCCGGCGATGCCAATACGGCGTAACTGGTTGCGTCGTTCTCGTTCAAAGGCCTGCTGTTGCAGCTGCGGATCATACGGGTGTGCGCTATAGCCGATCTGGTGGATGGCTTGCAGGATGTCGCTGAGTTGTATCCGGGTGTCGTCCCAGCGGATACGTGCCCGGTGGGTGGCATAGTTGACCTGTACGTCGAGTACGCCCGGCAGTTGTGCCACGTGCCGTTCATTCAGCCAGACGCAGGCGGCGCAGACGATACCCTCCAGGATCAGTGCCGCTTCCCGCTGATGTTCGCCGGCGCTGCGCACAAAGGTTTTCTGGATTTCCGGATGGTCGTAGACCTGGCTCTGGCGGATAAAGTCCGGCAACAGCGCCTGCCCGGTGGGTGAGGTCCCGGTGCGATGGCGATAGAAGCCTTCATTACCCGAGTCAACAATGGCCTGTGCCACGGCCTGACAGCCGTAGCAGCACATTGGCTGGTCGCGGCCTGCCACGGCGACACTGAGTGTCAGTCCTCGCGGTACCGGCAGGCCGCAATGAAAGCAGCTCGCTGGCGAATCTGTTGCAGCGGCGGAGGGCGTCGGGTTTGTAGCGGGTTCGGTGGGGGGCACGTCAGTAATCTTGGGACCGGTGTTGTCAGCGGGCGTCGGCAGCAAGCCGTTGCTGCGCGTAGCATAGCGTACTGTCCACAGCAGGGTCTGTACTGCGAATGGTTTTTTACAGTTAGTTGATTCAGATCAACTTGTGCCGGCCTTGCCGGCAAGATAATCCTCTCTGGCCAGAGTGAAAACTGACTGAACAAGTGCAGTGATTTTGTAAATTATTGTCCAAAAACAAGGGTATTGACTCACTGGTTTGCAGATATGAGACTAGCGAGACACTGGACACCAGTAAAAAAATCAGGGGAGATTACCAATGGTGCTACAACACGTATGGGGTTTGTTTACCGATCCAAAGCGTGAATGGGAAGCCATTCGCGACGATGAATGCACCATTGGCAAGTGTTACGCCATACACGTTCTGATTCTCGCGGCCATCCCGGCCATCTCCGGATTTATCGGCACCACCCAGTTTGGCTGGCAGATCGGTGCCGGTGATCCGGTCAGGTTGACACTGCAGAGTGCGAGCCTGATTGCAGTCGCCTACTATTTTGCAATGCTGGTTGGGGTGTATTCAATCGGCTGGATGATCCACTGGATGGGTGATACCTACGACGCGAAAGTGCCGTTGTCACAATGTGTGGTGCTGGCGGCCTACACGGCGACCCCGCTGTTTCTGATTGGCCTGATGGAACTCTATCCGGTGTTGTGGATCAACATGGTTGTGGGTATCCCGGCGCTGGCCTACACGGTATATCTGCTCTATACCGGCGTGCCTGTCATGATGGACATTTCCGAGGATCGCGGCTTCCTGTTTTCCAGTGCGGTGCTGGCCGTCGGACTGGTGGCTTTTGTGGCCTTGCTGGCGGCAACCGCTATTCTCTGGGGTATGGGCCTGGAGCCTCAGTTTACACGTTAGCATTTGAACGCGACAGAATGTTAGAATATTCCGATATTCATATTAATCAGTAGGGTTACTTACTGTTCTAGAAGGGATCAAGAGGGAGCTCAGAATGGCAGATCAGCAAACCTACAACTATAAGGTGGTCAGGCAGTTTTCTATTATGACCCTCGTATGGGCCATTGTCGGTATGACCGTGGGTGTGTTAATTGCGGCCCAGCTGGCGTGGCCGGCACTGAACTTCGATATTCCCTGGCTGACCTTCGGCCGTTTACGGCCATTGCATACCAATGCCGTGATCTTCGGTTTTGGTGGCTCGGCGCTGTTTGCAACGTCCTATTACGTGGTGCAGCGTACCTGCCATGTGCGGTTATTGAGTGACACGCTGGCA
>Ga0224504_10000291_pt1 | contig 22155 bp, 19 predicted proteins | sample SF_Oct11_sed_USG_3_FD_170160 | JGI IMG/M metagenome (GOLD analysis project Ga0224504, IMG submission 170160) | Sediment microbial communities from San Francisco Bay, California, United States - SF_Oct11_sed_USGS_24 | ecosystem: Environmental > Aquatic > Marine > Sediment | place: USA...
TCATTGAAGCACTACGCAGTGGTGTTCAGCTCAGCCGCCTGGAAGAATTCCTGAACGTTGATGATCTTGTCATCCTTCGTCCTCTTTTCAATGAGGACACCCACGATGCAGATGCGCAGGAAGCGCTGCTGATGGCATTTCGCCAGGTCGGTAAGAAATACGACTTCAACTTTGACGTTAATACGACAGACAAGATTGTCTGCTCAGAACTCGCCTATATTTCTTTTCCTGCGTTCGACTGGCCAACCGATGAGGTGCTCGGTCGCCATAGCATCAGTCCTGACAATGTTGCCCAGATGGCGTGGAACAACGTGCCACTCAGCCTGGTCATGTTCTATCACGACGGCAAACTGGTTCCGGCAGAAGAGCAGGATGAAAAAATGCGTCAGTTGATGCTGAACTAGCTGCACACGCCCTGCAAATCGCGGTCAGGTTGCCTTTTCGAGTTCTTCGCTCGCCTCAAGCCATTCCCATTCAAGGGTTTCGATAGCCGATTTCATGGCCGCCTGGTCCCGTACAAGCTGGGTCAGCTCGTCCTTGCGACCCTGGTCGGCATAGATCGACTCGTCGGCCAGACGTTCCTCTAGTTCGGTCAGTCTTAAGCGACTCGAGGTCAGTTGCTTTTCTACATCCCTGACCTTGTCATACAGTGGCTTCAGTCGCTGGCGACGCTGCGCCTGATCCTGCCGCTGTTGCTTCTTGTTGACACTCTTCTCAGGAGCGTCTTGCCACTTGGCCGCCGCCTGTTCAGATCTTTCTTCCTGCTCTTTGAGCCAGGCCGGGTAGTCGTCGAGGCTGCGATTGAACCGATCGACGACTCCGTCGTGAACGATCAGCAGTTCATCGCAAACACTTCTTAACAAGTGACGGTCATGGGAAATCACAACAAGCGCGCCGGTGTACTCGATAAGCGCGACGCTCAGAGCCTGGCGCATTTCAAGGTCGAGATGGTTCGTGGGCTCATCGAGCAACAACAGGTTCGGACCCTGCCGAATCATCAAGGCGAGTACCAGCCGCGCTTTCTCACCACCCGAGAAAGGCGCAACCGGTTCAAAAATTCGCTCTCCACCAAAGCCAAAGCGGCCCAGGTAGTTGCGATGATCCTGTTCGCGGTCGTCGGGCGCGAAGTCCCGCAAATGGTCGATCGGACTGTGCTCCGGTCGCAACAGTTCGAGCTGATGCTGGGCGAAGTAGCCGATCTTCGTGTCCTTGCTAAGCAGCCGCTCGCCTTTCAGCAAAGTACTACCAGTCGAAAGCGCTTTAACAAGCGTTGACTTGCCGGCACCGTTTACGCCAAGCAATCCGATACGGTCGCCGGCTGACAGGTGCAGGTTGATGTCATCGAGAATAACGTCGTCACCATAACCGACTGATGCGTCAGTCAGGCCAAGCAGATGCTGCGGCTGCTTCTTTGGCTCGATGAAGTGAAACCGGAACGGAGAATCGACATGGGCAGGAGCGATCTGCTCCATGCGCTCAAGCATCTTTATGCGGCTTTGGGCCTGACGTGCTTTCGAGGCTTTGTAGCGGAATCGGTCGACATAGCTTTGCATGTGCTTGATCTGCTTCTGTTGCCGGACGTACATCGACTGCTGCTGCGCAAGTTGCTCGGCACGCAGCGCTTCGAACTGACTGTAATTGCCGGTGAACAAATTGATCGATTCGTTCTCGATATGCGCGATACGCGTGCAGACCTGATCGAGAAAGTCGCGATCATGTGAGACAACCAGCAAGATGCCTTCGTAGCGCTTCAGCCAGCGCTCAAGCCATAGGATAGCCGGAAGATCCAGGTGATTGGTTGGCTCATCGAGCAACAAAATATCGGACCGGCACATTAGCGCACGGGCAAGATTGAGGCGCATGCGCCAACCACCGGAAAACTCTTTAACAGGTTTCGCGTATTCCTCATCGGTAAATCCGAGACCATGCAGCAAACGTGACGCACGCGATTCGGCGGTAAAGCCGTCGATTGCTTCCATGCGTTCATAAAGGAGGTGAAGGTCCGGCTGGTCTGCGGCAGCCTCGCCCTCGGCAACCGCCGCCTGCACTGCTCGCAACTCATGATCGCCATCCATGACGTAATCCACAGCGGAACCACTACCGTGCGGGCTTTCCTGCGCGACATGCGCAATTTCGTCCTTCGGATCAAGGGCGAGCTCGCCATCGTCTGGTTCAAGCTCGCCGAGGAGCATCGCGAACAGGGAAGACTTGCCACAGCCATTGGCACCGATGACGCCCATGCGTTGTCCGGCATGAATCTGGAAGCTGGCGTTTTCGATCAGAACCTTGCGGCCGCGACGCAGAGAGATATTCGTGAGGGCGAGCATGACCGGCGCGATTATAGGTCACGCCACGGTCAGGTGACAGGCGATCGGCTTATGCATCCATCATGCAGCCCTATATACTGGAAGAATCAACGCCACAGCTGCCGGGGTAGAGGGATTGAAGCAGGATTACTTACAGATGAGGGTGCTCGAGCTCGCACCCCAGGTCTATGTTTCCGGGCAGGTTTTCGAGGACGATCTGAAGCTCGCTGCAAAACAGAATGTTCGCACTATTGTGAATAACCGTCCCGATGACGAGACCGTCGGACAGCCAAAATCGGCTGATCTTGCCAGGGTTGCCGAGGAGCTCGGCATGACATTCGTGCATTTCCCCCTCGAATCCAGGTCGATTAGCAAAGAGTCCGTCGAGGCGTTCGCCAGGGTCTGCAACGAGCTTGAACGACCGCTCCTGATATTCTCCGGCTCCGGTGTTCGCTCGACAAAAATATGGGAAATGGCCGAGTAAATGATACAGTTCGCGCCCCATCGCGCCGCTGGCCCTCCCCATGAGCAAATCCAAGTCCGAATCGGAAACCCCGTCGTTTCGTGAGCTGAATCTCGCCGAGCCCCTGCTCAAGGCGCTGGATGAGATCGGTTATGAGACTCCGTCGCCCATCCAGGCGCAGGCGGTCCCGTACCTGTTGAAGGGGCAGGATCTGCTGGGCCACGCACCTACAGGCACCGGCAAAACCGCTGCTTTTGCGCTGCCGCTGCTCTCGCGCCTCGATATGAACAGCAAGCATGTGCAGATCATCACTCTGACACCGACTCGCGAACTCGCGATCCAGGTCGCGGAGGCGTACCAGCGCTATGCGAAGCACATCAAAGGATTTCATGTGCTGCCGATCTACGGCGGCCAGGAATACTCCGGGCAGATTCGCCAGCTGCGTCGCGGTGTTCAGGTGGTCGTAGGCACACCCGGGCGCGTCATGGACCATATGCGTAAAGGCACCCTGAAACTCGGCAACCTGCAGGCAGTCGTGCTGGACGAGGCCGACGAGATGTTGCGCATGGGATTTATCGACGAGGTCTCCTGGATACTTGAGCAGACGCCGGAAAAACGCCAGATGGCATTGTTTTCGGCAACCATGCCCAAAGAAGTCGAGCGGATTGCGCGGAAGCACCTCCACGATCCGCAGGAAATCTCGATCAAAGCAAAGACAGCGACGGCCGAGACTATCCGCCAGCGCTATTGGCAGGTTAGCGGATTTCACAAGCTGGATGCGCTGACCCGAATTCTCGAAGTGGAGCCCTTCGATGCGATCCTGATGTTCGTGCGCACGAAGACTGCCACCAGCGAACTGGCAGAGAAGCTGGAAGCACGCGGCTATCGAGCCGCAGCGATGAATGGCGATATGGCACAGGCACACCGCGAGCAAACGGTAGAGCGACTAAAGCGCGGATCCCTGGATATTCTGGTTGCGACCGACGTTGCGGCTCGCGGTCTGGACGTTGATCGAATCAGTCACGTCGTCAACTACGATATCCCTTATGACACAGAGGCCTATATCCACCGCATCGGCCGTACTGGGCGTGCTGGGCGCACGGGCGAGGCGATCCTGTTTGTCGCCCCGCGTGAACGTCGCATGCTGAACGCGATTGAGCGGGCTACACGTCAGAAAATCGAACGGCTGGAAGTGCCAACGACCGAGACGGTTAACAACAAACGTATCGCCGACTTCAAGCAGAAGATCACCGACACCCTTGCACTGGGCGAACTCGCCTTTATGCAAAACCTGGTCGAGCAATACCGCAATGAGCACGATGTGCCGGCGCTGGATATCGCGGCAGCGCTGGCAAAATTATCTATCGGTGATAAGCCGTTATTGCTGGCGCCTGACAAAGACCGAAAGGCCCGGCGTTTCGAAGAAAAGGCAGCTCCGAGAAAAGGTCGTCGCGACAAGGCAATGCCCGAGGTCGACTCCGACAAACGGCGCTACCGTATCGAAGTGGGTCATGAGCATGGCGTGAAGCCCGGCAATATCGTTGGCGCAATCGCCAACGAAGCAGGTCTGGACGGCGAGCACATTGGACATATCGAGATCGATCAGGAATTCAGTCTGGTGGATCTGCCGGCGGGTATGCCGCGCGATATTTTCATGGATCTGAAGAAGGTCAGGGTTTGCGGTCGACCGATGAAAATAACGATGCTCGGCGAGCACGAAAAGCCGCCGGCCAAAAACCGCAAACACCCGAAAGCCAAACCGAAAGCCAAACCGAAGGCGAAAGCGAAGAAGCGATTGAGGTCGTGAATGAAGATCTGGGTCGATGCAGACGCCTGCCCTGGCGTCGTTAAAGAAATACTGTTCCGCGCAGCCGACCGCACTGGCGTGCAGCTGACGCTGGTCGCGAACCAGGCACTGAGCACACCCTCCTCTCCCAATATCAACTCCGTACAGGTGCCACGAGGATTCGACGTCGCTGACGACGAAATCGTCAAACGGCTCGAGGCCGGAGATCTCGTCATCACGAGCGACATTCCACTGGCGGCAGAGGTCATCGAAAAAGGTGGTCACGCACTGAGCCCACGCGGCGAAATGCATACAACCGAGAACATTCGAGCGCGGCTGAACATGCGGGATTTCCTCGACACCATGCGGTCCAGTGGGGTCGAAATGGGTGGCGGTCCCGCCACGTTCAGTCAACGAGACAAACAGACCTTTGCGAATGAGCTGGACAGGTTTCTAACCAAATTCGGCAGTACGTAGGCGTCTGCGACCAGACCTGTGCCTACGTACCATCCCTATTATGACGGCGGAGCTCATCGGACTATCCTAGGCTAGGGATTTTGTAGCACACAGGGTGACTCAAGTTGGTTGAGCTAAGCTTCCTGTATCTCATCCTATTCCTGCTGGTGGTTACACGCGTATTCGCCGAACTTGCAGAACGGGTGCATCTGCCGGCAATTGTTGGCGAACTCCTTGCTGGCGTCGCTCTCGGCATGCTTTTGCGGCGTTTCGCGGATGACTTGCCCGCGCTGACAGCGGCGACCCACGGAGATGCCTTCGAGCTGCTGGTCACGCTTGGCATGTTCTTTTTGATGTTGCTTGCAGGCATCCGCATGGAGCCGCTCGACTTTGCGAAAACATCAAAGTCCGCTGTCCTGATCGCCATAGGTGGCATGTTCGTTCCCGTGGCTTCCGGATTCGCGCTCGGTTACGCGGTGCTACCGGACTCCTCCTACAAGCTCGCTCAATGCCTCTTCCTCGGCGTCGCTCTTGCCATTACGGCCGTTCCCGTAGCGATGCGGATTTTTCTGGATCTCGGCTTGCTCGAGTCGCGGGTTGGTAAGACGGTTATCGCCGCAGCTGTTTGGGATGATCTGCTGAGTCTTTTCCTGCTGGCGTTGCTGACTGCGACGATTACACAGAACGGCTCGAATACTTTCCATTCTGCAACTTTCCTGTTGCTACTTGGCAAGGTCTTCGTGTTCTTCGTAGTGACCATTCCTTTCGGTCTCTACCTGTTCCCCCTGATTGGCAAGCGCCTCAAGTATCTGAAGTTTCCGGAAGTCGATTTCAGTATGCTGCTCATTGCCTCACTCGCGTACGCGGTGTTCGCGGAGCTAACGTCGCTGCACTTCATCCTTGGCGCGTTCATCGCCGGTATCTTCTTCAACCCGAGGGTGGTCGATGCGGACGTCTACGAAAGAGTAGATCAACAGATGTCAGGTATCACTCGCGGTTTCCTGGCCCCGATCTTCTTCGTCTCAATCGGCCTGCACCTGGAGTTCGATGCGATCAGCCAGGTTCCGGGATTCGTGGTGGTGCTCATTTTGATCGCACTCCTGAGCAAGCTGATCGGCTGCGGCCTGCCCGCCTACTGGGTCGGGCTTTCCCGGCATGATTCCATGATGGTTGGTGTCGGCATGAGTGGTCGCGGAGCAGTCGAGCTGATCGTTGCCGGTGTCGCATTGCAGGCGGGTTTGTTTGCGCACCCGACCCCGGTACCTGTCATCGTCGACAGTCTGTTTTCCTCAGTCGTAATAATGGCGCTGATAACGACTCTTCTGACACCGGTGTTCCTGCGCTGGCTGGCCAAAAGCGACTCGTAGAGAACACTGGTACTGAGACAGCGTTCCGGTTCTTGGTGGCACCGGGCAGCTAGTCGTTCTCTGCTCTGGCCGCGACCACGACGCCGCCAACCTCATCCGCGGTTACGTCAAGCACAATAGGCCGACAGCAAACCTGGCAGTCCTCGACATACTGTTGCTCCGGCAACGAATCATCAACAAGAATGCTGATGTTCTCGCCGCAGTACGGGCACCCAATTGTTTGTTCGATAAGCTGAGCCATTTAGTTGCTAACCGGCTCGCGCAGCACGTTCGGAAAGAGAAATTTCATGGTTCACTATAACGCGAGTACGCGGAATGCTGCGAAACGGCTCGAATCGCGCCATAATCACCGCATGGGCTCATTCGTATCAGAACTGAAACGCAGAAGCGTCCTGCGTGTCGCAACGACCTACGCGCTGGTGGCCTGGATTGTCATCGAGGCGGGCTCCGTTTTGCTGCCAACTTTCGGTGCACCCGAGTGGTTCTTCAAAGTGTATGTGATGATTGTCGCGAGCGGATTCGTCGTCGCGCTGATATCCGCATGGATTTTTGAGATCACACCCGATGGCGTGAAACTCGACCGGAATGTCGATCGGTCCAGAAGAGAACCCGACACTCGAGGCAACCGGAACCTCTTTATCATTGGCTTGCTGGCTGTAGCTCTCGGGATATCCATCACGTTCAACATCACCGGCATGCGCGGCGATGCACTCAGCCTGGGCGAGCAGGTTGTGTACGACTCTATCGCCGTACTGCCCTTCAGCAGCCGCAGTTCAGTTGAGGAAAACCAGTTCTTTGCCGACGGCATCCATGACGACATTCTTACGCGATTGGCCGAGATCAAGTCGCTACGTGTCATCTCGAGAACCTCTGTCAACGAATATCGGGACACCACCCGAAATCTGCGCAAGATAGGTGAGGATCTGGGTGTTACCACAATTGTCGAAGGCGCTGTGCAGCGATCGGGTGACCGGGTGCGCATTACCGTGCAGTTGATCGATGCAGCCACCGATGAGCACATCTGGGCGGAGACTTATGACCGAAAACTGACCATCGAGAGCGTGTTTGAGGTACAGACTGAAATCTCTGCACAGATCGCCTCGTCACTGCGTGCGGCATTGACGCCCGAGCAGGAACTGCGTCTCGCAGCGATTCCGACTGACAATATTGAGGCTTATGCCCAATACGTGGCCGGCAGGGAAAATCTGTTACGGCGAGAGTTCGCGACACTGATCAATGCCAGGGAACATTTCGAGAACGCTATTCGTCTTGATTCCGGCTATGCGCAAGCTCATTCGGCACTCGCCGAGACCGTCCTGATTATGCTGGCCAATCACCAGTCCATCGGCCGCGAAGAAGCGTTCGAAATCGCCAACACTCACATCGTGGAGGCCCTGCGGATCGATCCCGAGTTGGCACAAGCCTATGCCGCAAGAGGCCTCATGCAGATGATGCAGTGGGAAGTGACACGGCTGGGACCTGGCAATCAGGAGTCGGCCGCTTCATTCGAGCAGGCGCTCTCTCTCAACCCCAACCTGGTCGATGCCTATGTCTGGTTCTCATCGTTGCGGCGCGCCGAAGGGGATATCAGCGCGGCGATAGATCTGCTCAGCAAGGCACTGACGATTGATCCACTTGGCCGAATTCCCTACGTCAATTTACCCAGCCTGCTTGCGATCGAGGGTCAGACCGAGCGTACCACTGAACTCCTGTTAAACGCGATCAAGCTATTCCCTGAGTGGGAGATGCCGTACCAGTACCTCAGTAACCACATGTTGGGGCTGGGCAGACTTGATGAAGCTGTCGCGTGGGGATTGGCCGCAGCGCGTATCAGCGAAGACCCAATGACGGGCGGCCCGCTTCTCGGCGTATACCAGGAATTTGGTGACAACGAATCGATCACCGAGTTAATTGGTGCCTTCCCGGTTGAGCATCCGTTGTACGCGGTCGGCAAAGGCTACTGGCAGTTCGTACAAAGAGATTACGACGGCGCGGTGGCAACATTCAGGAAATTCCAGGAAGAGGCCGAATTCCCGGTGCCGTTCGTCTTCCCGCTGTTGGCGTCGGCCGCGATAATGATCGGAGACTTCGATCTGGCGTATGACACACTGATACAGGGCAACCCGATATTGGCCAGCGATGCCGAGAAGCCGGTCGATTGGCAGAACGTCGCGTCCGCAGTTTTACTCGCCCACATTGAGCAACAACGCAACCACCCAGAAGCCGCGAATCGCCTGCTCGACCAGGCACTCCCCATCTTGCGTAGTCTGCCGCGCCTGGGTATGGGCGGTTACGGGATCCGGGACGTGCAGGTCCTGACAATGCAGGGGCGGCCGGATGCCGCCATTAACGCGCTGACTGAGGCCGTCGAAGATGGGTTCGTCAGTTCCGTATCGTTTGACCTTTGGGTCATAGATGAGGACCCGATCATCGAACCGTTGAGAGACGATCCGCGATTCGAAGTTCTGCGGAAGCGGATGTATCAGAAAATCGAGTTAATGCGGAAGAACGTTGACGAAGCCAGAGCGTCAGACGACTGGAGCGCCTTGCTGGCTAAGCCCAAGGCCACGACCACCTGATTGCGCTGCTACGGCCCTTTTTTGCCCATGCTGTGCACGATAGGAGAGTTCTATGTTCGTTGGACACTATGCGGCCGTGATGGCCTCTGCCCTATTCCGCTAGGCGGTTGTAAAGGAAAAACGCGTCGCACTGGTCGTAGCTCTCGCCGTTTTTCCGCACTCGGTGCATACTTCCTGTTCGCTGCCGTTGCCTTCTGGCTCGACAGGAAGCGGGTGTGAGCCGGATCGGAACCTAGCCCTGCAAGACCTGTTCGATCAGTGGTTTGAAACGATCGACGAATTTCTCCAGGGCGATGCGCGCTTTTAACAGGTGAGAGTCCTCCATCGGCAACGACAGGAAGATATCGCCGCGCTTGCAGATGAGCACGCCTTCCAGAAGCATCTCCATGTGCAGCAACGGTCGCAGCGACTGGCAGCCCGCCGTAATATCGGTCGGCTTCTTCGTCGGCACTTTCGAGAAGTGAATCGCGATGATCGAGCCCATGCCATTGGCGTACATCGGTACGTCTTTTTCTGCGAACATCTCATTGAGAGAAAGTCGGAACGCTTCCGACCACTCGAGGAATTCAGCGGCTCTTTCCGCCGTATACACGTCGCCCATCGCCACGCAGCCAGCCGCCATTGAACAGACATTGTTATTGAAGGTCCCGGCGTGATTCCAGCCTCGTCCATGCCGTGGATCGTAGCGCGCCATCAGCTCGGCGCGACCGCCGAAGGCGCCGGTTGGCAAGCCGCCAGCAATAAATTTACCTACGGTAGTGAGGTCGGGCATGAAATCGAGCATGCCTTGCACGCCGTTCGCTCCGAGACGCGCCGTCTTGATTTCGTCAAAGATAAGAAGCGCCCCGACTTCCTGAGTGCAACTGCGAAGCATGTTCAGGAATTCCTGGTTGCCAGGGATATTGCCACCAGCCCCAAGGACAGGTTCGACGATGACGGCGGCTAGATCGTCGCCAAATCCGTGAATCAACGCAGCTGTGCCTTCAATATCGTTGAAGTCGGCGAGTATAAAATCGTAGGGAACGTTTAACTCGCAGCGACCGCCAGGAAATTTGATGACTCCACCGTGATACGACTCACGGAACACAAGCAGTTTCTTGCGACCCGTTACCGCGCAGGCCGTGGTCAGCGCCATTAGATTGGCTTCGGTGCCCGAGTTACAGAAGCGGACTTGTTCCAGCGCGGGGTATCGGTCGCACAACAAGGCCGCGAGCACCCTCTCGTACTTCGTGGGCGCCCCCATGGCAATACCGGCGTCGAGCGCTTCGTTAATCGCGGCTTTGATACGCGGGTCGGAGTGACCGAACAGTCCCGCGGAATACTCACCAACGAAGTCCACGTAGCGATGGCCGTCCAGGTCGGTAACTTCGGCGCCCTCTCCGGACACCATCGTCAGGGGAAAGGGCTCGTAATGCAGCACGGAACGGGTATTGCCGCCTGGAAGGTACCGCAACGCATCTTCTTCGGCGGCGTCGCTTAATGGGTTTGCTGCCGCAAACCTTGTGCGCGCGTCCTCAATTGCCTGTTTGAGTGCGTCCATTCTCTTCGCCTACGCCTGTGACTCGATAACGATGGCAATGCCCTGACCTACGCCGATACACATTGTACACAGCGCGAGTTTGCCGCCACCGGTGCAAAGCTGGTCCATTGCGGTGATCGCAAGGCGAGCGCCACTCATGCCCAGTGGATGACCCAGAGCAATAGCGCCGCCGCGCGGGTTAATTCTCGGGTCGTCATCCGCCAGTCCAAGCTCCCGGGTACAGGCAAGAGCCTGTGCAGAAAATGCCTCGTTTAGCTCGAGAACATCAAAGTCATCGAGCGTCAGGCTCAGGCGCTGAAGCAGTTTCCTGGTTGCGGGGACCGGACCGATGCCCATGATTCTCGGTGGCACACCAGCGACGGCCATACCCAGCACGCGCGCCTTGGGCGTCAGGTTATGTTTCGCAGCCCCGGCTTCGGATGCCAGCAACAATGCGGCGGCGCCATCGTTGATGCCCGAGGCATTACCGGCCGTGACCGTCCCTCCTGGGAACAGTGCACGCAAGGCTGAGAGCTTTTCCAGTGACGTGCTTCGCGGGTGCTCATCGGTGTCGACCACCAGCGGGTCTTGCTTGCGTCGCGGTACTTCGACCGGTGTGATCTCGCCAGCCATGCGGCCGTCCTGAATGGCAGCTGCCGCCTTTTCCTGGCTCCAGAGCGCGAACCTGTCCTGGTCCTCACGGCTGATCGAATGCTCAATCGCGAGGTTCTCCGCCGTTTGCGGCATTACGTCGGTACCGAACTCTGCGTCCAGTTTCTTGTTGATGAAACGCCAGCCCATGGTCGTGTCATACATCGTCTGTGTTCGACCGAATGCACTATCGGCCTTGCCGATCACAAAGGGGGACCGGGACATGCTCTCCACGCCGCCCGCGATCATCAGGTCGCCTTCACCAGTGCGAATCGCATTGGCACAGCTGCCTACAGTATTGAGTCCGGAGCCGCAGAGTCGATTAACCGTGCACGCCGGCACTTCTGCCGGAAGCCCGGCCAACAGGCTGCTCATGCGCGCGACATTGCGGTTGTCCTCACCCGCCTGGTTGGCGCAGCCGAGCATTACATCATCGACCGCAGCCCAGTCGACGCCGGGATTCCGTTCCATCAATGCCGCAATGGGCAGCGCCGCAAGATCGTCAGTCCGAACGGTGGATAACCCCCCGCCGTAGCGCCCGACGGGCGTCCGGATGCCATCGCACAAGAAAATATCGGTCATCTTTGTTGTCCTGTAGTGCCAGTCGTCATTCCGGCGGCAGAATCGGCGCGCCGGTCTTGTCCTGAACTTCTTCAAACGTAATGCCAGGCGCCAGCTCGACGACCTGGAAACCCTCGTCTGTTACATCGACGACGGCAAGGTCCGTGAAAATGCGTGACACGACACCGGCACCGGTTAACGGATAGGTGCAGTCAGCCACGAGCTTCGAGTCACCGGTCTTGGTGGTGTGTTGCGTTATCACGTAAATGTTTTTCACGCCCTGCACCAGGTCCATCGCGCCGCCCACAGCGGGTATCGCGTCAGGAGCGCCGGTAGACCAGTTTGCGATATCGCCGTTGGCCGCAACCTGCATGGTGCCGAGTACGCAAACGTCGATGTGACCGCCCCGAATCATGCTGAAGCTGTCAGCATGATGGAAGTAGGCAGCGCCAGGCAGTGCCGTTACATACTTCTTACCCGCGTTCATCAGATCCAGGTCGCGGTCTTCTTCGGCCGGTGGTGGGCCCATGCCAAGCAGGCCATTCTCGGTGTGGTAAATGAACTCCCGACCTTCCGGAACGAACTGGGCGACCAGTTCGGGAATGCCAATCCCGAGATTGACGTAAGAACCATCCGGGATGTCCTGAGCAGCCCTGGCTGCCATCTGTTCTCTCGTCCAGCTCATGGGTAAGTCCTCCCTTCGGCTATGAGGACATCTTCATGGATTGGGTCAGAGACCTCGACAATCCTGTTTACGAAAATACCCGGGGTGACAACATGTTCCGGGTCGATGTCGCCGCGGGCGACCAGGATTTTCGTCTGCACAATGGTTGTCTTCGCAGCCATGCACATCAGCGGGCTGAAATTGCGCGCTGTCTTGTTGTACATCAGGTTGCCCAGCGGGTCGGCAATCTCACACTTTATTAGTGCGTAGTCTGCTTTAAGCCAGGGCTCCATGACGTACGTACGGCCATCGAACTCACGATGTTCCTTACCCTCGGCCAAGACCGTGTTGACGGTTGTGGGCGTATAGAACGCAGGCACACCTGCACCGGCTGCACGAATGCGTTCCGCCAACGTTCCCTGAGGGACGATGTCGAGCTCGATCTTTCCTTCCCGGTACAGCCTCGGAAATACTTTCGATTGGCTGGACCGTGGGAACGAACAGATCATCTTGCTGACCTGACCATTGCCAATCAAGGCCGCCAGGCCCACCTCTCCGTTGCCTGTGTTGTTATTGATAACGGTGAGGTCGGTTGCACCCTGATCGATCAGTGCATGCAGCAGCTCTATCGGACTACCCGACGCTCCGAATCCGCCCACCATCACAGTCGCTCCGTCCGGAATATCAGCGACGGCCTCTGCGACCGTGGGGCATTGCTTGTTAATCACCTGTTCTATCTCCCGTGTAACAAACGACTACACGAATGTTTCTGTCTGGTCCCAAAGCGCTTCGATCCGGTCAATCCGGTCCGTCGCTACGTCCTGAAGATCCGTAGCCACCCTGGCAACGAGTAGCTCACACAGCACAACGATGGGTACTGAGCTATCGAAAGGACCGATGGCCGGTACGGTAATCTGACTCCAGGTATCGGCCAGTTCGACCAGCGGAGACAACGGACTGTCTGTTATTGCTACGATGGTGACACCGGCTTCGGCAAGAACGCGTGCCGCGAGCGTCACCTGCCGCCGGTAGCGCAGAAAATCGATCACTACGGCCGTATCACCCGGCGCGGCGTCGCTCAGTTTGGTCCCGAACGAGTGCTCCTCCAGCCAGTGCACGCCGGGTCGCACCATTGACAATCCACTTTGAAGCGCATGAGCGCCAGCCTGGGACGTTTCGCCGGAGAGCACCCAGACTTTCCTTGCCTGCACGATCGGTGTGACTAACTCCGTTATCCGATTGCCTTCCACAGCATCAAACACTGATGAAATGGCGTCATTGATTGCCGCCTTGGCGGATATAGCTTTGCTGCCGCTGCTCCGAATGCGCTCACTGGGTCGAGATAGCCGGTGTGACAGGTCCTTACGGATTCGTTGCTGCAGATCGGTGTAGCCCTTGAAGCCGAGCTTGGTCGCAAAACGCACGATCGACGGCCGGCTGGTGCCGACGCGGTCGGCCAGGTCCGAAACCGTACCGAACGCCAGTAGCGTGGGTTCCGCCAGCGCGGCGTCAGCAATACGGCGCTGTGTAGGCGTCAGATTGCCACTGACCGCCGCAATAAGGTCCAGGGTGGACACTGCTGGAACAGGGCTGTTCATATTGTTACATTATCACAAATATTCCGTTCAATGTGTTACATTAGTCCATATTGGCGAAACCAGATTCGAGGTGTGACGTGGCAGCAGCAGGTAAATATGTCCCGACAGAAAGGGAGCAAGCTTTCCGGGATACGATCGAAAATCCGAAGTACGACCGCGAGATCATCAACGGCCTCAAGCCTTTCTTCGACGACAAGGCACCTGATGCCATCAAGGGCTTCTATTCCAGGGACGAACTCGCCACGCTGCTGGCGCTCAAGGGAACGGATCGCGATGTAGAAGCTCGCATGCCGGTAAAAATGACGCATCACTTCTACGAGATGGCGCAGAACAGCATACCGCTGCAAAGGCTCGTCAAAGCCAACCCGGACGAGACTCTGAATCTCGCTGGCTCGGAGGATCCCGGCCACCAGATGGACTTCGCGCCGGTTGAAGGCTTACTGCACAAATACGAAATGGGCCTGCTGTATGCGGTATCCACCTGCTCAGCGCATTGCCGTTTCTGCTACCGCGAAGAGTTGATCAGCCAGAAAGAAGTCGAGCGACAGGACGGCACTGTGGCCAAGAAAGGCCTGGCCAAAATTCCTGAAGTTACTGACTATATAAAAGCGCACAACAGGATTGTCGCTGCGAATGGCGGACGCCACCCTGACACCGGCCGCGAGAAACTGCGAGAAGTTCTGCTATCTGGCGGTGACCCGATGGCATTGCCAAACCGCAAGGTTGGCGCGTGGATGGCAGCGCTTGCTGAGGCCGGCGTAGAGGCGATTCGTCTTGGTACCAAGGAATTGTCATTTCACCCCAAACGTTTCGATGAAGCTTTCCTCACGATGATGGATAACTTCCACGACACCTACCCGGATATCGGCTTCCGACTGATGATTCACTTCAACCATCCGGATGAGTTCCTGCTCAAGGGCGAGGACGGTGAGTACCTGCAGAATCCGAATGGTTCACTCATGTGGCATCCGGACACCAGGAAAGCCATTGAGGGTATTACGTCCCGTGGCTGGATCAATGTCGAGAATCAGGCACCAATCATCAAGGGAATCAATGATGATGCCGAGGCGCTTCGCGTAATGCAGCGAGCTCTGTACCGGGTTGGCGTCAACAACCACTACTTCTTCTGCGGCCGTGACATCGTTGCGTACCGTCACTTCAATGTACCGATTGAAAAAGTCTGGAACCTGCTCAACGAATCCCAGAAGGGACTGTCCGGCGTTGAAGCGCATGCGCGCCTGTCGATCACGCACTACAAGGGTAAGACCGAAGTGGCGGCAGTCACCAACGAGCCGATCCCTGGTGTCCCGGGAACAGAGAACGGTGTGCTGATCTTCAAGATTTTACGCAACGCTCTGGACGCGCCGGATCGCGGCAAAGTCTGCATCGTCGGGCGCAACCCGGATGCCATCTGGTTTGATGACTACGAAGACCGCGTTATCTACGACGAGGCGGGATTGTACGATTACGCTCGTGTTGACAAGAAGCAAGTCGAGATCAAGGATCTCGCAGAAGCGGCACTTGCTTCCTGACAAAACCAGTCAGACAGTTTCGAGCCAGCACTAAATAACGATCTTCTGCCTGTACTTCGCGATGTGCGCGGGCGCTTGCAGGTCACTCTTCAGCTTCTCAAGTAGCGGCTTCTGCCCCCGTTCTTCGCCATGCACGAGATAGACTGACGGACGATTTTCAAAGCTCGAGTACCAGTCCACAAGGTCTTCCTGGTCTCCGTGCGCGGAAAGGCCACCTATCGTATGGAGCTGCGCCCTAACCCGGTAGCTGTCACCCCAGAGTCGAATTTCGTCTGCGCCGTCGACGAGCCTGCGACCGAGTGTGCCGTTCGCCTGGTAGCCCACGATAATCAGATGGCATTGCGGTCGCCAGATGTTGTTCTTCAGGTGATGCAGAATGCGCCCGCCGGTACACATGCCGCTACCCGCAATAATAATCGCACCTGACTCCATCTCGTTAATCGCCATGGACTCCTCAACCGAACGCGTCGCGTAGAGATTGGGAAGCTCGGGATAGTCGCTTTTCGGCTCGAACAACTGCGCGGCGAATAAATTCCTGTGTCTCGAGTAGACCTTCGTCGCGCTGATTCCCATCGGGCTATCGAGGAAGACATTCCAGTCACGCAGGCCCCAGGCCTCCTGGTGCTCCGCCATCAGGTAGAGGAGATCCTGGGTGCGTCCAACCGTGAATGCAGGAATCAGAACATTGCCATGGGCCGCACGGGCGGACTCAAACACGGCCGTGAGCTGTTCAAGCGTCTCACTAATCGGCCGGTGATTGCGATCGCCGTAGGTGCTTTCCATGACCACCGCATCGGCCTGTTTCAGGCGCGTCGTCGGGTCCATGAGCGGGGCATCTCGGTAACCGAGGTCGCCGCTGAAAACGAGCGTTCGTTGCGACCCGTTATCGTCGTATACCAGCTGGACAATCGACGAGCCAAGGATATGACCCGCGTCGAACAGTGTCAGGGTGAGCCCCGGCGCGATCTCGATGGGAGCTTCATAATCCAGCCCGACAAACTGCTGGATACAGGCCTGGGCATCTTCTCGCGTATACAGCGGCATGACCCGCTGCTTGCCGCGCCTCCCCCGCTTTTTGTTCTCCCACTCGGCCTCCTTCTCATTGAGATACCCCGAGTCGGGCAGCATGATATCGCACAGCGCTTTGCTGGCTTCGTGGGTATAAACAGGGCCCGTATACCCCTGCTTGACCAGCAGCGGCACGCGTCCGGAATGGTCGATATGCGAGTGACTGATGACCACGGCATCGATCTCTTCGGCGCTAAATGGGAAGGGTTCTCGATTGCGCGCCTCTTCGTCGGCCATGCCCTGCACCAGGCCGCATTCTAGGACGATCGTGGACTGACCCGCCGTGACAACGTAGAGCGACCCGGTGACCCGTTCTGTCGCACCGAAAAACTGCAATTCGAACGCCATTTCGCCTCCACAGGAGTACACTATCGTTGAGAGGAAACCATGACACCACCAATCGATCCCGGCAATAGGCATTTCCTCGTGGTTGTCGCCGATGAGTCAAAAGCCGTAATCTACAGGCGTGACAAACTGAGCGGCCCGCTGCAGGAAATCGTCACCTTCCAGAACGAAGCCGCCAGGCAGAAGACCGGCGATATACTCGCCGACAAGGGCGGCCGTAGTTTCGACAGTCACGGCCAGGGCCGTCACACGATGGCGGCCGAGAAGACTGACCCGAAACGACACCTTGCGGAGAAGCTCGCGCGCGATATTGCGGAGTTCGTCGCGGCCGACGTGCACCAAGGCACATGCAGAGGGTATGCCCTCATCGCCGCGCCTCATTTTCTCGGCACCCTGCGGGCAGAACTCGCCCACCGTACGCCGACGGAGCCGTACGCGACAGTCGACAAGAATATAGTCGGTCAGTCGTCAACCGTCATTGAGAAGCTGCTGGCCGCGGCCTGATGGCACCGGCTTGTTCTTAATGGTCGGAACCCATATCAAAGCGGCATGCGCCCTGATGACCGCTATCCTCCCCTTGTGCGTCCAGGCGAGTCCCTACCCGGATGTCGCTCCCTTATTCGCTGAGGACACCGTTCTTGAGGTCACTATCGAGGCACCCATGGGAGCCCTCATGGACGTACGTCCTGACAAGGCGTACCTGGACGGATCGTTTACCTTCACCGAAGCAAATGGCACCGAGCGCAAACTGGGTCTCAAGTTACGCACACGAGGCAACTACCGCCGCGCCAAGGAGCACTGTGATTTCGCGCCCATTCGCCTGAACTTTCCGAAGAGTCAGGTGAAAGGAACCCTGTTGGCTGGCCAAAACAAGCTTAAGCTCGTTACACACTGCCAGAACAACGACCCAAAGTATGAGCAACTCGTGCTTCGTGAATATCTCGCATACCGCATGCTGCACGAACTCACTCCGAAGAGTTTCGCCGTGCGGCTCATGCGCATCACCTACATCAATTTCGAGAACGAGAAGAGGCGCACGAAGCTAGCCTTTGTGATTGAAGACGGTGATGCGGTCGCAAAACGCAATGGCATGAAGCTCGCTAATGTGGGGCTGGTAACCCGCGACTACCTGGACCCGGAACAGGAGAGCCTTATCCACGTCTTCGAGTACATGATCGGCAACACCGAATACTCCATCACGCGTTCGGAGCCCAATAAGGACTGCTGCCACAACATCGATCTCATGGCACCAAAAGGGGTATCGCTATACACGCCGCTTGCCTACGATTTCGATTTCGCCGGCTTCGTCAACGCGCCGTATGCAGAACCGAACCCCCGCTACAGACTCCCCACCGTGCGCGTTCGACTGTTCAAAGGCCGATGCGAATATGACGAGCAGCTACAAAGCACGATCCAGTACTTTAATGAAAAGAAAGACAGGCTTTACCAGATCATCGATGAGCAGGACCTGTTGACCAGTGTATCGGCGGCTAGCGTCAGGAAATATATCGACACGTTTTACGAACGAATCGCAGAGCCGGCCGACGTCGAGAAGTGGCTTATCAATAAATGCTACGAGCCATAGAACTGGCTGCACGTCTACAATTCTCGCCAATTCGTTAGTATAGTCAGTGTCCACCCCCGCATACAGCACAATTAATTGAGGAGTTTGCCTGTGAGATTCACGTTAGCTATTTGTCTGCTTTCCCTGTCAGCTTTTGCCAATGCCGGCGATATCGATGCCAAGGTCGAAGCTGCGCTGGCCGCCGAAGGCCGTCCGGCAGCGGACGCTGAACGCGACCGCAACCGTATGCCCCTCCAGACCCTGAAGTTCTTCGGCCTGCAGGACGACATGCGCGTTTTGGAACTGCTCCCGGGAGGCGGCTGGTACACGCGCGTTCTGGCCCCGGTACTGGCTGACAACGGCAAACTCTATGTCGCTCTTGGCACTGGCAGGGTCAAGGAAAGAATTCTGCCGCTGCCCGGTTTCGACAAAATCGAAGTACTCGAAACCAATGAGAACACGCATCGCCCGGAGGGCGCGCGCCTGTACACGATGGACGAATTCGATTTCGGTGTTGATAACCTCGACATGGTTCTCACGTTCCGGAATGTGCATAACTTTGGCGAAAAAGGCCGCATGCTCATGCACCGCGAGTCTTTTGAAGCACTGAAGAGTGGTGGCGTTTACGGCATCGTCGATCACACGCGTCGCCACATGGAGCGTGACGACAATGAGAATCGTCGGCGCATCGATCCGGTGCTCGTTATCAAGGAAGTCCAAGCCGCCGGCTTTGAATTCGTCGACTACACCGACCTGCACTTCCGGGCCGATGACGAGCTTGAATACGAAGTAGGTCGCCGCTCAGTCAGCGGCAACACTGATCGCTTTACATTCCTGTTCCGCAAGCCCTGAGACCGACGTATGGCAGGTGGGTTCGCTAAAGACGGGGCCGTACAGGACCAGATCGACGCGACGATTGAGGACGCGGTGAAACACGCGCGCGATCAATTGCCGCGTGGCGAGAGTCTGGAGAACTGCGAAGAATGTGACGCCCCGATTCCTCAGGCACGGCGTAAAGCCGTGCCTGGCGTGCGCCTGTGCGTTGGCTGCCAGTCCGAACGTGACGAAGAGTCGAAACTCAAGAGCTCGATTAACCGCCGCGGTTCGAAAGACAGCCAGTTACGCTAGTCCAGCAAGGCCTTCAGGCGAGCGACCTCTGCCTCCAGCCGCTCTACCCGTAGCTCCAATTCGGCCACGTGGGAGCGTGACGATGGCCGGGCACTTTTCGTGCTTTGTGCAGCGGTCTCATAGGCCTCGACGTCCACAGGCCCACAAAACAAATGCATGTACTCGGCTTCCTTGCGACCTGCCCGCCGCGGCAGTTTCACCAGCATGGGCTCGCCCTCTCGCTCAACCAGACCGTTTGCCGCAATAACCACTTCCTCATTATCAGCAAAGGTATGCAGACGACCGCTGCGCGCGCGCAGCTCACCAGGCGTTTGTGGGCCCCGTAACAACAGCAGGCAAACGATAGCCAGTTGTGCCGGATCGAACTGTTGCTCGCTGTAACGCGAGTTACAGAATCGCTGCGTGTATTTCTCAGCCCGGCTCTTAAAGTTCTCTTCTACGCGCACGAAGTGCTTGCCCTCAAGCATGCGAACGGCATGCTGAATTTCTCCCTGAGTGAGCGACATGACAGGATCACGGGACGATTTCTGATTACACGCGTTGGTCAGCGCATTGAGTGTCAACGGGTACTGGTCCGGCGTCACGATCGATTTCTCGATCAGGCAGCCGATGACCCTGGCTTCTATGGCATCAAGTTGTGGCAGCACAGCGGTTCCTTTCTGAATTTGCAGCCAATCTACTGCTCTCGTTGGCAAATGCCAATACGCTAATCACGAAGACATCAGAAGAGCATAAGTAGTCGATCAGGCCTCGTACAACCCTTTTGAGCATTCTAAACGCTGACGCACAAAGTTATTCAGGAGTCGTACATGAATTCAAGAAAGGCAGCTCGGTGACCATTGCGGAATCCGGCGGCGGATCTACGGGCTGGGAACTGCTGGTCCTGCTAGCTGTTACCGCAGTATGACGTCGGTCAGGATGTCGTGAACGACCCGCGTAGCAATCTCGACGAGCAATATCTTGCCGTCAACAATGACACGCTCATAACCTGTGGGCGGTCTCGGCAGTGCCGCGGCGAGGTCGCCCGGCAAATATTGCTTTGCGATACCCGGCGGCAGTGCTTTACCGCGCGCGAGGTTCTTTGCGATTCCAGGTGGCAGCCCACCCGGCTTCTTGCCATGTCCGCGGGACCCGACCTCCGAGCCATGCTCGCGGTACCAGGAAGCGATTATTCGAGCTTCACTGTCTGAGAATACAACGCTGACTGAGCCATCGGCCTGAACGGGACCGGACCAACCGGCCGTGAGGGCCAGCAATAGAAATATTGCAATCGATAAATGTCTCATAGAGACACTGTAGTCCGCGACCCGCTAATCGAATGTTAAGCGGGTCACATTTCGTGGGACGTTTTTATTTCCTTTTTACCCTGACTTCACGAAGATGCTCATCTTTGCGGGCTCGTCGTGCGTCTTCAATTGTCATCATTTTTGTTGTGTCGGCAGAGTCCGCCGCACTTGTCGAACCTGTTCCGAAGCTCGGCGGCAATATGACCTTAATGCGAAAATCGCCAAGCGAGATAATGTCGTTATTGCGCAGAACCTGATTACCGGTCGGCCTCGAATTGACATAGGTCCCGTTACGGCTCTTCAGGTCTGCAAGAATCAACATCCCTTCCGACTGAACCAGAATGGCATGCTGTTTACTAACGTATTGGTTTTCGAGAATGACGTCGCTAAGCTCCGAGCGACCGACCAGCGTTCGCGTGGCAGTTAGTCTCACGTCATCAATCACCTGCCCGTTGTGCGAGATAATCAGTCGTGGGAGCTCGGGTTCAACCACGTCGTCCAGCAGCGGCACGTTCTGGTCTTCGGAGACCTTTTCGTAACTGCTGAACAGGCCCTCGGAGTGCATACAACCAAGGTCCTCCACCTTTATCGGAAATGCCTCGTTCTTTGCAACGATCGAGTCCGCCATGCGATCGAGGTTACCGGGCCAGCCCTCACTCACCGCGTACAACGATTCACTGGTCTCGGCAGGAATTGCGCTCGCCGGATTATCTACACCATTCGCCTTGAGTCTCGACAGCAAGTAAACCAAAGACTCTCGTTTGGTCAGCGGCTTCATCTCGAAATTTCCTGTCAGGCGCATTGCAATGGGAAGCATACGTGGAGAGTCTATGACCCGCCGGAAGTAGCGATCACCAACAAGGATAATTCTTAGGACGAAGCGCTGATCGAACGTCAGTTGCGCGAGCTTGCACAATACGCTTAGCGTACTCGGCAGCATGTGATTGAAGTGTTCCAGGATCAGGACAGGGGTTTCCTGCGATTTGGCCTGCTGGACTCCAAACACTCTGATTATGTTCAGCAATTCATCCACCGAGCCCAGTTCAAGTTCGTAACCAAACTGGGCCAGCACGGAGTTCAGGAAAGCCGCAGGCCTTAGCTGCGAGCCATCGACGACAGCAACGGCTGCGCGTTCACGAACCTTCTGTGCGATTTGTTCGATGAGTTCTGATTTGCCCGCGACATCCGGGCCATGCAGCAGCCCTAGCCCTTTGGGATCTGCAAGCGTGCTTTCCAGGAAACTGAAGGCTTCCTGCTGTGAGGGATACTGAATAAATACCGA
>Ga0224504_10000292_pt1 | contig 22090 bp, 22 predicted proteins | sample SF_Oct11_sed_USG_3_FD_170160 | JGI IMG/M metagenome (GOLD analysis project Ga0224504, IMG submission 170160) | Sediment microbial communities from San Francisco Bay, California, United States - SF_Oct11_sed_USGS_24 | ecosystem: Environmental > Aquatic > Marine > Sediment | place: USA...
ATAGAGCGCCAGCAGCTTGACCACCCGGGTCTCGAAGCCGGCTTCCTCGCGGATCTCCTTGACCACGCTCTCGCCCGGCGTTTCGCCGATGTCGGCCCAGCCGCCGGGCAGCGCCCAGAGGCCATCGTTGCGCTCGCGGACCAGAAGCAGGCCGTCGCCGCGGAACACCACGCCGCGCACGTCGGTCTTGGGCGTGGCATAGCCCTTGTCGCGGGCAAAAAGCTCGAGGATCGCCTCGACCTCCGCCCCGCTGCCGGCCGCCATAATCTCCGCGGCGATGGCGCGCGTGGACTGGTAGCGCTCGGTGTCGAAGGGATCGGTGCTGAAGGTCAGGCCGTTCTGGGCTATGGCCTGCAAACGGCGCGCCCAATCGAGCCAGCGGGGGTCCAAGGGGCTCAGGCCGTCTTGCGGCCGTCGGCGGCGAACCGCCGGGCGGCGGCGAGGAAGGCATCGACGTCCTCAGACGCCGTGTCGAACGCGGTGACCAAGCGCACGGCGCTCTCGGCCCCGCTCTCGGCCTCCGGGCCCCAACGATAGAACTGGAAGCCTTCGGCCAGGAGGCCCTCGATGACCGGCCCGGGCAGGACCGCGAAGATCTCGTTGGCCTCGACCGGGTGCAGCAGGCGCGCGCCGGGCAGGTCGGCCAGGCCCTCGGCCAGGCGGGCGGCCCGGGCGTTGGCGTGGCGCGCGTTGGCGAGCCAGAGGTCGTCCGCCAGATAGGCGTCCAGCTGGGCCGACAGAAACCGCATCTTGGAGAACAGGTGGCCACCGCGCTTGCGCCGGTAGGCGAAGGTCCGGGCCAGCTCCGGCTTGAACAGCACGACCGCCTCCGCGGCCAGCGCGCCGTTCTTGGTGGCGCCGAAGGCCAGCGCGTCGACGCCGGCCCGCCAGGTGATCTCGGCCGGGCTGCAGCCGAGCGCGACCAGGGCGTTGGCGAAGCGGGCGCCGTCCATTTGCAGGCCGAGGCCGTGTTGCCGCGCCAGATCGCCGATCGCCGCGATCTCCTCCGGCGTGTAGAGCGTTCCGGCTTCGCTGGCCTGGGTCAGGCTGATCGCCGCCGGCTGGACGTGGTGCACGTCGCCGACGCCGCCAATCGCGCCGGCCAGGATCTCGGGCGTCAGCTTGCCGTGGGCGCCGTCCAGCGTCACCAGCTTGGCGCCACCGGTGAAGAACTCGGGCGCGCCGCATTCGTCGACGTTGATGTGCGAATCCTTGTGGCAATAGACCGCGCCGTAGGGCGGCGTCATCACGGACAGGCCGAGTACGTTGGCCGCGGTGCCGGTCGCCACCGGAAAGACCGCGCAGTCGGTTTCGAAGACCTCCCGCAGGCGGGCCTCGACCCGGCGGGTCAGGTCGTCGTTGCCGTAGGGCATGACCTTGCCCGCGGCCGCCCGCGCCAGGGCCTCCAGGATCTGCGGGCTGGCGCCCGCCGTGTTGTCCGAGCAGAAGTTGGTCATGTCCTCCCTTCCCGACCCGTTCCGACGGCTGGATCTTCACCACAAAGGCACGAAGACACAAAGATTTTCGATACCTTCTTCGTGACTTCGTGTCTTGGTGGTGACTCCGTTGCTATCTGTCTCGCGCAGGCCGACTGCCGGTCACGGTCCCGGCGCGGCCTTGACCCGGCCGAGCACTTCGCCGCTTTCGAGATCCAGCACCACGGCCTGCTGGCAGCCCCGATCCGGCGGCCCCTCGAGACGCAGGATCAGGCGCCCCTCGGCGGCCTCGGCTTGGCCCAGCGCGCAGCCCACCGGCACGGCCACGGAGATATCGCCAAAGCCCGCGGACTTCACCGGATCGCCGTTCATGCGCTGGACGAGAGTGACGATGATAACCGCGACGATGGCGAGGATCGCGATCCCCATTCCGATGACCAGCGCCTTCAAGGCTTGCACGGGCCGCACCCCCTATTTAGACCAGAAAGCGACATGCGATCCAATCCGGACCCAGATCGCCGCGAGGTGACCGTCGGCTCGGCGGAAGCCGGCCAGCGGCTCGACCGCCTCCTGGCCGAACGCCTCGACGGATTGTCGCGCTCGCGCCTCAAGGGCCTGATCGAGGTCGGCATGGTCAGCGCGGGCGGCGCGACGATAACCGAGCCCTCGACCAGGGTCAAACTCGGCCAAACTTTCGCCATAGTCATCCCGGAAACTGTAGACGCTGAACCCGAGGGCCAGGCCCTCGCCCTCGACATCGTCTACGAGGACAGTCATATCATCGTGATCGACAAAGCCGCCGGCATGGTGGTCCATCCGGCCCCGGGCAACCCCGACCGGACCCTGGTCAACGCGCTGATCGCCCACTGCGGCCGCTCGCTGGCCGGCATCGGCGGGGTGCGCCGTCCGGGCATCGTGCACCGCCTGGACAAGGACACCAGCGGCCTGATCGTGGCCGCCAAGACCGACGCCGCCCACAAGGGCCTGGTCGAGCAGTTCGCCCGGCGCAGCGTCGAGCGGGCGTACAGCGCCGTGGTCTGGGGCCTGCCCGCGCCCGCCGCGGGGACGATCGCCGGCAACATCGGCCGCAGCCCGCGGAACCGCAAGAAGATGGCCGTGCTGACGCGCGGCGGGCGGCCGGCCGAGACCCGCTACCGGCTGCGCCGCAGCTTCGCCGACGGCGCCGTCAGCCTGCTCGACTGCCGGCTGCTGACCGGCCGGACGCACCAGATCCGGGTCCACTTGAGTCACATCGGCCACCCGCTGATCGGCGACCGGATCTATGGCCGGCAAGGCGCCCGGCGCCTCGGCCGGCTGCCGGAGCGGGCGCGCGCCGCCGTCGAAGCCGTGCCGCGCCAGGCGCTGCACGCGCGGACCTTGGGGTTCCGTCACCCGGCGACCGCGGAAGACCTGAGGTTCGAGAGCGATTTGCCGCCGGATATAAAGAGCTTGATAAATTCTTTGGAAAAGTTATAGGATGGGGGAAACCGGAGTGAAGCAGTCCGGATTCCAGAACAGCGAGGGGGTGAAGGCGCCGAAGCGGCAGCAGCCGTTTGCGACCGCCCGTTTCGCGCGTCGGAAAGATTGCTGTCAACCGGCGGAAAGGCGCAAGCCGGCCCTGCGAGTCAGGGCATCGTATCGCACCAACATAAGTACGGAGAGTTCCATAGATGGCCGCTCCTAAAGTTCCAGTTCTGGGTTCGGAAGGCAACCTGTCCCGTTACCTTCAGGAGATCCGCAAGTTCCCCATGCTGGAGTACGACCAAGAGTACATGCTGGCCAAGAGCTGGCGTGAGCATGACGATGTCGAGGCCGCGCACAAGCTGGTCACCAGCCACCTGCGCCTGGTCGCCAAGATCGCCATGGGTTACCGCGGCTACGGCCTGCCGCTGTCCGAGCTGATCTCCGAGGGCAACGTCGGCATGATGCAGGCGGTCAAGCGTTTCGACCCGGAGCGCGGCTTCCGCCTGGCGACCTATGCCATGTGGTGGATCCGCGCCTCGATCCAGGAGTACATCCTGCACTCCTGGTCGCTGGTCAAGATGGGCACGACGGCCGCGCAGAAGAAGCTGTTCTTCAACCTGCGCAAGCTGAAGGGCCAGATGCGCGCGATCGAGGAAGGCGACCTGCACCCCGAGCAGGTCGCCAAGATCGCCGAGACACTCAACGTGCCCGAGGACGACGTGGTGCAGATGAACCGGCGCCTGGCCGCGCCCGATCACTCGCTGAACGCGCCGCTCAGGATCGACGGCGACGGCGAGTGGCAGGACTGGCTGGTCGACGAGACCGAGAGCCAGGAGACCCTGCTGGCCAACAGCGAGGAACTCGCCAAGCGCCGGGCGCTGCTGGTCACGTCGATGGAGACGCTCAACGAGCGCGAGCGTCACATCCTGCAGGAGCGCCGGCTCAAGGAGAACCCGACCACGCTCGAGGAGCTGAGCCAGGAGTACGGCATCAGCCGCGAGCGCGTGCGCCAGATCGAAGTGCGCGCCTTCGAAAAGCTGCAGAAAGCGATCCGCAACGCGGCGATCAAGGAACGCCTCGCCAGCAACTGAAGCTACGGTCTGCGGCCGACCGCCGGCCCGGCGGCGCTGACGGGAGCCTCGGCGGGCGGTGGAACGGCGGCCGGCGTCTCGTGCCGCCCTTGACCAAGGCCCGAGGTCGGGCGCAAAAGGTACGAGCGACCCCAAACTGAACCGGCCGGCAGACCGGCGCTCTAGCGATGAACCCGACCCGGCAAAGCGATACGATCGACAGGTCTGCCGGCGGTCAAGCGGACCGGCTTTCGCCCTGGTGGTGGCTCGTGCTTCCGCTCGCCGCCGGTGCGATCCTGTCGCTGACGGCTCACGCGGCGCCGGAGTTCTACCTCCGCCGGATCGGCGGGGAGCGCGGCCTGCTGGAGCTGTCCCAGCTGCTTTTGGCGCTCGGCGCCTGCGGCGTCGCCCTCAGGACCCTGCTGCTGCCCCGGGTCAGGGGCCACCGCCTGCTCGTCGCCTGGATCGCGCTCGCGGCGGTTGCCAGCTTCTACATCGCCGGCGAGGAAGCGAGCTGGGGACAGCACTATCTCGACTGGCAGACACCGGACTACTGGTCGAAGATCAACGACCAGGGCGAGACCAACCTGCACAACGTTAGCTCCTGGCTGGACCAGAAGCCGCGCACGTTGCTTGAGATCGGCGTGATCCTGGGCGGCATCGTGGTGCCGCTCGCCGCGCTCCGGCGGCCGCGCATCCGTCGCCTGCCGTGGGCCGTCATCCTGCCGCCGCAAATCTGCCTGCCGGCTGCCCTGCTGGCCGAATTCGCCCGTTTTTCCGAGCGTATTCTCGATGCCATGGGTTACCAGGTGTATCCGTTCCACCGGCCCAGCGAGGTGCAGGAGTTCTACTTCTACCTGTTCATTCTGATCTACTTGGTCGTGCTGCGCCGACGGCTCTCCTCCGGCGGACCCTGAGGGAAGCGGATAGCGGGCCGGCGCCGAAAAACCGCCTTCCGCGGCTCACCCCGCTCCCGGGGGAGCACCCGTTTCGGGAGGCTGGGCAACAGCCTCGCCCCAGACCTCGACCAGCTTGCGCTGGTCGAGTTTCAGCAATTGCACGTGGGTTTCACTGGCCACCCGGCAATACGACGCCACGATGGGCGGCATGAGCAGATAGATCAGCCAACCGATACCGGCCGCGCTGTAGGCGACCAGCCAGCCGAAGACATCGTGCAGCACGGGTCCGATGGCGGCGAAACTCTGCCCCGCGGACCAAAGCTTCACCACGGCCGGCAGGCTGCCGCAGAAGTTCATCAGGCCCACCGTGACGACCAAGTGGTTCTCGCGGCTGCGCTCGGCCACATAGGCGCCCAAGGTCGGCAGCATGGCCAAAGCCAGCACCGTCAAGGTCGGCAGGAACAATCCGGCGACGGGCAGCAGCACGGTCCAGAACAGAATTCTGGGCCGCCAGGGGGCGGTCGCTTTAGCGGCTTTGGTCTGTTTGGCGGCTTCAGCCATCGGTGACGTTTCCTCACATCGCGTAGAACACCGTCAGCACGACCAGCATCAGTCCGGCAAGCACGGCGGAGACCATGCTTGCCGCCTGCCGACTGGCGCGCAGCACGTTGTCCGGCCCACTCAGCCCCCCCTGCTCCAGCCAGGAGATTCGATTGGCGGCCTGCCGGTACTGGGCGCGGGCGACCGCAAAGCCCTGCTCGTCGGCCCGGACCGCGGCCGGATTGTCGAACAGGACGCTCAGAAGCCCCAGCTCGCCCTGTTCGACCAAGCGCGCGATCTCATCGGCCAGCCGTTTTCGGTACGGCCGGTTGCGGTATCCATCGATGGCGGGGGCAAGCAGGTTGGCATACCAGCGGGTCAACGCCGGAAGTCGTGCCGGTCCCGTGCGTTGCTGAACATCGGCCAATAGCTGCAGCATGGCCAAATGCCTGACGGTCGTGTTTTGCGCGGCCAGATTGTTCAGGAGACGCTCCGGCACCTGCCTGACGCGCGCCACACAGAAGGCGGCAATGTGTCTGTCGACCGGTTCTTCCGACGGCATGCCACGCCCGGCTATACGCTCCAGAGCGGGCAACAAGTCTTTGATATAACAAACATATTCCTGCGCCAGCAAAGGACTCTGGCAGGGCCACTGGGGATTGAGCTGATAGAGGCAGCGCTCGATGCCGAACCCGGCCCGGGCCCGGCTGGCGAAAGAGCACGCTTGTTCAATCAGTTTCTTGACGGACAGGAATTCCGGCCGATTTGCCAGCTGGGCGTCAAACCAGGCCAACGGAAGCCGGCCTCTCAGCATCTCGACGAACAGCTGGACCTTTTCCGGTTTGTGGTAGTCGACCGCCAGCGCCGCGCCCAAGCCCTCGATGTTGACCGCAAGCCCCTTGTAGCGAAGCGGCGCCTCGGGATCGAGCGCCATCAACACGCGCGAAACGGTCCGGTCGTCGCTACAGCCATCCTCGGCCGAAGCATACTGACGCCGGCGCATCGTATTGCCGATCAATTGGGCGCGCGGCTCGTTACCCAGGCTACGAAGCATCCAATCGGCGATCTTGCCGTCGTATAGGCTGGGCCGCGCACTCGGCCAGTCGTGGGCCAGGGCGTGGGCCAGCGAGCGAGCGTCCAGATACTCGGCCCCGGCGAACCTGAAGGGCCGGGTCGCCTTGGGCGGCAATGCTGGAAGCTTGGGCGTCAATTGGCGCCCGCCCAGCCACGATTTTAGATCTCCGGCGGTCCAACGCTCGCTCGGATCGTCGCACAGCAGCCCCCGAAGCGGTTCCAGCATGGCGAGCGGGATTCGCGCCCTGCCGCAAAGGGCGGAATAGGAGCCCCGCTTGAGCTTGGCCGCCACGATCTCCTGATCGGTCATGTCGGCGCATGGGATCTCGCCGGTCAGCAAGACCGCCAGAAGCACACCGAACGCATAGAGATCGTCGGGTGGGTATCCCGGGCCGCGGCCCGACGGCTCAGCCATGCCGTTTTCGATGGTTTCGAAGACGGCCGCCTGGGCCAGACCGGGCGGCGCGGAGACGCTCTCACCGAGAGCCACCTTCCTGCGGCTTTCGTCGGCGTAGAATAGATTATCCGGACGTATCGCCCGATGGGTAATCCCGCGCTCGGACAATTCCTGCAGCAGGGGCACCAGCGGAGCTATGACGAATCGCCTGATATCCTCCAGACGGATCGGCGCGCGCGCGCCCAGCGAGCCACCGAACACGCGCCCGCCGCCCGGCTGTTCGAAGACGATCGCGAAACGTCTTCCGCCGGCCGGGTGCCAGTCGACCACGCCCCATTGCCTGGGCTTGACAATCGAACTCCGGTCGAGCCGCGACACGCGTTCGAGAATATCGACTCTGGGCAGCAATTCCCGGCGGCAGACCAGCGCAAAATGAGGCCGGTCCGGTTCCCTCAGGTCGCGCGCCTCGTACGCCTCGGCATGGGGTGAGTCGAGCCGCGGCAGACGCACGCCGGGCAGCAGCTCGAAACGCCCGTCGACACCCAGCGACAGGCCCCCGCTGCCCTGACCGGCTTGCCCCTCGCTTGCCTCGCTGCGGCTCATCGCCTCCTCGCCTTGCACTCGTCCGGCCGTGTCCTTCGACAGTCGGATAGGCGGATTTATTTAATCCCAATAGACCAAATGGAAGGTTAATGCTTCAGGATCGGCCGCCGGGCCGCCCAATGCACCTGTGCGCCGAAATCCCCGGCTCCGGCTTAACGGCAGTTTAACGGGCCGGTTGCTAGAACCGAGGACCAATTCAAGAGTGCGGTGCAGCGAAAGACTGCTCTACCGAAAGGTCGCCGCCGTCATGCGGCTCTACCGACTCACAGAGAGAGGAGAGAAGGATGACCAACGGGATGACCGACGGGAAGACCAACGGCCCCCTGTTGGCCGTCGTCATGTGCGCCGTGCTCTGGGGTCTCGCGGCCTGCGTCACCACGGGGATGCAGAGCGGTTCGCCGGAGCAGGTCTGGGACCGCTACATCGACGACGGCCTGACCGCCTACAACCAGGAGAACTACGCCAGGGCGCAGCGGAACTTCGAAGCCGCGCTCGAGACGGCGCAGCAATTTCCGCAGGAGGATCTGCGCCGGGCCACGAGCCTCGGCAACTTGGGCAGCACGCACGAAGCCCTTGGCAACTATGACCGGGCGGTGTCATTTCAGCGGATGGCCTTGAGGCTCCGCGAGAAGGTCCAGGGCAACGACCATCCGGAAGTCGCCTTGACTCTCTTCAATCTGGCGACCGCCCAACAGTCCCAGGGCAAATACAAGAAAGCGGAGCAAAACCTGACTCGCGCCATCAAGATCGACAAGAAAGCTTACGGGGCGCAGCACATGGAGGTCGGTACAGACCTAGCCGCCCTGGCGGCGGTCTACCTCGACATGCGGGACTACGCCATGGCCGAGCGCAGCTACCGGAAAGCGCTGGCGATTCTCGAAAAGAACCTCGAGGCGAATCACCCAGATATCTCGGTGCTTCTGTTCAAGTTGGCTAAAGTCTATCACGCAAAACGCGAATACAAGAAGGTCGTAAAGATCCTGAACCGCGCGATCGCCATCGACGAGAAGGCCTATGGGCCCGAGCATGCGGAGGTCGGCACGGATCTCGGCATCCTGGCCGGGGTCTATTACGACATGCGCAGCTACGCAAAGGCCGAGCGGACCTACAAGCGGTCGCTGGCAATTCTGGAAAAGGCCCTCGGACCAAACCATCCGGACGTCGCCGAGAACCTGGATGACTACGCCCTTGTTCTGCGCAAGACGGGCCGTAGCGCCGAGGCGGCGAAGCTGGAGGCCCGCGCAGCGGCGATCCGCTCCTAGAGCAGCATCCGTTCAGTTGGAATCGCATTCCGCGATCCGACTGAACGGATAAAGCTGCTCTAGCCCGCGAAGGGATCGCGCACCAGGATCGTGTCTTCGCGTTCGGGGCTGGTCGACAGCAGGGCGACCGGCGCCCCGATCAGCTCCTCGATGCGCCGGATGTACTTGACCGCCGTGGCCGGCAAATCGGCCCAGGACCTGGCGCCCCGAGTGCTGTCCTGCCAGCCCTCCAGGGTCTCGTAGACCGGCTGGGCGGCCGCCTGCAGCGCGCCCAGGGCCGGCAGGTGATCGAAAGTCTCGCCGTCGATCCGGTAGCCGACGCAGACCTTCAGCTCGGCAAGTCCGTCCAGCACGTCGAGCTTGGTCAGCGCGATGCCGTCGATGCCGCCCACCTTGATCGCCTGGCGCACCATGACCGCGTCGAACCAGCCGCAGCGCCGGCGGCGCCCGGTCACCGTGCCGAACTCGTGGCCGCGCTCGCCGAGCCGCTGGCCGACCTCGTCTTCCAGCTCGCTCGGAAACGGGCCGCTGCCGACCCGCGTCGTGTAGGCCTTGGTGATGCCGAGCACGTAGTCCAGTGCGCCGACCGCCACGCCGGCACCGGCTGCGGCCTGGCCGGCCACGGTATTGGACGAGGTCACGAAGGGATAGGTGCCGTGGTCGATGTCCAGCATGGCGCCTTGGGCGCCCTCGAAGAGGATCCGCCTGCCGGCCCGGTGCGCCTCGTCCAGGCGGTGCCAGACCCGGTCGGCGAAGGGCAGCACCTTGGGCGCGACGGCCTCCAGCTCCCCGATCGTCTCGGCCCGGTCGAACTCGGGCTCGCCCAGGCCGCGCAGCAGGGCGTTGTGGTGCAGCAGCAGGGCATCGACCCGCTGGCCGAGCGCCTCCCGGTCGGCCAGATCGCAGAGCCGAACCGCCCGGCGGCCGACCTTGTCCTCGTAGGCCGGACCGATACCGCGCCCGGTCGTGCCGATCGCGGTCGCGCCGCGTGCGACCTCGCGGGCACGGTCGATCTTCCCGTGCAGCGGCAGGATCAGCGCCGCGTTGTCGGCGATCTTCAGGGTCTCCGGCGTGATCTCGAGGCCCAGCTCGCCCAGCCGCGCGATCTCCTCGATGAGTGCCCAGGGATCGATCACGACGCCGTTGCCGATGATCGAGATCTTGCCGGAACGCACCACGCCCGAGGGCAGCAGGGAGAGCTTGTAGGTCACGCCGCCGACCACGAGCGTGTGGCCGGCGTTGTGTCCGCCCTGGAAGCGCACCACGACGTCGGCGCGCTCGGACAGCCAGTCGACGATCTTACCCTTGCCCTCGTCGCCCCATTGCGAGCCGACCACGATCACATTCGCCATGGCGCTATAACTCCATCTCCATTAACTGCAACTCGGACCCCATCCTTCGACAAGCTCAGGATGAGGTCCTCATGGTGAGCCTGTCGAACCATGAGGACCGGGCGCGGTGCTAAACGGCCAGTCCTTGATGTCCGGCCCTAGAGCTCCTCGATCCCCTTGGCGGTCAACAGGTGCGTACAGGCCAGGCGCCGCGCCTCGGCCTTCGGGTCGGCCGCCACCTCGAGGCCGGCCAGGGTGATCCAGCCGGCCGCGCGCAGATCGCGCGCCTGCGCCGGGTCGACGCCGCCCGCCAGATAGAGCCGGCGTAGCGGCCCGGCCGCGGGCAGCGCGCGCAGCACCGTGTCCATGTAGAGCGTGAATCCGGTCGAGAATTCCGGCCCGTCGCCCGGCGGCTCTGCAACATAACGGCCGCCCCGGCCCAGCTCGCCCCGCACCCCTTGGGCGAAGAAGGTGAAGCTCACCCCGGTCTGGTACTCGAAGCCGCGATGCTCGACCGGATCGATGGTCAGCGTCAGGTCCGGTGCCGCCGCGCGGATCAGCCCAACGACGCGCGCGAGGCGGCTGATTTCCGCCGCGGCCGGCTCGGGCAGCGCGAGGGCGGCCAGGGCTTCCAGGGCGGACTCGGCCGGGCCCGCGGCGCGCAGCAGGGCCTGGAACAGCGGGGCCCGGTCGCCGGCCAACGCGTCCACCGCCGCGGCGTCCTTGCGATCCAGCGCCTGGAGCAGGGCCCTGCCCGGCCCGTCGTCGAAACCCAGCTCCCGGGACAGCGCGCCGACCAGGGGCGGCAGGCAGAGGTCGATCGAAATCCGTTCGACCCCGACCACGCCCAGCGCCTCGGCGGCCAGCAGGACGACCTCGGCGTCGGCGCCCTCCTGCGGCGCGCCGATCAGCTCCACGCCGGCCTGGCCGAACTGCCGTTCGCTGCGCAACTGGCTGCCGCTGACGCGCAGGACCTGGCCGCCGTAGCAGAGCCGCAGCGGCCTGGGTGCGCGCTGCAGGCGGGTCGCGGCAATCCGCGCCACCTGCGGCGTCATGTCGGCCCGCAGGCCCATCATGCGCTGGCTGACCGGGTCCATCAGGCGGAAGGTCTGTTGCGCCACGGCGGCCCCAGCACCGGTCAGCAGGGTCTCCTCGAACTCGAGTAGCGGCGGCTTGACCCGCTCGTATCCTTGGGCGGCGAAGGCGGCGATCAGCCGCTCGACCACGCCGGCCTCGTGGGCCGCGTGGGGCGACAGGATGTCTTCCAGGCCCGCGGGCAGAAGGGCGGTATCGCCGGGGTCGTTCATCGGGCGCGTGGCTCTCTCAGCGGAAAACCGGGCTGGTTCTGGCCCTTGGGCGTAACCCGGAGGCCGCCAAGGGAAATAGCCGGTTTGGCCCTTTACGGCAAGCCGGTCGGGGCTGGCGGTCCTTGCAGGCGGCGGATAATGTGTGGCCGCCCCGAGGTTCTGGCGTGTAGGAGAGATGTGATGGAACTGGACGCAAGCAAACTCTTGGCAACGTACAGCGAGCTGGCGCTGCAACACGGGCTCGATATCCTCGGCGCCCTGATCCTTCTGGTCGTCGGCTGGATCCTGGCCGGCTGGGCGCGGCGCGCCCTGCGCCGGGCCCTGCTTCGGCTGCCCCGCGCCGATGCGACGGTGAGCGGCGTGCTCTCGAACCTGGCCCGCTACATGATCCTGGTCCTGGTGATCATCGCGGTGCTGGCGCAGTTCGGCATGCAGACCGCGAGCATTCTGGCGGTGCTCGGCACTGCGGGCCTCGCCGTCGGCCTGGCCCTGCAGGGCACGCTCTCCAACATCGCCGCCGGCCTGATGCTGCTGTTCCTGCGCCCCTTCAAGGTCGGCGACTACATCGACGCCGAGGGCATCGCCGGCACGGTCGAGGAGATCGGCCTGTTCAACACCGAGTTCACGACCCACGACGGCATCTACCGGGCCGTGCCCAACAGCCAGATCTGGAGCCGCTCGATCCTCAACTACTCGCGCCTGCCGACCCGCCGCCTCGACTTGGCGGTCGGGGTCGACTACGGCGACGACCTGGAGCGTGCGCTGGGTGCGCTCAGCGACCTGCTGGCGGGCGACGCCCGCGTGCTCAGGGATCCCGAACCCCAGGTCATGGTCAGCGAGCTGGCCGACAGCTCGGTCAATCTCAACCTGCGCTGCTGGGCGAACACCGGCGATTTTTGGGCGCTCAAGTTCGACCTGACCCGCCAGGCCAAGGAGCGCATCGAGGCCGCCGGCTGCACAATTCCCTTCCCGCAACGTGTCGTGCACACGGCTGCGCAGGATTGAACGCGGGCGCAATGGCCAGCCCACACCCCGACTCCCTGGCCGCCACGGCGCGTGGGCCGGACCGTCTGCTCGGCTGGGTCGTCCTGCTCGCCGGGATCCTGCTCGTGCTCGGCTGGACCCTGCCGATCATGACGGTCGAGAAGCTGTGGTTCCTGTCCGAGCGGGTCTCGATCCTGCAGGGCGCGGCCGAGCTGTGGCGCCACGGCGACCTCTTCCTGTTCGCCGTTATCGTGGTCTTTTCCGTGGTCTTCCCACTGCTCAAGCTGGGCCTCGCGCTCTATCTCTGGTACCAGGCCGATGCCGGCGGCGCCCTGCTCGGCCGCGCACTCGGCTGGATCGAGCAGCTCGGCCGCTGGTCCATGCTCGACGTCTTCGTGGTGGCGCTGCTGGTGGTGGCGATCCAGGCCTCGCTGATCAGCGATGTGGCCATGCATTCCGGCATCTACGTCTTCACGGCGGCCGTCCTCGTCTCGATCCTGGCCGTCCAGCGCATGACCCGACTGGCGCGCCGGGCCCGGCGCGCGTACGAGGATTGACGGCCGACGGTAAGTCCAGTTATTATAATAAACATAATAATACGGATGTGTCATGCTCAAGCTCAAGCTCACCACGGTCGGCACCTCGACCGGTGCCATCGTTCCGAAGGAAATGCTGGCGCGCCTCAAGGTCGGTCGCGGCGACACGCTGTTCGTCACGGAAACACCGAGCGGCTATCTCCTGACGCCTTATGATCCGGCCGTCGAGGAGCAGCTCGAGCTGGGGCGCGAGTTCATGAAGGAGTATCGCGAGACCTTCCGCGCCCTGGCCAAATGACCGAGCCGGTTTGGGTCGACCGCCAGGCGCTCCTCCTGCTCCATGGCGAGGCACTCGCCGAACACGGTGGACCGGAGGGCATACGCGACGACGGATTGTTGGACTCCGCCCTCGCCCGGCCGGTGAATCTTCATGCCTACGAACCGGCGACAGACTTGGCACGGCTGGCGCCGGCCTATGTGGTCGGTATCGCCCGTAACCACCCTTTCATCGACGGCAACAAGCGAGTCGCCTTTCTGGCGCTGGGCCTCTTTCTGGGGCTGAACGGTCGGCGGCTGACCGCCGACAAGGTGGAGGCGACGCGGGCCATGCTTGGCGTCGCCGCGGGAGAGGTCGGCGAAGAGGACTTGGCGGATTGGCTGCGCGCCCATACCGCACCAAGACGCTGAACAGCGCCGTCTCGCGCATCGCCGGCTAACGCAGCAGCAGGATCCAGGCGCCGTCGGCGAGGCCGTAGGCGACGTCGTCGCGGCCGTTGCCGTCCTGGTCGCCGACCGTGAAGCCGGTGACGATCGGCCGGTCGTGCTCGAGGCGGCCCAGCTCGGCAAAGCGCCGGCCGGCGAAGGAGACCACCCTGAGGCTACGCCGCGTCGCGTCGGGCAGCAGGAGGTCGTCGCTGCCGTCGCCGTCCAGATCGAGGATCGCCGACAGGCCCAGCTCCCTCGAACCGATCGCGTGGTTGGAGAAGCCGCGCAGCTCGCCGAGCTGGACGAGGTGGTCCCCCATCAGCCGCCAGATGCGCAGGATGCCGCCGATGTGCGGGGTCTCGACATAGGCGACCTCCGGCCGGCCGTCGCCGTCGAAATCGCCGACGCCGACCGGGTTGAGCCAGCGGTTGGAACGGCCGATGGCCGGCGTCTCGGCGCGCGGGCGGAGGCTGCCCCCTTCGACGTGGAACACCGCCAGGGCCGCCCCGGCGCGCGGCCTGGAACGGACCACGACGACCTCCTCCCGGCCATCACGGTCGAGATCGGCGACCCGGGGCTGGAGGTCCTCGAAGACGGAATCGTCCTGCAGCCGGTAGGACAGGCGGCGGCCGTCGCGCAGGACCACCAGCAGACCGGCCGCCTCGACCGCGTCCCCTAGCACGCCGTGGCCGTAGCGGGTCGTCGGCTCGACCAGCCAGGCCTCGGCAACGTCCAGGGTGCCGAGGCCCGGCCGGCTGTCCGGCAGCAGGTCGGCCGGCGGCCAGGGATGGTCGAAGGGCCGTAGCGGTAGCGGCGGCCGGGCCCTCGTCGTCTGCACCTCGATGCCCAGATGATCGAGCGCGCCGGCCCCGGCCAGGCCCGGCCACAGCAGTAGCGTCCAGAGCACGAACCAGGAGATCCAGCGGTCCATGGCGGACTCTAGAATCTGAGCGGCACGGCCTGCTTGATATGCGGCAGGGTGCGCACCTTGGCGAGCACCTCGGGGGCGATCGCCTCGTCAAGCTCGATCAGCGCCAGTGCGTCGGCGCCCGGCTCGGCGCGGCCCAGGTGGAAGGTCGCGATGTTGACCCCGGCGTCGCCCAGCGTCGTGCCCAGCGCGCCGATCAGGCCGGGCTTGTCCTCGTTGGAGATATAGAGCATGTGCGCGCCCAGCTCGGCCTCGATGGGGATGCCCTTGATCTCGACCAGGCGCGGCTTGGTGCCCCCGAACAGCGTACCGGCTAGGGAGCGCTCCTGGGACTCGGTCAGCACGGTGACGCGGATCAGGGTCTGGTAGTCGCAGTCCCGCTCGTGCCTGATCTCTCGAATGTCGATGTCGCGCTCGCGCGCGATTACCGGCGCGTTGATCATGTTGACGGACTCGAGCATCGGCGCGAGCAGGCCGGCGAGCGCGAGCTGGGTGAGCGGCCGGGTATTCAGCCCCGCGACCTGGCCCTCGTATTCGATGGTGACGCCCTTGAGGCCGGAGCGGGTCAGCTGCCCGGCGAAGGAGCCGAGCTGCTCGGCGAGCGTCATGTAGGGCTTGAGGTGGGCCGCCTCCTCGGCGGTCAGCGAGGGCATGTTGAGGGCGTTTGAGACCGCCCCGGTCAGGAGAAAATCGGCCATCTGCTCGGCGATCTGCACGGCCACCTTTTCCTGCGCCTCGCTGGTCGCTGCGCCCAGGTGCGGTGTCGCCACGAGCAGGTCCGAGCCGAACAGCGGGTTGTCGCGCGCCGGCTCCTCGGCATAGACGTCGAGGGCCGCGCCCGCCACGTGGCCCGAGTCCAGGGCCACCTTGAGATCGGCCTCGACCACCAGGCCGCCGCGCGCGCAGTTGACGATCCTGACGCCGGGCTTGGTCTTGGCCAGGGCCGCGGCGTCGATGATGCCGCGGGTCTGATCGTTCAGCGGCACGTGCAGCGAGATGAAATCGGACCTGGCCAGGAGGTCGTCCAGCGAGACCTTCTCGATGTTCAGGTCCTCGGCGCGGTCGGGCGAGAGATAGGGGTCGTAGGCGACCACGCGCAGCTTCAGGCCGAGCGCCCGGTTGGCCACGATCGAGCCGATGTTGCCGCAGCCGATGATCCCGAGGGTCTTGCCGGTCAGCTCGACCCCCATGAAGCGCGACTTCTCCCACTTGCCGGCCTGGGTCGAGCGATCGGCGGCGGGTATCTGGCGGGCCAGCGCGAGCAGCAGGGCGATCGCGTGCTCGGCCGTCGTGACGGCGTTGCCGCCCGGGGTGTTCATGACCACGATGCCGCGCTTGGTCGCGGCCTGGACGTCCACGTTGTCGACGCCGATACCGGCCCGGCCGATCGCCTTGAGGCGCTTGGCCGCGGCGATCAGCTCGGCCGTCGCTTTGGTCGCCGAGCGCACGATCAGGCCCTCGCAGTCGGCGATCTTCCCCGCCAGCTCCTCCGGCGGCAGGCCGGGAGCGACCTCCACCTCGACGCCGCGTTCGCGCAAAAGCTCGGCGGCGAGCGGACTCATCTTGTCGGAAATCAGCACCTTGGGCATCGTCGACTCCTCATGTGGCGGCGGCCTAGCCGGCCTTGACCTCGGCATAGGCCCAGTCCAGCCAGGGCAGAAGGGCCTCCATGTCGTCCCGCTCGACCGTCGCGCCGCCCCAGATGCGCAGGCCCGGCGGGGCGTCACGGTAGGAGCCCAGATCGTAGCCGGCATCCGCCTCGGCGACCCGCGCGGCCACGGCCTTGGCCGCGGCGGCCTGGGCGGCCGGGTCCAGGGACCGGAACCAGGGGTCGACGATCTCGAGGCAGATGCTGGTGCAGGACCGTGTCGCCGGGTCCTTGGCCAGGAAGCCGGCCCAGTCGCTCGCCGCGACCCACTCGGCAACGGCCGCCAGGTTGGACTCGGCGCGGGCGATCAGCGCCGCGAGCCCGCCGATCTCCTCGGCCCAGGCGAGCGCGTCCAGAAGGTCCTCGACGCAGAGCAGGGACGGCGTGTTGATGGTCTCGCCGCGGAACAGGCCCTCGTTCAGCTTGCCCGCCTTGGTCATGCGGAAGATCTTGGGCAGCGGCCAGGGCGGCTTGTGGCTCTCAAGTCGTTCGACCGCGCGCGGCGAGAGCGCCAGCATGCCGTGGGCCGCCTCGCCGCCCAGGACCTTCTGCCAGGACCAGGTGACCGCGTCGAGCTTGTCCCAGGGCAGGTCCATGGCGAAGACCGCCGAGGTGGCGTCGCAGATCGTCAGGCCGCCGCGCTGGTCCGAAATCCAGTTGCCGTCGGGCACGCGCACGCCCGAGGTCGTGCCGTTCCAGGTGAAGACGATGTCGCGCTCCGGATCGACCAAGCCCAGGTCGGGCAAGGCGCCGTAGCCCGCCTCCAGCACCCGCAGGTCGTCCAGCCCGAGCTGCTTGGCGACGTCGGTCACCCAGCCCTGGCCGAAGCTCTCCCAGGCCAGCATGTCGACGCCGCGCGCGCCCAGCAGCGACCACAGCGCCATCTCGACCGCGCCGGTGTCCGAGGCTGGCACGATGGCCAGGCGATAGCCGTCCGGCAGGCCGAGCAGGGCGCGCGAGCGCTCGATCGCCGCCGCCAGCTTGGCCTTGCCCTCCTTGGCACGGTGCGAGCGGCCGAGGCAGGCGCCCTCCAACCCGCCCAGCGACCACCCTGGGCGCTTCGCGCAGGGCCCCGAGGAGAAACAGGGGTTGCGGGGGCGGACGGCGGGTCGGTCCGGAGCGGGCTGGGTCATGGCGCGCGGTCCTCCGTGGAGCTGTCCCGGCCGCGACAGCGGGAAGCCGGCGGCCGCGGTGGCGCGATACTAGGGACTATGTTGCAGTGCGTCAACGCAGGCCCCGAGAATTGCTGCACCGCATACAGCGGAGGAATTGGGCTCAGATGAAATCGAGCGCCGAGAGGTGGTCGTGCAGGGCCTGGCGGTTGTGCAGGCCCTCGTCGCCGAAGATCTCGAGCAGGCGGTCGTGGGCGCCGACCAGCTTCTTGTGCGCGCTCTCGACCAGCGTGTCGCCCGGATCGAAGAAGTCTCCCCTGCCCGAGGCCCGCCACGATGCAAGGTAGCGGCGCTGATCGCTGATCGCCTGGTAAACCAAGGCCTCGACCGGCAACAGGCGGCCCGGCGTGTCGAGCGCCAGGACGCCCGAGAGGATGGCGTCGTAGTTGGACTTGCCGGGCTCGACCGGCTCGCCCCTGCGGAGCTTGCCCTGCGTGGCCACCCGCTCGGACACGGCCGCGTCGGTGAGCGCGAAGAGCGCGCCCAGGTAGTCCGCCTCGTCGCGCGTCGCCTTGGCCTGCTTCGCGCGGAAGAGCGTGCGCTGGTGCGGGATCTCCCGATAGGCCTGTTCCACCGGCATGGCATGCCAGATGATGCCCGTCTTGCCCGAGGCGTCGTGCAGCTGCTTCTGCAGGGCATAGTCCGTGTGGCCGCTCGGCGCGAGGAAGCCGCCGAAGTAGACCGCCGCGGCCACCGCCAGCAGCAGCGCGAGGCCGCCGATGACGATCCACCGCCTCATCGCTCGCTCACGCGCATATCTTTGCTCCCGCGTCAGTCATCGCCCGGTCCGCGGGCGAGGATCATGGTGGACAGAAAGCTCATCACCGCCTCGCCGTGCTGGTTCTTGACCTGGAAGGCCATGTCGACGCTGCCGCGGTCCGGCTTGGAGCGCGAGGGGCGCTTGCCGGTGATCTCGGCCTCGGTGTGCAGGGTGTCGCCCGGGCGCACCGGCAGCAGCCAGCGCAGCTCCGACATGCCCGGCGAGCCCAGGGAACAGGCGTTGACCACCTTCTCCTGATAGAACATGCGGAAGCCGAGGGCCAGCGTCTGGAAGCCGCTGGCGATCAGGCCGGCGTAGGGCGAAGCCGCCGCCGCCTCCTTGTCGAGGTGGAACGGCTGCGGGTCGTAGGCGAGCGCGAAGTCGAGGATCTGCGACTCGCTCAGCGTGACGCCGCGGCTGGTGAACCGCTCGCCGACCTCGAAGTCGTCGAAGTACCGCTCGCCCATGGCCCCTTCTCCCCCATTCTTGCGGCGGGATTATGACCCGGCGGGGCGCTTGTGCCTAGGCCGTGTCGTGATAAATGACTCGGCGGCGGTGTTGCGATGGGCGGTCGCCCTTCCCAAAACGCCGTCCCTTCGCAGCGCGCGCTTTCGGTGAATTATTGACTTAAATCATTGCGTGCCGCGCGAGCCTGGTGTTGCTGGCCGCAAGCAAGAATCCAGCAATCGGACCACGACGCTCTCGCCGAGGGACGCGCGAAGGTGGAGTCGTTTCGTTTTTCGTCTCCAGGCCTGCATCCGCAGCGCCTGCGTTTTGCGCCCCTCGGTGCAGGCGACACGGGAGGAAAGCATGCTTTGTTCATATAGGAATTCATCCTTCGCGCTGGCCCTCTTGGCCACGACCATGCTCACACAGCCAGACCCCGCCCGGGCTGCACCCGGCGATGCCCTGGGCGCCGAGTTCCGCGTCAACAGCGAAACCGACAACTTTCAAGGCAATCCCGCAATCGCCATGGACGCCGACGGCGACTTCGTCGTGGTGTGGGCAAGCATTGGCCAGGACGACCCCTCTGATACCTCGTTTCTCGGCCTTGGCGTCTTCGCGCAGCGCTACGATGCGGCGGGCAACACCGTGGGCACCGAGTTCCAGGTCAACATCGAGACCTCGAGCGCCCAGACGTTTCCGGCGGTCGCCATGGACGCCGACGGCGACTTCGTCGTGGTGTGGCAGAGTTTGGGCCAGGACGGCGATAACTGGGGCGTCTTCGCGCGGCGCTACGATGCCGCGGGCACCGCCCAGGGGACCGAGTTCCGAATCAACACCGAAACTTCGAGCGCACAACGAAGTCCAGCCCTCGCCATGGATCCCGACGGCGACTTCGTCGTGGTGTGGGCGAGCCGCGGCCAGGACGACCCTTTAGACAACTCCTATGGCGGCTATGGCATCTATGCCCGGCGCTACGATGCCGCGGGCAACCCCCAGGGGACCGAGTTTCGCGTCAACAGCTTCACCACCGGCTTTCAATATAATCCAAGTGTCGCCATGGACGCCGACGGCAACTTCGTCGTGGCCTGGCAAAGCCGCGGTCAGGACGACGCTTTCGACACGTCGGGTCTCGGTGACGGCGTCTTCGCCCAGCGCTACGACGCCGCGGGCAGCGCCCAGGATCCCGAGTTCCAGGTGAACAGCTTTACGACGAGCGCTCAACTCTGGCCTGATATCGCCATGGGTGCCGACGGCGACTTCGTCGTGGTTTGGCAAAGCTTGAACCAGGACGGCGACGGTCTCGGCGTCTTCGCCCAACGCTTCGATGCCGCGGGCAACGCCCAGGCACCTGAGTTCCGGGCGAGTCCAACCACAACCGGCAACCAGTTATGGCCGTCCGTCGCCATCGACGCCGACGGGGATTTCATTGTCACCTGGGCCGGCAACGCCCAAGGAGATTATTACGGCGTCTCCGCGCAACGCTACACCGCCGTGGGCGACGCCGAGGGGTCCGAATTCCGGGTCAACAGCTTCACTACCGGAGAGCAGTCCCTTCCCGAAGTCGCAATGGACGCCGATGGCGACTTTGTCGTGGCCTGGCAAAGTTTCGGCCAGGACGGCGACAACTATGGCATCTACGCCCAGCGCCACCAAGGCGCGGGCCCGGTTGCCGGCGATTTCACGGTGGACGGCCGCGCGGACATCCTGTGGCGCAATACCGATACCGGCAACGCGATCCTGTGGCAGATGGACGGCTTCGCCAAGGAGGCCACGGGTTCGATCGGCACGCCGGACCCCGCTTGGCAGGTGCGGGGCCTCGCCGACTTCAACGCCGATACCAAGACGGACGTCCTGTGGCGCAACACCGGCACGGGAACCGCCGTCCTCTGGCTGATGGACGGTTTCACGAAGCTCGCTGGGGGTGGGATCGGTGGTGCCGGCCTGGACTGGCAGGTGGTCGGCACGGGCGACTTCGACGGCGACGACCACGCCGACATCCTGTGGCGCAACATCACGAGCGGGGCCGCCTTCGTCTGGAAGATGGACGGCCTGACGAAGACCGCGACGGGGGGCATCGGCGGGGTGCCCTTGGTATGGGAGGTGGCCGGGGTCGGCGACTTCGACGCCGATGCCAAGGCCGACATCCTGTGGCGCAACACGACCAACGGGGCCGCCGTGGTCTGGCTGATGGACGGCTTCTCGAAGCTTGCGATGGGCGGGATCGGCGCGGCGCCCCTGGACTGGCGGGTCGCGGGCCTCGGCACGTTCAACAGCGACGCCCGTTCGGACATCCTGTGGCGCAATACCAGCACCGGCGGCACCGTGATCTGGAAGATGAACGGTCTGGTCAAGGAGGACGCCGGCTCGATCGGCGCGCCGCCTCTGGTGTGGCGTGTGGACGGCGTGGGCGACGGCGACGGCGACCGCCAGTCCGACATCATCTGGCGCCACACCGGGACCGGGAGCACCCTGGTGTGGCAGATGGACGGCTTCGTCACGGACGCCGTGGGCGGGATCGGCGGCGTGCCCCTGGTCTGGGAGGTGCAGTAGCCAACCCGCCGATCGGGCCGCGCGGTTATCGGTAGGTAAGCAACTTGGCGCCCACACCCGCGGCGCGCCCCACGGACTTGCAAGGGTGCGCGCCATGGCGCAGAGTCCGGCGGGGAAGGGAACGACGGCCCCCGGGGGCATCGCAGAGGGAGGCCGCCATGGCACGTTGGATCCGCTTCGAAAACGCGGAACGAATCGGCTTTGGGACCGTGGAGGACGGCACCATAACCGTCTTCGAGGGCGAGATGTTCGCCAAGCCCGTGGCGACGTCCGAGACCCTGGCGTGGGAGGACGTCAAGGTGCTGACGCCCTGCGTGCCCACCAAGATGGTGGCGCTGTGGAACAACTTCCATGCGCTCGCGAAGAAGCTCGAGCTTACGCCGCCGGAGGAGCCGCTCTACTTCCTCAAGGCCAGCAGCTCGTTTCTCGCGACCGGCGAGACCATCCGGCGGCCCAAATCCTACGACGGCCGTGTCGTCTACGAGGGCGAACTCGGCATCGTGATCGGCCGGACCTGCCGCAGCGTCCCGGAGGACGCGGCGGGCGGCCACATCTTCGGTTACACCTGCATAAACGACGTGACCGCGGTCGACCTGCTCAACAAGGACCCGACCTTCGCCCAGTGGACGCGGGCCAAGAGCTTCGACGGCTTCGGCGCGTTCGGGCCGGTGATCGCGACGGGGCTCGATCCCGCGGTCTTGACGATCCGCACGGTCTTGAACGGCGACGAGCGGCAGAACTACCCGGTCGCCGACATGGTCTTCCCGCCGGCGCGGCTGGTCAGCCGGATCTCGCAGGACCTGACGCTGGAGCCCGGCGACGTCATCGCCTGCGGCACCTCGCTCGGCGTCGGCTCGATGAAGGCGCCCTCCAACGCCGTCGAGGTCACCATCGAGGGCATCGGCACCCTCGCCAACGTCTTTGAGCAGTAGAACCCGAACAAGGAGAACAGGGAGACGGACATGAAGATCTGCCTT
>Ga0224504_10000293_pt1 | contig 22084 bp, 17 predicted proteins | sample SF_Oct11_sed_USG_3_FD_170160 | JGI IMG/M metagenome (GOLD analysis project Ga0224504, IMG submission 170160) | Sediment microbial communities from San Francisco Bay, California, United States - SF_Oct11_sed_USGS_24 | ecosystem: Environmental > Aquatic > Marine > Sediment | place: USA...
CGAGCGGCAAGGACACGCCGAGCGGCCACTGGGAAATCGCCGGCTTGCCCGTGCTGTTCGACTGGGGTTATTTCACCGGCAAGACCGACACGTTTCCGCCCGAGCTGCTGGATAAGCTGATTGAGCGTGCGAACCTGCCTGGCGTGCTGGGCAACTGCCATGCATCGGGCACGACGATCATCGCCGAGCTTGGCGATGAGCACGTGCGTACCGGCAAGCCTATCGTCTACACGTCAGCGGACAGTGTGTTTCAGATTGCCTGCCACGAGGAGGCCTTCGGCCTCGATCGACTTTACGAGCTCTGCGATATCGCGAGGGAACTCGTTGACGAATACAACATCGGTCGTATCATCGCGCGCCCGTTCGTGGGTGAGGGTCCGGATACCTATGTGCGTACTGGCAATCGCCGCGACCTGACCACGCCGCCGCATGCCCCGACTGTGCTCGACAAGCTGGTAGCAAAGGGTGGGGACGTTGTCAGCATCGGCAAGATCGCCGACATCTATGCGCACCAGGGCATTACGACTAAGATTAAGGCCAGCGGCAATGCGGCTCTGTTTGATGCGACGCTGGAGGCAATGAAAGACGTCGGCGACAACTCGATCATTTTCACGAACTTCGTCGACTTCGACATGCTGTATGGCCATCGGCGCGATGTCGAGGGCTACGCCGCGGCACTCGAGTATTTCGACGAGCGTTTACCGGAAGTGCTGGAGCTAATGCGAGAGGACGATCTGCTCATACTATGTGCCGATCACGGCTGCGACCCGACCTGGCACGGTAGCGATCACACACGTGAACACATCCCGGTACTGGTCCGTGGCAAGATGCTCGAGCCGGGGTCGCTCGGTCGTCGCGATACCTTTGCTGATATCGGGCAGAGCCTCGCAACGCATTTCGATCTGGAACCGATGGACTACGGCACCAGCTTCATTCCCGCCAGGAATTAGGCACGCGAATCGCGATGACCTCGCCCTCGGCTGTCTGCGTCTCGCCCGAATAGAACCTGCACCGTAAAATGGTCTTGTGCTCGTGGCACTCCTCGATCGTTGCGCGCAACGTAACGTCATGGTCGATGGGTGTGGGTGCCAGGTAATTCACAGTAAGTCTGCCTGTGACGCACCAGATTTCCTCGCCATCGCCGGGTTGCCGGCCTTCCAGCCGATAATAGTTCGATATGGCGGTACCGACACTGTGGCAATCGATCAGACTGGCTATGGCGCCGCCGTAGAGATATTGCGTCGGACCGGCACACTGCTCCGGGCGTGGCGTGTAGACACAGACTGTCTCATCGCCGTGCCAGTGGCTTTTGATCTGCATGCCCTTCGGGTTCTCCGTCCCGCAGCCGTAACAATGATTGTGGGGCAAGAGATCCTGGATGGCCGTCATGTATTGTTTCCAGCTATCACCCGCCTGCACATCGTGCCGAGCCAGGCGCCAACGACGATGGCGGCAACGGCCGCCAGGATGAACCAGGTCGGATGTGGAATCATCATGACGTTCATAGTCGTAGCGACCAGCATAAGACAGCCAATCAGCAGTGCATAAATCCGCGGCAACATCGTGCCGATGGTGCACGCAACGCAGGTGCCAACCATGGTGCCGATAAAATACGAGGCAACGACAAACAACAACGCACCGATCGGCAACGTTGCGACGTAGGCTTTCATGGCCTCGATATCGTTCGGGTCGATATCCGCCGACGGCGGATAAACGGCGTGCCCAATCTTCTGGACCAGCCAGACTGACAGCATCGCAATGACTACGCCGACAAGTCCGGCGGCAAGATTCTTACCCATCGCCTGATCCTCCGAATTCGCCTAATTATTCTGGTTTCTCGCTTCGAGCGCTGCCTGGATTCTGGCGGCGAGTTGAGTCGCCTCCGTTGTCACCCGCTCTGTGTCGATCGTGAGCATTTCACCTTCCTTCATCAGGACCTTGCCGTCGACAACCACAGACGCAACGTCCTGTTCATCGTTTACGTAGACCAGGTGAGAAATTACATCGTAGGTAGGGATATGATGAACATCGTCGAATGCGACCTGTATCAGGTCTGCGCGTTTGCCAACTTCCAGTGAGCCCACCTTGTCGCCAAGGCCAATGGCGGCAGCGCCGCCGCGCGTCGCCATGCTTAGCACGGTGGTGGCCGGCAGGACTTCAGGGTCCATGCGATCCACTTTTTGCAGGAACGAAGCAAGCCGCATTTCTTCCCACATATCGAGATCGTTATTACTGGCGGCTCCATCGGTTCCGATCCCGATACGCACACCAGCGTCAAGCATCTTGGCCACCGGGGAAATTCCGGATGCGATTTTCATGTTGGATGTCGGGTTGTGAATCACGCCGACCTTGCGCTCGGCCAAAATCGAGATTTCCTCATCGGTTGGCCAGACAACATGAGCTGCGATAGTCGGGCCTTCGAAGAAGCCGATTGACTCATACAGCTTGATGCTGGTCATGCCGTAAGTGTCCTGCGAATACTGCAGTTCGAACGGTGACTCGGATACGTGAATACTGATCGGTACGTCGAACTGCATGGCGGCAGCCCGCGTGGCAGCCAGTTGCTCGGCATTCAGCGTGTAATTTGCGTGCGGCCCGAAAATGGGTGTGATACGCGAGCTCTTTCCCTGCCAGCGTTCGATAAAGCCATTGCCCTTGGCAATCGAGTCATCTGCGTTCTCGGCGTCGGGGCTGCGCTGGTCAATAACAGTTGCTGAAACGAGCGCACGCATGCCGCAGCTGTCCACCACCTCCGCAATCGTATCGGGGTAGTAGTACATGTCGACAAACGTCGTCGTGCCGCCACGGATCATTTCCCAGCAGGCGAGCTCCGTACCGATCCGCACAAACTCGGTGTCGACGAACTCGACTTCGGCGGGAAAAATATAGTTTTGCAGCCAGTCCATCAGTGCGAGGTCGTCGGCCACACCGCGCAGCAGCGTCATTGCCGCATGTGAATGGCCGTTCACGAGTCCCGGCATGACAATGCGATTGCCGCCGTCGAGCGTCTCAACTGCGGAGAAACGCGCCTCAATATCGGCCACGTTGCCGATGGCCAGTATGATGCCCTCGTCGACGGCAACGGCGCCGTCTTCCATCACCGTCCCCGCAGCATCCATCGTTACGATGTGTGCACCTTTGACGATCAGGTCGATCTGGTCGGCCGCGGCCTCAACGGACGCTGGGTCGGTCGCCTGATCGGGCTGACAGCCGGACAAGGTGAGGAGCAAAAAAAGACTTAATAAACAGTATCTTATTGTGAGCATAAATCCCCCGCTGGATCGCATTGTAGCATCGGACCCCGGCGTATCCCGAGCAAAAAAAGAGCCGGCACAAGGCCGGCTCTTTTGTCCTGCAGCCTTGTGCTACATCAGAAGCTCCTGATAAAGCGCAGGCCAAACTCACTAGCGTCGTTGCTGAGAATGCGCAACACGTAGTCACCGGTATTGAGGCGCGCATTGTCGTAACGCTCATCCGTCGCGTTGCGCCCGTAGAGTGCAGTTGTCCACATGCCATCAGCCGTGTGGTACGCGATGTCAAAGTTGATCAGGTCGCGGCTTTCGATCTTTGTCAGGCGGCCCGGATCGTTCGTCGGTTCGCCGTACATTTCGCCGCGGTGGGACCAGTCTACGCGCACAATAATTTCTCCACCGCTATCCATGTCAAAATGCATCTCAGGACTGAGCGAGGCGGTTAACTCGGGCGTAAGCGGAGCCACTGCGGTCGGCAACGGAATGCCCGCTGTCGAATCGATGCTGACATCGATGTAGCCAAGCGTCGCGTGAAACAGGAAGCTTTCCGTAACATGGAACGTGCTTTCCCACTCGAATCCGGTCGAGTCCTGATCGACGATCGCGTTGGTGGTGTCGAAGCCGCCACCCGTCGTCGTGCTGATCTGATACGGAAGGTCCGAGTACTGTGTGAAGAACACGGCGGCGCTCATCTGGAAGCCGTCAAACGGCTGTCCCTTGATACCGATCTCGTAGTTCGTGGCCGTGATGTTTTCGGTGGCCTTGAAGCAGTCGTTATCATTCCCAGGTCCGTCACCATCGCCGAACAGGCAGAACGGGCGCGCCGGGTACTGGCCGGACTGGTAACCGTTCTGGATCGTGCCGTAGATGTTCAGGCCGTTATCAAACGAATGGTTTGCAGCAACTTCCCAGCTGAGTTCATCGAAGTCTTGAGAGTCAAGATAGAGGCCGTTGCCGACGTTAGTCTCAGCATCCTTCTGATCGTCGGTATAGCGCAGGCCGGCAGAAATGCGTGTCTTGTCGCTGAGGTTGTAGCCGAAATTGCCGAACAGCGCCTGGCTGGTGACGTCTTGCTGCAGATAGAACGTGCCTGGGAACGTGAGGAACACTGTAGGATCCTGGTTGTTCGAGCCGTCCTCTGTGAAGTAGTAAAGGCCCGATACGAAGTCCCAGTCGTCGAAATTACCGCTGACCTGCCATTCGACTGACATCTGGTCGGCTTCGCCGATTTCCGGGAAGGACAGGAAGTCATCAACAAAACTGTCGTCGTCCAGGCCGGACTTGTATTCGGAACTGCGAGAACTGGCAATGACCCTGGTGTTGTACGTGTCGCTCAAGTCCCAATCGAGAGTAACAGCAACGCCGGAGGCATTATTAGTGACCAGTGCCTGGCTGGCTTGCCCGGTGTTATTGTCATAGGGGTCACTTGATACGTCGGCGTTACTGTAGCCCGCACCGGCGACAGCACCATTGGGCAGTTCGTCGATCAACGTCGTATAGGGACGCAAACCGCCCTTGCCGTCGTTGGCGTCAGCCGCGATCGTAAGCGTAGCGTCCTCGCTCACATCAAAACGAAATGCGACGCGCCCATAGACTTCTTCGTTCTCGCCAACGCCTACGCCGGCATTCGGCAGGTTCAAGAAGGTGCCAATGTCGCCGCGCTTCTTGAATCCACCGGTCAGCGAAACCGCGATGGAATCGCTCAATTGTGCGTCGCCATAGAAGTCGGCATTCAGACGATCACGACTACCGACCTCGAGGCCGACTTTCGCGCCCGGGTCTTCCCCCGGCGTCTTTGTAATGATGTTGATGGCGCCGCCAATCGAATTTCGACCATACAGCGTGCCCTGCGGTCCACGTAGAACCTCGATTCGTTCAATATTCGAGATACTCCAGTTCTGGCCAACCTGACGGCCGAGATAGACACCGTCGACATAGACGCTGACGCCCGGGTCGGTCGTGATCAGGTGATCCTGCAGGCCGATGCCGCGGATAAACGGATTCGACGACGAGTTGTGGCCGGCCGAAAACTGCGTGATATTGAGGTTGGGTACGAATTTACCGATATCGATAATATCGACAATGCCCTGCTGTGCGAGCTGGTCGCCCTGGAAAGCACTGACGGCGACCGGGACTTCGTAAATACTCTGTTCTCGCTTCGTGGCGGTCACCATGATTTCTTCGATAAGGGCATTGCCGTCCTGTGCCAGTGCCAGCGGCGATATGGCCAGTGACGCTGCGATACAGGCAAACGAAACCCCTTTTATCCCATCGTTCTTCATCATTATTCCCTCGGGAAAGGTTAAAGTAGTGTTCACAATTCAGGCTGAATTAGAGCGTTCGCAAGTATACCGAATTACCTTGCTTGTTTGACGCTTATTGGTGATCTAAGGTGACGGCTAATGGCTATTCCTGTTGATATTCTTGATGAAATTCCGACTTTCGCGGCTCCTGCCGGTGGATGTCTTACAGACGAAATGGTCGCTGGGTTTCACGAGGCGGGCGTACTGGTGTTGCGCGATTTCGTGCCGGTGGCGGCCTGTCGCGGGCTCCAGCAGCGGGCCGACGAACTGGTAGAGCACTTCGACCCGGCAGCGGTGCGCAGCGTATTTTCGACAACGCGACAAACGCAGCTCGACGACAGCTATTTCATCGATTCCGGCGACAAAATTCGATTTTTCCTGGAGGATGATGCGTTCAATGAGGCCGGCGAACTGCGCCAGGCGAAACAGCATTGTCTGAACAAAATGGGTCATGCCATGCATGACCTTGATCCGGTGTTTGATGCGTTCTCACGCACGCCGGAACTGGCTGAAGTGGCCCGGCGAGTGGGCTTCGTCGACCCGGCTATCCTGCAATCGATGTACATCTTCAAGCCGCCGCAAATCGGTGGCGAAGTGGTCTGCCATCAGGACTCCACCTACATCTATACCGAGCCCGAGTCCTGCATCGGTTTCTGGTTTGCGCTTGAAGACGCGACCCTTGAGAACGGCTGTATGCAATTCATTCCGGGTGGCCACAAACTGCCTCTGAAGAAACGTAATTACCGCAAGGCTGATGGCAAGCTCGTGACCGAAACGCTGGACGACACGCCATGGCCCGAGGATCGTAAGGTCGCAGCCGAAGCGCCGGCAGGCACGCTGGTCGTTTTCGATGGACGCATGCCGCATTTGAGTGACGCGAATCGCTCGGTAAAATCACGCCACGCGTATACGCTGCACGTGATCGATCGACAGTGCGACTATCCGGCGGAAAACTGGCTGCAGCGTGATGACACATTGCCATTACGCGGATTTGAGTAGGGAACAACATGTTATTCACGGATGTAATACGCAAAAAGCGTGACGGCGGTGAGCTTAGCGACGAGGAAATCCAGTTCTTCGTTAACGGTCTTGCCGATGAGAGCCTTCCCGCCGAACAGGTTTCGGCATTGGCGATGGCCGTGTTCCTGAATTCCATGAGTTTCGACGAGGCGGCGAAGCTGACGCTGGCGATGGCAGCGTCGGGTACGGTTCTTGATTGGGACCCCGAGGTCTACACCGCGCCGGTCGTCGACAAGCATTCGACAGGTGGCGTTGGTGACAAGGTCAGTTTCCTGCTGGCCCCGATACTGGCAGCCTGTGGCTGTTACGTGCCGATGATTTCGGGCAGGGGGCTCGGCCACACTGGCGGTACGACGGACAAGGTTGAGTCGATCCCAGGCTACAACGCAACGCCCGATCTCGATGCCTTCCGCGACGTGGTTGCGGCGGTGAACTGCGCGATCATCGGGCAGACGCCGGACCTCGCTCCAGCCGACCGGCGCTTCTATTCGATTCGTGATGTAACCGCCACGGTCGAGTCCGTGCCGCTCATCACGGCGTCCATTCTCTCCAAGAAAATCGCTGCAGGCCTGCAAGGCCTCGTTATGGACGTGAAGGTCGGCAGCGGTGCATTCATGGAATCAATGGACCGGGCTCGTGAACTGGCCAGGAGCATCATTGCCACAGCGGCGAAAGCAGGGCTTCAGACACATGCCATCATCACCGATATGAATGAAGTGCTTGGACGTACGGCCGGCAACGCCCTCGAAATCGAAGAGTCGATCCTGTTTCTTCGTAATGACGTGCGTGAAGCGCGTCTCAACGAGGTCACCATGGCACTGTGTACGGAAATGCTCATCGTATCCGGCGAGGCTGACGACCGCCTGGAAGCTGCTGCTCGGTGTGAGGAAGCGGTAAGCAGTGGCAAGGCTGCCGAGCGATTCGCTGCCATGGTCGAAGCCCTTGGCGGACCAGGCGATTTGCTGGAGAAGCATGCTGGTTACCTGCCGAAGGCACCTCTCATTCGCCCGGTTTATGCGCAGGGTATCGTGACCGCTGTCGAAGCGCGCGCGGTGGGCAACGCGATCATCGAACTCGGTGGCGGGCGTCGCCGCGTTGGCGAGAAACTGGACCTGTCCGTAGGTTTCAGCGATATCGCGCCCACCGGCGCGGAACTCGACAGCAACACACCGCTTGCGGTTATCCACGCCGCTTCCGAAACCGCCGCTGACCGGGCTGAACAAAACCTGCTTGCTGCGATTTCACTGGGTGACGAAGCGCCGTTTGAACGTCCTGTGATCTGCGAGATTTTGACCGGCTAGAGGGCCGCTATGCGGTAAACTACCCGATCAAATAATAAGAAGCTGTCGGGAGTGTTCATGTCCAATTACATCGGCATCGTCGGGATCGTGGTGATCCTTGCAATTGCATTCCTGTTTTCCAGCAATCGTAAGGCCGTAAACCTGCGCATCGTTGGTGCTGCGTTCGCTTTGCAGGTCGTAGTCGCGACGATCGTTCTCTACTGGGACAAAGGCCGCGATGGCATCGAGTTCCTGAGTAACGGTGTCATGGCCGTCATCGGCTTTTCGAGGGAAGGCATCGACATGGTCTTCGGCCCGCTGGCGGATACGGAGGTCATCGGTTTCAGTTTCGCGATCAATGTCTTGCCGATCATTATTTTCTTCTCGGCCCTTATGTCAGTTTTGTATCACCTGCGCGTGATGGAGTGGATCGTCAAACTCGTTGGCGGGTTCCTGCACAAGGTCATTGGCACGGGCGCGGTTGAGTCGATGAACGCCGCAGCCAATATCTTTGTCGGGCAGACGGAAGCACCGCTTGCCGTCAGGCCCTATCTCAAGGGGTTGACGGAGCCACAGATGTTCGCCGTGATGGTGTCGGGTCTTGCGTCGATCGCGGGAACCGTGCTCGCCGGCTACGCAATGATGGGCGCGGAGCTCAAGTACCTGCTGGCAGCCGCTTTCATGGCGGCGCCTGGCGGCCTGCTCATGGCCAAGATTGTGATGCCCGACGACGTAGTCGTGGGGTCGGGTCAGCAAGAAAAACTCGTCATGGAAAAGAGCCAGCACAAGAACGTCATTCTTGCTGCGGCATCGGGCACGACGGATGGCTTGCGCCTGGCAGCGAACATCGGGGCCATGTTGATTGCGTTCGTGGCGTTGATCGCGTTGTTTAATGGACTGGTCGGCTGGGTCTCAGGATGGTTTGGTTACGAACTGACGCTGCAAATGATTCTTGGCAAGATATTCCAGCCGCTGATGTTCCTGCTCAGCGTTCCCTGGGAGGAGGCCCAGGCTGCCGGCGCCCTGTTTGGTGAGAAGCTGATCCTCAACGAGTTTGTCGCGTTCTCACATCTGAACGAATACCTGGCAGGCATGACACCACGCACCATTGCGATCGTGACGTTCTCACTGTGTGGCTTTGCCAACCTGTCATCCATCGCCATTCTGCTCGGCGGCCTTGGCGTGCTGGTACCTGAAAAACGTGATCTGATCGGACAACTCGGATTAAAGGCTGTCCTGGCGGGTTCGTTATCCAACCTGATGAGCGCGGCGCTGGCCGGGTTGTTGCTGACGTTCTGACGACGTGGGACCGCGCAAGATCATAATCGACTGTGACCCGGGGCAGGACGACGCGGTCGCCCTGTTCCTCGCGCTGGCTGCGCCGGATGAACTCGATGTGCTTGGCATCACGACGGTGGCAGGAAATGTGCCGCTCGAGTTGACGCAACGCAATGCGCGCATGATGTGCGATATCGCCGGGCGCACCGATATACCGGTCTATGCTGGCTGTAAAGAGCCGCTGGTTCTGAACGCGATCACGGCCGAGTACATCCATGGCGCTACCGGCATCGATGGCGTTGATGTATTCGAACCTGAGACCCCGCTGCAGGATGAACACGCGGTCGACTTCATTATTGAAACACTGCGTGCCGCCGAGGAGGGGACAGTCACCCTGGTGCCGACTGGGCCGATGACAAACATCGCAACTGCAATCAATCGCGACCCGAGTGTGCTTGATGCTGTGGACCGCATCGTGTCGATGGGCGGTGCCATGCGTGAAGGCGGCAATCGATCGCCGTCGGCTGAATTCAACGTTCTGGTCGACCCGCACGCCGCGGAGATCGTCTACCAGTGTGGGAAACCGGTGACTGCGATGGGACTCGATGTAACGCACCAGGTTCTGTCCACGCGCGAGCGGGTGGGTCGTATTCGCCAGGTCGGGAATGCTGTCGCGACGGCGACCGCCGACATGCTGAGTTTTTTCCATCGCTACGATACGAAGAAGTACGGTTCCGAAGGTGCGCCCCTGCATGACCCCTGCACGGTAGCGTGGTTGTTGTGTCCGGGGCTGTTTGCCAGCAAGGCCTGCAATCTGTCCGTCGAAACGCAATCGGAGCTGACCATGGGGCACACTGCTGTCGACTTCTGGCATGTGACGGACCGGCCACACAATGTCGAGTGGGCTTTTGAGGTCGACGCAGACGGCTTCTACGAGCTGTTGGTCGAGAAACTGGCTGTGTTCGGAGACTAAGGATGCCGACTATTACTGTTATTGGTTCGGTCAATCTCGACATTGTTGCCAAGGCGGCCCGGTTGCCAGCGCCGGGCGAGACCATAACCGATGCCGAGCTGCACCACTTCCCGGGCGGCAAGGGCGCCAACCAGGCGCTTGCGGCGCAGCGCCTCGGGGCCAACGTGAGCCTGGTGGCACGCGTCGGAGCGGATGGCTCGGCAGAGGAGGCTCTGGCTCTGCTCAGGGAGGGCGGCGTGGACCTCGCCAACTGCAAAGCGGTGGCGGACGCAGCGACGGGCACAGCCCTGATCGCCGTCTCTCCGTCAGGGGAAAACCAGATCGTGGTCGCACCGGGCGCGAATCGCTTGCTACTGCCGGGCGATTTCGAGCCACCCGAGACCGATGCCTTGATTTGCCAGCTGGAGGTGCCCGTTGATACCGTGGTGCAGGCCGCGCGGACCTTCGGTGGATTTTTCTGCATCAACCTGGCGCCGGCGAAGCGCATCGATGTGGCGGTGCTGCAGCGCGCCGACCTCGTGGTTGTCAACGAGATCGAGTCCGCCTGGTATGGCAAGACACTCACAGCCTGCACGGGCCTGGTCGCGACCACCCGTGGTTCGGGCAGGGCGACGCTGGAGCAAGGCGGTGAGCTTGTTGCCGAGGCAGTGCCGCCCACCGTGACAGCTGTCGACACCACCGGTGCTGGCGATACGTTTACAGCGGCACTGACAGTAGCACTCACCGAGGGGCAGGAGCCGGCTCAGGCGCTGCGCTTCGCCTGCGCAGCGGGTGCCGCCGCAACGACGAGGATGGGCGCGCAATCATCGCTGCCCGGACGTGACGAGGTTGAAAACCATGCCTAATGATCAGGATTTCATCGATTTCGTCGTGGACCAGGTCCAGAATCGCTGCGAAATGCGCTATCGCCACATGTTTGGTGGTACAACGTTGTACCTGAACGGCAAAGTTGTCGCGTTGATTTGCGATAATCAGCTGTTCGTCAAGCCGACCGGGGCGGGGCGCGAATTTATCGGTATGGTTGTCGAGGCGCCGCCGTATGATGGGGCAAAAAATTCGTTCCTGATCGAGGACAAAATAGACGATGCGGAATGGCTGACAGAGCTTTTCGTCATCACAGAAAAAGAACTTCCGGCTGCCAAGCCGAAGAAGAAACGTGGAAATTAAGGGGTCGTTATGAAATACCGCAGGTTCATTCTTGTACTCACTGCATTTATTTTTTCAGCGGCATTTGCTGAAGAGGAAACGGCGCCTGGCTTTAATGAAGCCACGTTCATGGGACTCGAGATGCGCAGCGTCGGACCGGCATTCATGTCGGGGCGCATTGCTGACATCGTGATCGATCCCACGGATCCGAGCACCTGGTACGTGGGTGTCGGCAGTGGCGGTGTGTGGAAAACAACCAACGCGAGCACGACGTGGACGCCAATCTTCGACAATGAAGGTTCCTACTCCATCGGTTGCATTGCGCTCGACCCCAACAACCCGAACACGGTCTGGGTAGGTACTGGAGAGAATGTAAGCGGACGTCACGTCGGTTACGGAGATGGCATCTACCGCAGTCGCGACGGCGGCCAAAGCTGGGAGAATCTGGGGCTAAAGGAATCTGAGCACATCGGCATGATTCGGATCGACCCACGCGATTCGGATACGATTTTTGTTGCCGTGCAGGGGCCACTCTGGTCTGGTGGGGGCGATCGTGGCCTCTACAAATCCACCGATGGCGGGCAGAACTGGCGCAAGGTGCTTGGCGACGGCCATGGCAATACGGAGGAGGACGACCAGTACACGGGCGTCAACGAGGTCCACATGGACCCGCGCAATCCAGATGTGATGTATGCCGTAACCTGGCAGCGCCTGCGCAGCGTCGCCGTTGTCATGGACGGTGGCCCGGGAACCGGTATTCACAAGTCAGAAGATGGTGGCGAGACCTGGCGAGAGCTGACCAACGGCCTGCCGGAAGAAAACATGGGTAAGACGGGACTGGCAATCAGCCCGCAGGACCCTGACACGATCTACGCGACCATAGAACTCAACAATCGCACAGGCGGATTCTGGCGCTCGGATGATGGTGGCGAAAGCTGGGAGAAGAAGAACGACTATCTGTCCGGTGCCACCGGGCCGCATTACTACCAGGAAATTTTCGCGAGTCCGCATTTCGAAGGCCATGTTTACCAGATGGACGCGTTGATGCGGATGACGCGGGACGCTGGCGATACGTTTATCCCGCTGCCGCATGACACCAAGCACGGTGATCATCACGCGCTTGCTTTTCGGGAAGACGATGAGAACTACCTGTTGATTGGAACCGATGGTGGTGTGTACGAGTCATTTGACCTCGGTACGACCTGGCGTTTCGTCAACAATCTGCCGATTACGCAGTACTACAAAGTGGCCGTCGATTATGACGAGCCGTTCTACAATATCTACGGCGGCACGCAGGACAACAACAGCCAGGGCGGTCCGTCGCGGACGATGAACCACGTCGGAATTCGTACCAGCGACTGGTTTGTAACCATGTTCGGTGATGGCCACCAGTCGGCTGTTGATCCGAATAACCCCGACATCATTTATGCCCAGTGGCAGCAGGGAAACCTGACCCGCTACGACCGCCGCACGGGTGAGCGCGTTTACATTAAACCGCAGGCACGCGAGGGCGAACCGCCGGATCGGTATAACTGGGACTCGCCGATCCTGATCAGCCCGCATGATTCAAAGACGCTCTACTTCGCAACGCAGCGCGTCTGGAAGAGCAATAATTATGGCGACAGCTGGACCCCCATCAGCAGTGACCTGACACGCAACGAAAACCGTGTGCGGCAGCCGATCATGGGGCGCACCTGGAGCTACGATGCACCGCGGGATCTCTGGGCGATGTCGCAGTTCAATACGATTACTTCCTTGTCTGAATCGCCGCTGGTTGAGGGTCTCGTGTATGCGGGAACGGATGACGGCCTGATCCAGGTTAGCGAGGATGATGGCGCGAACTGGCGCACGATCAACAAACTGCCGGGCGTACCAAATCGTTTCTTCGTCAATGACATCAAGGCGGACTTGCACGATGCAGACACCGTTTACGTGGTGGTCGACGATCACAAGACAGGTGATTTCGCGCCTTACATTCTCAAGAGCGAGAATCGGGGACGCAGCTGGAAGAGCATCTCGGGCAATCTGCCAGAACGTCACGTGTTGTGGCGTGTCGTACAGGACCACGTCAAGCCGGGCCTGATGTTTGTCGGTTCGGAATTCGGCGTGTTCTTCACCGTGAATGGCGGTGGTACCTGGACCAAGCTAAAAGGTGGTGCGCCGAATATTTCGTTCCGCGATCTCGTGATCCAGACGCGTGAGAACGATCTCGTCGGCGCGACTTTTGGTCGCAGCTTCTACGTGCTGGATGACTACACGCCGCTGCGCGACGTTAGTGACAGCATGCTTAAAAGCGGCAGTGTTCTGTTTCCCGTTCGCAAAGCTGATTGGTATGTCCCGCGCAGCCCGATGGGTTGTGACGGAACGCCAGGCTGCAAGGCGAGCCAGGGTGACTCATTCTGGACCGCGCCGAATCCGGCATTCGGCGCCACGTTTACGTACTACCTTGCCGAAGAAATCAAGAGCAGCAAGGACGCACGACGCGAGAAGGAAAAAGAGAAAGAGAAGAACAACGAGGATGTCGTCGCGGCTGACTGGGACACGGTAATTGCGGAGTCCCGTGAGGACGCCCCGGCCATCGTGTTCACGGTTCGGTCCGCGGATGGTTCGATCATCGATCAGGTCATTGCTCCTGCGACAGCGGGCTTCAATCGCGTAGCCTGGGATTTGCGGTATCCATCGGTTGAGCCGTGGACACCGGTTGCAGAGGGCGAAGAAGGACATGAGGGCGTCGGCGTTCTGGTGGTGCCGGGTCGTTATTCGGTGACGATGCAGAAGCGGGTAGACGGCGCTCTGTTTGATCTCGACCAGGTGGAATCTTTTGACGTTGTCTCGATTCGTCCCGATCCTGTGTTGGCAGGAAGCACTCAGGAACAGCGTGTGGTTTTCGAGGCACAGCTCGAAGAGCTGATTCGTGCGGCGTCGGGGACATCCGTGGCGGTTGAAGGAGTGATCGGCGAGCTCGACGCTGTCAAGGCAACCCTCGGACGTTCCATGACGGATGGTTCGTTGTACGAAGTCGCACATTCTTTGCAACAACAGCTGCGAGATGCTCAGGAAGTCCTCACGGGTAATGAGATGCGCGATTTCTACAATGACCTGCCGATCATGTCAGTGCAGGCGCGCCTCTGGCATGCGCGGTTTGATCCTTCGAGCAACGCGCAGGGGCCTACCTCGGCCCAGCAGGAGTCTTATAAGATCGCACGTAAGCTGTACGACGAAACGGTCGCCAGGCTAACGCGTCTTGTCGATACCGACTACGCGGGATTGAAGGACGCAATGGACACGGCCAGGGTGCCCTGGACACCGGGAAGGGGGCTGCAGTAGCGTCGGCAATGCTTGAAATCTGATCATCATAAGGATGAACGCTGGTTTGGGAGGAGGTCTATGATTCGAGCTACATTCCTGACTGTACCTCTGCTGCTGCTGGGTGGTTGCGGCTCCGCCTCGATGATGAAGGCGCAGGATGTGGCTTCGCGTTACGACGCATCGACCGGAGACTCGACGGCGCTGATCGGCGGCGGCGAGGGCAGGCCGTTCCACCCTACCTGCAGCATTCTGCGGGACGCCGGCTCGTATCGGGAGCTTGTTATCGATGCCGGGCCGGCATTCCTGCAGGTGGATTGTCATCGGAGCAGTGGTGTCTTCGGCAATGAGAAAGAGCTGCTCGGGCGAGCGAATATTACCTTTGAAGCCGATGCCGGCCACACGTATCGAATTGTCGCCCGTGAAGATTTCGGGTTCCCGCATGTTGATGTAGTTGATGTGCAGAATAACGAACAGGTGATTCAGCGTGGTTTGTTGCACTCACGGCATCAGGCGGTCCCGAGCACGGCGATCGTAACCCTGGTTTCGCGGTCGGGATCCGGAGTTATTTCCTGCAAGTTCACCAAGCCGTGGGACGATCGGCGAGTTAACTCAATCGTTCGGCGGCCTGAGTCTTTCGTGAGTCAGCCGTACAGTCATCAGATAACGGCCGAGTGTTCGACTTATGCCTACCTCACGGGCGACGTCAAGGATCGCTACGAGGCTCCGGTCGACTTTGTTCCAGTGCCCGGTCGATTGTATACAGTACACATGGATGAGAGAGATCGTGAATTTCTCTTCGTCACGGATGTGAGTTCGGATATCCAGACCATTGACTATGTGCGGACGGTCAAGACCTACTGAACGATCAGGAACTTGTTGCGACTGTCTAGGGCAGGTGGAAGGACGCCGGCAGCAGGTCTTCGATTGAATACTCCTGCCACTCTCCGCTGTCATCTATAGCGAGGATTACGGTGTTGCCGTCAGCGAATTCATTGATACGCTGGCGACATCCGCCACACGGGGTGCACGGACCGACGTCGCCGGGACCGCCGACTACCGCGATCTTCACGATTCGTTTTCCACCTTGCTGCACCATGGCCGCGATAGCGCCGGCTTCGGCACAACTGCCCAGCGGGTAGGCCGCATTCTCAACATTGCAACCGACGTGCAGGTGACCGCTGTCATCCACGATTGCGGCGCCAACGCTGTAGTTTGAATAACGGTTGTACGCATTACGGCGCGCTTCCGTCGCGGCATTGATCAGGTCTTCATTGTCGAGGCTCATAAACTAGTCCGTGTTACGCATCGGGTTGTTGGGGTGGGCGGTCCAATTGAGTTTGTCCGCGTTGGCGTCGCTGGTTTGCTTCATCGTGATGCAGCTATCGACCGGACAGATACTGACGCACAGGTTGCACCCGACGCACTCATCATCGATGACTTCGAAGCGGCGTTCGCCATCGACGGTATGGGTAATCGCCTGGTGCGACGTGTCCTCACAAACCGCGTGACAACGCCCACACTGGATACACAAGTCCTGATCGATGACGGCTTTCTCAACGTAGTTGAGATTCAGATACTGCCAGTCCGTGACGCTAGGCACTGCATGCCCGATCAGCTGGTCAAGCGCTATGCCCTTGTCGTCGAGAAACGTGCTTAACCCGTCGACCAGATCATCGATAATCTTGAAGCCATACACCATTGCTGCCGTACAAATCTGGACGTTGCTTGCGCCGAGGGCCAGGAAATCGACAGCATCGCGCCAGTCGGTAATGCCGCCAATTCCGGAAATGGGCAACGTTCGCGTCGCCTTGGTGCGCGCGATTTCGGCAACCATGTTGAGCGCGATGGGCTTCACAGCCTCACCACAGTAGCCGCCATGGGTGCCCATGCCGTCAGTCGTTGGGAACATTGTTAGCGTGTCGTAGTTAACGCGCATGATGGAATTGATCGTGTTGATCAGCGACACCGCGTCGGCACCACCGTCCAGCGCGGCTCTGGCAGGCGGCAGGATGTTTGCGACATTGGGCGTCAGTTTAACGATGACCGGGATTGAGGCGGCCGCTTTGGCCCATTCGGCGGCCATCTGGATGTACTCTGGCACCTGGCCGACAGCGGCGCCCATACCGCGTTCTGACATGCCATGCGGGCAACCGAAGTTAAGTTCGAATCCGTCGCAGCCGGTGTCCTCGATCATCGGCAGGTTTTTCGCCCAGGCCTCCTCGTTCATCGGCAACATGACGGATACCACGACGGCACGGTCGGGCCAGTCTTTCTTGACCTGACGAATCTCGTCGAGATTCGTCTGCAGGGGCCGGTCGGTGATCAATTCGATATTGTTGAAGCCGATAACGCGGCGATCGTTGCTATGCAGCGCGCTGTAGCGCGGGCCGCTGACGTTGACGATCGGAGGTCCTTCCTCACCCAGCGTTTTCCAGACAACCCCGCCCCAGCCGGCCTCGAAAGCGCGATTGACATTGTAGGCCTTGTCGGTCGGGGGCGCCGAAGCAAGCCAGAACGGATTAGGAGACTCGATACCCAGGAAGGTTGATTTGAGGTCAGCCATATTATTGCGTCCTCAGGTGGCGGTCGATATCGATCGCGGCCACCTTGCCATGCTGGACGGCACTCACAGTGAGGTCGTCGCCGCCGACGACGCAGTCCCCACCCGCCCAAACTGTTTCATGCGAGGTTCGGTGGCCGTCGTTGACGACCAGGCGACCATTGTCCATGTCGAGGTCACCGATGCCTTTCATTTGCTGGCCAATGGCCTTGAATACCATGTCGGCATACAGGACGAACTTGCCCTCGTCAGTTTCGAACTCAACACCCGTGACATGATCGTCGCCAAGTATTTGTTTGGGAGGGGCCCGATGATGAATGGTCACGCCGCTGGTTTGCGCGAGCGCTTGTTCAAACACGCTGGCGCTCATCTTTTCAGGTCCGCGCCGGTATACCATGTGTACCTGCTGCGCCCCGAGGTGCCGGCTCTGCACGGCAATATCGATTGCCGTCATGCCGCCGCCAATCACGACCACGGTCTTGCCGATGGGTAACCGGCTTTTGTCGTCGGCCTGGCGGAGCTCCGCAATGTAGTCGATAGCATTGAGCACGCCTTTCTTGTCTTCGCCTTCAATGCCGAGGTTGTTGGATTGACCGAGCCCTATCCCTAAGAAAACCGCATCGAAGTCACTAACGAGTTCGGATAGCTGGATATCTTCGCCCAGGGTCACCCTGTGTTTAACTTCGATACCGCCGACCGACAGGATGTAGTCGATCTCGATTTGTGCGAAATCATCGACCGTCTTGTACGCGGCGATGCCGTACTCGTTCAGCCCGCCCGGCTTTTCGTCGCGGTTGAATATCACAACGTCATGACCGAGTACGGCGAGACGATGCGCGCAGGACAGTCCCGCCGGCCCGCCTCCGACGACCGCGACTTTCTTGCCGCTTGACGGCGCGCGAGCGAACAGCTGGGTACCGGCATCGATTATCGGATCCGTTGCGTAGCGTTGCAGCAACCCGATTTCCACTGGTTTTTCTTCATGCGTGTTACGGACGCAGGCTTGTTCACAAAGAATCTCGGTCGGGCAGACGCGTGCGCACATACCGCCCATGATGTTCTCGCGAAAAATAGTCTGAGCCGAGCCACGTATATTGTCGCTGCGTATTTTCTGGATAAACCCCGGGATATCGATGCCCGTCGGGCAGGCTGTCGTACAGGGTGCGTCGTAGCAGAAGTAGCAACGGTCGGCCTCGATCAGTGCTTCCGCGCGCAACAGCGGCGGATGCAGGTCTGCGAAGTTTGCCTCGATCTCGTCTTTGCTAAGACGACGCGGACGAACGTTTGGTATTGTCTCGACAGTCATGGCGCTTACCGAGTCACAGGAACCGGCTCGGCCGCCTGTGCCTGTTTTTTGAGAGCCTCGTAGTATGGAGCAAACGGGGGTCTGTCTACATAGCGTCCGGCGCCGCGCTCAACATCCAGTTGTCCGTCGGTCCAAACGACCTTGCCCCGGCTGAGGGTATGCGATGCGCGGCCTTTGACCTCCATGCCCTCGAAAATATTGTATTCGACCTTCTGGTGATGGGTCTTTGCGGAAATGGTCTTCGTGGCCTCCGGGTCCCATACGACGATATCGGCGTCGGCGCCGACCGACACGCTGCCTTTGCGCGGATAAATGTTAAAGATCTGCGCCGCATTGGTGGACGTGACGGCAACGAACTCGTTCATCGTCAGGCGGCCCTTGCCGACGCCATGGTGCCAGAGCACCTCCATGCGATTTTCGACTCCGCCCGTGCCATTCGGAATCGAACGGAAGTCGTCTTTGCCCATGGCCTTTTGTTCGGCGCAGAAGCAACAGTGATCGGTTGCGGTCGTTTGCAGGTTGCCAGACTGCAGGCCACGCCACAGCGCTTTTTGATGTTCCGGGCTGCGGAACGGCGGGCTCATGACATGGGCCGCCGCGGTATCGAAGTCGGGATGACGATAGACGGAGTCGTCGATGAGCAGATGCCCGGCAAGTACTTCGCCGAATACGCGCTGGCCCTCGTTCCTTGCCCGCGTGATTGCCTCGAGCGACTGCTGGCAGGAGTTGTGCACGACGTAGAGCGGCACTTTGAGTACTTCGGCAATGCGAATGGCCCGATTTGCAGCCTCACCCTCGCACTGCGGTGGGCGCGACAGAGGGTGAGCTTCGGGGCCTGTGATGCCTTTTTCGAACAGTTCTTTCTGCAAACGGAACACGAGTTCACCATTCTCGGCATGCACGGTGGGTATGGCGCCGAGTTCGAGCGCACGGGAGAAACTGTTCACCAGGATCTCGTCGTCCGCCATGATGGCACCCTTGTAGGCCATAAAGTGTTTGAAGCTGTTGACGCCGTGGTCGCGTACGAGCGTTTCCATGTCCTTGTAGACGCTGTCGTCCCACCAGGTGACTGCCACGTGGAAGCTGTAGTCGGCTACCGATTTTTCGGCCCACTCGCGCCACTGCATGTAGGTCTCAATGAGGTTTTGCTGTGGGTTCGGGATGGCAAAGTCGATGATCATCGTTGTGCCGCCAGCCAGGCCCGCCGCTGTCCCCGAGTAGAAGTCCTCGGTGGTTACGGTGCCCATGAAAGGCAGCTGCATGTGCGTGTGCGGATCGATACCACCGGGCATGACGAATTGTCCGCCCGCATCGACGACCGTCGCACCGCTCGGTGCTTCGATACCTTCGCCGACCGCTGTGATGATGCCATTTTCGCAAAGCACGTCCGCACGGAGTGCCTGGTCCGCATTGACGACGGTGCCACCCCTGATAAGTACTGTCATTTTGAATCTCCGCTTCGGGCAACGAAGTAGTAGAGAAGGCCGCCGAGTATGGAACCCGTGAACCAGCCGTAGTCGTAGAACCACATGATCTTACCGGTCATAATCGCAATCATTGTCAGGGCGACCGGCACGAGGAAGGCAATGAAGCCCGCCGTGTTCCAGGCAGGATAACCCGCATTGTCCTTGTATAGCGCGATCAGGTTGTACTCCTGTTTCTTAATCAGGAAGTAATCGACCACCATAATGCCCGCGATCGGTCCGAGCAGGCTTGAATAACCCAGCAACCAGTTCGAATACAGGCTCTCGACACTGACGTCGGTTTCGAGCCAGCCAAGCTTTTTCATCAGCTCCCAGCTCATCAGTGCCAGACCGATAAGGCCCGTGATTATGACCCCGCGATCTTCGTTTATGACCTTGGGTGCGAGGTTTTGGAACACGTTTGTCGGCGAGACGATGTTAGCCGCCGTGTTCGTCGATATCGTTGCGATGATGATCATGATCATGGCGATAACGACGCCGATGTCACTATCGATGCGGCCGATCAGGTTGATCGGGTCTGAAATCACCTCGCCCGTCAGCTCTACCGAGGCCGCCGTCAGAACCACGCCGAGGCCGGCGAACAGCAACATCGTCAGGGGCAGGCCAATGATCTGACCGATGACCTGGCTGCGCTGGTGGCGTGCATAGCGACTGAAATCCGGGATATTCAGCGAGAGCGTTGCCCAGAACCCCACCATGGCCGTCAGGCCGGAGAGGAAATATTTCGTGACGGGTTCGCCTTCGGGACGCGTCGCCGGGGTTGCCAGCACGTCGCCGAGCGAAATCTTCGGCAAAGCCCAGACCAGCAGGCCCAAGGCCACGATCAGCAGCAGCGGTGCTGCCAGCGCCTCAAGGCGTTTGATCGACTCCGAGCCGCGGATGACCACTGCCAGGTTTGCAATCCAGAAAATGAAGAAGCCCAGCACTTCGCCAGTGCCGCCAAGTGCCTCCCAGGCGGGGAACATCGCGGACAGCATCAGGTGAATGGCGATGCCGCCGAACAGTGTCTGTACGCCGAACCAGCCGCAGGCAACGAGCGCACGAATCAGCGACGGTACATTGGAGCCGATAATGCCGAACGAGGCGCGCAGGACCACCGGGCAGGGTATGCCGTAGCGGGTTCCGGGAAATGCGTTCAGCGTGAGCGGAATCAGCACGACGATGTTGGCGACCAGGATAGTCCAGAGCGCTTCCGAGACTGACAGGCCAAAGTAGGCGGTAAGCACGCCACCGAGCGTATAGGTCGGCACGCAAATCGCCATTCCCACCCACAGAGATGCCACGTTCCAGCGCGACCAGGTGCGTTGTGAGGCCCTGGTCGGTGCGATGTCGTCGTTATAGCGAGGGCTCTCGAGCAGGTCGGTACCGACGTCGAGTTCAATGTGCTCGCCGACGGTCTTTAACGTGCTGAGGGTCTGTAAGTCAGTCATCGGTCAGTGGGCCGTAGGTCTCGGGACGGCGGTCGCGGAAAAACTGCCAGGTGTCACGCACCTCGCGAACCAAATCGAGATCAATTTCGTGCACGAGTAACTCATCGTCGCCGTAACTGGCTTGCGCTTCTATCGCCCCGCGCGGGTTCACGATGTAGCTCGAACCGTAGAACTCGCCCATGTTGTGCGTAGACGCCCAGGGCTCTTCGGTACCAATGCGGTTGATGGCGCCGATGAACACGCCGTTCGCTGCGGCCGACGCGGGCTGCTCGAGTTCCCAGAGATACTTGCTGAGACCGGCAACCGTTGCTGATGGGTTCACGATGTATTCGGCGCCATTCAGTGCCAGCGCACGCCAGCCTTCCGGGAAGTGGCGGTCGTAGCAGATGTAAACCCCGAGCTTCAGGTAGGCCGTTTCAAAAACCGGATAGCCGAGGTCGCCGGGCTTGAAGAAAAACTTCTCGTAAAACCCAGGGTCGACCTGCGGGATATGCGTCTTGCGGTACTTGCCGAGGAACTTGCCGTCCGCGTCGATGACGGCGGCCGTGTTGTAGTAGACGCCCGTCATATGCTCCTCGTAAATCGGCACAACGATGACCATGTTGTACTTCTTCGCATACTCCTGCATGAGCCGCGTCGTATAGCCGTCGGGAATCTTCTCGGCCGCCGCATACCACTTGCGGTCCTGGCTCGGGCAGAAGTAGGGCTGGGTGAATACTTCCTGGAAGCAGAGCACCTGGACAC
>Ga0224504_10000296_pt1 | contig 21963 bp, 24 predicted proteins | sample SF_Oct11_sed_USG_3_FD_170160 | JGI IMG/M metagenome (GOLD analysis project Ga0224504, IMG submission 170160) | Sediment microbial communities from San Francisco Bay, California, United States - SF_Oct11_sed_USGS_24 | ecosystem: Environmental > Aquatic > Marine > Sediment | place: USA...
GCCCGGGCATGCAGGTAAATGCTGAGCGTCGCGCAACTTTCTGATCTGGAAGCATGCTATCTCTACTTTGACGTCTCGAATGCTCAGAGTCAGATTATTCCTGGGTCCTGCTGCTGATGGCGGGGATTGGCCTGGAGGAGTGGTTCTCTTTCAAACCTGTGAGCCGGCGATCTTGCGTCAAATCGGCAACAATTTCGATTGCAACTTGAGTTGGTTGCGGGCCCCCGCAACCAAACAAAAACCCCGCTATCCCAATACGATAGCGGGGTTTCCTCGTCTGGGCCGTATCGCCCCGCGAAGATCACCGGATTGGAATCTGTGCCGGGCGGGCCTGCCGATGTGGCATATGATAACGTAAGAGATCTTTCGCACTTTGTGCTCGGGGTTGATGGCAGGCCCCGCCCGGCGGCTCAATGGCTGGTGCCTTCGGAGAGGTGGATCTTGTTGTAGACGTTGTACTTGCCCGAGGGCTTCACGAAGGGGATCCGTTTCACCTCCTCGAGCGTCTCGGCGTCGTAGACGACGATCGCGCCGTCCATGTCCCAGATCGAGACCAGCGCGTAGCGGCCGTCGCGCGTGAACTCGACGTGGCCCGCGGTCTTGCCCGGGGCGGGCCGCAGGGTCGCGGCGATCTCGAGCGTCTGCTTGTCGATCACGTGGACCACCTCGCGGTTCGGCCCGAAGAACACGTCGGTCCAGGCATACCTGGACTTCTCGTGGCTGCGCAGGAAGAAGCCGGGGCCGAGCGTCTCGATGCTCTTGATCACGCGCCAGTCCTCGAGGTCGATGACGCTGATGAGGCCTTGCTTGATGTGGGGCGTCGCCATGATCCGCCGGCCGTCGCGCAGCCAGGAGATGCCCGAGCCCAGATGGGGCAGTCCGGGCAGGGGCAACTCGGCGATCTCGCGCCGGACGTCGAGGTTGACCACGACCGCCCGGCCGCTGTCCCGGGTCGAGCCGATCAGGGCGTTGTACTTGGGCGTGAAGAAGAAATCGTCCAAAGGCTCCTTCAGGTCTATGCGGCGAACGGGAAAGGAGCCCGTGGCCGGCAGCGCCTCCTCCATGCCCTTCTCGTAGTTGTGCACGAAGCCGCTGTAGATCGCCGGGGGCTCTTTGGCGTAGGAGATCTCCCAGATCTCGGGCACGTCCTTGAGGGCGACGACGAAGCTCTCGCGCGGCGCCGCCTGGTAGACCGCGCTGACCCGCGACGTGGTCTTGCCGCGGAAGTCCTTGACCGTCCTGACCTCGAGCGGCGCGAGGTCGTCGGCGTCCAGCAGGACCAGCGTGTGCGGCAGGTAATTGGCGACGGCCACCACCCGCCCGTCGTGCGAGATCGCCAGGTTGCGCGTATTGATCCCGGCGCGCACCTCGGCCACCACCTTCAGTCCGAAGAGGTCGTACTTGGTGATCCAGCCGTCGCGCGAGGCGAAGTAGACGAAGCGGCCGTCGGGCGAGAACTTGGGGCCGCCGTGCAAGGCATAGCGGCTCGGGAATCGGGTGATCGGCTCGAAGCGGTCGCCGTCCAGGATCGTCACGTGATGGTCGCCCATCTCGACTACGACGAAGAGGTTCAAGGGGTCGGCCTTGTGGACCGGGGCAGCCGGCAGCGACCCGGGCGAGGTCACGGTCACGCGCGAGGCCGCGATCTCCGCCCGGCCCCAGCGCGGCACGACGGGCAGCGGCGTGTAGATCAACTCGACCAGGGCCGCCACCTCTTCGCCGCTCAGCTGGGCCTCGAAGCCCGGCATCTGGGACGCCGGGAGTCCCTCGGCGATGGCCTTGGCGGCCTTGGGCCGTTTCAGCCGCGTGAGGTTCTCCGGCAGCAGCGCGGGTCCGCTGCCGCCCAGCCGGTCCGCGCCGTGGCAGGCCGCGCAGTGGGTCCGGTAGAGCGCCGGTGCGTCGGCCGATTCGGCACCTTGGGCCGCGGCGCCGGACGCGATCCCCGCGAGCAACAGAAGCACCGCGAAGCGGTTAACGCGCGGAAACCGCATGGCCTCTAGCCCGGTAAGGGACGATCGGCAGGCGCGGGCGCGGCACAACGCCGATCTCCGCGTCGTCGAGGTAGCAGGCGGGATCCTCCGCCCAGGGATCGCCGGTCAGCTGCAGCGCGCGCACCCGCGTGTTGCCACCGCAGATATCGAAAGAGCGGCACGCGCCGCAGCGGCCCTTGATCCGCCTCGGCCGCTCCTTCAAGCCGGCCATGATCGGGTCCGAGGTGTCCGGCCAGATCTGGGAGAAGGGCCGCTTGCGCACGTTGCCCAAGTCGTAGTGCCACCACATGGTGTCCGGATGCACCGTGCCCAGGTTGTCGATATTGGCGACGTTGACGCCGGACGCGTTACCGCCCCAGGCCGCCAGCTTGGCGCGGATGTGGTCCTCCTTTTCCGGGAATCGCTCGCGCACCCAGTGGAGGAAATAGACCCCGTCGGCGTCGTTGTTGCCGGTCACGAACTCCTTGTCGAGACCGCGCCGGACCATGTCCCAGCAGCGCTCGAACACCAGGTCCATGGACCGGCGCGTGGTGCGGTGGGCGGCGTCGTCCCCGCGGTAGCGGTTGCCGCGGCCGGCGTAGACCAGGTGCGAGAGATAGAACTTGTCAATCTCCTCCTGCTCCAGCAGGTCGAGCATGCCGGGCAGGGACTCGACGTTGCGCTCGGTCATGGTGAAGCGCAGACCGACCTTGATGCCGTGCGCCCGGCACAGCCGCAGGCCGCCGAGCGCGGCCTCGTAGGCGCCCGCATGGCGGCGGAAGCGGTCGTGGACGGCACCGATGCCGTCCAGGCTGATGCCGACATAGTCGTAGCCCACGGCGGCGATCCGCTCGCTCATCGCCTGGTCGATGAGGGTGCCGTTGGACGACAGGCCGACATAGAACCCCAGGCCCTTGGCGCGGCGGGAGATGTCGAAGATGTCCGGCCTCAGCAGAGGCTCGCCGCCCGAGAGGATCAGCACGGGCACGCCGAAGGCCTTCAGGTCGTCCATGACCGTGAACACCTCCTCGGTCGAGAGCTCGCCGGGAAAATCCACGTCGGCCGACAGCGAATAGCAGTGCTTGCAGTTGAGGTTGCAGCGCCGGACTAGGTTCCAGATCACCACCGGGCCGGGCGGCGCGCGCCTGCGGAGCGGCGTCGGCTCGACGAGCTCGCGCATGAAGCGGCTCAGGCGGAACATGGCTTTTCCTCCTTGTCCGCGATCCGCAGCCCGGTCTTCTTCAAGACCCGCGTGCTGTAGAGCACGTCGTGGCCGATGTCGTCGGGCCCGAGCAGCGCGGCGATCTCCCGCACCTTCTCCTCGACCTCGTCCCGGCTCTTGCCGTGCACCATGGCGAAGAGGTTGTAGGGCCAGAGCGGCGGGTGCCGCGGCCGGCGGTAGCAGTGGGTGACGAAGGCGAGCGCGCCGACCCGCCGCCCCAGCTCGCCCGCCCGTGCGTCGGGCACGTCCCAGACCGACATGCCGTTGGCCCGGTAGCCGAGCGCATAGTGGTTGGGCACTGCGCCGATCCGGCGAATCACGCCGTCGGCCAGCATGCGCCGAACCCGCGCCAGGACCTCTTCCTCCGTCGATCCGATCTGCTCGGCCACGCTCAGGTAGGGTCGGGGCGAAAGCGGCAGGCCGGCCTGCGTCGCCACGACGACAAGGCGGTCGAGGGGGTCGAGCGTCCTGGCGCTCGGTTTCCCGGCGGGCGCGTTCATGCCTCGAGCCTCAGGTCCAGGAAGAACTCCTCCTGCTTCGGCAGGTCGAGCACGGGCAGGCCCGTGGCCGCCTCGATCTCGGCCAGCACCTCGCCGATCCGCCCGCGTTCGGCGGCGCCGACCACGAACCACATGTTGAGTGGGTGGCTGCGCGCGTAGTTGTGGGCGACCTCCGCGAAGCCGTTGACGATCCCGGCCACCTCCTCGAAGCGGTCGTCCGGCACGGCCATGGCGGCCAGCGTCAGGGCGCCGCCCATCCTCTCGGCGTCGTACATGGGACCGAAGCGGCTCAGCGTCCGCTCGTCCAAGAGGCGTTGCAGGCGCTCGATCAGCTCGGCCTCCGAGACCCCGAGCTTCGCGGCCGCCTCCGCATAGGGCCGCGCGGCGACCGGCAGGCCGCCCTGCAGGCCGTTGACGATCCGCCGGTCGAGCGCGTCCATCAGCCGGCCTTCCGCAGCTTCGGCGCGGACGGCGCATAGCGCGCGCCGCGCTGCTTGAAGCGCTTGCGACTGAACAGCAGGTCGCGCGGACGGCCGCTCAGGCCGGCCGCGGCGCTCGCTTCCTCGACCAGCGCCTCGACCGCGCCCCGGTCGCGGCCGTGGATCATGCAGAACAGGTTGTAGGGCCAGTCCGGCAGGTGGCGCGGACGGCGGTAGCACAGGGAGACGAAGGGCAGGCCGGCGAGCCTCCGGCCCGCCTCGCCGATCTCCGCGTCGGGCACGTCCCAGACCACCATGGCGTTGGCCCGGTAGCCGAGCTCGTGGTGGTGCACGACGACGCCGAAGCGCCGGATCACACCGACCTCGGCCAAGCGGCCGAGGCGCGAAATCACCTCGCGCTCCGAAAGACCGGTCGCTTCGGCAACCCGGGCGTACGGCCGCGGGTCCAGCGGCAGGCCGTCCTGGATGGCCGCGATCAGGCGCAGGTCCGTGGCGTTCAGTCCCATTGCAGCGGAAATCCCAGATCGAGCCGGTAGGCCTCGACCAGCGGCAGGTCGAGGACGGCGAGGCCCGAGCGCGCCTCGATCGCCTTCAGGACGGAGCGGACGTGCAGGACGTCCGTTCCGGTCACAACGAACCAGAGGTTCAGGCGGTGCTCGCGCTCGTAGTTGTGGTTGACTTCGGGATAGCTGCTGACCAGATCGGCCACCTGCTCGAGGCGTCGCGGCGGCACTGCCATGGCGGCGAGCGTGCTCCAGCCGGCCTTGTGCGGCGTCACGACGGCGCCGACCCGGCTGATCAGGCCCGCGCGTGTCAGGCGGTCCAGCGCGGCGATCACCGTGGTCTCGTCGCTGTCTATCTGCCTGGCGATGTCGCGGTAGGGCCGCGGCGAAAGCGGGAAGCCGTGCTGGTACTCGTCGAGCAGGCGTTTCTCGAGCTCCGACAGCGCCGCGGTACCCGCGGCGTTCCGATCCGCCTCGGCGATCGGGGCGAGGCCTGCCATCGCTAGAGCCCGATCCGGTTGGCGCGGGCGGTCAGGAAGATTCCGCTCGGCTTGTCGACCGGCAGGTCGGCGACGCGTTCCAGGCTCTCGGTGTCGTAGACCTCGACCCGGTCCTCGTCGCGGACGGAGATCCAGACCTGCTCGCCGCGCGGCGTGAACTCCATGTGCAGCACCGCCTTGCCCGGGCGCAGCGTCTTGACGATCTGTTGGCTCGGCACGTCGATGACCTGGACCATGTCGTTTCTCGGGTGGGCGAAGTTGACCCAGACCTGGCGGCCGTCCGGCCGGGCGACCACGAAGATCGGCTGGCCGTGGACCGGGATTCGCCCGCGCTCTCGCCAGCCGTCGCGTTCGACGACCAGGACCTCGTAGCGGCCGACCGCCGGCAGGAACAGCAGGTCGCCGGCGCTTGCCCAGCCTTCCAGGTGCGGCATCTTGTAGACCGGCAGCGGCTTTTCGCCGCGCCCGTAACCGTCGAGGATGCGGCGCACGCCGGCGTCCAGGTTCCAGAGGTCCAAAAGCGCTATGCCGTCCTCACCGAACAGGCCCGCGAGATAATAGCGCCCGTCCGGCGTGATCAGCCCGTCGTAGGGCAGCCGGCCGATATCCTTGAACTTCCTGAGCGCGGGGCGCCGTGGATCCGCCATGTCCGCGACCCAGATCTCCCCGGCGTCGTACAGGGTGAAGACGAAGCGCTGCCCGGGCGCATCGACCAGGCCGACCACCTTGGAGGTCGCGCCCTTGTCGCCGTAGACGGCCGGGATGTCGGCGACGAGGTCCAGGCTCTTGGCGTCGAAGACGCGCACGCCGCCGGGCTCATAGTTGGACACGGCGACCAGCGACCCGTCCTGCGAGATCGCGCCGCCGACCGAATTGCCGGCCTGCACGACCCGCTTGACCAACTTGCGGCCCAGCAGGTCGAGCTTGCTCAATCCGCCGTCACGGCCGAACACATAGGCATAGCGGCCGTCGCGGGAGAACACCGTCGAGGCGTGGGACAGGTCGCCCAGTTCGGGAATCGTATAGAGCGCGGTCCGGCCCGTGGTCTCCACGACCTGCACCCGGCCCGCGGCCCTCTCGATCACCACGCCGAGGTCGCCGGTCCCGCGCGGCGCCGTCTGACAGCCGCCGAGGACAAGCACCGTCGCCAAGATACCCAGGCTCGCTGCTGCGAAGGTCACGCTCGGGCGCATCCTAAAGCCCCTCCTTCATGCGCCGGACCAGCCAGGCGGCTTCCTCGCGGCTGATCTCGAAGGCCCAGGGCCCCATGGGCGTGCCCGGCAGGCCGTGCAGGATGACCTCGACCAGGGTCTCGTCGGATTTCCCGGCCACGGCCGCCGGCACGAGCGGCGGTCCGAGCCCGCCCTTGAGGGTCATGCCGTGGCACGAGCCGCAGTCCTGCCGCAGCTGATAGATCAACTCGTCCTGGCGCTCCTTCGGCGGCGCGGCCAGGGCCACGCCGGTCGCGAGCACGGCCGCCGCGGTTCCGCAGCACAGATATCTCGCCTTAAGCATGACGCGCCTGCCGCTCGTCGGAGGCCACAACGTCCGGCCGCCCGGGCAGAGCGCCCAACACCTCGGCCATCGTTACGACACGGCCGATCACGATCAGCACCGGTGCCTTCAGCGTCGTCCCGGCGGTCTTGGCGGGCAGGTTGGCCAGCGTGCCCCGGCACAGCGTCTGGCCCGGCGTCGTTCCCTTGGCGATGGCGGCCGCGGGCGTGTCGGGCGGCAGGCCCGCTTCGATCAGCCTGCGCGAGATCTTCGGCAGGGTGGCCAAGCCCATGTAGACGACCAGGGTCGTATCCGGATCGGCCAGGCTCGCCCAGTTGAGCTCGAGTTCCCCGTCGTCCCGGCAATGACCGGTGACGAAGCGTACGCCGCTGGCCAGCCCGCGGTGGGTGAGCGGGATTCCGAAGCCGGCGGTGCAGCCCGAGGCGGCGGTGACGCCCGGCACGATCTCGAAGGCGATGCCGTGGCGCGCGAGGTGTTCCGCCTCCTCGCTGCCTCGGCCGAAGACGAAGGGGTCACCGCCCTTGAGGCGGACCACGCCGTGTCCGGTCCGGGCCAGCTTGACCAGCAGGGCGTTGATCTCGTCCTGGGGCAGGGTGTGCCGCCGGTCCGCCTTGCCGACGTAGATGCGCGCGGCGCCGGGCGGAATGAGCTCCAGGATGGCCGGCGCGACCAGGCGGTCGTAGACCACGACCTCGGCCCCCTGCAGCAGGCGCAGGGCCTTGACCGTCAGGAGATCGGGATCGCCGGGACCGGCACCGACTAGATGAACCACAGGCACACCCGCTGCGGACATTCGAGATCTTCCTGACTCAGTGAACGCGAGGACGGTTTCGATCGTAGCGGACGGCGGCCGCCGCTAATAGATGTCGTTCCTGGTGTTGTAGACGTTGAACTTGCCGGTCGGCGTCACCAGGCGCTTGTCGCGGATGACGTGCTTCAGCTTGCGCGTCTTGTCGTCCACGACCACGATGGCCGACTCCTGCTCCTTGCCGTTCCACACCGAGAACCAGATCTCGCTGCCGTCCTTGTTGTACTCGCCCTGGACGACGCGGCGCACGCCCTCGGTGATGCCCGACCACTCGCCGATCGGCAGCACCTCATAGCCCTTGTCGAGGTTGTCGATGTCGAACACGGCGACCGAGGAGGCGAGCTCCGGCTCCGGGTTGAGCGGCGTGTCGACATAGAGGTTCTTGGACTTCGGGTGGGTCTTGATGAACAGCGAGCCGCCGCCCTGGCCCTCGAGGCTTTCGACCACCTTCCAGGCGTATTTCTTGTGCTTCTTGGGATCGGTACCGATCAGCGCGACGGTCTCGTCGCCCAGATGGGAGGTCGCCCAGACCGGGCCGTACTTCGGGTGCACGAAGTTGGCGCCGCGGCCCGGATGCGGCTTGGTGCCGGTCTCGATCAGGGCGACCAGCTTGTTCTCCTTGGTGTCGACCACGGCGACCGTGTTGCGCGCGTTGGCGGCGACCAGGAAGTAGCGGCCCGTCGAATCGAAGCCGCCGTCGTGCAGGAAGCGCTCGGCCTCGATCGTGGTCACCTTGAGGTTCTTGATGTCCTCGTAGTTGACCATGAGAATGTGGCCGGTCTCCTTGACGGTGACGACGAACTCGGGGGCGTAGTGCGAGGCGACGATCGAGGCCACGCGCGGCTCGGGGTGGTATTCCTGGGTGTCGTAGGTCATGCCGCGGGTCGAGACTACCTTGAGCGGCTCCAGCGTGGCCCCGTCCATGATCACGTACTGCGGCGGCCAGTAGGCTCCGGCGATGGCGTACTTGTCCTCCCAGCCCTTCATCTTCGAGGTCTCGACAGAGCGCGCCTCGAGGCCGATCTTGACCCTCGCCACGGTCTGCGGCGGGTTTATCCAGAGGTCGATCAGGTTGAGCTTGGCGTCGCGCCCGACCGTGAACAGATAGCGGCCCGAGGCCGACATGCGCGAGATGTGCACGGCGTAGCCGGTGGTCAGGACCTGGACGATCTCCTTGGAGTGGCCGTCGATCAAGGCGACCTCGCCCGAGTCGCGCAGCGTGACCGAGAACAGGTTGTCGAGATCCAGCTTGCTCATCTGCCTCTTTGGCCGTTTGTCGACCGGCACCAGGACCTCCCATGAGGCCTTGATCTCGGGCAGGCCGAATTCCGGCGGCTGCGGCGGATCATTGAGCAGATAACGGGCCATCAGATCGACTTCCTGCTCGGTCAGATCGCCCGAGCTGCCCCAATTGGGCATGCCGGCCGGGGAACCGTAGTTGATGAAGGCCTTGAGGTAGTCGAAGCCGAGTTCCTTCGTGAGGTCGGTGGTGAGTGCCTTGCCGGTCGCGCCCTTGCGCAGCACGCCATGGCAGCCGGCACACCTCTCGAAGTAAATCAGATTGGCGCGGTTGAACTCATCCTGGGTGAGCGTCGGGACACCCGGCTTCGCGCCCGGCGCCTCGAGCTCCGGCAGCAAGTCGAGGCTCGGCTCGTAGCGTTCGCCGGGCTGGGTCTCGTGCTTCTTGAGGTCCTCGGGCTTGGGCTTCTCGGCGGCTTCGGCCAGGCCCATGGCCAACGAGAGGGCCGCCGCGGCGCTCAGCCCGACGACCGCATGGAGCAATCCCTGTCTCATGACGTATCCTCACTGCTAAGTGGTCCAAAAACCGTAGAACGTTTGTGGGTTTGCATCCTTGACCGTGGTCAAGGCCCCGGACGTTTGTCGGGGCACGATGGCCCCGGTAGACTTGAGTTCGGTCAAGGACTTGAACTGTCGGCTGGCGGAGACTGGCGGGGGACTTGGAGCGCTACGGATGACACGAAGTGTCGCGGGTTTGAAATATGCTTGGCCGGCAGCGCCGGGCCTGGCGGTCCTGCTGCTGCTGTTCGTCGCGGTCTGCGGGTCGCAGGCGACGGAGCCGCCACGCCCGCCCCTGGCCCTGGGCGCGGCCGAAAGCCGCTATCCCGAGGTTTTCCCGGCGGCCACGGCCTTCGGCCCGGCGGAAGGTACGCCGCCGGCGGCCGCGGCCTACCGGGAGGGTACGCTGGTCGGCTATGTCTTCGCCTCCAAGCAGGTGGTGGCCTCCTCGGGGTTTTCCGGCAAGCCGCTGAACATACTGGCCGGCGTCGACCTGGACGGCCGCATAACCGGCGCCGTGATCCTCGAGCACAAGGAGCCGATCCTGGTGATTGGCGTCTCCGACCGGGACCTGGCCGCCTTCGTGGTCCAGTACCGGGGCCTCGACATACGCGATCCGGTGCGCGTCTCGCGCCGCCCCGGGCGCGCCGAAGGCCGCGTCGACGCGGTGGTCGGGGCGACCATCTCCTCGGTGGTGTTCAGCGACGTGATCCTGCGCGCGGCCCGTGCCGTGGCGCGCAGCCGGGGGCTCCTCGGCGTGAAGCAGGCCCTTCTGGATTTCGAGAGCTTCGCGCCGACGGACTGGCGGGCGCTCGGCGCCGAAGGCTCCCTGGTGTCCCTTCGCATCGCGGTCGGCGATGCCGCGGCCGCGCTGGAGCGCAGCGGCGGACGGCTCTACGGACGGGCCGTCGCGCTTCCGGACCCGAACGCGACCTTTCTCGAGCTTCACACCGGCCTGGCCACGCCCGCCAGGGTCGGCCGCAACCTGCTTGGCGGACGGCTCTACAACCGCCTCATGGGGGGCCTGGCCGACGGCGACCAGCTGCTCTTCGTGGCGGGGCGCGGCCTCTATTCCTTTAAGGGGACCGCCTATGTGCGGGGCGGCGTGTTCGACCGCATCCAGCTGGTGCAGGGCGAGCGCACAATCCGCTTCGCCAAGGACGACCATTTCCGGGTCGAGAAGCTCGCCCTGGAGGGGGCGCCGGAGCTGCGCGAGCTGGCGGTCTTCGTGCTGCGCCAGTCGTCCGGCTTCTCGGCCGTCCAGCCCTGGCGCCTCGAGGTCCTGGCCGCGGGCGAGGCCGACGACGGGCGGGCGATCTTCGCCTCCTTCGCGAGACCCTACAGCCTGCCGGCGATATATCTGAGAGCCGCCGAGGGCGCCGGAACCGAGGCGGCGGCGATTCCGCTCTGGCAGGACATCTGGCGCGAGCGGTGGCTCGACGTCACCATCCTGGTCCTGGGACTCCTGGCCCTGACGGCGATCCTCGTGTTTCAGGACTTCGTGGAGCGGCAGCAGCCTTTCTACGAAGCGCTGCGCATAGGCTTCCTCGCCTTCACGCTGGTCTGGCTGGGGTGGGTCGTGGGCGCCCAGCTCTCTGTCGTCAATGTCCTCACCTTCTCCGACGCCATCATGACCAAGTTCCACTGGGACTTCTTCCTGCTCGACCCGATGCTGTTCATCCTGTGGAGCTACGTCGCCGTGGCCATGCTGTTCTGGGGCCGCGGCGTGTTCTGCGGCTGGCTCTGCCCCTTCGGCGCGCTGCAGGAGCTGACCAATCGCCTGGCCCAGCGCTTCGGCGTGCCGCAATGGCGCCTGCCGTTCGGCCTGCACGAGCGGCTCTGGCCGGTCAAATACATCTTATTCCTGGCGATCTTCGCGGTCTTCCTGGGCGATCAGCGGCTCGCCTTGATCGGCGCTGAGGTGGAGCCCTTCAAGACCGCGGTCGTGCTCAAGTTCGATCGGCCCTGGCCCTTCGTCCTCTACGCCCTCGGCCTGGTGCTCGCGGGGCTCTTCGTCAAGCGGGCCTTCTGCCGCTACCTCTGCCCGCTGGGCGCCGCGCTGGCGATCCCGGCGCGCCTTCGGATGTTCGAATGGCTCAAGCGCCGGTGGCAGTGCGGCACGCCCTGCCAGCAGTGCGCGCTCAGCTGTCCGGTGCAGGCGATCCATCCCGAGGGGCGGATCAACCCGAACGAATGCATCCATTGCCTGAGGTGCCAGGTGAACTACTACGACGACCAGCTCTGCCCGCCCGTGATCGAGCGGCGCAAGCGGCGCGAGCGGCGGCAGGGCGCCCGGCAGACGGCAGCGGCCGGAGAGGGGGCGGCATGAAACCGATAGATCGAGCGTCGGGAAACGGGCGGGGCCGGCGGGTCACGCGACGCCGGGTCCTGACCCTGATCGGCGCGACGGCCAGCCTGCCGCTCATTGCCGGGCGCGCCTCGCGGGGCGACCCGCCGGTCTTCGAATGGCGCGGCCAGGCGCTGGGCGCCGAGGCGCAGCTGCTCCTGGCCCACCCGCGCCAAACCGCGGCCCGCCGCGCCGCGGCCCGCTGCGTCGCCGAGATCGCCCGGCTCGAACGGGTCTTCAGCCTGTTCGACCCGGCTTCGGAGCTCTCCAGGCTGAACCGCGATGGCTGTCTCGCCACTCCCTCCCACGACCTGCGGATCCTGCTCGCGGAGGCGCAGCGCTTCGGTGCGCTCTCGAACGGCGCCTTCGACGTCACGGTGCAGCCGCTCTGGCGGCTCTACGCCGGTCACTTCGCCGACCCGCGGCACGATTCCGAGGGACCGTCCGAAACGCAGGTCGCGGCGGCCCGCGCGCTGGTCGACTACCGGGGCATCGATCTGGCGCAGGGCCGTATCGCTTTCCGACGGCCCGGCATGGCCGTCACGCTGAACGGCATCGCCCAGGGCTACATCACCGACCGGGCCGCCGACCTGCTGCGCGAGTCCGGCTTCGACAACGTCCTGGTCCAGCTCGGCGAGACCCGGGCTCTCGGTAGGCCGGCCCCGGACCGGCCGTGGCGGGTCACGCTGCCCGATCCGCAGGGCGGGACCGGGGCGACGGCCGGGCTGGACCTGGTCAACCAGGCAGTCGCCGCCTCGAGAGGAGCCGCCGCCCGCTTCGACCCCACCGGCCACCACCACCACCTGTTCGACCCGGCGACGGGCGCGAGCGCCGGACGGGTTCTCGCCGTCACCGTGATCGCCGGGCGTGCGACCGCCGCCGACGCCCTTGCCACCGCGCTCGCCGTCGCGGCGCCGGATGTTGCGGAGACTATTCTGAATGGGGTCGGGCCGGCCCGGGCGCTCGTCGTTCTGCCGGACGGCTCGAAGCGCCGGTTGGGCAATTGGGTTTGACCGCGGCGGAACCTCACCCGAGCATTTTGTGCAGCCGCGCGTCCCTGGTCTTGAAGTGGGCGGTGAACCACCCGTGCAGGTGGGTCGCCAGAACCTTTTCGTAGTCGAAATACTCGCCGTTCTCGTAGCGCTCCATGATGTCGAGGATCTCGTCGAGCAGGCGCTCGTGGTCGGCCTTGTGAACGTCGTACTCATCGTAACGGTGATCGCGCATGATTTTTTCCTCGAGCGCGAAGTGCGCGGAGATCCTGGCATGGACCTCGCCGAGGAAGCGCGACACCGCGTCTTTGTCGGCCTCGCCCTCAAGGCCGGCGTGCAGCTCATTCAGGAGGTCGATCATGCCCCGGTGCTCGTGGTCGACCGAGGGCACCCCGATCTTGAACGCCTCCTTCCACTCGATTAAGACCATCGACGCCTCCTTACGATCCGTTGCCGGCCGCGTCACCTCAGGATGAACCCGCCGCTCTCCGGCCGGAAGTCGACGACCAGGTTCTGCAGCGCTTCCAGCTCGACCTCCATGTCCAGCTGATAATCGTAGCCCTCGGTCCTGGCGCTGTCGCGCATCTTCAGGCTCAAGCTATGGCGGCCGGGGGCCACGGGGATTCGATGGTATACGCGCGCCGGACCGTCCTTGGACAGGCCGGCCGGCGGTAGCGACTTGCTGAACAGTAACCGGTCGTCGAGCCTCACCTCGAGCCAGAGCGGCAGGCGTTCGCGGGAACAGGACATCGGCTTACGCATGTTCGGGGCAAGCTCAGCGAGCTCCTCGGCCGAGAGTTTGCGGCAGGGCACCTTGCGCTGGGCGCTGTGCACCAGGCTCAGCTTGATGAGCGCCTGGTCCCGTGGAAAGGCCAGGTAGGCCGGGGAGTCCGAAAAGATGCCCAGCAATATGGCGATCAACAGGTAGACCGCCGCCTGACCGAGATAGCGAAGCGCCCTAGCCATGGGCGGCCGCCTCTTCGGTCGAGGCCTCCGGCGCGCCCACCGGGCGCTCCGGGCCGCCGGGCGCGGGCGGCGGCGCGCCGAGTCCCGCGGCGAAGGACTCCACCGCCTGGACGAGCCGCCGGCGGTTGGTCGGGGCCGCCCAGAACGTGCCGATCCGCTCGCGCGGCACGCGGGCCCGCAGATAGGGGTCGCGCCGGCGGGCCAGGCGGTCCTCGGTCCAGCGCTGACCGAAGCGTTGATAGCACTCGCCCTTGCGGCAGCCGGTGATGAACACGCCGTCCGCCAGATCGCGGCTCAGCACGTAGTCGATGAAGGAGGGCGGCAGGGCGCCGATGCAGGGCAGGCTGAGCGCGGCCACCCCCGGCAGCGCGAGATCGCGAGGCGCGACGCCGTGGTCGCAGCCGAATACGACGACGCGGGCCTTGCCCGACAGCGCCGCCGCTGCCTGCTCCAGCTGGTCGCGAAGCTGCCGGAGCGAGCGGTCGGGCAGGTCGATGCCCGGGACCAGGTCGCTCGCGCGCCGGAACGGCGTCGAGGTTGGGCAGGCGCCCGCGCAGATGCCGCAGGCGACGCAGTGCGAGGCGTTGACGGCGGCCTCCCACTCGAAGGGCAGGCCGTCGGTCCTCGGCTGCATGGAGACGGCGTTGAACGGGCAGTCCTCGGTACAGCGCGTGCAGCCGTTGCAGTTCTTCAGATCGACCACCGCGGCCGGCACGCGCCTGAGCGGCGGCAGCCAGGGCAAGACGGCGACGATCAAGGTGAGGGTCGCGGTGAAGGCCCAGAGCGCGCCCTTGGACCAGATGTCCATCAGTGGATAGCCGGCCAGATAGAACCAGTCCAGGCCGACTTCCGCCGGGATCCTCGCCAAGTCCGCGGGCCCCTGGCTTACGGCCGGCTTGAACAGCGACAGGGCCAGCAGCATCGCGAAGGTGCCGAGCGCCAGGCCGCGCGCCGGGTGGATCCGCGACCGGCTCACCCGCTGCAGGTGGATCCAGAGCACCAGCAGCAGGATCAAGGGCACGGCGATATGCATGAAGGTGAGCAGGGTGAAAAAGCGGTCGTCGAGCAGGCTCGGGGCCAGGAAGTTGCGGGCGATCGGCTGGCCGAAGATCGGCAGCCAGTCGAACCACTCCGTCGTGGCGAGGGCGAGGTACTGGGCCAGCTTGTCCCAGACCAGCCAGTAGCCGGTGATCCCCGACGCGATGACCAGCCAGAAGACCGGCACGCCGGTAAACCAGGTGAACCACCGATTGCCCCGGTAGCGGTCCAGCGCGAACTCGCGCAGCATGTGGACCACCATCATCAGCACCATGCCGTCCGAGGCATAGCGGTGCAGGCTGCGCATCACGCCGCCGAGGTACCACTGCTCGACGGTCATGTATTCGATCGAGTCGTAGGCCTCGGTCGTCCCGGTATCGAACAGGATGTAGACGTAGATGCCGCTGGCCGCGACGATCCAGTAGTAGAAGAAGCCCAGGGCGCCCAGGTGGTAGAGCGGGTTCCAGGCCGGTCCGAAGGCCCGGTCCAGCCAGTCCTCGATCCACAGGAAGCCCGTCCGCATGCCGCCCTTTATGCCAAGGGTCATCGCGCGGACTCCTGTCGGGAAACGCCGGCGCAGCGGCAGTGCCGGGCCGCCGATGCCGCCATCACGCGCGTTCTTCCCTGCGGCGCAGCCGCAGCCAGGCGCGCAGCAGGATGAACCCGATCGCCATCAGGCTGAGCGACCCCACGGCGGCGCCGATGAAGATGGCGTAGTCGAAGCGGTAACGCTCGCTGGCGGGATCGTAGAAGGTGCAGAACAGGCGGACCCGGTTGATCAGGCCGGCGACGCTGGTGAAGTTGCCCTGGCGGCCGAACACCAGGTCCTTCAAAGGCTCGACCACGGCCGGGGCGGCGAAGTCCGCGCCGTAGACATGACGGTAGACCCGGCCCTCGGCGTCGATCACCGTGGTCTGGGCCAGATGGTCGAAGCCCTTGGGCGACGGAAAGTAGATGAAGCCAAGGTCCTCCGAGAGGCTGGCCACGGTCGCCTCGTCGCCGCTCAAGAACCGCCAGTTTGGCAGGTCCACGCCCTGGCTGCGCGCAAAGGCGCGCATGCGGGCCGGCGTGTCGTCCTGGGTGTCGAAGCCGATGGTCAGCACCGCGAAGCTGTCCGCGCCCAGCGCGTCCTGGGCCACCTCGACGGCGCTGTAGAGCGTCTGGACGATGAGCGGGCAGCTGTAGGAGCAGGCGGTGTAGATCAGGTTCACCACCACGGGCTTGCCCTGGAGGTCGGCGAGGCGCAGCTCGTTCCGGTCCGAGTCCAGGAAAGCGTAGTCGCCGACCTCACGGCCGATGGCCGCCTGGCTGTACCGGATCGCCGACTCGGAATCGAAGGCCGAAGGCTCCTCGGGGCCGAGCCCGAAGGCCGGCACGCTGAAAAGGACCGCCAGGAGGCTGGCGATCACCGGGAGCGACGGCGCACGCATGGCCTCGATCCTTAACCCAGCACTAGGCGGTCCGCAACCGCGGCGATTTGCAGCAGTCCCAGCTGCAGCAGGGAGGCCTTGAAATTCACCATAGCCGCCTTGGGGCCGGGCTGGCGGACCAGGGCGACGCTCTTGGCGACGAAGTAGGCCCCGCCGAGCGCCGCGCCCGAGAGGTAGATCCAGCCGAGCCCGTAGGCGACGGGCACGAGCGAGAGCGCTACCAGGGCCACGGTATGGCCGAGAATCACCCAGGCGGCCAGGGCATCGCCGACCACCACCGGAAGCATCGGCACGCCGGCCTGGGCATAGTCCTTGTGGAGCGCCATGGCCAGGCTCCAGAAGTGCGGCGGGGTCCACAGGAACAGCACCAGCGCGAGGAGAATCGGCGCCGGCGCCAGACCCGGGTCGACCGCCGAAGCGCCGGCCAGCACGGCGAAGCTACCGGCCAGGCCGCCCAGGACGATGTTCAGCCAGGTCCGCCTCTTGAGCCAGACCGTGTAGACGACGCCGTAGACGAAGGCGCCCAGGAAGACGTAGAGCGCCGCCGCGGCGTTCAGCGCGACGGCGGCGGCGCCCACGGCCAACGCCAGGGTCGCCGCGATGACGCAGGGCCAGAACGGACCGGTTTGCAGGCGGCCGGTCACGAAGGGCCGGTTGCGCGTCCGGGCCATACGGGCGTCGAGATCCCGCTCGACGTACTGGTTGAACGCGCCGGCGCTGGCCGCCGACAGCATCACCGCGAAGGCCAGGACCGCCAGCTGCCACGCCGGCAGTCCGGCACCCGGCGCGACCGCCACCCCGGCCAAGGCGCTCAGGGTGATGGCCAGCGCGATGCGCAGCTTGAAAACCGACCCGATCAATCTGATGCCGGCACCCATGTCGTCCCTTTCCCCAGGCCGCGCGGCGCGCTCAGCTCAGCGGCCAGACCTCAGAGAGATACTTCCAGTTGACGAAGTAGTAGAGCACGAAGGCGACGAAGAAGACGCCGACCAGCACGTAGGTTCCCGGCAGGTGCAGCGTGCCCGCGTTGCCGTAGCTGCCGACCGCGGCGCCGGCGGGCGGCTCGGCCGGTTGCTGTGCCGGTTCGCCGGCGCCCTCTCGGCGCTTGCCGAACAGGATCGAGCCGACCACGACCACGACGTACATCGCACCACCGACAGCTGCCATGATGGCAAAGAGGCCGTTCAATCCCAACATTAGGAAGGCGGCCGCGGGATATTCGAAGGTGAGCGTCGCGTCGCTGAAGTTGCTATCCCAGTGCCGCCGGGCGACGCCGAGGGTTCCCGCGCCCATCATGAACAGCGAGATGCCCGCGACGCCGAGCCCGAACACATAGGGCTGCCACTGCGCCATCTTGGGGAAGAGGATCTCGCGCTGGAAGATGAGCGGTACCACGAGATAGGTAATCGCCATGAAGGCCAAGGTGGTTCCGGCCACGACGGTGCCGTGGAAGTGGCCCGGCACATAGAGCGTGTTGTGCATGATCAGGTTGATCTGCTCGGTGCCCATGACGACGCCCGAGATGCCGCCCAGGAAGCCGAACATGACCAGCGACAGCGCCATGCCGGAGAAGGCCGGGTTGCCCCAGGGCGCCTTGGTCAGCCACTCGAAGACGCCCCTGGTGTAGCCCTTGCCGCGCTGCGCCGCCTCGATGGCGCCCGGCACGCTCATGCCGTGGATCAGGCTGCCCAGCACCGCCAGGTAGATGGCGTAGCTCGTGTTGAAGATCTTCCACTCGGAGCTGACGCCCGGCTCGACCAGGAGATGGTGCGCGCTGGCCAGCTGAAGGAACAGGATATAGAGCAGGAAAGCCGAGCGGCTGACCTTCTCGGAGAGCGGCTTAGCGCCGAGCACGATGGCCGCGATGGCGTACCAGACCGCGACGTGGGCCGAGACGTTGATCTGCTGCGACGAGTGGCCCATGGCCCACCACACGAGCTTGTAGGTCATCGAATCGATGTGGGCGATGTAGCCGAGCGACCACAGGAAGGTGGGGATCAGGATGATCGCCCCGGAGGCCAGCGTGAACACGGCGATGATGGCCGCCGTCACGGCCCCGAAGGTGACCAGCGGGACAGATCCTTCGTAGGTGCGCTCCTCGCGCGCGATCACCAGCGTGGCGAAGAAGACGCCGACGCCGATCAGCGCCCCCACCGCGAAGAGGATCAGCGCGAGATAGAAGTGGGGCGCCGCCTTCATCGGTACGTAGGAGGTGAACATCACGCTGGATTCGCCCTGAATGACCGCGACGTTGGCCATGATCGCGCCGACCAGCATGAGGACGAAGCCGACCCAGGCGAGCCAAGGCGCGGCCAGGCGGCAGTTCAGCAGGATCGCGCTGGCGAAATAGAGAACCGCCATCTCGAAGAAGACGATCCAGAACAGCAGCACGTCCATGCCGTGTGCCGTCAGCACGGCATAAAACGACTCGGCCGGCAGAGCGGGCAGGAAATCGAGCTCGGAACGGGTGAGCGCGACCAAGAGGCCGAGCACGCCGCCGACCAGCAGGAAGACGACGGCGGCAACCGCGTTGGCTTTGATCAGCGCCTGCGCCGGCAGGTGAACCTTCAACCCGGTGTCCGGGCACGTCCGGAATGCAGTATTGGCCGCCATGGCTTGCCCCCATTTATCTCTCGGTCACGTAGATTCGACCGACCATCGTGTGGTGACCGATGCCGCAGAACTCGTTGCAGACCACGCTGAACGTGCCCGCTTCATTCGGCTTGATGGTCATGACCAGGTCGTAGTTCGGGTGGACCTGGACGTTGATGTTGGTCGGCTGCAGCGAGAAGCCGTGCTGCCAATCCATGGATGAAAGGTGCAGCCGGTAGCTCTGATCCTTCTCGAGCTCGAGGATCGGCCACCACTCCCACAGCCGCGAGATGAGGTAGACGTCGCTGCCCGGCGGGGGATGGACCACGGGGATGCCCGTGTCGCCCTCCTCGCGCACCGTGTACTTCTCGGTCATCTCCTCCGCCTTCGCGGCGAAGACCTCGGGATCGATGCGGTAGGCCTCGTTCGAAAGGTTCTGTTCTCCGACGATGTGCCAGTAGATCATCGCCAGGAACATGACGACGCCCCACAGGAAGGCGATCGTGATCCAGATGATCTCGGCCTTGTCGAGAGGCTCCTTCCACCAAAGACGTCTTTCGGGAGGTGCTATTGCCATGTCGGCCTCGCTCGGTCACTTGGCTATTGGGATGTTCGCGATCTCCATGACGCCCCATATGATGTACAGGACGGCCGGCATCGTCACGCCGAGGAACAACAGCAGGAAGGGGTTGTCCAAGACCCGCTGCATGAAGGGAACGGGGCCGCTGTCGTCGTGTTCGGAGGGCTGGTCCGATTCCGCCATTGCTCTATTTCCTCTTTCCCCTGGATTCGTCGAGGTGCGGCCGGCACCAGTCCGGCCATTTCGAATTTCATCAAAGGCCATGCGCTTGCGGGTGTCCTTGACCACGGTCAAGTGACGCGCGGGGACTCCTCCGGGGTTCAGGGGCCGGCCAGCTGGCGGATCAGCGCGAAGCCGATGAGTAAGGAGCCTAGAAGTATCGCGAAAAAAATGAGCGAGCGCTGTTCGAGTTGCCGGCCCAGTACCGACTCCACGCGGCGAAGCAGCCAGTCGGAGAAGAAGTAGAGAACCACGGCGGCGATGGTGAGATAGAGAAACTGCATATAATCCTCGCAGGACGGTCTTGGAACTGGACAGGGTGTCGAGCCGAGTGCCTGCCTCGCGTCAAACCATCCTGCCCCGGAATTCCCGGTCGCTCATGGCCTGTCCCCGGTGATCGGTCAGCGCAAAGGGGTCGCCGGGTACCGTCACATGGGCCGGCGCCGCGGCGAGCGGGGAGCCCAGCGACGGCTGGTCATGCAGCCGCAGCCAAATCCACTCGGCGGCTAAGACCGCCAGAATGAGCAGGACGGCAATAGCGATTCGCTGGTGCTTCATGGACGTCGGGCCCCCGTATCGGCAAACGGTCTGCGTGTAGGCGCGTGCGTTTCACGGCTGTCGGTTGCTACCCTAGCCGTCGCCGTCTTGGCCCTCATTGACCGTCGTCAAGCCTGCGAGGCCATGCTCCCCCGGACGATCCGGCATCGCCGTGTCGGGGTTCTATTTTGCGTTTCTATTTGGTCATGGCGGGGCGTAAGCTATCGTTGCGGGGGATGCAGGGCGAGCCATGAGCGACAGCCAGAGCGACCGGTTCCAGCGCCGGACCGGCATCACAGACCAGGACCGCGAGATCCTGGCGCGTCTGCCCTTGTTCGCCGGTTTTGGCCCGCCCGTGCTCCAGGACCTGCTTGCCGACGCCTGGGTACAGTCCTTCGCGCGCAACACCGTATTGTTTTTCCAGGACGAGCCGGCCACCCGGTTCTACGTCGTCTTCGACGGCTGGGTGAAACTGTTCCGGACCTCGGAGGACGGCGACGAAAGCGTCATTTCCATATTCGGCCCTGGCGAATCCTTTGCCGAGGCCGTCATATTCAAAGGCGGCCACTATCCCGTGAGCGCCGCCGCGGTTGACGACTCGCGGCTCTTGGTCGTGCCCGGCAAGTCCTTCGTCCGGCAACTGTGCGAGCACGGCGAGTATGCGCTCAACATCATGGCCGCGATGTCGCGGCATCTCCATTTTCTGGTCCATCAGGTCGAACAGCTGACGCTCAAGTCATCGACCGAACGGGTGGCGGGCTTCCTGGTGAAACTCTGTCCGAAGCAAACAGGCGCCGTGGTGGTTCGCCTACCGCTCGACAAGGCCTTGATCGCCGGCCGTTTGGGGATGCAGCCGGAAACGCTGTCGCGCTCGCTCGCCAAGCTGCGCCGATTGGGTATCGAGTCGAAAGGGGCCGAGGTCAGCATCCCAGACGTGTTGGCGCTTAAGCGCCTGAGCAACGGCAACCGGGCGCCGCAGCCGAGAACGGGTTGCTGAGACGCGGGATGGACTCAGGAAGCGCCTTGTGACCGGAGCCGGCCTCGGCCACCGCGCCCGGCGTCGGGTTCACTCCGGATAGGCCGCGCCACGCCGCGCCGCCATGCTGCGGCCGAGCTCCGCCAGATCGCTCGGCGAGAGCCTTTCTCGCGCAAGTGGGAGGACCGACCTCTCCTCCAATGCGAAATGCCTGCGCTGGGTTTCGGCAAAGGTCGAAGCAACCTCCAGGAACGCATCCTCTTGCGTCGAGGAATGGCCTTCGGCCAGACGGCGCAAACCGGCCGATAGGTGCAGGCCCAGCTCCTGACACCTGGCGTGCTCCTCGGACAACTGGGTCAGGATACCTTCGATCCGGTCCTCCGACCCGCAGCGGGCCCGCAGTCGGGGAAACAGATCCTGCTCCTCGTCCGCGATGTGCAGCGGCAGATCCCGTTCGAGATAGTCCAACACCACCTCGGCGAGCTTAGCGACCTGGTCGGTGCCGGGATCGAAGGCGATCTGGTCGAGATGCTTGCAGACGATCCGCTGACGGTAGTGATCGGCAAAGAGATAATCGATCGGCTCACGGAACAGATTCTCCGGGATCGCCTCGATCTCTTTCGTCTGTGACCGGCCAGGGACCGCCACGGGCCTCACCATCTGATCCAGGAACGTCAAGCGAGGCGATTTTTGCAGGACGGAACTTCTCGCTCCTTGACCGCCGTCAATTGGCCTTCGTGGAGCTGCCGCAAGTCCGGGATTGGGCTCATAACCGGAAAGCTTGCGAGGGACTGTGGCGCCAGCGGTGCCGCGTAAGCCCGAGCAAGGTCGAAGCGCGCAAAGCGCGCGCAGACTGTGCAGGTTCAAAACCTGCCCGCGAGGTAGCCTCAGATTGGCAATAGATCCGATTGCAACTTGAGCTGGTTGCGAGCCCCCGCAACCAAATATCAATAACTTATAAGGCCCTGCACATGCAGGGTCTTTCTGTGTCCGCGTAGTGTCCGAAATCACCTTGCCCTAGAACTTGCCCT
>Ga0224504_10000297_pt1 | contig 21960 bp, 22 predicted proteins | sample SF_Oct11_sed_USG_3_FD_170160 | JGI IMG/M metagenome (GOLD analysis project Ga0224504, IMG submission 170160) | Sediment microbial communities from San Francisco Bay, California, United States - SF_Oct11_sed_USGS_24 | ecosystem: Environmental > Aquatic > Marine > Sediment | place: USA...
CGGCAAATTTGCCGTAGGATGGTGTATATTAGAAAATCTTAACATAAAAAACAACTGTTGATAATATGTGAATTTTAAGTGGATTACACTTAACGTAGACTTAAAACCGATGAAGATCCATAAAACGATCCTATTTGCCCTGCTGTTTAACATCCCCTTTGGCGCGCAGGCAAGCACCGGAATTGCCGGTTGCCAGGGTGTTGAAGGCCCCTCTTTACAAGTACTGGGATCAGGCGGCCCTATTGCTGATGACGGGCGGGCATCGTCCGGATATTTGATCTGGGTTGATGGCAGGTCACGTTTTCTGGTTGATGCCGGCGGTGGGGTTTTTCTGCGTTTTGGTGAGACTGGTGCCCGCTTCGAAGATCTCGAACACCTTTCTATCAGCCACTTTCATACCGATCATTCCGCTGACCTGGTAGCACTATTGAAATCAGGTTACTTTTCAAGCCGCTCCGGTGCACTATCCATCAGCGGCCCTATGACCGGCGGGGATTATCCGGGAACTGGAGATTTTCTTGAGCGGCTATTGGATAAAGACAATGGCGCTTACGCTTACCTTGAAGGCTATCTCGACGGCAGCGATGGTCTAGTTGAACTGCTAGCGGTGGAAGTTGACCCCGGTCTCACGAAAGCAACCAGGGTATATACCGACCCCGATTCCGACATTGACATACACGCACTGGGTGTTCCACATGGCCCGGTGCCCTCATTGGCTTATCGAATCCGGATCGGGCAAAAAAGCATTGTCTTTTCAGGTGACCAGAATGGCAGTTCAGTTGGTTTTATCGACTTTGCCCGGGATACTGATGTACTCGTCATGCATATGCCCATCCCTGAAAACATTACTGGAATTGCAAGGAAATTGCACGCACCCCCCAGTGTTATTGGTAAGATAGCTGCCGAAACGGGTACCGGCAATTTGGTTTTAAGTCATTTCATGTCACGCAGCCTTACAAACATGGAAGAGAATTTGAACCAGGTTCGGTCCCATTATGACGGACCATTGACCACTGCGTACGATCTCGATTGCGTTGGTTTTTGAAGTTTGTTTGATTAGCATTTGATGAATTTTGGAGAGGACAAGCATAAATGGAAAAAAATGCGGATATAGACCTTAATCAGATGGCCCGGTCAGCTGCGCGTGCCAGTGCCCTGATGAAAACTCTCGGTCACAAAGACCGCCTGATGATATTGTGCCACCTGGCAGATGGAGAGAAATCCGTAGGGCAGATAGCCGAACTACTGGAAATCCCCCAATCCCCCCTGTCTCAACACCTCTCGAGAATGCGCAAAGAAGGACTGGTAGATACAAGAAGAGAGGCACAAACCATTTTCTACTCACTCAAAAGCGGTGAGGCCTCAAGAATCGTAGAAGTTCTCTATGAACTGTTTTGTGAGCCCGAGGGTTGTTCGATCTGAAAATTGATCCGATTTCATGACACAGGTCAAGAAACCGCAACGCTGCTTTCCAAACAAGCTTGATTTGTAAGTGAAAATACTTATAGTGGACTCGCGTACATTAGCTTAACGTAATTTAAACAAATACTGTCGACGAGGATGTTCTGACATCATAACCTTCACTTTTCTTTACTAAAAAAGGAGCGCTGAAATGCAGCTCAAAAACCAAACCCGGCTGACCGCAGCCATCGTTACATTACTGCTCACGACACCATTATGGGCGACCAATGGTTATTTCATGCACGGCATCGGAACCAAAAACAAGGGTATGGCAGGCGCAGGCCTGGCGATGCCGGAAGATGCCATTTCTGTTGCTAACAATCCGGCATCGGCTTTGTCCAATACCGGCAAATATGACCTGGGCCTTGCCATTTTCAGCCCTGATCGTCATTACAAGACCACAGATAGCCAGGCCAATGGTAATTGTTCACCAATGGGTTGCGCATTCACCATCGGTCCCAACGATATCGATAGTGACAACAAGTATTTTTACATTCCCAACATGGCCGGTGCCTGGGAAATCAATGACCAAAGCGCGTGGGCCATGGCCTTTTATGGCAAGGGTGGTATGAATACCACGTGGAAAGGCGGCACAGCCAGTTTTGATCCGACCAATACCGGTCAAAATGTCGGGACTTTTCCCGGTACCTATGGCGGTGGAATTTTCGGTGGCAATGGCACAGCAGGTGTAGACCTGATGCAGGCCTACCTTGAACTTACCTATGCACGCAGCGCCGGTGACAGCTTCACCTGGGGCGGCTCGCTTGTAGGCGTAATGGCGCTATTTTCCGCCAGGGGTCTCGGAACATTCGGGCCTTATACCGAAACTTTTGCAGCAAGTGGTGGCACGGTAATGCCTGAGAACCTGACCAATAATGGTCATGACACCGCTTACGGTCTCGGTTTCAAACTTGGCTTTTTGTGGGACTGGACAGACACGGTCGCCTTTGCAACCTCCTACCAGTTCAAGATCAGCATGAGCGATTTTGATGACTACTCAGATCTGTTCGCCGATGGTGGCAGTATGGATATTCCTGCCAACCTGAAGCTTGGATGGACCTTCCGCCCACAGGATAACTTCGCATTGAGTTTTGATATTGAAAAAATCTGGTATAGCGATGTTGACTCAGTCGGCAACCCATTTATCAACCTTTTCTCCTGTCCGACTGCCAACCCCATGGCTACCGACATCACATACTGCCTGGGCGGTAAGAATGGTGCGGGCTTTGGCTGGGATGATATGACCGTCTACAAGATCGGGGCTCAATGGAATACCAGCGACGACTGGACATGGCGTGCCGGCTTCAGCCACGGCAAACAACCTATTGGCAGTTCCGAGGTCATGTTCAACATCCTCGCACCGGGCGTCATCGAAGATCATCTGACCTTTGGTTTCACTCGTGGACTCTCTTCAGGTGATGAATTCAGTATGTCCTTCATGTGGGGATTCAATAAAAAGGTCACCGGTCCTAACCCGTTTGATCCTACCCAGGATATAGCCATTGATATGGACCAATGGGAAATTGAGCTTAGCTACGGCTGGCGTTAATACCCAGAGATTTACCCCTCTACTAACCCCGGGTCATCCGGCCCGGGGTTTTTTATATTCAGGACAAGTGTTACTAGTGAAGTTTGCGGGTTAGCTACCTGTTCGGATCGTTTCTAATGCTTCATCTATCGATCTTTGCAGGTAAAAACCATAGAGTTCCAGGTTGGATATTCCGACAATCCGTTTGGCGATCTCACGGCCTTCTGAATCCAGAAACAACAGGGTTGGAGTGATCTCTGCCTGATAAAGCTGACCAAATGCTGTTGCCGTTATCTGTTGGTTCTCAAAGCCGGTCAACGGCTCGACACGATTCAGACTGATTTCCACCAATATCGCCCGATTTTCGAACTTATCGGCAGTAAACATGGGTTTTAAAATGGTTTCACGCAGGGTGCGGCAATAAGGGCAGGCATCGCGGGACACAAAAACAACAGTAGGAATATGCTGCTCTTGCGAACTCCGGCCAACCTCGGCGAGGTTATCAGCTGCTGGAATAACACTCCCGGCAGCCAACAAAACCTGGGGAAAAATCAAGACCAAAAGAAAAGGCAGGACGTATCGTAAACGCGCACTGGCCTTCATCCCGGAACCCTCTGAATGCTTAGGACTGAAGAGCAGCCAGCACAGATTCTAGCTTTTGCTTTACCTGGCCCGCCAGCGGATCAACACGGGAATCTTCCACCAGTCCCAGAACGGCCCCCGGATCCATAAAATCTACATGAACCAGGCCCTCTTCATCCTCACGCACCAGTACGTTACAGGGCAACAACAGGCCAATATCGGGTACGGCAGAAATGGCCTGATTGGCAAGCACAGGATTACATGCACCGAGAATACGATATGGTGGCATATCCACATCCAGCTTTGCTTTTAGCGTGGCCTGCACGTCGATCACTGTCAGAATACCAAAACCCTCTTTGGCCAACTCGTCCGTTACCTGCTGTATCGCCGTGTCAAAATCCGTACTGACTATTTTTCCAAATCCAAAATTACTCATAATCAACTTACCCTTCGTGGCAACACCTTTGAATTTTCTGTGTTACCTGATTTATCAAATACAAAGCCCTGCACGGTTTCACAGTCAGCGGCTCAGAACATCAAGCCAAGCTCCAGGGTTGCCGTATCAAAAGTGACAGAGCCATTTTCCACGTCAAGAAACTCCCGCATATAGAAAGCTTTTGTGAACACGAAACTACTAATGTCCCAGCGCAGGCCCGCACCCACGTTGTATGAAAACTGTGAAGTTTTATAAGTCTTCCAATCTGAGACACAAATATAACCCCACCAGGGATCCCACCAGCAACCGGTGGAAAACCCGGACGGAACATTGGAATCCAGTTTGGTCCAACCCAGACCGGCAACGACAAAGGGGGTAAATGCTTTTCCACTGAAATTGTAGGTTACATTGAACTGGTGCGTTTTTTTAGACAAGTCATGTTGAATATCTACCGGCACCGCGTCCGGGTCTTCCGGTACAACCACTGCCGTATAATCGGGATTGGTATATTGATACCGGTATGCCAGATTCAACTTGTCGGTCCAATTCCAACCAAAACCAATACCCCAGCCTAATGCGCTGTCTACATCAATGGCTGAACCGTTGTCATATTGATTATCTACACCGGTCTGAAAAGCAAGAATAACACTGCCTTCCCAACGTTCGTCTCGCGAATCCGACTTTGAGGCTTGCTTCCTCGGGTGGTCGTACTGTGCTAAAACAGAAAAGCTGGTGAACATGAGTATTGCAATCAGAAAAACTCTTTTTAGCATTTTGAATATCCAGATACAGTATTAGGTTCGGTGGGCCGGGCCGTAAAAAACAACAAATCAGAAGCCTGAATTGAGGCCAAAACCCCAAACTGCGGCCACCTTAACAACAATAGGCAAAAGGTTCAATTTCGCCGTTGTCGCGAGCAATTTTGAATTCACCTGTCACATTGCTGATTGTGGGTTCAAATTGTAACTGAAGCAACAAAACATGTGTGACGAACTGCAGAAATTTAGTATCCTTGGAGTTTGGCCTGCCGTGACTGGCAGGGTCTTTCACATACTCGGTTACTGACCGTCAAACAAAGGAAAACAGGCACAATGACCTTCGTTGTTACCGAAAACTGTATCAAGTGTAAATATATGGACTGTGTTGAAGTCTGTCCGGTTGACTGTTTCCATGAAGGGCCAAACTTCCTGACCATTGACCCGGAAGAGTGCATAGATTGCACACTATGCGAACCGGAGTGTCCGGCTGAAGCCATTTATCCCGAAGACGACCTTCCCGAGGGGCAGGAAAACTTCATCGAGATCAATGCCGAACTATCCCTGATATGGCCGGTGATCACCGAGGCCAAGGCGCCACCGGAAGACGCAGCCGAATGGGATGGTAAACCGGATAAATTAAAACTGCTTGAACGTTAGTTAACAAAAATAATTCAGTAAAGTCAGCCCAGGCGTTCCATGAAAACACCCAGTATGTGTTCGGAACCCGCTGTATCGACAGCTTCACCGGTTCCAAACAGCAGATACACTCGTGTATCCTCCCCATCGGGTATCAGGCTGGTCATAAAGGTCCCTGAGAAATCAACGTAATCAGGTCTGCTTCGCCAAAATGCCATGCGTGAAAAAAAACCTTCATCATCCGTTATCGGCGGTGGCTGTTTGTAGTGAAACTTATGTGAACCTGATGCACTCTTCTCCAACATCGTCATTCCGGAGTTCACGATCGCAAAACCGAGTCTCCTTGCGACGCTGTCCGGTGTATCTCTGACCATCAGGTAAGCGCCTTTTGCAGACCATGCAATAAAGGCATTCGCATCCTGCTTGCCAGCAGTACTGACCACACGCGGTGGCGCAGGCTCCAACTCATCACCTTGCGGCAATCTCATTTCCGGCACAGTTATCAGCACCGGCGATGGGCTCGTCGGGTTATCCAGACCAGGAGGAATCTTTAAAGGGGCCTCCTCTCTGCTTGCAAGGTATTCCGGTTCTTTATTACGGAAAGAGCTACATCCAGCAATAATTGCAACCAAAAGTAATGCAATTGCAATCCGGCAAAAGGAAATCATCATGTTTTTTTTATTCCGGTCAATTCAGTCAGCCCATTTTTCAGGGATCAGTATGTCTGTAAATGGCGCAACATGTCACCAATTTCAACCGTTAGGTGTTAATTCATGTCATATACACAGCCGCACATGCCGAGCATCGCGCAATAGTACTTGCGGACCCGTTAGCTGACAAGTATCCTGCCTTCAAGACTTGGTGATCAGACTCCGTGTCCTGTCACTTTTCGCAGGGAATTTTATACATACCAGGAGTGTTTATGGTCAGTGTAGGAAAGCGCGTAGAAAACTTCACCCTTCCCGCCACCGGCGATCAAGAACTATCATTGAGTGACTTCAAAGGTCGCAGTCTCGTCATTTACTTTTACCCCAAGGATAATACCCCCGGTTGTACCAAAGAGGGCCAGGACTTCCGTGACCTTTACTCGCGGTTTCAAAAAGCCGGTGCAGACATACTTGGAGTTTCCCGGGATTCGGTCAGAACGCACGAGAATTTCAAGAAAAAACACGAGTTTCCATTCCACCTGCTATCAGACGGCGATGAGAAATTGTGCAAGCAGTTTGATGTGATACACGAGAAAAAACTGTATGGCCGCACCTACATGGGCATTGAGCGCAGTACTTTCCTGATTGACCCTGAAGGGGTTCTTAAGCAGGAATGGCGCAAACTACGTGTACCAGGCCACGCCGAGGCCGTGCTTGAGGCACTCACAGCCGGTGACTGAAGCAGCCGGATCGACCTTACCCCTCTCAATTATCTTTAATAGGAAAACCTAGTTAAATGGGAAGAAACAAACGCCTGTACCTGCTCGACACCAATGTCCTGATGCATGACCCGACATCATTGTTCCGTTTTGAAGAGCATGATGTATTCCTCCCTATGATGGTACTTGAAGAGCTTGATGCAGCCAAAAAGGGGCTTACGGAAGTTTCCAGAAATGTACGCCAGGTCAGCCGCTTCATAGGCGACTTGATGAGCTCCCAGGGTGCAACGAAACTGGAAGACGGTCTGGAATTGCTCATCCCTCATGGACTGGAGTTACCCGCTGCACGTGGCCGGCTCTACTTTCAAACCCGTTCGGCCGTGACCCACCCCAATCTCCTGCGGGACGGTTCATTTGCTGACAATGAAATACTCAGCACAGCCCTGGCGCTACAGGAGAGCCACAAGAACCACAAAATTGTTCTGATTTCAAAGGACATTAACCTGCGGATCAAAGCGGCTATTCTGAATGTACCTTCGGAGGATTATTACAACGACCGTGCGCTTGATGATGTTGACCTGCTTTACAAAGGAGTAAGGGTTGAGGATGAGTCTTTCTGGGAGCGCTACCCACAGGTCGATTCATGGAATGAAAATGGTTCAACCTATTACCGGGTCAAGCGCATCGAAGGTGATGCCTGGTATCCAAACCAATGCATTGTGATTGGTGAGGGAGATGGCATCGAGGCCATCGTAGTAGAAGTCAAAGAGGAATACTCCATATTTAAACTGGTAACAGACTACCAGTCAGGCCGAAACGCCATCTGGGGCATACAGGCACGCAACCGTGAACAGAATTTCGCATTGAACCTGTTGGTTGACCCTGAAATAGATTTTGTCACCCTGATGGGCATGGCCGGAACCGGTAAGACCCTGCTGACCCTGGCTGCCGGCCTGGCCCAGACTATGGATGAAAAAATATACAACGAGATCATCGTTACGAGGGCGACGGTTTCAATCGGTGATGAAATTGGGTTTCTGCCGGGCACCGAGGAAGAAAAAATGACACCCTGGATGGGTGCCCTGACCGATAATATTGAAGTGTTGACCCACTCCGAAGAAGGTGGCGAATGGGGGCGTGCTGCAACCAATGACCTGCTGGCAACCCGGATCAAGATTCGCTCAATGAGCTTTATGCGCGGTCGCACATTTCTGAATCGATTCGTCATTATCGATGAAGCCCAGAACATCACGCCCAAGCAAATGAAAGCCCTGGTAACACGCGCCGGACCGGGAACAAAAATGATCTGCCTGGGTAACGTCGGACAAATCGATACACCCTACCTGACGGAAACCACATCCGGTCTGACATTTGCCGTTGACCGGTTTAAAACCTGGTCACATTCAGCACATATTACGCTGACCCGTGGTGAGCGTTCACGACTCGCCGACTTTGCCTCTGAGGCGCTTTAACGGAAAAGACTTAGCAGGGTTTGCTGAGTTACTGACTGTTCGCGTCAATCAACGCGGTATTGGTGTGAAAGCTATACCAGGCGAACCAGTACATGCGGTGAATTGTGATTTGTTTGCCATCCAGAAATGCTTCTATTTCACCGCTTTCCTTAAGTTTGAGCATCAATAATTCACCTTCGTACTCATTTGACCAACTCCCCTCTTTCTCCAACCAGCCGGCGTCAACTGCAATCGCCTGTTCACCAATCTCCAAACCAAAGATCACGCGTTTTGGATGCAGCCTGGCATCGGTTGCGCTAACCGGCATGTAAAGTCGCTCACTCTCTGCATAATCGGAATATGCATCTTTCTGATATCGCTCTGAATGGACATCTTCTACGGTCAACACCTGCCCATCGGGATATTGGCGACGCCAGTTCTGCCAGCTAATCATGGAAAGCGGTAAAGTCTTGAGTTGACTGCCACGTGATTTACCTGCAAAAGCTTCACCTGTTATCTGCTGCCACAGGGATTCAGTCTGGCGGTCATACATGACAAGGTCACTGTTGTGAAGCAATGCGGACACACCAAAGTCCAGCACCTGGCCACCTGAATTCCGGTCAAAAGCCAGACCCGAGCCACATAAAGGGCAATAGGTAATCGCCACTGGATCAGCGTCAAACATATCATTCACAATCTCGTGATGATCGAGAATCCGGGCCGGGTAAGCCCGCGTTATACCCTTGTGGGAAAGAGTCATTACAAGATCATCATCTCGCAGGAAATCAACATCACCGGTGGACACGAAAACCGGTTGATCAATAGAGGGTATACAGTCACGTGCCGGACAGGCCTGCATCAGGGAATCAAACGGCACATCACTATCTGCCTGCGTCAGCTTGAACACTTCCAGCAGGACATCCGGTTCGTAGGCACGCGGATTTCCCGGTCGTGCAGTTTGAGCCATAACAGCGGCGCAAATAACGCTAAGACACACTAGCAAAGCGAATTTAATTTTGTTATTCATATATATTTCCCAAAGTCAGGAAACGCCGCCTGACCGGCCTGGTGTCAGGAGTTCTCAGCGTCCGTTTCTGCGGTTGAATCGTCCGATGTTTCTTCGTCACTTGTTTGACGTGGCCAGGCCTTCAGAACCGCTTGAACCACCGTCGCCAGGGGGATCGCAAAGAAGATACCCCAAAAGCCCCATAGACCGCCAAATACCAGGATGGCAACTATGATGGCAACCGGGTGGAGGTTCAACGCTTCGGAAAAAAGCAATGGTACAAGTACATTGCCATCCAGCGCCTGGATAATGGCGTAGGCAATCATCACCTGACCGAAACTCCAGCCCCAGCCCCACTGAAAATAGGCGACAAAAGCAATGGGCAAAGTAACTACCGCGGCACCGATATAAGGAATTAAAACCGAGAAACCAACTATCGTCGCCAGTAAGGCGGAGTATTGCAGACCCAATGAAATGAACGTGATGTAACTGACAGCGCCCACGATAACAATCTCACCCGCTTTGCCGCGCACATAATTGGCAATCTGTGCTTCGACATCTGCCCATACGGAAGACACCAGATGGCGCTCGGTCGGCAAATAACCTTTGAACCAGTCAATCAACAGACTCTTGTCCTTGAGCAGGAAAAAAACCAGTACCGGAATAAGTACCAGTAATACGAGTAATCCCACCACGTTGCCAACCGATGTTAATGACCAGGTCACAAACAGCTGACCTACGGCAGCCAATTCACTGCCGACATTGCCGATCAAATGCTGTATCTGCTCTTCCGAAATCATCTGCGGGTAACGTTGAGGCAGCTGAAGCAATAATTCCTGCCCCTGGCTTATGTAACTGGGAATCTGCTGCACGAACTGGGTTAACTGGCGCGTTAACATCGGTACCAGCCCAAATAACAGGAAGAAAAGACTGGCAAGAAACAACAGAAAAACCAGTACAACTGATAGCAGTCTGGGTAAACCCAGCATGTGCAGACGAACCACCACGGCTTCCAGAAGGTAGGCAATCACGATACTGGCAAAAACAGGCGCCAACATTTGCCCCAGGCCAGCCACAATCGCAATACTTACAATCAGCACCAAGCCGAGGATCACAACCTGGGGATCGGCGAATGTCCGTCTAAACCAAGAGGTTAACAAGTTCATGTATGGCGACCCTGATTTATACGTTTAAGAAGATTGAACAAGCCGGGCCGGAAAACAAGACACAGGTGAACCGGGGGAGTTACAAAACTCAGAAGTCCCAGATCCAAAAGGCCTCGAGCTCAAATTCCTGACTTAACTGATCAGTGGTGACACCCAGCACATTTCCACCAAAGGCATATTCGGACGGCGCATAAGCAGCATTCACATTGAAGCGGCTATTCATGCTCATACGACGACTGTAACCAACCGTAACCGCATTTTGTGCCAGGTCACTGTCAATCGCCTGGCTAAGTATGCGTGAACTAGGTAATGGTTGGGTACGGGTACTGACATCGATATACCAGGAAGTACCCTTGTTATCAGCCCATGCCCAACCCACTGAATACACGGTCAGATCGTCCCAGGAAAAATTAGGACTTGTTGAGTCGCCCAGCAAGGATAAAAACCGTCCCGGCAAATTGCGACTTGCAAAGGCACCAACCTCGCTGTAAAGCACTCTTTCAACTGAGACATTCATCCAAGAACGTTCACTTGCCTGGAAAGCGAGACCAAGCCGTGCACGTGCCGGAATATCCAGGTCTGCACGCTGTGAATAGATTCCACGCAGGTTATAGAATTCATCCATATCGATGTGTGACCGATAGCCGGCTTCCATCGTAATGCCCGTGGTGATTTCGCTACGAAGTGCCAGACTTACACCGGTACCGTAGCCGACCTCGTGGAAAGGATCATAGGTGGAGTTTGAGTTTAGGCCCGTTGGAATCGTCTCGTTGTAAGCCTGCATTCCAAGACGGGAAACGCCAAAACTTTGAGTTGCGAAAACCGCTGATACACCAATTAGCTGGGTATCATTCAAACGGTGCATCAGCCCGGGTGATACCATTCTGCGCTCAAGACCCTGCATACCGTTGCTCATAAACGGATCAATTCCATCCATGGCCAACTTGTCTGAATACTGCCAGTCAACTTCAAGCTTTAGGTATGTATCCGGCTCGCCCAACAGTTGCTTCGCAAAAAATGGCAGAACGATGACGGAGTGATCGTTCATCCAGGAAACATTCAACGGTTCTGCAGCCGGATCAAGCATAAAATCAGGGGTTAACTCTCGAGCAAGATAATCCTGCCAGGGACCCAACTCAAAACCAAGCGCATAAAACGGTGTCAGTCCTGTTCCGCCGGCACTGAAACCGGCCATCGGCAGACCTGAAACGCGGGCAACAGAAAGCGGCGGAATCAGAGCCGCGACTAAAAACATGACTGTTAAAAAACGATATCTCATTTTCGGCGTTTCAACACCAACTCATAGCTATACGCAATTATGCAGCAATATGGCAGGAAAACAACAATAAGTCAATGTAAAGCGGCCCCTGAGGACAAATAATGAAGCGGCATCAAATTAAATACAAAAATACAAGCTAACATCCTGTTTTATCAATCAAACAACCGTACAGAAATAATTGACTCACATTTCAAAATAAATGACTTGCCAGGGAATTCGTCGCGGTAAACGTTGCAGTAAAGCAACACTTGAAATCTCAGGCATTCGAAGGGGTTTTTGCGGTCTTGAGCTGACCTGCTGTGTCCAATTCGACCAGTTCAGTAAATCCACCAATCGGGGAACCGTTAATCAGGATTTGAGGCACCGTTGTTCCGCCGGTCAGATCCCTCATTTCCTGCTCTGCTTTGAAGTTACCTGACAGTTCAGTCTCTTCAAATGCCAGCCCCCTTTTCGTCAACAGGTTTTTAGCCGCGTAACAATAGGAACAATAAGATTTTGTGTAAATTTTTATCTGCATGACGTTTTACTTTAGAAACCAGCCTGTTTTGGTTCAGTTATGACTTTCATTTGGAAAATATGCTGTCTTTCATCAGTTTCTGCATCAATCAGGGCTTTCCCAATTGGAAAACCGCGATAGACTATGGCAACCAAAGAACAAATGAGCATAGGAGGTGTCTTAAACACGATGTCTTCAGTCTCAGGGAAAGCATGATTCCGGTCAAGCAAAAACATAGATATTTGAAACAATTTTTGATGACGATTCTGATCGCCGTGATCAGCGTGTCAAGCGTTGCCCAGACTGGCCGGGTCAAGTTACCGGAACTGGGTAATTCAGCCAGTGAATTGCTTTCAAATGCCGAAGAACGCGAATACGCAGAGGGCCTGATCCGCCAGATGCGGGCCTATGAACTTCTGAACGAAGACCCGCTGATCAGCGATTTCTTTTCTGACATGGGTTATAACCTGGCCGCAAACAGCGACCAGCCGGAAGCCGCGTTTACCTTCGTGGTACTCGATCAGCCTGTTATCAATGCATTTGCCGCACCTGGCGGGGTTATCGCCTTGTACAGCGGTCTGATCCTTCTGGCAGATACGCAAGACGAGATCGCTGGTGTGTTGTCGCATGAAATTGCCCACATCACACAATTACATATGTACCGTGCCTTTGAGAAAGGCAAGACTATGAATATTATTGCGATGCTGGCAATGCTGGGCCTGGTACTTGCCAGTGGCGGCAATGGCGAAATCATCCAGGGTGCGGTTTTGGGCACACAGGCCATGTCACAGCAGGCCCAGATCAACTTTACCCGGCATAATGAAATCGAAGCTGACAGGGTCGGTATCAGGACATTGTCCGCCGCGGGCTACGATCCGCAGGGCATGGCTGAATTCTTTGAAAAAATGGGACAAACCAGCCGGGCCAATGGTGAAGGGCCGCCGGAGTTCCTGCGTACACACCCCGTGTCAGTCAATCGTATCGCTGAAGCCAAAAGCCGAATTCAGAATCTGCCACCGGTAGAGGCAGATGAAGGCCGGCAGTTTTACATCGTACAGGCCAGGTTACGTGCACTGCTTGAAGATGACCCCAAAAAAGCGATTTCACACTTTAATACCGAGCTGGAAAAACCGCTCTCCGAAGCAAGAATAAACGGCAATCTTTATGGACTGGCCATCGCGACACAGCGAGATGCAGAATATATCAAAGCTGAAGCCATACTTAGCCAGCTATTGGAAAAAGAACCCTCACAACTGGCTTTTCAATTGCAGATGGCAAATCTTCAGCGGAAGCGAGGCCAACCACAAAAAGCAATCGACAGCCTGTCCGATCTTTACCACACCTTTCCAGGTAACCGTGCAATTGCACTTGAGTATGGTAAAGCGCTGCTGGACCAGGCAGATCCTGAATTGGCTGTAACTGCAAGCGAGGTATTGCGGCAACAACTGGTCACGCGAAAAAATGACCCGGCCCTTTACGCTCTTTACGCACAGGCCGCCAACGTCGCAGGTGATGAAATCCGTTCAACTGAAGCGATCGCCGAGTCCTATTATCAACGGGGAGGAACCGAGGAAGCGATCACGCAACTGGAAAGCCTTGAAAGGCGGTCAGACCTTGATTACTACCAACGAGCCAGGGTCAGCGCGCGACTGATGGAGTTAAGAATCGAAGCGAGTGAATCAGACAAACCAACCCGCAGTTGATTGTTGAACCTTGTTTTACCCGGACATTCCAAAGCCAGTCGCGATAATGTCATCAAATTGTCACATACGCCTTTATAATATCCCGGATGGATACCTTTGCCCGACCAAGCTTCATAGATCAGGAAGGTCAGTGACTAAAAAACAGATAAATGTTCTGGTTGTTGATGACGAATCAGCTATACGGGAGATGATCCGGTTTGCACTCGGTAAATCAGACATGAAGGCGGTCTGTGCGGCGAGTGGAAAGGAAGCACTGAAGAGAATAAACGAACGCTTGCCGGATATTTTGCTATTGGACTGGATGATGCCAAATATGAGCGGGCCAGAACTGATTCGCCGCCTGCGCAAGAATTCAGTTACAAAAGACATCCCCATCATCATGCTCACAGCCAAAATCACCGAGGACGACAAGGTAACCGGATTGAATGCCGGTGCGGATGATTACATCGTCAAACCCTTCTCGCCACGCGAACTGGTCGCCAGGATCAATGCCGTATTGCGCAGATCTGAGCCGGGAGATGCGGATGGAAAAATTTCAGCCGGTGCAATCAACATGGACACCGAATCACGACAGGTTCTTCTGGCTGACAAGCCAACGCATATCGGCCCTACCGAGTACCGTTTGCTTGAGTTTTTCATGACCCACGAAAACCGCGCCTTCAGTCGCGCGCAATTACTGGATCATGTCTGGGGTACCAATGTCTTTCTTGAAGAACGTACCGTGGATGTACACATCAGACGTTTGAGAAAGATCCTGGAAGAAGCAAATGTGGCTCACTATATACAAACGGTACGCAGTCACGGTTACCGATTTGTAACCACAGCACGCTGATGCATAAACGAAGCTGGACTTTTCACCTGATCCAGCTGGTTGTGCTTGCGATATTGGTCCTTCTGACAGGCTGGTTGTCCGGCAACTTCATACTGATTACAGGTTTGTTCCTGGTCCTGTACCTGGCATGGACAATTTATAACGGTTTGCGCCTGCACCGGTGGTTGCAGTCCTGGGATAGCAAACCTCCGGAAAGCTTTGGCATGTGGGCAGATATATTTGATCGCATTGCTGCCTTACAAAAGCAGAACATTAAAAGAAACCTGCAATTTCAACAGGTCATTGACGACTTTGAAGGCTTGGCTGATGCTTTTCCCGATGCCACACTGGTGATAAACGACCAGAATCTGATCCGGTGGTTTAATGATTCAGCCGTGAAATTACTTGGCCTGCAACCTGACGATGACAAGGGCCAGGCAGTTACCAATCTCATACGGGAACCTGCGTTTGCCAACTGGCTGTCTGTGCAGGACCAGTTACGCAGCACACTGGACATTGCCTGCCCTGTCGATGACAACATCAGCCTGCAAATTAGTGCCATCCGGTTCAGAAAAAACCAACGTCTATTGATCCTCAGGGACGTCACTGATGTGCGAAACCTGGAACGCATCAGGCAGGACCTCGTGGCCAATGTTTCACATGAATTACGCACACCGTTAACCGTGTTACTCGGTTATCTTGAAATACTTAAGTCAGATCCGTCAGAGCCGGACCCAAGGGCGATTGAACGGATGTTTCTGCAAGCCAGGCAAATGCACGATTTACTCGAGGACCTCCTTGAACTTGCACGCCTGGAGGACACGGATATACAACAGTCTGATGCCGTAACCGAAGTTGATATTCCTTCTTTGTTAGCACAACTTGAAGAGCAGGCTGAGGAGGTGAGTCAGGGTCAACATAAAATAGTGTTCAAGACTCAAGCCGGCTTGAATGTGAATGGAGTAGAAGTCGACCTCAAAAGTGCTTTTCAAAACCTCATCATTAATTCCATCAACTACACTCCGGCCAAAGGCAAGATAAAGGTGACGTGGCAGGAAACAGTTGAAGGAATGGAACTCAGCATCAGCGACACGGGCATTGGCATTCCACACCGTGATGTCCCCCGGCTTACAGAGCGTTTCTACCGCGTGGGTGATGACCGCAATCGGAAAACCGGTGGTACCGGACTCGGTCTTGCCATCGTTAAACATGTACTTCACAGTCATAATGCAAGACTGGAAATTAGCAGTGAACTGGGCAAGGGCAGTGAGTTTCGTTGCATTTTCCCTCTTGAAAAAAAAGTCTAAAACCGGTCAAAAATGATCTGAACCTGTCAAAACCAACTGTTTCTCAGCTTTACCCGCTCTACATCATCATATCTTTTCCATGTGTCATACAACTGTCACATAAGCCCATTAACATGCCTTCATATTGAGTTCGGACTAAACCTCAATACTCTCAAAATTCAGGAATCAGGAATATGAACACCCGAATTGCTATAGCGCTTGTTTCGCTTGCTCTTTTTGGCGCAAATAGTGTTTTAGCCCAGGCCACAGTGGATGAAAACCTGCCGGTTTATGAAAAAACCAGTGGTGTCTCGGGCAACCTTTCCAGTGTTGGTTCAGATACGTTGGCCAACCTGATGACTTTGTGGGCCGAGTCGTTCAAACGAACCTACCCGAATGTCAATGTGCAAATCCAGGCGGCCGGCTCTTCCACTGCACCGCCCGCCCTGACCGAAAACACATCCAACCTCGGTCCCATGAGCCGTCTGATGAAAGACAAGGAAGTAGAATCCTTTGAGAAGAAATTTGGCTACAAACCAACAGCCATCGCTGTTGCGATTGACGCACTGGCTGTTTTTGTGCACAAGGACAACCCTATTGAAGGTCTTACCATTGGGCAGATCGATGCGATTTTCTCATCAACACGAACCTGTGGCGGCCTGGCAGATATTGATAAATGGGGAGACCTGGGGCTGACAGGTTCATGGGCCGGACGCGACATTCAGCTTTACGGGCGCAATTCGGTTTCAGGCACCTATGGTTATTTCAAGGGTAAGGCTCTGTGTAAGGGCGATTTTAAAAACACCGTCAACGAGCAACCGGGTTCAGCTTCCGTCGTGCAATCGGTCAGTGCATCTGTTAACGGTATCGGCTATTCAGGTATCGGATACACGACCTCTTCGGTTCGCGCCGTTCCCCTGTCAACAGAGGCTGGCAAGCAGTTTGTTTCTGCAAACCCGGAAAATGCAATCGCAGGCAAATACCCGTTATCCCGCTTCCTTTACGTTTATATCAACAAGGCACCAGGTAAACCGCTACCACCATTGACAGCAGAGTTCGTCAGGCTTGTTTTATCCCGCGCTGGTCAGGAAGTGGTTGTGAAAGACGGATATATCCCGCTACCGGCCGCTGTTGCCGCACGCGAGTTAGCGAAGCTTCAGTAGTTACCAAAGAAATAGATGAATTAAAGAAATAGAGGAATTCACCAACATGTCTTACAAAAAAATGCTTAATCGAGTTTCCACCACATTATGCACTCTGATACTCCTGTCACCAGTAGCTGCACAAGCTGCTACCGACGAGGATATAGCAGCCATGCGGGAGCAACTGATGGCACTAAGTGAAAGACTCGACCGTCTCGAATCCGAAAATCGTGAACTGACTGCGACTAACGCTGAATTGGTCAGGAACAGCCAGGAAACCGCGGTGACCGTAGCGGCCGTCAGTGAAAAAACTGATGCAGTAGCAACCGATGTCGAGGCGCGCGCAGAAAAAACCAAGTGGACCGAAACCATACGCTGGAAAGGTGATTTCCGCTACCGCTATGAGAGCTTCGATGTCGAAAATCAACCGAATCGCGACCGCAACCGTATCCGTGCCCGTGCTGCACTGATCGCCGATGTAACACCAACGATTGAAGTTGGATTAGGTCTCGCATCAGGTGGTGATGATCCTGTTTCTTCAAACCAGACACTTGGCGGTGGTGGGTCAACCAAGGATCTCAGGATCGACCTCGCCTATTTTGACTGGGATGGATTGAAAGATACCCATGTATACGGTGGTAAGTTCAGCAACTACATTCACAGGGCCGGTAAAAATGCCCTTTTGTGGGATGGAGACTGGCGACCTGAAGGCACAGGCATCAAGTGGAATAATGGCATGTTCTTCGCCAATGGTCTGGGTACCTGGATTGAAAGTGATTCCAAAGAGGGGCAGTCATTTGCTTACCTGACCCAGCTAGGTGTCAAATTCCCGATTGGGGATAACTTCAAACTTACCACCGGTGTGGGCTACCACGTGTTCGATACAGCAGGCAGTGGCTCCTTCTTTGGTGATGATGATGACTTTTTCGGTAACAGTTTTGACCCCGTTTCCAATACCTATCTTTATGACTATGAGGATCTGGAATTCTTCGCTGACCTTGGCTTCGAAATGTTTGGTCACCCGGCGCTGATGTTTGGTAACTATGTTCAAAACCAGGCGGTCGATGAAGATGACACGGGCTGGGCAGTTGGCTTCAAGTATGGCGCGGCCAAGAACAAAGGTGAGTGGCAATTCGGGTATGTCTACCAGAGGCTTGAGAAAGATGCCGTTCTCGGCCTGCTGACCGATTCAGATTTTGGTGGCGGCGGCACCAATTCAAAGGGCAGTATCATCAAGGGAAGTTACGCTATTTACAAAAACTTCAATGCTAACCTGACTTATTTCATCAATGATGTTGGCCTTGATCAGGAAGACCCGATTGACTTCAAGCGACTGCAATTGGATCTGAGCTTCAAGTATTAGAAGGTACAGTCAATTGGCGGCCTGGTGACAAGCTGGCTTTAAGCTGACAAGACGGGCCTTGATGGACCCGTCTTTTTTATTTCCCGGCTGTTCATTCACATTTCCAGCAGAGACAGCAGAAACCACCAACCCACTACCTGCATAAAGTTATAATCAAGGTATGAACACCGACCTTCACCTGGAAACCTACGCGGCGGTTGATCTGGGCAGTAACAGCTTTCATATGCTCGTTGCGCGTCGCGAACACGGTGAACTACGTGTTCTCGATCGCATCAGGGAAATGGTTCGACTGGGCGGCGGACTTGACAAGGACGGAAACCTGGACCCGGAAGTCAGGCAACGTGCCCTGGCCTGCCTGTCGCGCTTTGGCCAGCGTCTGCGGGGCATTCCGGCTAACAACCTCCGTGCGGTCGGCACCCAGACATTCCGGCGTCTTAAAAATGCCGACGAGTTTTTACTGGAGGTAGAAAACGCCCTGGAGTGCCCGGTGGATATCATTGCCGGCCGCGAGGAGGCCCGCCTGGTCTACCTGGGTGTATCTCAATGGGTCGCAGGTGAGCGACAGAAAAAACTGGTAATGGACGTTGGCGGCGGAAGTACTGAACTGGTTATTGGCGAAGGCGTTGATCCGATTGAAATGGAAAGTATGCAGTTTGGCTGTGTTTCTGTCACCAACCGCTTTTTCGGTAATGGGGAAATCACTACAAAAAGCCTGAGACTGGCACAACGTGCGGTGGCGGCCGAACTTCAGGAGTTACAATCGGTTTACCGCAAAACCGGTTGGCAGACTGCCATAGGCTCTTCGGGAACTTTTCGTTCTGCCTCGGCAATGTGTGTGGCCAATGGCTGGTGTACGAAAGGTGTCACACCAAAAGCACTCAAAAAACTCAAACAGAAAGCTCTGACGTTCAAAACCATAGAAGATATCGATATTGACGGTTTAAGTGAACGTCGCAAACCGGTATTTATTGGCGGCCTGGCTATACTCCTGGCTTGCTTTAAAGCCCTGGCAATTAAAGAGATGCTGGTTTCACCTTATGCGCTGCGGGAAGGCCTGTTACAGGACCTGTTAGGCAGGCTTGAGCATCGCGACCCCAGGGACAAAGCAGTCAAAGCACTCATGACGCGTTTTGCAGTTGACCCTGCACAGGTGGCACGGGTACAAAGAACCGCACTAAACCTATTCGATTGCGTATCAGAAAAAAACGCGCTTGATGAATCGCACCGGGTAATGTTGTGCTGGGCCACAGAATTACACGAGATCGGTTTGAGCCTGTCACATGAGAGTTACCAGAGACATTCCGCCTACCTGGTCGAGGCCTCGGACATGTCGGGTTTTTCACGCCAGGAACAACTTTTTCTTGCCGTGCTGGTCGGCTTCCAGCGACGCGACATACCGGCTGATTACGCCGCCAACCTCCCAGGGCGATTACACCGGGCCCTGGCAATTACCTTGATGTGTATGCGTCTTTCCTGGGTTTTTTGCAGAACCCGTGAGGATGATGCTATTCCAGACTTTAAGCTTAGGCTAAAGGGTTCAAGGGTCCGTCTGGTTTTATCCGATAACTGGAGGGAAAACCACCCCTTGACCATCGCCGATCTTGAATATGAAATCCAGGCATTGCAAATGGCCGGTTTACAGTTGGAAATTGAATATACCAGTCATGGTTTTAACTGATAACTGGCGCCCTTCCGCCAACCCAGCCCACTTGCGGGCCCGAGCGTGTCTATTGCGCGACATTCGCGACTATTTTGCCGGCGAGGGAGTCATGGAAGTGGAAACCCCCATGATATCCATGGCCGGCAATACCGATCCGGAAATCCATTCCATCCGGACCGATAGCGGCGGTTATTTACGAACATCACCCGAGTTTGCACTCAAACGCCTATTGGCCTCAGGCAGTGGTGATATTTTTGAACTTGGCAGGGTTTTCCGGGCCGGTGAATCGGGCCGGTCGCATAATCCCGAATTTACCATGCTTGAGTGGTACCGGACGGGTTTCAGCTACCACCAACTGATGGACGAGGTTGCCTTGCTTGTCCGGCACTGCGGAAGAGGAAAATTTGATCAATGGCCACAGCACAAACTCAGTTACCGGCAACTGTTTGTCAATTACATTGGACTTGACCCATTTAGCGCAAATGAGCATGAACTTAAGGCCAAAGCCAAAGAACACGGCATCTCTGATATCGAACTGAATCACAGACAATGGCTGGACCTTCTGATCAGCATGGTGATTCAGCCTGCTCTGCCCAAAGAATGCCTGACATTTATCTATGACTTCCCCGCCGAACAGGCAGCGTTGGCTAGAATCCGTCCGGGTAACCCGTCACTCGCAGAACGGTTTGAACTCTATCTCGGACAAACCGAACTCGCCAACGGCTACCAGGAACTAACCGATGCCATCGAACAAAAACAACGCTTTGACACTGAAAACAGGCAGCGTGTGAAGCGTGGTCTGGAAGAGTGTGCGATTGATCATCACCTGCTGAGTGCACTTGAAAACGGCTTGCCCGAATGTGCGGGTGTCGCATTGGGCGTAGACCGGCTTCTGATGGCCGTTTCCGGTGTTGATTCGATCAATAAAGTGACCGCATTTCCGTATTCACGCGCTTGATTCTGGTTTTAACGGCAGCACCACCCGTACCTCCAAACCCCCCCTTCTTTGCGGTTGCATGCTGAAATCCTGCCGCCATGACGCCGTACCGCATAAGCAGCAATAGCAAGACCCAGACCGTGACCCCCTGAGTTTCTATTTCGTGCTTCGTCCACCCGGTAAAATGGTTCAAATATCCTATCGATATGAGCATCATCTATACCCGGTCCTGAATCCTGAACATTGACCTGAATGTGTAAGCCGGGCAATGTCACAGCTCTATGCCCTGCTATCGGATGAACAACGCGCTGAACTCGAAGTTATGGCGGAGCAGCGTAGGGAAACGCGCTGCGAAATGCGCCGAAAAGCAAACACAGCCGGCTGGCAATGGTTGAAGCCGCAATGTAAAAGCAAAAAGGAATCAGGAAAGCTGATGTTCCTGATTCCTTTTCCATGACTGGATCAGAACCGCCATGGCCTTAGACAGCCTGTTATCGCCGGCAAGCAGAACCACCCTGGCTGTCTCATGGCTGACTCGTGGTATCTACCTTTGCCTGTATAGCATCCAACCCTGCCTCGGCCGCTTGTAAGTTGAAAGCAGCCAGGTCATTCCTGAATACGTCCTCCAACTGATCCAGTTGCACATCTACAGCAGCAACCAGTTCATCGCGCACCGCAACCGCCGAGACAGAAGGTGCATGATCACCAATTCCAGCCAGTGACATCACGTGGGCCAGTTTATCGTTCAGGCGAATCGGGAAGTTGAGTGGATCCTGCCGGCTTTCCATTTTTGTCTGGTACAGGGTTTCCTCGATACTGCTCAACTTGCCCTCAAGTTCGGTGGCTGACTCAAGTAGGCTCGCAAATTGCCCATCGCCTCCAATTCGCTTTTC
>Ga0224504_10000298_pt1 | contig 21947 bp, 19 predicted proteins | sample SF_Oct11_sed_USG_3_FD_170160 | JGI IMG/M metagenome (GOLD analysis project Ga0224504, IMG submission 170160) | Sediment microbial communities from San Francisco Bay, California, United States - SF_Oct11_sed_USGS_24 | ecosystem: Environmental > Aquatic > Marine > Sediment | place: USA...
AGGTTATGCAACCGTCTGACAATGGCCGAACCCACCATGCCTCTGTGGCCGGCAACAAAGATTCGGCTACTTTGTAGTTGCTTGAGTTCCGCTGGGTCTGGTTTATTCATGATGACTGGATACGCGGAAACCTTCCCGTGCTATGAGCGCATCCCGCTTGGCGTGTGCCAGATCTTCCGCAATCATTTCCTGTACCAGCGTTTCGAAGCTGGTTTGTGGTGTCCAGCCCAGTTTTTCCTTGGCCTTGGTGCCATCGCCGAGCAATGTTTCTACTTCGGTCGGTCTGAAATAGCGGGGGTCAATACGGACCAGAATATCGCCGACGGCCGGACCTGTTTCCTCACGGTTGGCGGTAACGCGTCCGACCTCATCGACACCGGTGCCGTCCCACTCAAGTTCAATGCCAAGTTCGGCAGCTGCACGTTCGACAAATTCACGCACAGAATACTGAACCCCTGTGGCGATCACGAAGTCATCCGGCTCATCCTGCTGCAGAATTAACCACTGCGCTTCTACATAGTCACGGGCATGGCCCCAGTCACGCTTGGAATCCATGTTGCCGAGGTACAGGCAGGATTGCATACCGGTTTTAATTCTGGCTAATGCGCGTGTGATTTTCCGCGTGACAAAAGTTTCACCACGATTGGGTGATTCATGATTAAAGAGGATGCCGTTGCAACCATAGATGCCATAAGCCTCCCGGTAATTAACGGTGATCCAGTAAGCATAAAGTTTTGCTGCCGCGTAGGGCGAGCGCGGATAGAACGGGGTTGTTTCTTTTTGGGGTATTTCCTGTACCAGGCCATAGAGCTCTGAGGTTGACGCCTGATAAAAACGTGTTTTATCGACCAATCCCAGAATTCTCATCGCCTCCAGAATTCTCAGCGGTCCGATGGCATCGGCGTTGGCTGTGTATTCGGGGGTTTCAAATGAGACCGCAACATGACTTTGTGCAGCCAGGTTATAAATTTCATCCGGTTGAACTTCCTGAATGATTCTTATCAGATTGGTTGCATCGATCATGTCGCCATAATGCAGAACGAATTTCTGATCGACATCATGAGGGTCCTTATAAAGATGGTCGATTCTGTCTGTGTTGAATGACGAAGCTCGTCGTTTGATGCCGTGGACCTCGTAACCTTTATTGAGCAAAAATTCTGCCAAATAGGATCCGTCCTGGCCGGTTACACCCGTAATGAGCGCGCGTTTCGTCATTCTATTTCCTTTAATACCTGCTAGGTATATATGTTCGAGGTCGAGCCAATAATTCGTGACAATGGTTCATATTAGGCTTCAATCTTCCAGCGTCCGCAGGATAGAACAACAGCCAGTCGAATCCAATTGGTATTCTATGGCTGCATCATTAATTGCTGCGGCCACCGAGACCCGTAAATTAAAGCTTTTTCCACTTCAGATTTAGCATCAAAGTCACAGAATATGTAATCTGGCTTGTGTAAACTGCCTGAACGGGTTGCCTGCTGTGTGGTCGCAGTGTCAGCGGGCTGGCTTACAAATTTGTGGTTTCCGGGGCTATATGACAGTTTTTTAGGATGATATTGCGGATTGCCGCAGTGCTCGAGTATGTGAAGTAATGACTGAAACGAATAATTCAATGACAAAGATAGGTATGCCGCTGGCAGCGGGCCTTATTGTTGCGCTGTTTACCTCTCTGGTTTTTTGGGATGGTCTCGTATACATGGTCGACAGCTGGGATCGTGAAGAATATAACCATGGTTATTTGATTCCGGTCGTTGCTGCTTACCTGTTGTGGCTGCGCGCTGAAAAATTTAATCAGATGCAATTTTCAGCATCATGGACCGGTGCGCTGGTGGTGCTGATGTCTTTGGGCGCATTTGTCCTCGGTGAATTAAGCTCGATCTTTCAAATCATAGAATATGGTTTCCTGCTGGCGATCTTTGGGCTCATTTTGAGTTCAATAGGCTGGTCGGGGTTTCGTCTGGTCTGGGTGCCTTTTGTTTATTTGATTTTCATGGTGCCGTTGCCTAACTTTGTTTATCAGGGGCTATCGGCTGAATTACAACTGATTTCATCAGAGATCGGTGTTGCCGTTATTCGTCTTTTTGGTATCAGCGTTTTTCTCGAAGGCAATGTCATCGACCTCGGGGTTTATCAGTTGCAGGTTGCAGAAGCCTGTAATGGATTGCGGTACCTGTTCCCGCTGATGAGTTTTGGTTTTCTGTGTGCCGCCATATTTGTGGCGCCCTGGTGGCAGCGTGCGATTGTTTTCCTGTCAACCATTCCGGTAACGATTCTGATGAACAGTTTCCGTATCGGCGTAATCGGCGTGTTGGTGGAGAATTATGGTATTGATCAGGCTGAAGGCTTCTTGCATTACTTCGAAGGCTGGATCGTGTTCATGGCCTGTGTGGGTATTTTGTTTCTTGAGATGTGGTTTTTTGCATGGATTGCCAAGCGTCCGCTCATGGAAGTCTTTGCGCTCGATATTCCTGAGTTTGAAACTGCCAAAGCGCTCTTGCCAACCAGCCTGAAGCCACAGTTTATGGTTGCTGCGGTGATCATGATGCTGGGGGTTTTATTGTCGTTCACCATTCAGACGCGAGAGATGCTGATCCCCGAGCGATCAGCCTTTAATACGTTTCCTTTGATTATTGATCGCTGGACCGGGCGCGACAGCGTTCTTGAAGATGAAAGCGTGATTAATGCTTTGGCCGCCGATGACTATTTTCTGGCCGAGTATCGGAATCGTGACGACGGCGCTAAAGTCGGCCTGTGGGTTGCGTACTATGAAGAGCAGCGTAAAGGTCGTGCTGTGCATTCACCTCGAGCGTGTTTGCCCGGCGGCGGCTGGAAAATTGAATCGTTCGACGATTACACACTGACGAATATGGGCCCGAACGGCGAAGACTACGTGATTAACCGGGCCGTCATCGGCAAGGGTGAATTCAAGCAGCTGGTGTATTTCTGGTTTGTCGAGCGCGGTAAAATTCAAACCAATGAATACCTGGTGAAGTGGTCCATCTTCTGGGATGCGCTGACGAAAAATCGCACCGATGGTGCGCTCGTCCGGTTAACCACCTTTGTGCCTGATGTGAGCATGATGGGTGAAGCGGAAGAGCAACTTCAGTCTTTTGCCCGGTCGTTGAATCCGAAGCTGGCCTATCACTTGCCGCAGGAAGATGCGACGTTCAGAGGCGTAGCGCCTGAAGCAGATCAGTCAGCCGCTTTATTGCCTTAGACCTGTTTGGCAAGCGGACGCTGAAGTCTGTTTGTTCTTTTCTTCGACAGGCACGAATTGTCCGTCGACGATAAAGGCCGTGGTGAAGCTTAGAAGATCGCCCAGCCAATACATGGCTCGATCTTTGTTCTCGTAAGGCGACAACATTTCGTGAGGCACATCATCGGGCAAGAAGCACAGGCTAACCGGCCCGCTGCGACTTTGGTTGGTTGCAAATTCTTCGATACGATCATTGCTAACATACTGTTCATCACCCGCTGCGATAAGTTGTATGGGCATTGCAGGTCGCTTTGCCTGAATCATTTCCCTGTTTGCCTTTTCCAGTCTGAGTAGAGCGACGACATGGCGCAGTTGATAATTGCAGAAGCCCGCTCTGCCCATTGCCTGCCAGCCAGCACACATTTCACGAAAATCGCGCGGTTTAACAACGATATTCCTGATGCCAGGGGTGCGTCCGGCGATACCGGCCAGACCTTCCACAAAATTCCCGCCCCGTATTGCCAGCATTGGACTCAGTAATAATTGCCGGTCATAAAGTTCAGGTGCGTTGAGAGAGGCATTAAGACTGACGGCACCACCGAGCGAAAAGCCTACTGTGACCTTTTCACCGGGACTGAGCGCCATGATGCGATTCATGCGATCGGCAAATTCAGCATAGCGGTTGCCGGGGTCACCGGCGCCCGGCAGTCGCGACAGATCTTCATGGCCATCAGGTTCGGACAGGACGCCGTGGCCGGGTTGCAGCGGCATCAGCACATCGTAACCTTGTTCTGAAATGCGGCCGGCCAGCAAAAAGAATTGCTGAGGGCAGCCGCCAAAACCATGAAACATGACCACTGCGCCGCGCCGGGTTTGGTTGGCCGCTGCCGGGATCAGGCGGGGCGCGCAATCCCGTTGTCGTTGCACGCGCAGCGTTTCGGCCTGGTAAATGGCCCAGGCGGCATGAAAGCCACTGAGGTCGGCCTGATCGGCAGGTGCGGGCGGAGCATTCCAGTGCGAGGCGGTACAACCGGCGCCCATGACCATGAGGGTTAAGCTCAGTACTGCTAATCGATAAAAATTGATTTGTTTGTGTGTTCGCATGACGGAGCGATCTGTACCTTACAAGCGATTACGGTCAACCGTTACGGCGACATCTATTACAATGCGCACCCACGCCCGGTATGTGCCGGGTGTTCCAAGGACGAGATCATGGACCATTCCAACCCTGTTATACAAAACCTGAAGAATCTGCTCGGCGAAGAACATGTACTGACAGACGATGATTCAAGGACATTCTACTCGACGGATGTCTTTCGTCAGGCTGACGTGCTGGCCGCAGCCGTTGCCCGTCCGGGAACGATTGAAGAATTACAGCAGCTGGTGCAAATATGCGCCGAGCATGATGCACCGATGGTCGTCAGAGGCGGCGGTGCGTCTTACACCGATGGTTATTTGCCGACGCGGCCAAACACGGTTCTTATCGATATGTCGCGGCTTACGGCCATCGAGGTCAATGCGGCCGACATGACCGTAACGGTTGAACCGGGTGTGACCTGGGCAGCTCTGCATGAAAGATTATCAGCAGAAAATCTGCGAACACCATTTTGGGGTCCATTCTCGGGTTTGGCGGCTACCATTGGCGGTGGCATGTCGCATATCGCAGTGAACTATGGATCCGGTCAGTACGGTGTATCTGCAGAGTCACTGACCAACATGGACGTCATCCTGGCCAGCGGCGATATGATCTCAACAGGCTCTGCCGGTGGTGAAGGGCATCCGGCTTTTTTCCGTTTTTATGGACCTGACCTCGCGGGCTTGTTTGTTGGTGATGCCGGTGCGCTGGGCATCAAGGCGCGTTTTACTTTGCGATTGATGCAAAAGCCTGCCGGGTTTGCTGCTGCGTCTTTCGGTTTTAAAGACGGAGAAAGTTGCCTCAAAGCACTTATTGAAACGGCAAAGCTTGGTGTATTGGCGCAAAACTTTGCCTTGGATCCGCGTCAGCAGAGAACCGCTTTAACGGAAATGGAATCGAAAAGTCCGATTGATGCGGCATTAACGGTGTTCAAATCTGCGCGTAATCCGGTTGATGGTTTGTTACAGATTGCGAAAATGGGTCTGGCCGGACGAAACTTTTTAAAGAATGCCGTGTATTCGGCGCATTTCAGTACTGAAGGGTTTACCGATGCTGAGGCGCGCCACAAATTGGCTGCCGTTCGGGATGTGGCTTCCCAGTATGGTGTCGAAGTGGCAAATTCAATTCCCACGTTTTTTAATGCGGAACCATTTATGGAGTTAACGCCCATTCTTGGTCCGAATGGCGAGCGCTGGAAGCCGACTCATGGCGTGCTGCCGTTCTCCAGAGTGATGCAGCACCACGCCGACATCGAGGCCCTGATTGCTGAATACCGTGACCGGATGGAGGCGCATAAGGTGGGTCTGAATCGCATGCTGATGTCGTTCAGCACGCATTGTTTTATCTACGAACCCACGTTCCTCTGGGAAGATGAACAGACCATTTACCACCGACGTGTGTATCCGCCGGCTTTATTGGGTAATAAACCGAAGCATCCTGCCAACCCGGAAGGTTTGGCGCTGGTGAAAGAAATCAAGCACCGGATTATTGACCTGTGTGTCAAAAACGGGGCGAGCCATATGCAGGTGGGTAAGGATTATCCTTATATGGAAACGCGTAAACCGGAGGTCAAACAGTTTGTCCTGACCCTGAAGAACACGCTCGACCCGAAGGGATTAATGAACCCCGGTGCTCTGGGGCTTTAACGAACGGGTCTGATTAATTATCTGGCCGATAACCTTTGTCGGGATTGTGAGCTAGCGCTGAATCAATTTAATGATTGATAACGATTTTGTTCGACAGCAGCTTGCGCCTGTTTGTCGCCGAGTTTTTCACCCGTACTTTTTACCAGGACGAGTTCGCTAAACATGGCGACAATGTGATTGGCGCAACGGTTAGCATCTGCTTTCGACATTTTGCGCACTGATGCCAGCACAGGGCTTTCCTTGCTGGTGGGCTTCGTTGCGTGCATTGATTCCCACAGCAGTTCAAATCGTGTTCTGATACTGGCAGGCAGTTCCTCAAAGGAGAGGTGTGCTAGGTTGTCGTTGAATGCAGTGAACAGTCGTTTTTTGATCGGACCGTCGCTGGCAAGCGTGCGGACCGCAGCATAAAACTGGTCGGAAAGTTGGCACATTATCTGGCTCTTCTTATTGTTATTTATTATTTTGAAGTAGCACGTTACATCTGACTTTTAGGTCGAATTTGCTGCGTTGGCGCAAATCTTCACAGGTCAGGTAACTAATGTCTCCAATATATATGGAATTATGGAAAATTCAAGGATTTGTGGAGCTTCATATGCCGGTTTATTTGCAGGCATAGGCCGATGACGATACGCCCCATACATTGGCTGGTTTTGCTGTGTCTCGTATTTTTATGGGGTTCATCGTATCTGATGGTGGAAGTAGCTCTGCAGGCTTGGGCGCCCGTCGAAATCGCAGGATTAAGAATCGTGCTGGCGGCGATTGTGCTGACCGTGGTTGTAGGGCTGCGGCGTGAGCATTTTCCGCGTGACAGGCGCACCTGGGGGCTGCTGCTGCTGATTGCGCTGGTGGGCAACGGTATCCCGTTTTCGCTGATCTCGTGGGGACAGCAACATATCGAGTCCGGGTTGGCAGGTATTCTGGCTGCCAGTACGCCCTTGTTTGTTTTGCTGCTGGCTCATTTCATGCTGCCCGACGAGCGTTTACGCCGCAATCAGTTAGCGGCCTTTCTGCTCGGTTTTGCCGGTATCGTCGTATTAATGGGGCCTGATTCACTCGCGGCACTGGGCGGCTCTGCTGAGCGTCTATGGGCGCAGCTGGCGATACTGGCTGCCGGATTCTGCTACGCCATGGCGACGATTATTGGACGGCGTTTGGCGCCAGCTTCCCCTGTGGTGACATCAGCGGGTGTCATGTTGATGGCCAGTATGGTGATGCTGCCTCTGATCAGCGGCAGCGTTGATGAGCTTCCTTCGGTGCCGGTTAGCAGTGTGCTGGCAATCGCTTTTCTGGGTGTGCTGGGTACCGGACTGGCTTCGATTCTTTATTTTCATCTTTTGGCGCAGACGGGTGCGAGATTTACATCTTTGCTAAATTATCTGGTTCCTGTCTGGGCGATGGGTCTGGGCGCGATGATTCTTGGCGAGCAATTATCTATCAATGCATGGATCGCGATGATTTTAATACTCAGTGGATTGGTATTGATATCAAGGTCTGGCGATATTGCGGGACAACCAAAAGGTCGCGCCTGAAATCATAAGAACCCCGCAGCTAACCAGGATACACGTTCAGGATAAATGAAAGTTTAAACAATAATGTCATCGGTTCCCGGTGACTCAGCTTATTTTCGGGGCTTATTTTCGGGGCTTATTTTCGGGGCTTATTTTCGGGGCTTATTTTCGGATAGTGCGGCAGCACAAAAACTCTCGCACATACCGGTCATGCTCGTCATAGTATTGCCGTGCGCCATGATTGTGGTTTCGCAGGGGTCAGCAGTCGCGCCTCTTATCTCTTGTCCCAGGGCTCAATCCGGTCCGCCCTCTAGCGCAGCTTCTCATCGGGGACGGGGCCAAAGTACATCTGCAGGCCTGCGCCCACGCCGATGTTGCTGTCGCGGTCCTCTTCCAGCGTGAATTTTGGCCAGGTCAGGCTGCTGACGAGTTCCACGAATAACCATTCGCGCAATATTCTCTGCCGGTAGCGCACCTCAAAACCATAGTTCTGCCACTTCTCATCCGCTTTAGTCTCACCATAGACAAAGGCCCTGTAGTTCAGCGCTTTACGGTCTTTCAGTGCCTGAAAAAATTGCAGCGAGCTCGTCATGGCGAACCCTTCTACAGCTTCGTCTTCTGAGGCATTGACGCTATTTATCCAGCGCATGATTATAGTGTTGCTAAGGAGCTGGTCTGCCGTGAAGCGTGCGGTGGCTCCGAAACCTTCTTCCGATTTCCAGTACACAATGGGATTAAATCTAAACAGCGTACTTTCCGTTACTTCCCAGGCGCGTGCGTATTTTGCTTTGGAATAAAGCTTGGGAGAGGTTCTGATTTTAACGCCGGTACTTAAATCGAAACCTCTTTTTAAACCCCGGTTGCGCCTGTAGCCGAGGCCAATGAGGAGATCATCATCTACCTCATTGAACGTACCCGGAACGGTGTCATCGGCAATCTCACGGTCCTGCAAAATAGAATCTTCGTTACCGCGATCCAAAATCAGACGGGTTCTACTTTTTAATGCGGGCAGTGCAACTCTGACGCGGAAGCGAACAGCGGGCTCGAAACCATTGCGCTGATCCCAAAAGCCACTGGTACTGATATTGCCATACGTTCTGTTCTCGCCGACATCAAAGCGGGGGGTTCCGAAAAATCCGTCAAACCATGCAATGGAGCTGCAAACAGTTTCGTAGAGTTCGTAATGCGTTCGGTTCAACCAGTTTTCGATATCTTCGGGCGTCGCCTTTATGCAAGGTTGAATTTCAGGTCCATCTCCTTCGGCAGTGGCTTGATCGCTGTCCTGTTTCTCAGGTGTTGTCTCTGATGCCGCTACCCTGTTTGTTATGGGGTTCGCATTCTCCGGTGCGACATTCACTGCGGACCCGACTTGTTCGGCCGTTGTGTCCATTGATTCTGAAGCGGGGATAGTCGATGTTGCGGTCACGGCAGCAGCGTCCGGCTGCGATACCGGCGCAGGAGCTTCATCAACCGTGCTTACCGTATGGCTGGAGCAACTCGCACACAGTGCGAGTAACAGCGTCGCAAGAGCGACGCGTTTAATTGCCAGAATAACCCTCATCTTCCTGATTTTAGTGAAAAAATATTAAATAAATTACCGACAGCCTCACAGTTATGGATAGCCATTTTGAGTGGTATTTTGGCCAGTCGATTACGTCAGCCGGAGATTCTGCTGACCGGGGTATCCACGGTACGACTTGCCTGAAGGGCAAATGCCTTAATGCTGGTACTTGGAGGGTACGTGCTGGCATCATTAGCGCCCGAAATGGTGACCCGCTTTGATGCCCGTCGCCACATACACCGAATTTGGAGTCAGGATATGCAGACGATTGTCGTAACCGGCAGTACCCGTGGGATTGGACGAGGCCTTGCCAGAGAGTTTTTACAAAGGGGTCACCGGGTGGTCGTGACCGGTCGCACACAAGGATCTGTGGACCCCGCAGTCGCCGAACTCAGCCCGCTCGGCGAAGTGCTGGGCGTACCCTGTGAAGTCAGCGATTATGAGCAAGTGCAGGCTGTCTGGGACGCCGCCATAGAGCGTTTTGGCCGGGTGGATGTCTGGATCAATAACGCGGCGCTGGCACCTGATCACAGTATGTTTGCCGAGATTCCTGCTGAACAGATCGCAGCCACCGTCGACGCAAACCTGACAGGTACCTTATACGGTGTCAGAGTAGCGCTGGCAGGCATGCTTAAGCAGGGTGGGGGCAAGATATACACATTCGAAGGCTTTGGCAGTGATGGCATGAAGAACCCGGGTCTGACGGTTTACGGATCGACGAAATATGCCGTGCGTTATTTGACCGAGTCGCTCGCGAAGGAGTATGCGGACACGCCGATCATAATCGGTTCTCTGAGTCCGGGCATGGTGCCGACAGATTTACTGATTTATTCGTCGCGCGGAGAAGATCAGGCCAAGTGGGAGAAGTCCAAACGCATCATGAATATTCTGGGTGACAAGGTCGAGACCGTGACGCCCTGGCTGGTTGAGCAGGCGCTCTCAAATGATAAGAATGGCGCCCGCATCGCTTGGCTGACCCGTGCCAAGGCGATTCGCCGATTCCTGTTACCCGGTTATAAAAATCGCGACATCGTTGGCGAATACGAACGTGAATATGAGGCCCGCTCTAAATGACGGACACTACCGATGCTGCTGGCAAGGACTTTATTCGCCAGATTATTGCGGCTGATAACGCAAGCGGTAAGCATGACGGGCACGTCATCACCCGATTTCCGCCAGAGCCGAATGGCTTTCTGCATATCGGACATGTGAAGTCGATTTGTCTGAATTTCGGTGTAGCGCAGGAAAATAACGGCCAATGTTATCTGCGATTCGATGACACCAATCCCGCCAAGGAAGATCAGAACTTTGTTGATTCAATTATTGAAGATGTGCGCTGGCTGGGTTTCGATTGGCAAGACCGGCTGACACACGCATCGGATTATTTTGCCCGTTTTTATGACTGTGCCGTTCAGTTGATTCAGAACGGCAACGCCTATGTTGACAGCCTGAACGCAGAGCAGATTCGTGAATATCGGGGGACGCTAAAAGAACCCGGCAAAGATAGTCCTTATCGCAACCGTTCCATTGATGAAAATCTGGATTTGTTTGCCAGGATGCGAGCTGGCGAGTTTGCAGATGGCGAGCATCTGTTGCGCGCGAAGATTGACATGTCTGCGCCCAATATGAATTTGCGCGACCCTGCGCTTTACCGCATTCGGAAGGTTAAGCATCAACATACCGGTGACGAATGGCCTATATATCCGATGTACGATTTTGCGCACGTGATTTCAGATGCGCTCGAGGGGATCACTCATTCGCTTTGTACGCTTGAGTTTGAGGACCATCGGCCACTCTATGAGTGGATTCTGGATCATGTTGAGTTGCCCAGTCGTCCCCGACAAATAGAGTTCTCCCGTCTGAATGTCGCCTACAGTGTCACCAGCAAGCGGAAGTTGGCTGAGTTGATTGAGCGCGGTGATGTCGCTGGTTGGGATGATCCGCGTATGCCGACAGTTGCGGGCATGCGCCGTCGAGGTTATACGCCGTTGTCACTGCGCAACTTTTGTGAACGAGTCGGGATCACGAAAAAAGATAACCTGATCGAAATGAGCGTGCTTGAAAATTCAGTGCGTGAAGATCTTAATGAATCAGCGCCGCGCGCGATGGCCGTGTTGAATCCGCTTAAGGTGGTGATCATTAATTACCCTGAAGGTCAGGAAGAAGTGTTACCGGCAGCCAATCACCCTAACCGGCCGGAATTGGGTGAGCGTGAAGTGCCTTTTGCCCGTGAAATTTATATTGAACGCGAAGACTTCATGGAAGACCCGCCCCGAAAGTTTTTCCGTTTGCGACCAGACAGCGAAGTGCGTCTTCGCTATGCGTACATCATTAAATGTGTCGATGTCATTAAAGATGATTCGGGTGAAGTGGTTGAAGTACATTGTACCTATGACCCTGAAACCAAAAGTGGTGGTCCTGCTGCGGGGCGCAAGGTCAAAGGTACGATTCACTGGGTAGCTGCCGATGCCTCCAGCGCGGTTGAAATCCGTTTGTTTGACCGCCTGTTTACAGTTGTGAATCCTGATGCCAGACGTGAAGACAAGCGCTTCACTGATTTCCTGAATCCTGACTCGTTGGTTGTATCAAGTCAGGCTCGCGTTGAGCCGACATTGAGTGGCGCATCTGCAGGACAGTGCTTCCAGTTCGAACGACTGGGTTATTTTGTGGTGGATGCTCAGGATTCGAACCCGGATCAGCCCGTATTTAATCGTGTCGTCACGTTACGCGACTCGTGGGGCAAAATTGAAAAAGCACAGATGGCTGAGATTTAATCAGCCATTTTTATTTTTGACCACGACCGGTGCGCCGCGTCCCAAGCCTAGTCCGTCAGCGGCGCTGCCTTCAGCACGGGCAATTTCCACGACACCGAATGAATTGATCAGTGCGAGAAATTCTCCGGGATGCACGTTGCCATAAGCTGAGCGCAGTTCAAAACGATGCCCGGCAACGCAGACCTCGGGCGAACTGAATTCGGTCAGTGCAGTTTGCTCTATGTTCGTAATCAGATTACCAAAGTGGTCCAGCGTCACAACGGCGCCATGTAATTCACCACTGATGTCGTAGGGCTTTTCGAGCAGAGACGGAATCAGTTCAGATACCGATGGTCCGATATCCCGGGGCTGAATAACGCCGGCCGACAGTTGAGCAGCCAGCGGCGCAAAGATATCCCGGCCATGAAATGTGTTGCTGGGTAAAGGCCAGTTTTGAGCATCGAGCCATTCACCTGAAAGGCGCCAGGCTTTTAATGCACTCGCATTTTCAAAAGCAGGGGGAAGCAATCCGTTATCCGGCGCCAGAAATACATGGCCATCATATTCAACAGCCACGATGTCACGCTCGGTGCCGACGCCCGGGTCCACCACAGCAACATGAATCGAACCTTCCGGAAAATAACGATAAGAACGTTCCAGCCAGAAACCGGCTTCAGCGGGCCAGTGCACATGGATCTCATGGGTCAGATCAATGATTTTGGCATCAGGCGCATGTTTAAGTATTGCGCCTTTCATGACGCCCACGAACGGACCCTTATGGCCAAAGTCTGTAGTTAGAGTAATTATTCGCGCCATAAATCCGGAATATCTGTCAGGGTTGTTTGTTGTATAGCCTGCATAGGCCAGATGTTTTGGCCCTATGCAGTTCGTTCAAATATTATAGGTATTCATTATGAGGCGGTGAATCGGGTTGAATCAGATTTGCTTTGCTTCTTGTTCACTATTTGGCCTGTTCCAGCTGCGGGCCCAGTAAATAAAAGGGGTATCAAAAGCGGCAATAAATATCTTAAAGCCGAATTTGACCAGTCCCAGTTGGATCGCAGTCTGTAGATCAACAATGCCCCACCACACGACAAATGAGTAAATAAGTGTGTCGATGGTCTGTGAGGCCATTGTCGACAAATTGTTGCGCAACCAAAGGTGTTTTCCATTCGTCCGTTTTTTGATGATGTGGAAGAACCAGACATCAAATCGCTGGCTTATCAAATAGGCAAAGAGTGAACCGAATACAAAACGCGGCGTAAAGTCGAGAATTGATCTGAATGCATTGTGGATATCACGCGAAAACTCAGCCGATGCCGGGCGGTCAGAAGGTTGGAAAAGTAGTGCGAGGCTTAGCATCAGCACAATAATGCAACTAACGCTAAAGCCAATCATAACAGCGCGACTCGCTTCTTTTTTGCCATATTTTTCACTGAGCAGGTCTGTTGCAAAGAATATGCTTGAATAAAAAATGACGCCCAGACTTGTTTGCATGCCGAAAATAACGGTGAGCTTTGGCCCTTGCAGATTGGCAAGCAGAATCGCAAGAATAATGGCTGCCAGTAAACCCTGCTTGCCGAACAAACGATACATCAGCACAGTCAGGCTGAGATCTGTAAACAGAGTTACGACCCAGAGAATGTTCTGGTTAGCGATAAAGAAATCTTGCAGTGTGGCAGGGAAAAACGACATGCGAGAAATTTATCGTGATGCTACCTACGTGGCAGCGCTTTCCGGTTCAGCCTGATTTTTGCGCTGTGCACGCCGCTCTCTGAACCAGCGGGCGACTTTAGCCTGGAGAACCAGCAGGCTGGGCGTCAGTAGCAGCGTCAGTATTGTGGCAAACACGAGTCCGCCGGCAATAGCGGTAGCCATGTTTTTCCACCACTGACCGCTTGGCCCGCCGATATAAAACTCACGATTAACGAGGTCAATGTTCCAGGTCAATGCCATGGGCATCAGGCCCAGCACAGTGGTAACTGTTGTCAGCATGACAGGCCGTAGGCGCTGGGCGCAGGTGCGGATGACGGCCTCATAAGCACTTAGACCGGACTGATGAATCTTGTTAAATGTATCGATCAATACAATATTGTTATTCACAACAATCCCTGCGAGTGCGATTGTACCGATGCCCGTATTAACGAGACTGAATGTCTGACTGAACACCATCAGTCCGAGCAACACGCCGCCGGTTGAGAAAAGAACGGCGGTCAGGATCAGCAGTGCCTGGAACAAGCTATTGAATTGCGTGATCAGGATCATGGCCATCAGCCCCATCGCCATCGCTGCAGCATTTAGCAGGAACGACGATGTTTCCTGTTGGTCACGCGCACCGCCTTTGAAGTCCCACTCAATACTGGGGTCTATATTAAGTTCCGGTAGCTTGGTCTGTAGCCGTTCGATGATCGGATCGATCTGTGTACCCGGTATCAAATCTGCCTGCACCAGCATCGTGCGACGCATGTCTGTGCGCATAATGGTGCGCGTAGCGACAGCGGGCTCACGAGTCACGAAAGTACTGATGGGTATATTGCCGCGCTGGGTAGGTATGCGTAATTCGCTTAACGCATCCAGGCTGCGATATTCACTGGGAAAACGAACCCGAATATCAATTTCATCATCGGCATCATCAGGGCGGTAATTGCCGAGCTTAATGCCATTCGTGACGAGTTGAATGATGCTGCCGACAAGCTGAACATCAGCGCCAAATTTTGCAGCTTCAGCACGATCAACCATGAATTGCCATTCAATACCGGGCGCCGGGCGCGTGTCTTCGGCATTAATAACACCTGGATAGGTTTCGATTTCTGCGCGCACTGCGTTAACGGCATATTTCAGCGCTTCGAGATCCTGACCCGCGGCCTCAATTTTGATCGGCTTACCCTGTGTGGGGCCGGTCTGTGGCGTGCGAACCTCGATAATCAAACCGGCAATATCAGCGATGCGCTCATTAATTTCTGCGACGATTGCACTGGTTGGCTGGCGTTCACGCCAGTCTGTAAAGTTAAGTCGGATAGAGCCAATAAGATCCGCTGATGACCCCGGGCCCCCTTTGCCGGATTTGACGTAGATATTTTGGATGCCATCAATACCGTAGATGCGTTCTTCGACCAACCGCACCAGTCGATCCTGCTCCTGAACGGACATTTCACCCAGTGCGCGGATGTCAACGCTACCCTGATTGGGTTCAACCACCGGCCACATCGAGATGCCTTTACCGAAGGTTCCATAGGAGATAATGATCAATACCAGCAGAGCGCTAATGCTGGCAAAAACCAGTAAAGGCCTGCGCATCGCTTTTTGCAGGAAACTAATATATTTGCCGGTCATGCCGGTGATTGAATCGAGTTCACCGGTCTCGGCTGCAATCAGGTTTTTTCTGATGTTGTCATTGAAAAGGCCTGGTCGGCCGATCATTGTGCCGATTGTGGGTACAAAAATGAGTGCCATCAGCAGTGAAGATGAAAGGGTGAAAATCAAAGTCAGTGGCAGGTAGACCAAAAAGTTCCCGGTCAGACCCGGCCAGAAGATGAGTGGTAGAAAGGCTGCGAGCGTTGTTGCAGTGGACGCAATAATCGGCCAAGCCATGCGCTTGGCGGCTTCCGGATAGGCGTCACGCCTGTGCATGCCTTCAGCCATTTTCCGGTCAGCGAGTTCCGTGACCACAATTGCGCCGTCAACTAGCATGCCCACCGCCATGATGGCGCCGAAAAGTACGACCATGTTAATCGTCACGCCAGTGAGGTTCAGCAATAAGAACGCGGCACAAAAAGAGCCCGGTATTGCGATGCCAACCAGCAGGGAGTTTTGGAACCCGAGGATGCTGATCAGTACTATGAAGACGAGGATGATTGCAGTTGTGACGTTATTGACGAGGCTGTCAATATTGTTCTGGACGTAATAGGACTTGTCCCGCGTGTAAGTCAGTTGAATGCCCGGCGGCCAAAGTGCGCTGCTACTGGCAATAAGCTTCTTCACTGCTTCTGTCGTGCTCAGAACATTCGCACCGCTGCGCTGGACAACTTCCAGTCCGATAGAAGGTTCGCCATTCAGTCGCGCGTAGCTCTCCGGATCCTTATAGGTGCGCCGGACGGTAGCGATATCCTTGAAACGGACGACGCGACCCTCATCAACCTTGATCGGCAGATTCAGGACATCAGTGGGGGATTCGATGACACCCGGTACCTTAATCGAGAAACGGCCCTTTTCGGCGCGCAGTGAGCCGGCAGCGACCAGTCGATTATTGCGATCAACAAAGCTAAGTACATCAGCAGGGGACAGACCATAGCTTTCCATCGCCAACGGGTTGATGGTGACTTCAAGCAACTCTTCGCGGGCACCGATAATATTGACTTCGAGTACGCCGTTTACGGTTTCGATAGCTTCATCAAGCGCATAAGCCACGGCGTACATTGTGCGTTCCGGTGCACTGCCGGTCAGTGTCATGACCAGCATGGGGTCGAAGCGCGAGAATTTTATTTCAGACACGCGCGGCTCTTCAGCATCAGGCGGCAACTTGGCCTTGCCGAGGTCAACTTGTTCCCGCACTTCCTGCAGTGCCTGAGCGATGTCTACTTCGGGCTGGAATTCAAGGCTGATCGTGGCTCTGCCTTCAGAAGCAGAACCAACCATTTCCTTGACGCCGGCGATAGTGCGCAGTTCTTGTTCCATCGGTCGCACAAGTAAACGTTCAGCATCTTCGGGTGAGACGCCTTCCAGAGTCATTTCAATAAAGATGTTGGGAAACGGAATGTCCGGCTCCGATTCCTTGGGCATGTCTTGGTAAGAAACTATGCCGGCAATAACTATGATAACGAACGCCACCAGTATGGTGCGCGCCCGGCCAACAGCAGCATCAATAAACTGATTCATTTGGGACCTTCTGCGCTGGCGCCTGTTTCAGCAAGCGCCGTATCCGGTTTTTGTACGACAGCTCTGACTTCCTGTCCGGGCGTGACGTAGCCCTGACCTACAGTGATGATGCGAGCCTGATCTGGCATGCCTGTGACCCAGATACCATCTATTTCCGAAGCGACTACTTCGACGTTGTGAAACTCGACCTGATTCAGTTCATTAACGGTCTTGATACCGATATCGCCACCGGTATTAAGTGACAGCATCGATGGCGATACTTTCTGCGCCATAGTCTGTCCGCCTGATAATCTGATTTCCGCAGTTACACCCGCCGGCAATGAGCCATCGGGGTTGGCAACCTCAAGTTCTACATTAAAGGTTCTCGTAGAAGGGTCAGCAACCGCTGACAGATAGCGGATACGACCTTCGACTTCCTGACCTGTGGCCAGACTGGCGTTGCCAATATCGTTGATCTTTACATAGGCAGCATCCTGTTCAGCGACAGTACCCGTCACAATAATGCTGGTGTTATCGACAAACATGGCAACCGGGTCACCGGTGCGAACAAAGTCACCAATCTCAACTTCACGGTCCTGCAGCACACCATCAAAGGGTGCCCGAACGACCATATATTCCAGATCGAGTTCAGCGCGAATTAATTCAGCTTTGGCGTTTTCCAGTTTGGCCAGCGTTTCGGCGATTTGTGTCTCTGAAACATAGCCTTCTGTTTTCAGTTCCAGTTGAGCCTGATAGCTGGTTCGATGCTCCGTGACGCTCGCTTTGGCCTGAGCCAGTCGCGCCTCGCGATCACGTTTATCCAGCCGCAAAATGATGTCACCTACCTTCGCTTGTTCACCACGCATGGCTTCGACAGCCACAACACGTCCGTCGGTTTCGGCGTTGATTTCAACTTCGCGGGCGGGTGCCGTCTGACCGTATATTTTGACTTCCTTTGTGATGGGCTCAGCGTATTGGCTCGCAATCTGCACTGCTACGAGCTGATCCGGCGAACCGTTGCCGCTTGCAACCGCTGCTGTTTGGGTCGGTCCTGCCTGCTCATCAGTCCCTGAATACATCCATATAACGACGATGACGGCGATGGCTATCGCCAATATCCAGGGTCGTTGAGAAATTTGATTGCGCAGATTCATAGCCGATTCTCATTATTAATCGTGTTATCAACGTGTTTGGATTCGATGCTGGCCAGAGCTCCGGCTTTATTGCCGCTGACCAGCAGTTCCCGGTTCGCACTGATGTAATCAGACATGGCTTGCGATACCGCCTTACCAAAGCCGACCACAAATTGTTTGCGTGGTGACATCTCGTCGGCATTATTCTCGCTGAGCCGATCAAACTGAGACACGCTTTCACCCAGCTGTTCCTGCCAGTCACTGAGCATTGAGCGCAAAGCTTCATGCTCCAGAAAGTCCGAGAAATAAGCCACGACCAGACATTCCGACCTTAATTTATATTGTGTGTCGACATCAGCTAGCGCTTTGATAAAGGTCTGACGACCGGCATCTGTAATGCTGTAGACCTTCCGGTCAGGTTTTTTGTCCTGAGGGATCTCCCGGCATTCAACCAGTTGTTTAGCGGCCAGATCAGCAAGGCTGGGGTATATAGACCCGAAGCCGGCCGGATAGAAGTGCTTAAAGTTTGTTTCAAACTGCTTCTTCAGGTCGTAGCCGCTGGCATCTTCTTTGCAGAGCAACCCGAGGCAGAGTGTTTTAATGTCCATAATTGCGCTTTTATTGGTTTTGAAGGCAGGCGGCACCGGTACCCGGCAGCCCGGCCTATATATATCGAGGCGATAGGTTAGCTTTGCAGCCTGCAAGGCCGCTACCTCGCGGGTGATCCGGGCCCTGTAACCACTGCCAATAAAAAATAATAAGATTAAATAAAACAAAGACTTAGATCTATTTTCTCGGCGGCATTAGCTCTGTAACTTTTTGTAACAACTGCAATTTCCTTTGCGTTGTCAGGGCTCACAAATGTGGTGGCGCGCAGTTCGTGGCAAACAACCTGGGCATGGGAGTAATATGGCTATGGGCTTAAATTAAGCGAGATGGAGCATTCATGAACCGAATCATCATTTTCGCCACCTGTTTATTCCTGCAGCTACCGGTTTACGCGGGTGATGCTCAGGTCATCGGGGTGCCTGGCCTTGATAGTCTGATGGCAGGCGAAATGGCGTTGCACAGCGGGCAATACGCTGAGGGTATCCGCCATACATTGACGGGCCTGCAGCTGGCGAGTTCTCCAAGGATACGCAGCAAGGCGCTGAATAACTTATGTGCCGGCTATGTGGGTGCGGGTGATTATGCGGCCGCACTGAAAGCCTGCGATCAGGCGCTGGCAACGGGCAGTCGCAGTTGGCGTACCTACAGCAACAGGGCGCTCGCGCATCTGTATATGCGACGATTGGGATCAGCACGCCTCGATCTTGAGCAGGCGCTCCGGCTTAACCCCCAATCACCGACGCTGTCTAAAATAAGGGTGTTACTGAATGCGAAAGTAAGAGAGTTCGGTGAGCAGGCGGATCAGTCAGCATCAAAAGCGAAGTGGATGTAGTTGGGTCTGTCAATGCGAATAATCCGCGTCACCTTGCAATGCAAGAGCATTATAATGATGATGAGTTTTACAAGCTGGTTGTTGAGGACGAAATACCGTGAATAAAAATCTGACACGTAGAAAACTTTTACAGACACTCGCCGTTGCATTGCCGGCCGGAGCAGTTCTGGTCAATCAAACGGCGCTGGCAGAAGATGCGCCAAAACTTGATCCGAATGATCCGACAGCCAAAGCACTGCTGTATGTTGAAGATGTATCCACATTAGATAAATCAAGTCCGGCTGCAGCTCGATATGAAGCAAGCCAGAAATGCGCAAACTGCATTCAAATCGCGGGTGAAGATGGGGCCGCCTATCGTCCCTGTAATATTTTCCCGGGCAAGGTTGTGGCAGCGGAAGGCTGGTGCAGCGTCTGGGCACCGAAGCCATAACGGTTTACTGTAGTTGAATGTATAAAGCCCCGGTTCGCCGAGCGATCCGGGGCTTTGTTATTCCCGGTTTTTTTATTTCCAGACTTCATGATTACTTTGTCATTCCGGGGTTCATTATTGACGTCTCTTGTTGATGCAACCGCGTCGTGCATGACTGAGGATGGTATGGCTCAGGTTGGGAGGAGATAAGTCATGCGCGTATTTGGTATCGCGGGATTTAAAAATGCGGGCAAAACCACGTTGGTTGTCGAACTCATACGTGAATTGACCGGACGCGGTTTACGGCTTGCGACGATTAAACATGCGCATCATGAGTTCGATATCGATCATCCCGGCAAGGACAGTTATTTGCATCGCGACGCAGGTGCCAGCGAAGTCATCGTCGGCTCAGCCAGGCGCTGGGCGCACATCAGGGAACTGGATAATCAGCCCGAACCGGACCTTGATGAATTGTTGTCACACTTGGGCGATGTCGATCTGGTGCTGATAGAGGGATTTAAGCACGGTGAACATCCCCGGCTTGAGATCCGGCGCGAAGGTTCTGATGCACCGCTCATTGCCGCCGAACATGCGTCGGTCAAAGCGGTGGTAAGTGACGGCGAAGTTCCTGACTCTCCGGTACCGGTTATGGATCGTTCGAATGTCGCCGCCATTGCGGACTTTATTTTGCAACAGACCGGTCTGCGTTAGCTTATTTCAGCTTACCTTCAAGGCGTCCGGATAAAGAGGGACGATCTCAACCTGATCACCGGCGGCTAAGGTTTCTATATTTTCCGGGACGATGATCCAGCAATTGGCCTGCATCAGTGAATTAATTTTGAAAGATTCCTGCCCCGGTAACAGGGTGGTTATTAGTCGTCCATCTGTGTCGACATTGACACGCGCTTTGCCAAAAAAAGTGAGTTCACGTTTAGACTCCATATCTGATTCGCAAACAGAGTGCAGCGCAGTTTCCGGTTTCAATCCCTGTAAAGCTCTGATGGCCGGTATCACAAAAAAACGCAGGCCGACTGCAACGGCGATGGGATTGCCGGGCAGACCAAAAAATAGTGCGCCGTTTTTCATGCGGGCAAACAGCAGCGGTTTACCCGGTCGAATGGAAACTTTGTGAAATAGAGTTTCACCGCCCAGTGCATTGATCGCGCCCGGAACGAGGTCATAGCGTCCGGCCGAAACACCGCCCGTCGTTAAAACGATGTCGGCAACCTGGCTGGCGTCATCAATGGCCTGTTGCAAGGCCTGCGGATCATCACTGGTTGAGTGATTACTGATGACTTCAATGCCCATGTGTTCAAAGCACGCTCGCAGATAAGGTCCGTTGGAATCTCGAATCAGACTGGTGCCTTCTGTAACACCTTCCTGAGCCAGTTCACTGCCGGTCGTGATGAGTGCAATTCGAGGCTGTTCTCGAACATCAAGCGAATCCGTGCCGGTTGCCGCCAGTCCCATCAGATGATGTGGCTCAAGGTTGCTGCCTTGGTAAAAGAGGGTTTGATCCTGTTCGAAGTCCTGACCGGCAAGTCTGACATTTTGTCCGGCATGCGCGGAATCGCTCAGACGAATAACAGACTGCTCACCTGTGGTGGCAATCGTCACCCGTTCTACCGGTATCACCGCATCACAGTTGTCCGGCAGTGGGGCGCCTGTCATGATTTCCATGGCCTGTCCCGCCTCGACGCTTCCCGGTGTCTGTCCCGCAGCGACCATGCCGCAGACTATGAGTTCGACAGGGTGTTCTGCTGTGGCACCCTGCGAATCATCAGCATGAAGCGCATAGCCATCCATGGCCGAGTTGTTGAATGACGGGACATTCATCTGGCTCCGGATGTTGTCAATCGGCGCTGTGCCCAGCAGCTGTCTGAGTTTGGTCTGCACAGGCGGAAGCGCATCGCAGTGGTCGAGGATGAGCCGCAATGCGGCCTGATAGCTGATCATAGTAGGGTGATTCTATTTGAAGTTGCTGCGCAACGCTTGCCTTGTATTCAGTGCCTGTCTAGCATGGCATCGGCTCTTCAGGCTGTGAACATTATGAATACGTCGACATAAATCGACGCAGGGTAAATCGACGCAGGGTAAATCGACTAGGACTTATAAAATGTCAGCACAAACAATACTTAGAATCTTTTACCTTGGAGAGCCTGATATGGGCGAGCCCTATTTAAGCGGCATTCGCGACGATGCGGCGCCATGTGGCCTTCAAAAGGCGGATCTCAGCCTGACGGGGGCCTTGTCATGACCCTGCGACCTGCCGCAGTGATCAATGCCACCCGGGTTGTTCGCAATAGATCGG
>Ga0224504_10000299_pt1 | contig 21925 bp, 18 predicted proteins | sample SF_Oct11_sed_USG_3_FD_170160 | JGI IMG/M metagenome (GOLD analysis project Ga0224504, IMG submission 170160) | Sediment microbial communities from San Francisco Bay, California, United States - SF_Oct11_sed_USGS_24 | ecosystem: Environmental > Aquatic > Marine > Sediment | place: USA...
TGCAGGTGGCGCTAGGGCCTGAGCGTACAGCGTGACGTCGCCGAGCAGCCCGAGCGCCACCTGCAAGTCGATCTCCGGGTTGTTCTCGCTCACCGGACACTGAGCCCGTAGTGCCGAGAGCCCCGCTTGGTCATCCATGGCGATGGATCGGCTGCGGGCCGCCCGGTCGACGCGCAGATCTCCGCGCCGCACCCGTTCCAGCAGGCCGGTCGCATCCGAGGATTCGCCGCTGGTGCAAATATCGGGAAGGACGCCACGATCCTGCAGGGCGTAGCCAGACGGCGCATGGAAACGGGCCCAGGTCAGGGTCAACTCACCCTCGTTGGGCAGCCGCAGAACCGTCTGCACCGTACCTTTGCCGAACGAATTGCTGCCGATCAGCACACCGCGCCCGGCGTCCTGCAAAGCCGCGGCGACGATCTCCGAGGCCGAGGCCGAGTTGCCGTTGACCAGGATCGCGAGCGGCAGGCCGGTCGCGAGGTCGTCTTTCCTGGCGTCGAAGAACTGGTGGCTGTCCGGATGACGGCCATGGGTCGAGACGATGCGGCCATGGGCAATAAAGAGATCTGAGACCGAGACCGCCTGGTCGAGCAATCCGCCGGGGTTGCCGCGAAGGTCGAGTATGAAGCCTTCCAGGTTTTTGCCTTGTTGGCGCCTGGCCTCGAGGATCTTCTCACGCAGAGTCTGGGCTGTACTCTGGTTGAACCCCGAGACGCGCAGGTAGCCGATGTTGCCTTCGGCCCGGTAGCTCACGGTTTGAGGCACGATATGGGCGCGGGTCAGGCTGAACGTCAGGCGCGCGGGCACGGAAGGCCGCGCCACCGTCAGCAATACGGTGGTCCGGACCGGGCCGCGCAGGCGCTGCACCACCTGGTCCTGGGACAGGCCCACCGCACTCTGGCCGTTGATTTCGGTGATCAGGTCCTGATCCTCGAGCCCGGCGGCCTCGGCCGGCGTGTCCTCCATGACCGAGAGAACCTTCACGCCCTCGTCGACCACGCGAATGCGGACGCCGATGCCGCCGAATCCGTCCCGACTGGCCCTGTTTTCGCGCGCTCGTTCGCGTCCGGCGTAGCGGGAGAAGCTGTCGAGTTCCGTAATCATGCCGCTGAACACGGCTTTGTAGACCGCTTCGGGTTCGGCCACGCCCAGTGGCTCCGAGCCGTGCCGAAATTCCTCGATGACGTTCGCCGTCAGCCGGCCCCAGCCGTCCGTGTCGTCGGGGTGCGGGGCGTCGAACCGACCGGTCGCCTCGCCTTCGATCTTCAACGTCACCAAGTGGTCGCCGTAGAAGACGCTGACAGCCGGATCGAGATTCGACAGGCCGTCAAGTCCCGCCAGGGCGAGTTCGGGGGCCCTGAAGTCCTCGATATAAACGTCGACCACGTCCTGATACCCGGTGCGGAAGATCCGGGACGCGCGCTCTACATCGTAATCGCGTGAAGCATAACCGTCCTGCAAGGCGCAGCCGAACAGCAGGAAAGCCAGCGGCAGTCCAAGCACACGGCGCGGCAGTCGGGCCATGACCCGGCGCGACGGCGATATAGACAGGCCTGATTCCGGTGAGGTCTGGTTCACGCCCGGAGTTCCCTAGTCGTTCCCTGAGCCAAGAATATAGGCGATTGAAATCAATATATGCCAGCAGGATTTGCCACGAGGGCTAAAGTCCGGAGCCGGCCGTCCCCCAATTGCCAGTAGACCGCTGCACATGTGAATAATCGGTTAAAGAGCCGTCAGGGCAATCGCTTGAAGCGCGCATTTCGCTTCCTCCCCCCAATGCGGGGGAGGATTGAGGAGGGGGGGGGCGGCCCGGATCGGGCTTTCCTGTCGCAGTGGGCAAGCCCGAGTGCGGCGCGCGCGTCCTTGTTCACCCCCATCCAAACCTTCCCCCGTCGAGGGGGAAGGCTTCCTGCCCTGCAAGCGATTGCCCCGAAAGAGCGGTCGGCGACCGCTGGCGAGGGTTCCGGCCTCATCGGCTCCGGCCTTTCCGGCGGCCCGGCTTGCCGCCGGAACGGCGGGTCGTCTTCTTGCGGGGGGCGGCGCTGTCACCGCCACTGCTTTTCCGCCGGCTGGCTTTCAGGGGATGCCAGGCGCCGGTATCTCCGGCCTCGTCGACCGGAACGCCGCCGGACTCCGCATCGCCCGCCTCGTCGTCTTCCAGGAGGCGCAGCACGATGCCTCCGGTGATCGGGTCCGCCTCGCTCAGGCGTGCCGCCACGGTCTCGCCGAGGCGATAGATGCGGCCCCAACGGCGCCCCACCAGTCGGTGCCCGGCCTCGTCGTGGTGGTAGAAGTCGTCCGGCAGGGTGCTGATCGGCACCAGCCCGTCCGCCCCGCTGTTGCTTAGCTGGACGAAAAGCCCGAAGCGCGTGACGCCCGTGATGCGGCCCGTGACCACCTGGCCCAGCTGGTCCTGGAGAAAGGCCGCGGTGAAGCGGTCGACGGCCTCTCGTTCCGCGGCCTGGGCGCGGCGCTCGGTGGTCGAGATGTGCACGCCCGCCTCGGCGAAGCCGGCGCCCGCCTCGGCCGGCAGGCCGTCCTTGCCCAGGCCCAGGCCGGCGATCAGCGCGCGGTGCACCAGAAGGTCCGAGTAGCGGCGGATCGGCGAGGTGAAGTGGGCGTAGCGCGACAGCGCGAGTCCGAAATGGCCGAGGTTGTCGGGGGCGTAGGCCGCCTGGCTCTGCGCCCGCAGGACGAGCTCGTTGACCATGGGCGCATAGGGGGTCGCGGCGACCTTCTTCAGGATCTGGGTGAAGGCGCGTGGTTTGATCACCTGGCCGCGCGCCAGCTTGAACCCGAACGAGGCCAAGACCTCCCGGAGCGCCTCCAGCTTCTGCGGGTCGGGCGCGTCGTGCACGCGGTACATGCAGGGCTGTCGCCGGGCCTCGAGGGCCTCGGCGGCGGCCACGTTGGCGGCGATCATGAATTCCTCGACCAGCCGATGGCTGTCGAGCCTTTGCCGCGGCGCGATCCCCGTAACCTTGCCGTCCCGGCCGATGAGCACCTGCGTTTCGGGCAGCTCGAGGTCCAGCGTACCGCGCCGGTCGCGCGCGGCCGCGAGCGCCTTGAAGGCCCCGTAGAGCGGCGCGATCACCGGATCCAGCAGCGGGCGCGTGATCTTGTCCGGGTGGCCGTCGCGCGCCGCCTGGACCTGCTCGTAGGTGAGACGGGCCGCCGAGCGCATCAAGCCCCGGACGAAGCGGTGGCGCCGGATCCGGCCCTCGGCATCGAGCCAGAGGTGGGCGGCCAGACAGGGCCGCTCCTCGCCCGGCCGGAGCGAGCACCAGCCGTTCGACAGGGCCTCGGGCAGCATCGGCACCACCCGGTCGGGGAAATAGACGGAATTGCCCCGCTCGTAGGCGCCGCGGTCCAACGCGCTGTCCGGATGGACGTAATGGGCGACGTCGGCGATCGCCACCACCAGGTGCCAACCGCCGGGGGCCTTCGGGTCGTCGTCGGGCGCCGCCCAGACGGCGTCGTCGAAGTCGCGGGCGTCGGCGCCGTCGATCGTCACCAGCGGCAGACCGCGCAGGTCCTCGCGCCGGCCGAGGCGGGCCGGCCCCGCCCCCTCGGCCTCCGCCAGGGCCTCTGGGCTGAACACGGTCGGGATGTCGTGCTCGTGGATCGAGATCAGGCTGAGCGCCCGGGACTCGCCCAGGTGGCCCAGGCGTTCCAGAACGACGACCTCGCGCAGGCCCAGGCGCGGATGATGGGGCTTCAGCTCGGCGAGCACCAGCTCGCCGGGCCGCGCCCCCGACGCGTCCTCGCCACGGACCACGAAGTCGGTCCTGGCGCGGCGGTCCGTCGGGCGTAGGCGGCCGCCCCGCTCACCCTTTTCGTAGATGCCGAGCACACGCCGGGGCACGCCGCCCAGGACCCGGATGGTCTGCCCCTCGTAGGCCTCGTCCTCGACGCGGCGAAGCCGCACCAGCGCCCGGTCTCCGGCCTTGAGGGCCGGCCGGCCGCGGCGCTCGGGCGCCATATAGATCTTGGGCGGCGCTCCCTCGCCCCGCCAGACCGCGGGCCGGGCCAGCAGCTCGCCGTCCGGATCGGGGCCGGCGATCTCGACCACGACCACCTCCGGCAGCCCGCCGGCCCGGGTCAGGCGGCGCTTCTCCTGGCGGTCCAGGTGGCCTTCGTCCTGCAGCTCCTTGAGGAGGGCCTTGAGCGCGACGCGGTCCGGGCCGCGGATCTGAAAGGCCCGTGCGATCTCCCGCTTGCCGACCGGCACCGGGCTCTCGCGGATGAAGTCGAGCACCTCCTGCTTGCTCGGAAACGGCGCGGCTTTGGATCTGGGTTTCGCCAAGACGGCTGTCCCGTCATTCGGCGGCGGACTTGCGCGTAGATCGCTTTTTGGTGCCCGCCTTTGCCTTGGTTTTCTTCTTCGTGTTTGGATTTGTTTTGGCTTTCGGTTTTGTTTTCGCTTTTGGTTTCGCTTTCGGTTTTGCCGCCGCTTTTCCTTTCGCGGCCCGTGCAGCGAGCAGCTCCACCGCCATGTCCAGGGTCGCGGCGTCCATATCGGCGCCCTTCGGCAGCGAGGCGAACAGCCGCCCGTGCTTGACGTAGGGACCCCAGCGGCCGCTGTGCAGGGTGACCGGCTTGCCGTCGGAGGGGTGGTTGCCGAGCGCCTTGCCCGTGCCGCCGCCGCGCGCCGGCGCCTCGGCCAGGAGGGTCACCGCGCGGTTCAGCCCGATGGCCAGTACGTCGTCGTCGCCCTTGAGCGAGCAGTAGGTCGCGCCGTGCTTTATATAGGGACCGTAGCGGCCGATTCCCGCTGTAATGGTCTCGCCGGTCTCGGGATGCCTGCCGACATCGCGCGGCAGGGCCAGCAGGTCGAGCGCCTTGCGCAGCGTGAGCTCGTCCGGCGCCAGGGCGCGGGGCAGCGAGACGCGCTTGGGCTTCGCGCCCTCTTCGCCCAGGCCGAGCTGGGCATAGAAGCCGAAGGGGCCCTTGCGCAGGGTGACCTCTTGGCCGCTTTCGGGGTCCTCGCCCAGGACCTTCGGCTCGTTGGGCAGAATCGGCTCGCCGTCGGCGCCGTTGCTGGGGACCGCGAGCGGCCGGGTATAACGGCAGTCCGGGTAGTTGGAACAGCCGATGAATCCGCCGTTCTTGGCCAGACGCAGCCCGAGACGGCCCGTCTTGCAGCTGGGACAGGCGCGCGGGTCGACCTCCGGCGCCTCGGGGTCGGCCGGGAAGAAGTGCGGCCCCAGGTCCTCGTCGAGGGCGTCGATGACCGCGGCGATGCGCAGCTCCCGGGTCTCGTCGACCGCCTTGTGGAAGGCGTCCCAGAACTGGTGCAGCACGGCCCTCCAGTCGATCCTCCCGCCCGATATGTCGTCGAGCTGCTCCTCGAGGTCCGCCGTGAAGCCGTACTGCACGTAGCGCTCGAAGAAACTGGTCAGGAAGGCGGTCACCAGGCGGCCGCGGTCCTCCGGGAGGAAGCGGCGCTTTTCCAATCGGACGTAGTCGCGGTCCTGCAACACCTGAAGGGTCGAGGCATAGGTCGACGGCCGGCCGATGCCCAGCTCTTCCAGCCGCTTGACCAAGCTGGCCTCGGTGAAGCGCGGCGGCGGTTGGGTGAAATGCTGCTCCGGGGTCACGCCCTCGCGCTTCAGGGGGTCGCCCTCGGCGAGCTTGGGTAGGCGCGCGTCCTCGCCCTGGGCGCCCGCCCTGGGCTCGTCCCGGCTTTCCTGATAAAGCGCCAGAAAGCCGTCGAAGAGGACGGTCGAGCCGGTGGCGCGCAGCCGCGCGGTCTTGCCGTCCACGGCGATATCGGCCGCCACCTGTTCGATCCGCGCGCTCTCCATCTGGCTGGCCACGGTGCGCTTCCAGATCAGCTCGTAGAGCTTGCGGGCGTCGGGCTCCAGACGGCGGGCAAGGTCCTCGGGCCGGCGGGTCAGGTCGGTCGGCCGAATCGCCTCGTGCGCCTCCTGGGCGTTCTTGGCCTTGGTCTTGTAGAGCCGTGGCGCGGAGGGCAGGTAGGCGTCGCCGAAGCGCTCGAAGATCACCTCGCGGACGGTGCCGAGCGCCTCGCGCGAGATGTGGACGCCGTCGGTCCGCATGTAGGTGATCAGGCCGACCGTCTCGCCGTCCAGGTCGACCCCCTCGTAGAGCTGCTGGGCGAGGCGCATGGTCCGGGTCGCGCCGAAACCCAGCTTGCGCGAGGCGTCCTGCTGCAGGGTCGAGGTGGTGAAGGGCGGGTAGGGGTTGCGCCGGGTCTGCTTGCGCTCGACGGTATCGACGGCGAAACGCTCCGCCTCGCGCAGTTGCCGGGCGGCGGCCCCGGCGGCCGCCTCGTCCCCGAGGTCGAACTTCTCCAGCTTGCGGCCGTCGAGATGGGTCAGCCTGGCGCTGAAGGACGCGTCCGAGGGAGTCCTGAGCGCGACCTCGATGGTCCAGTACTCCTGCGCCTTGAAAGCCTCGATCTCGGCCTCTCGCTCGCAGACCAGGCGCAGCGCCACGGACTGCACCCGGCCCGCGGACTTGCTGCCCGGCAGCTTGCGCCAGAGCACCGGCGAGAGCGTGAACCCGACCAGGTAGTCCAGCGCCCGGCGCGCCAGATAGGCGTCGATCAGCTCCGTGTTGAGCTCGCGCGGGTTCCGGAAGGCCTCGCGCACGGCGCTCGCGGTCACTTCGTTGAACACCACCCGCTTGACCTCGACGCCGGCGAGTGCCCGACGCCGCTTCAGCTCCTCGACGATGTGCCAGGAGATCGCTTCGCCCTCCCGGTCCGGATCGGTCGCGAGAAACAGCCGTTCGGCCCCCTTGACCGCCCTGGCGATCTCCTTCAGGCGCTTGTCCGCCTTGGCGTCGACGGCCCAGCTCATGGCGAATTCCTCGTCCGGCCGGACCGAGCCGTCCTTGGCCGGCAGGTCGCGCACGTGCCCGAAGCTGGCCAGCACCTGGTAGTCCCGGCCCAGGTACTTGTTGATCGTCTTGGCCTTGGCGGGAGATTCGACGACGACGACAGCGTTCATGTGGGCCAGTTCCGATTCCTTCAGAGCGGCAGGGCCGCGAAAGGTCAGGACGGCCCGATATCGCCCGCGGCGATGGAGGAGAAACGGTTGCCCGGGTGACGTTCGGCCCGTCCGGCCAGCTCCAACTCGAGCAGGACCGTATTCACGACTGCCGGGGACAGATGGCACTGCCGGACCAGTTCGTCAACCGCCACCGGCGCGGGGCTGAGCAATTCCTCGATCGAACGGCGGCCGGACGAGACCTCGGTTTCCGACGCCGCCGGCGCCATTTCGGCCAGGAATTCCGAGGGCTTCGGGGCGGCCTCAAGCGGCTTGATCATGCCGTCCAGCGCCTGGACCACGTCGTCGGCGCTCTCGACCAGCCCGGCGCCCTGGCGCAGCAGGTCGTTGCAGCCGCGCGCCCGCGGGTCGAGCGGCGAGCCGGGCACGGCGAAGACCTCGCGCCCCTGGTCGAGGGCGAGCCGCGCGGTGATCAGCGAGCCCGAGCGGGGCGCCGCCTCGACCACCAGGACCCCCAGCGACATGCCCGAGATGAGCCGGTTGCGCCGCGGGAAGTGGCGGGCCTGCGGGACGGTGCCGGGCGGCATCTCCGAGAGCAGCACGCCGCGCTCGGCGATCTCGCCGTGCAGGGCCTCGTTCTCGGGCGGGTAGATTACGTCCAGGCCGCCGGCCACCACCGCGGCGGTGCCGGTCTCGAGCGCCCCCCGGTGGGCCGCCGTATCGATACCCCGCGCCAACCCCGAGGCGACCAGGAAGCCGGCTTGGCCCAGGCCCTGGGCGATGTCGCGCGCCAGGCGGCGGCCGTTGGCCGAGGCGTTGCGCGCACCGACCACGGCGACCGCCCTCTGCTGCAGCATCTCGGTCCGGCCGAGCACCGAGACGACCGGCGGGGCGTGCTCGAGCGCGGCCAGGGCGGGCGGATAGTCCGGTTCGACCACGGCCAGCAGCCGCGCGCCGATCTTCTCCAGCGCCTCGAGCTCGCGCTCGGCGTCCTGCGCCGGACAGATCCGGATCGGCCGCCTCCGCCCGCCGCGCCGCGCCAGCTCCGGCAGGGCCTCGAGCGTGGCCTCGGCGTCGCCGAAGCGGGCCAGCAGGCCGCGGAAGGTGACCGGCCCCACGTTCTCGCTGCGGATCAGGCGCAGCCAGGCGAGGCGTTCGGTGGGGCCGAGCGTGTCGATTCCAGTTCCGCTCATCCGGCTACCTTGGGTAGGTGACGGTCCTGCCGTCAAGTCCCGGCTCGAAGTCGGCCTTCGCTGCTATCCGGCCGTGCGGCCCCGAAGCTCCTTGTAGTCCGCCAAAAGGCCGACGGCCTTTTGGTGCAGGTCGGAGGTCATGTTGCTGTAGAGCCAGATCCCGCCGATGACCAGGCAGGCGAAGAGGGGCGTCCAGTTGGTCGCGTAGAAGACGACCTTGCGCAGCTCCGCCAGGTCGCCGTCCTGGTTGATCCAGTCGTGCAGGCTCAGGATATCGATCAGGAAATGGGCGTCCCAGACCTCCGTGCGAAGGTAGGAAAAGACCTCATAGCCGAGCAATACGATGCCGCCCAGAATGACCAGGCTTGGCAGCAGGGTCAGAAGCGGCCACGACAGGCAGAGGAATATCAGGCAGACCGTCGCCAGGTAGGCCGGCAGAACGAGGATGAACGCCCAGTCGACCTCGGGCCCGAGCGGATAGAAGATGTCGTGTCCCTGCACCAGCCCGTAGACCATCAGCAGATCGCCGAAAGCGGTCACGGCAAACAGGATATAGAACAGCCGCTTTTCTCTCTTGAGCTTGAGCAGGGGCACGATGTTGCTGACCATCCACATGGAGAAGTAATGCGGCTCCAGCTTAAGCTTGTGCATCATTGGCTTTCGCGGTCCTGCCCTGCCCATTGCGCGTTCCTGCCCGGCGGCGGCCGCGGGTGTCACGCCGCCGCGCCCCTACCGTTACACCTCAAACCTGTTAAGAAAGTCGCTATTTCCACGAGCTTGTCGTCGAAACGGCGCGGCCGGCCCGGCGAGATCGCCGCGAAGTGAACGATCGCGGGCTTGCCGAACATACGGCCTTCCTGGCAGCCTGTCGGCCGTTCGAACGGAGTCTCAGAGAAAGCAGGCCGCCCCATGCCCGAGATCATCCTCCACCACTATCCCCAGTCCCCGGTTTCCGAGAAGGTCCGCGTCGTGCTCGGCATGAAGAGCCTCGACTGGCGCTCCGTCGAGATCCCCCGCCTGCCGCCCAAGCCGGAGCTGATGCCCCTGACCGGCGGCTATCGCCTGACGCCGGTGATGCAGGCCGGCGCCGACGTCTACTGCGACAGCCAGTGCATCATCCGCGAGCTGGAGCGCCGCTTCCTGGAGGCGACGCTGTTTCCCGGCGGCAGCGCCGGCATGGCCTGGGGGGTCAGCCGCTGGACCGACGGCCCGCTGTTCGAGGAGACGATCGCGCTGGTCTTCGGCGACGCCGGCGAGGACATGCCGGCGGCCTTTGCCGCCGACCGCGGGCCGCTCTATTTCGGGCCCGGCTACGACATGGCGGCCCTTAAGGCGGCCCTGCCCGAGACCCTGGCCAAGCTGCGCGCCCAGCTCGGCTGGATGGAGGCGCGGCTGGCAACCGGGCGCGCCTTCATGCTTGGCGACGCGCCGGGGCTGCCGGACGCGCTCTGCTACTACCTGATCTGGTTCATCCGCGGGCGCTACAGCAAGGGGCCGGAGTTCCTCGCCCAGTTCGAGAACCTCTGCGCCTGGGAGCAACGGGTCAAGGCGATCGGCCACGGCCGGCCGGCGGACATGGCCGCCGCCGAGGCGCTGGAGATCGCGCAAGAAGCCCGGCCCGCCACCCCAGAAAAGGCGGACCCGGACGATCCCCAGGGCCTCAAGCCCGGCGAGCCCGTCGAGATCGCCGCCGAGCAGGTCGAAGGCGCCCCGCCGGTGGCCGGCCGCATCCTCAGTATCGACGCCCAGGAGATCGCGGTCTTGCGCGAAGACCCCCGCGTCGGCGAGGTCGCCGTCCACTTCCCACGTATCGGCTACCGGGTGCTGCGGACCTGAACGCCCGCCGTTTGTCCCGCCAAGACGCCCCTCGCCCAACGCGGCGAGGGGAATCGCATGTGGGCTCGGTGTGTGTTTCGCGCCCTTCGGGCGCACCTCATCCTTCGACAAGCTCAGGATGAGGTTCCTTTTCTTACAACAAACAACCATCCTCATGCTGAGCTTGTCGAAGCATGAGGAGCGCGAAGCGCGTCTCGAACCACGGCCCCGATCCGCCGTCACTTTTTTCGGTCGGGCCCCTCAGCCCTTCCTCCGGCCGATCCTCGGCTCCTCGCCCTTGAGCAGGCGGCGGATGTTCTCATGGTGGCGGATCCAGACGAGAACGGCCAGGACCGCGGCCAGCTCGACCACCTGCAGGTCGCCGAGGAAGAGCCAGGCGTAGAGCGGTGCCGCGGCCGTGGCGATCAGCGCCGAGAGCGAGGACATGCGGAAGACGAGCGCGACCGCCAGCCAGGTCAGGCAGGCACCGATCCCGACCTGCCAGGCGAGCGCGAGCAGGATGCCCAGGGTCGTCGCCACGCCCTTGCCGCCCTTGAACCTGAGCCAGACCGGAAACAGGTGCCCGAGAATTGCGCCGAGCGCGGCCACCAGCGCCATGTCCGGCCCCCAGAGCTTGGCGATCAGCACCGGCGCCGCGCCCTTGCCGCCGTCGAGCAGCAGGGTGGCCAAGGCCAGGTCCTTGCGCCCGGTCCTCAGCACGTTCGTCGTGCCGATGTTGCCGGAGCCGATGCTGCGCAGGTCGCCGAGGCCCGCCAGGCGCGTCAGCAGGATGCCGAAGGGCACGCTGCCCACGAGATAGCCGCCGGCCAGGGCAAGCGCCAGATAAGGTCCGGCGAACTCCCAGGAAATCGGGTCGGGCATGGCAGTCAGGCCGTGGTCATTCGAACAAAGTCACGTTAGGCGTCACGCCCGAGCACGAGTCGGGCATCCCGGACAGCCTCGACCATCCTGGACGGCCCGGTCAAGCCCGACTGTGAGGGCCCCGACGCCCTCGGGCCCCAACGGAAAGTCCCGACTTGGCCGCTGAGGCGCTACACCCCCCCATCCGTTTCCGCCTCGAAGATCGTGCGGCCGTCGACCACCGTGCGCAGGGCCTTGCCCTGGACCGGGTGGTCCTCGAAGGGTGAGTTCTTCGACTTGCTGCGGAAGGCCTCGGGGTCGATGCGCCAGGGCCGCTCCGCGTCGAAGATCACCAGGTCGGCCGGCTGGCCGGCCTTCAGGCAGCCGGCCTCCAGGCCCAGGATCTCCGAAGGCGCGCGGGTCAGGCGGTCGAGCAGGTCGAGCAGGCTCAGGCTGCCCTTGTGGTTGAGCTCCAGGGCGAGCGGCAGCAGGGTCTCGAGGCCGACGATGCCGAAGTCCGCGCCGACGAAGGGCAGGCGCTTGCTGTCCTGGTCGTGCGGGCTGTGGTCGCTGGCGATGGCGTCGATCGTGCCGTCGGCCACGGCCTCGGCCACGGCCTGGCGGTCGGCCTCGCTCCTCAAGGGCGGCAGGACCTTGGCGAAGGTGCGGTAGTCGCCGACGGCGGTCTCGTTCAGGATGAAGTAGTGGGGCGCCGTGTCGCAGGTGACGCGGATGCCGCGCGCCTTGGCCGCGCGGATCACCTTGATCGACTCTTCCGTCGAGATGTTGGCGGCGTGGTAGCGCCCGCCGGTCAGCTCGGCGAGGCGCAGGTCGCGCTCCAGCATGATGACCTCGGCCATCACCGGAATGCCGGAGAGGCCGAGGCGGGTCGCCAGCTCGCCCGCGTTCATGGACCCGGTGGCCAGCGTCGGCTCCTGCGGCTGCTGGGCGATGACCACGTCGAAGGCGCTCGCGTAGGAGAGCGCCCGGCGTAATACCTGGGCGTTGGCCACGGGCTTGACCCCGTCGGTGAAGCCGACCGCACCGTAGGACGACAAAAGGCCCAGCTCGGTCATCTGCGCGCCCTCGAGGCGGCGGGTCAGGGCGCCGTAGGTATAGACCTTGACCAGCTTCACGTCGCGGGCGCGGCGGGCGACGAACTCGACGCCGGCCACGTCGTCGACCACCGGGTCGGTGTTGGGCAGCGCGGCCACTGACGTGACCCCGCCCGCGGCGGCGGCCCGGCCGGCGGTCTGGATCGTCTCCTTGTGCTCCTCGCCCGGCTCGCGCAGCTGCACGCGCATGTCGACCAGGCCGGGCGCCAGGCAGCGGCCGGCGCAGTCGACCGCCTCGATGCCCTCCGGCACGCCGTCGGCGAACAGGCGCGGGCCCAGGTCGGCGATCCGCGTGCCCTCGGTCAGCAGCGCCCCCGGCGCGTCCAGCCCGCTCGCCGGGTCGAGCAGCCGGGCGCCGAGATAGGCGGTCCGGGAGCCTGTGGCGCTCATCGCGTCTGCTCCCCTTCGGCGGCGGCCTGGAGCGGCCTCGTGAGCGCGTCCAGGCAGGCCATGCGCACGGCGACGCCCATCTCGACCTGCTCGCGGATCACCGAGCGGTCGAGGTCGTCGGCCAGCTCGCTGTCGATCTCGACGCCGCGGTTCATCGGCCCCGGATGCATGATCAGCGCGTCCGGCTTGGCCGCCTTCAGCTTGTCGTGGTCGAGCCCGAAGAAGCGGAAGTACTCGCGCACCGAGGGCACGTAGCTGCCCTGCATGCGCTCGGTCTGCAGGCGCAGCATCATCACGATGTCGCAGTCCTCGAGCCCCTTGCGCATGTCGAAGAAGGCCTCGACCCCGAGGCGCTCGATCTTCGACGGCAGCAGGGTCGGCGGCGCGATCACCCGGACCCGCGCGCCCAACGTCGTCAGCAGATAGATGTTCGAGCGCGCCACGCGGCTGTGCAGGACGTCGCCGCAGATCGCCACCAGCAGGCCCTTGAGCGCGCCGCGCCGGCGGCGGATCGTCAGCGCGTCCAGCAGCGCCTGGGTCGGGTGCTCGTGGCTGCCGTCGCCGGCGTTGATCACCGCGCAGTTGACCTTCTCGGAGAGCAGCTTGACCGCGCCCGAATCGGGATGGCGCACGATCAGTACGTCCGGGTGCATGGCGTTCAGGGTCATGGCCGTGTCGATCAGGGTCTCGCCCTTCTTGATCGACGACCAGGCGATCGACATGTTGATGACGTCGGCGCCCAGGCGCTTGGCGGCCAGCTCGAAGGAGGTTCGGGTGCGCGTCGAGCTCTCGAAGAACAGGTTGATGACCGTGCGCCCGCCGAGCACGTCCTGCTTCTTGTCGGCGCGCCGGTTGACCTCGACGTAGCCGTCGGCGAGGTCGAGCAGGACATCGATCTCGGCCACCGAAAGGCCCTCGATGCCGAGGAGGTGGCGATGCTGAAAGCCGAGGCTCTCGCGGGATTCCGACCGGGCGCTCATTAAAGCGGTCTTATGGCACCGGTCGCGGCGGCGCGCAAGGCGGACCGACCGTGACGTTCGGCAATGGCCGGCGAATATGCAGAATTATCTAGTAGTATTAATGGAAATTCCATAAACTCAAAGTTGCCTATACCGGACGAGGTGTGTTGACGCGTCATCGAGGCCGGATCGGCCCCGGGCGCCAGGAAATTCGACCGATACGTTCGGCGGGTGGTCAATATGATCGAACCTGACGGTGCACGCCCTCAAGTCTTCGCCTATTACAAGCGTTTGCAGCGGGTCAAGGAACACCTGGACACGCACCTGTCCGACAAGATCTCCCTGAAGACGGCCGCGGAGATCGCCGGACTGGAGGAGAAATACTTCTCCACCTTCTTCCATACCAAGACGGGCATCTGCTTTACCGAGTGGGTGACGCGGGTGCGGATTCACCGCGCTATGGAGATCATGAGAGCTCGAAATCACACCATAACGCAAGTTGCCCTCGCTGTGGGGTTCGAGGACCTCAGAACTTTCGAACGCGCATTCAAGAGATGCACGGGTCTGACGCCATGGGCTTTCAAACGGTCGGTCCGGCCGAGCTGAGCGGACAAAACGCAAATTCGGTCGGGTAATTCACGAAATTCGACGGATAACTCACACGCCGTGCCGAGCCGTGGAGAACCGGCAGGGTCTATCGTATCAGTCATCAAGCGCATCACCCATTTACGCAAGCCCCCATAGTTCCCCGTAGCGGAGCATATCAAACGCCGCCGCGGGGGCCGAGCAAACCGGAGAGGAGGGCCCTACAATGGCAGACGAAAAAATCAGAACCGAATGGAAGAGCGAGAAGCCGGTTCCGGATGAAGATTTCCTGAAAAAGGAATTCGAGGCCGAAGTCGCGACGCTGAGTAGCGCCTTGGCCAAGGGTCGCGAGCATTCCCAACGCTTGCACGGCAGCCGGGAGCACCTGATCAAGGCGAGCGGTCTCAATGATGGCCAGATCAAAAAGCTGGCCGACGATGCCAAGAGCGAGGCCAAGAAGGCGATGGATGTGGTCGAACGGGAACTCGCCAAGCCGGCCGTCGATATCGAGGCCCTGCACCAGCAGGATCTGGCGCTCGTCAAGCAGAACGCCGAACAGGCAGGCACGTCCGGCAATCCTTCCTGGTCAGGCCTGATCACGACCCCCGACAACGGCGGCTCGTGGTCCAGCGTGAACGGCGAAGCCGAAGAGGCGCCCAGCTCGGCCTGGAGCACGGTTACCGAGAAAATCGATCCGCGCTCTCAGGCCTATGGGGAGGGCTGGTTCGACGGCGACCACAGCACGATCCACGCCTATTTGACCTTCACATTCCGGCCACCGTCCTGGGGCTCCCTGCGTGTCTATGCCGCCCCCCGGTTCCACGGTTACTACCAGCTCTACTCCAATGACGAGTGGTACAACAGCGAATATGCCCGGGCCGAGCTGGATTCCTGGATCCAACTGCACCAGAGCTTCTGGCGACCCCGGGGTTACGCGCGCCGTTTCACCATGGGCGGTGACGAGCTGCATCCGACGCGCTACGGCCGCATCGACACGATCTACGGTCACAACTATTACACCAGTGTTGGCGCGACCGACCAGGTGACCATCCGTGTGGGGGCACGGCTCCACTCCTACGCACGGGCCGGCGGCAGCCTTTCTAGGTTGAACTTTCAGAGCGGCGACGCGAACTTCATCAACATCCCCTACGTCTATTGGTCTTTGCACCACTCGTGAGCCGCACCAGTTCGGCCAGGGCCGTTCGGGCGTCTTCCAACGGCGCTTCGGGCGGCCCTGGGGCCGCTCCCGCCGCCCCATACGATGGTTGTTGCTAGCGGTCGAGTATCAGACCACGCCCCGGCCCTTCAGGTCGGCGATCTCGGCCGGCTCCAGGCCGAGAAGCTCTTCGAGCACGTCTTCCGTGTGCTCGCCCATGCCGGGCGGCGGCGTGCGGTAGGTGACCGGCGTCTTCGAGTACTTGATCGGGTTGGCGATCAGGTCGACCTGGCCGCCCTGGACCGCGGCGAGCGGCATGGTCAGCTTCATCTCGCGGGCCTGCACCTGCGGGTCCTCGAAGACCTGGGCGATGTCGTTGACCGGGCTGGAGGGCACGCCCAGGCGGGCCAGGCCCTCGGCCCACTCGGCGCAGGTCTTCCCGCGGGTGAGCTCGGGCAAGAGGGCGTAGAGCGCCTCGCGGTTCATCACCCGGTCGGCGTTGGCCTTGAAGCGCGGGTCCTCGGCCAGCTCAGGCGCGCCGGCGAACTCGCAGAAGCGCTGGTACTGCCGGTCGTTGCCGACGGCCAGGATGAAATAGCCGTCCGAGGCCGGCAGCACCTTGTAGGGCACGATGTTGGGGTGCTCGTTGCCCAGGCGCCGGGGCACGACCCCCGAGGTCAGGTAGTTGAGCCCCTCGTTGATCAGCCAGGCGACCTGGGTGTCGAGCAGGGCGAGGTCGATGTACTGGCCCTCGCCGGTCTTGGTGCGGTGGTGCAGCGCGGCCAGGATGGCGGCGACCGCGTACATGCCGCACATCACATCGGCGATGCCGACGCCGACCTTCATCGGCTCGCCGTCCGGGTCGCCGGTGATGCTCATCATGCCGCCCAGGCCCTGGGCCAGGAAGTCGTAGCCGGCGCGCGGCGCATAGGGGCCCGTCTGGCCGAAGCCGGTGATCGAGCAGTAAATCAGGCCAGGGTTGTCGGCCTTCAAGTCGTCGTAGGCCAGGCCGTAGCGTGCCAATCCCCCCGTCTTGAAGTTCTCGACCAGGATGTCGCACTTGGCGATCAGCCGCTTGGCGAGCGCCTGGCCCTCGGGCTGCGCGATGTCGATCGTGACCGATCGCTTGTTGCGGTTGGACGACAGGAAATAGGCGCTGTAGGTCGTGTCGCGGCCGTCGGCGTCCTTGGCGAAGGGCGGGCCCCACTTGCGCGTGTCGTCGCCCTGGCCCGGGCGCTCGATCTTGATCACCTCGGCGCCCAGGTCGCCCAGGAGCTGGGTGCAGGTCGGCCCGGCGAGAATCCGGGTCAGGTCGAAGACGCGCAGGCCGTGAAGCGGTCCGGTCATTGAACGAGAGTCCCTGGTTGGTGCTGCGGACAGGCGGTTTTGGGCCGGGACGGGGCCGCCGTCAAGGGGCCGGTCCGCCGCGCCCCCGCTCGCGAAGCTGTGACCGCACGGCCCGGCCAGGACGACTATATCTTCTGTGCTGCAGCACCCCGGCGGGAGAGACGGATCAGGATGGAGCAGGCAAAACGACTGATGAAGCCCCTCGAGCGGGTTGCCATGGCCGTCGTGCTCGCCGCCTGGCCGCTCGGCGGCGGGCCGAGCGTGGCTCACGAGGCGGAGGAGTGGCCTATGCCCCAGGGCGGTTCCGTGGCCGGCGGGCCGGATGCGCCCTTTCCCTTCGAGATCGGTGGCCCTTTCCAACTCACCGACCACAGTGGCCGAGAGGTCAGCGACGAGGATTTCCGCGGCTCTTATCTGCTGGTCTTCTTCGGCTATACGAACTGCGAGCGGATCTGTCCGGTCGGCCTGAAGAACATGGTCGATGCGCTCGACCTTCTGGGCGCGCAGGGCGTCCGGGTGCAGCCGCTGCTGATCACCGTCGACCCGGCGCGCGACACCGCCGAGGTCCTGGCCGCCTACGTGCCGAAGATCCACCCGCGGCTGATCGGCCTGACCGGTACGTCGGAGCAGCTGGCGGCGGCGGCCAAGGCCTATCGGGTCGAGTCAGAGGAGGTAGGAATGTCGTGGAAGGGCGAGCCGGTCCTCGCGCATGGCTCCTACATCTATTTGATGGGACCGGACGGCCGTTTCGCCACGCTGCTGCCGCCGGTGCTCGACGCCGCCGCCATGGCCGAAACGATTCGCAAGTACCTCTAAGCGCTCATGCCATGAGGATCAGAAGCACCGGCAGGGTGAGCGCCGACAGGGCGACCTGCGTGGTGATGATGCTGGCCATCAGCTTGGCCTCGCCGCCCATCTGGCGGGCCAGGATATAGGCGCTGGGCGCGGTCGGTAGGCCATTGAACAGGACGGCGACGGCGGCCGCCGCGCCGGTCGCGCCGAAGATCCAGCAGCCCAGCGCGGTTAGCGCCGGCAGGACGGCGAGCTTGAGGACGCAGGCCAGGGCCAGGGTCCGGCCGCCCAGCCGCGCGGCGGCGAAGTCCAGGCCGGCACCGACGGCCAGCAGGCCGAGCGGCAGGGCGCCGCGGCCCAGCACCGTCAGCAGCGGGTCCACGACCGGCGGCAGCTCGAGGCCGGCGAGATTTATCGCGATGCCGAGGACACTGGCCAGGATCAAGGGGTTGAGCGCCAGTTGGCGCAGGACCTCAAGCGATTTGGGCCGGTCGCCCGTGCCGAGCCAAGCCAGGGCGGCGACCGAGAGCAGGTTGCCCAAGGGCACCAGCAGGGCGACCGCGACGGCGGCTGCGGCCAGGCCGGCCGCGCCGAGCACGCCGGCCGCGGCCGCCAGGCCGATGTAGGTGTTGAAGCGGATCGAGCCCTGGAACAGGCTGGTGAAGGCCGCCCGGCTGGGCGCCAGCCAGGGCCGCGCGGCCAGCAGGCCCGCCGCCATGGCCAGCACGGCGGCGGAGATCGCGCCGGCCATGGGCAGGACCTCGAGATCGCCGAACTGGGCCCTGGCCAGGGTAGTGACCAGCAGCGCCGGGAACAGCACGAAATAGGTCAGCCGCTCGGCGCCCTCCCAGAAAGCGGGGGTCAGGAACGCGGCGGCCTTCAGGCCGGTCCCCAGGAAGATCAGCAGAAAGACCGGCAGGATGGCGAGGACGACGTCGGGCATGTCGTGCGGGTAGCTAGCCTGCCGGCCGCGCGCGGCCAATCGCGTCGAGCGCGCCTTGCAGGATGTAGGCGGCTGCCATCTTGTCGACGACCTGGCCGCGGCGCTTGCGGCTCATGTCCGCCTCGTCGACCAGCAGGCGCTCGATGGCGGCGGTCGAAAGGCGCTCGTCCCAGAAGGCGATCGGCAGGGTGAACGCGGCCAGCTCGGCCAAATTGGCGGCGAACTGGCGCACCGACTGGCAGCGCGGGCCTTCGCTGCCGTCCATGTTGACCGGCAGGCCGAGCACCAGGCCGCCGACCCCGCGCTCGGCACAGAGCGCGGCCAGGGCCGCGGCGTCTTTCGTGAACTTGCTGCGCCGGATCGTCTCCACGGGTGAGGCCACCATGAGCCTCCGGTCGGAGATCGCCAGCCCGATGGTCTTCTCGCCCAGGTCGAGGCCGAGCAGGCGGGTGCCCGGATCTAGGTGGGAGAGCAGTTCTCCGAAGGGGACAGCGGTCATGCGGCCAAGACCTTGACGTGACCTTGCGCGCCGTAGGACAGCAACGCCTCGTCGCGGGTCACCAAGGTGGCGGCCAGGTCCATGGCCGTGGCGACCATCATCCGGTCCACCGGATCGGCGTGCAGGTCGCCCGGCAGATTGTGGCACAAGACCGCGATTTCCGGGGTCAAAAGGGCCAACTGGTAGCCCGGGACGGCCAGCGCCTCGGCGACCCAATCCCGTGCGTTGCCGCCCAGGTCTATGCGGCCCTTCGCGTCCAGCAATGCGACCTCCCAGACGGCGATGACCGGGATGATCAGCTCGTCCTGCCGCGCCGCGCGGGCCATTTCCTCCAGGGTTTCGGCTCGAACAGTCCGGCTGCCCAGAAGCGTCCAGAGCCAGACGTGGGTATCGAGGACGAGCAGCGTCAATCCTCCTTCATGGCCCAGTCGTCGAAGAACGGTCCGATGATGTCGCCGTGGATCGTCGCCGTGCCCTTCATCGCGCCAAAGAAGACCTTGCCTTTGGCTTGCATGGGCACGAGCCTGGCCACCGGCTTGCCGCGCTTCGTGACGACGAGCTCCTCGCCGGTCTCGGCGACCTCGTCCATCAGCTTCAGGCAGCGGGCCTTGAATTCTCCGGCCGGTATCTTGCGTGTCTTCGCCATCGCTATATGACCATGGTCATTAATTATGGTCATATATGATTCTTTCTATTCTCGATGTCAAGTCCACGTTCACCGCAGCAACTTGCGGGTGGCGGGGGCCGATGTTACTTTCCGCGCGTGTTTTCCGCGCAGAGCGTTCGACCGAATGTCCGGATCGCGGACGTTTGCGCACTTTCCAACGGATGGGACTGACGAAGCGATGGCGGTCGACAAGGATACCGTCGCGAAGATCGCGAAACTGGCGCGGATCCGGGTGAGCGAGGAGCAACAGGCGGCCCTGGCCGGCGAGCTCTCCAACATCCTCGGCTGGGTCGAGCAGCTGAACGAACTGGACACCGAGGGGGTCGCGCCCATGACTTCGGTGGTTGCGATGACGCCGACGCTGCGCGAAGACAAGGTCACCGACGGCCGGTGCCCCGACAAGATCCTGGCCAATGCGCCCGAGCCGGCGCACGGCTTCTTCACCGTGCCCAAAGTGGTCGAGTGATGGACGAACTGACCGGCCTCGACCTGAGCGCGGCCCGCGACCTACTGGCCAAGGGCGAGGTCTCCTCCAAGGAGCTGACCGAGGCACACGTCGCCGCCGTGGCGGCCGTACGCCCGCTGAACGCCTTCATCACCGAAACGCCGGACAAGGCGATCGAGATGGCCGAGGCCTCCGATGCGCGCCGCGCCAAGGGCGAGGCGGGCGTGATGGAGGGCCTGCCGATCGCGATCAAGGACCTCTACTGCACCGAGGGCGTGCTGACCACCGCCGGCTCGCACATCCTTGACGGCTTCCACCCGCCCTACGAATCGACCGTCACGGCCAAGCTGTGGCAGGCCGGCGCGGTGATGCTGGGCAAGACCAACATGGACGAGTTCGCCATGGGCTCGTCCAACATGACCAGCTACTACGGCGCGGTCGAGAACCCCTGGCGGCGGGCCGGCGACAACCGGCCGCTGGTGCCGGGCGGCTCTTCCGGCGGCTCGGGCGCGGCCGTCGCGGCGCGCGCGGCCCTGGGCGCGACCGGCACGGACACCGGCGGCTCGATCCGCCAGCCGGCCTCGTTCTGCGGCATTGTCGGCATGAAGCCGACCTATGGGCGCTGCTCGCGCTGGGGCCTAGTCGCCTTCGCCTCCTCGCTGGACCAGGCCGGGCCGATGACCCGCAGCGTACGCGATGCGGCGATCATGCTCACCGCCATGGCCGGCCACGATCCCAGGGACTCGACCAGCGTCGACCGGCCGGTGCCGGACTACGAGGCGGCGCTCGCTGGCGACGTCCGCGGCCTCAAGGTCGGCATCCCCAAGGAGTACCGCCTCGACGGCATGCCGGCCGAGATCGAGGCCCTGTGGCAGCAGGGCGTCGACTGGCTGAAGGCGGCCGGCGCCGAGGTCCACGACATCTCCCTGCCGCACACGCGCTACGCGCTGCCGACCTACTACATCGTCGCGCCGGCCGAGGCGTCCTCGAACCTGGCGCGCTACGACGGTGTGCGCTACGGCCTGCGGGTGCCCGGCGAGGACCTGACCGATATGTACGAGGCGACGCGCGGCGAGGGCTTCGGCGCCGAGGTCAAGCGCCGCGTGCTGATCGGCACCTACGTGCTCTCGGCCGGCTACTACGATGCCTACTACAACAAGGCGCGCCGGGTGCGCACGCTGATCCTCAAGGACTTCACCGACGCCTTCGAGACGGTCGACGTGGTCCTGACCCCGACCGCCCCTTCGGCCGCCTTCGCGATTGGCGAGAAAATGGACGATCCCATCGCGATGTACCTGAACGACGTCTTCACCGTGCCGGCCAGCATGGCGGGCCTGCCCGGCATCTCGGTGCCGGCGGGCCTCTCCGAGGACGGCCTGCCCCTCGGCCTGCAGCTGATCGGCCGCGCCTTCGACGAGGAGACGGTGTTCAGGGTGGCCGGCGCGCTGGAGAGCGCCGCCGGCTTCGACTCCGAGCCGCCGTTCATTGCCGGGAGGTGAAGGGCATGACGAGCCTGATCCAAGGCAAGACCGGCGAGTGGGAGGTGGTGATCGGGCTGGAGGTCCATGCCCAGGTGATCTCCGAGGCCAAGCTGTTCTCCGGCGCCGCCACCGCCTTCGGCGCCGAGCCGAACACGCAGGTCTCGCTGGTCGACGCGGCCATGCCGGGCATGCTGCCGGTGCTGAACCGCTTCGTGGTCGAGCAGGCGGTCAAGTCCGGGCTGGGCCTGAACGCCCGGATCAATCTGCACTCGGTCTTCGAGCGCAAGAACTTCTTCTACCCCGACCTGCCGCCGGGCTATCAGATCTCGCAGTATCTGGAGCCCATCGTCGGCAGGGGCACGATCGTCCTCGACCTGCCCGACGGCGCGACCCGCGACGTCGGCATCGAGCGCCTGCACATGGAGCAGGACGCAGGCAAGTCGCTGCACGACCAGCACCCGAGCCAGACCTACATCGACCTGAACCGGGCCGGCGTCACGCTGATGGAGATCGTCTCCAGCCCCGACATGCGCTCGCCGGAAGAGGCCGGGGCCTACGTGCGCAAGCTGCGCTCGATCCTACGCTACCTGGGCACCTGCGACGGCAATATGGAGGAGGGCTCGATGCGCTGCGACGTGAACGTCTCGGTGTGCCGTCCGGGCGAGCCCTTCGGCACCCGGACCGAGACCAAGAGATCGGA
>Ga0224504_10000300_pt1 | contig 21925 bp, 26 predicted proteins | sample SF_Oct11_sed_USG_3_FD_170160 | JGI IMG/M metagenome (GOLD analysis project Ga0224504, IMG submission 170160) | Sediment microbial communities from San Francisco Bay, California, United States - SF_Oct11_sed_USGS_24 | ecosystem: Environmental > Aquatic > Marine > Sediment | place: USA...
CGGGTAGCCGATCGCGTTGCAATGACTTTCGCGGTCGTCCACGCACGGACGGCAGGACTGCTGACAATCAATGAGGGGCGGATACCGGCGGCCACGATGCGCCGCCCCATTTCGGGCGCATCCCGCTTACCGCGCTTGTTCAGTGGCCGATCCCGGTCGGCCAGGGAGGTATCCTTCCAACTCGATTTGGCGTGCCGGACGAGGGTGAGTGTCTTCATAGCATTGCAACGTCTGTTGCGTGCGAGTTTACATCAAACCGGTTTGCAGGCGCGCTTCCTCGGACATCATGCTCTGGTTCCACGGCGGGTCGAACACGAGATACACCTGCACGTCCGCCACCGTGGGAATGACGCCGATCTTCTCCTGGGCGTCCTGAACGAGGATTTCTCCCATTCCGCACCCTGGTGCAGTGAGGGTCATGTCGACCTCGACCGAACGCTCGCCATTGCCGAGGGGCTTCACTTCGCAGCGGTAGATGAGCCCGAGGTCGACGATATTCACCGGTATCTCAGGGTCGTAACAGGTGCGCAGCTGCTCCCAGATGACCGCTTCGATGTCCTCGTCCGTGGGATTCTCGGGCACTTCGGGTGGCGGCACCGGTTCCTTGCCCAGGGCGTCAGCGTCCCCGCCGGCAATGCGGAACAGGTTGCCTTCGACGTAAACGGTAAAGCTGCCGCCGAGTGCCTGCGTCAAGAATCCGGTGGTGCCCTCGCGCAGCGTCAGTTCCTCGCCCGCGGGGATGATGATCGCCTTGACGTCGCGCGTTATCGTTACCGGTTCATTCGTGTGTCCGAACATCTGCTGTCCTACTCCGTGCTGGCAGGCGTCGCATCCTGCTGCAATGCTGATTTGAGCGCGTGCCATGCGAGCGTGGCGCACTTGACCCTGGACGGGAAATCGCGCACGCCCGCCAGCGCGCGAAGCTTGCCGATGTCAACCCGCTTGTCGTCCTGCGGATCTTCGCCAGCGAGCTGAGCCGTAACGGCATCGAAGAATGCGATCGCGTTACTCGAGCTGAGCCCGATGACCGTATCCGTCAACAACGAGGCCGACGCGACTGAAATGGCGCAGCCCGATCCCTCGAATGCGGCATTCCTGATGGTTTCGTCCGAGTCCACATCGAGGTAAAGCCTGAGTTTGTCGCCACACAGCGGATTGATGCCCTCCGCACTGTGGGTCGTATGTTCGAGTTTGCCGAAATGGCGTGGGTTGCGTGCATGATCGAGGATCAGGTCCCGATACAGGTCGCGAACATCGTCAGTGTGCAAGCCGCCAGCGATCATGCAAAGATCTCTCTCGCTTTTTCGAGAGCCTCGACCAACCGGTCGATATCATCAAAGTTGTTATACAGTGCGAGTGACGCCCTGGCAGTGCCCGGTACGCCGAAGTACTCCATGACGGGCATGGCGCAATGGTGTCCGGTACGTATTGCGACGCCCTGGTGATCAAGGATGGTGCCGAGATCGTGGGGGTGAATGTCGCCCAGCAGGAACGACTGCACGCCGGCCCGGTGCGCGGCCGTGCCGATCAGTCGCATTTCCGCGATCGAGGACAGGCGTTGCGTCATGTAGTCCGATAGCTCACTTTCCCAGGACTCGACGTGCCGTATGCCGACATCCTCGAGGTACTGCGCCGCCGCGCCAAATCCGACTACGCCGCTGATGTTCGGCGTACCGGCTTCAAACTTGTAGGGCAGCTCATTGAAAGTCGTTCCGGAAAAGCTGACTTCGAGGATCATGTCGCCGCCTCCTTTGTACGGCGGCATGGCGTCGAGGACCGCTTCCTTGCCATACAGGACGCCCGTCCCGGTGGGGCCGAACATCTTGTGCCCGGAAAAGGCGTAGAAATCGCAATCAAGGTCTCTTACGTCGACCCGCATGTGAGGCACGCCCTGCGCGCCATCGACGAGGACCGGAATGTCGCGGGCATGCGCTTCGGCGATGATCTCCCTGACCGGGTTGATCGTGCCGAGCGCATTGGATACGTGTGCGATTGCGAGCAACCTGACTTCATCGCTCATGAGTGCATAGAGCGCGTCCAGATCGAGTTCGCCCTTGTCGTTGATCGGCGCGACGAGAAGTTCCGCACCGGTCTGCTCGCACACGAGCTGCCACGGCACGATATTGGCGTGATGCTCGAGGTGCGTAATCAGCACCTTGTCGCCGGGGCCGATATTCGGCCGGCAGAAACTCTGTGCGACCAGGTTGATGGACTCCGTGGTGCCACTCGTGAACACGACTTCACTCGTGCTGGCCGCGTTGATGAAGCGGCGAAGCGTTTCCCGGGCTCCTTCATAGGCATCGGTCGCCCTGTGGCTCAGGGTATGTACGCCTCGATGGACATTGGCATGGTCGTGACTCTCATAATGCGCGATCGCGTCTATCACGGCTGAAGGTTGCTGGGCCGACGCGGCACTGTCGAGGTAGACGAGATGGTGTCCGTTTACATCCTGGTCGAGGGCAGGGAAGTCAGCGCGGCATGCCGATACCACGGACTGGCCGTCTTTGCGCTGCGGTGCCTGCGTCATTCGTCGCCACCGTCGGTCAGTTCCGACAGGCGCCCTTCAACCATTTCCGTCAGGTGATCGGTGAGTACCGCGATAGGTGAATGACTCACGATGCTGGCACCAAATGCCCGCGTCAACGTGCGCATGGCGTCCTGCTTGTCGAGCCCGCGGGACCGCAGGTAGAAAAGCGCGGCCTCATCGATCTGCCCCACCGTCGTGCCGTGACTGCACTTGACTTCGTCGGCGTAGATTTCGAGCTCTGGCTTGGCATCGATCTCCGAACGCTCGCTCAGCAGCAGGTTATGGTTCGCCTGCTCTGCATCCGTGCCATCCGCGCCGGGCCGTACGATGGCCTTGCCGTTCCATACGCAGCGGCAGCGTCCACCCAGGATGCCGCGGTACTCCTGTTCGGAGCGCGCGGGCCCGACGCGGTGGTCGATTCGGACATGGTTGTCGATATGCTGGCCCTCGCCGGCGATGTACAGGCCGGCAACGACTACGTTGGCTTCCTTACCCGCAATGTCGATGTCCAGGTCGTTCCTGACGAGCTGCCCGCCCAGGTCGAAACCGCTGTAACGAACAGTACTGGCATCCTGCAGCGTTATTGTCGTGCGGTGGGTCTGCGTGTGGTGTCCGTCGCGCCCCTGGATGCGCACGTAATCGGCGCTTGCGCCCCGCGCCAGCGACAGCTCAACGATGCTGTTCGCATAGTGGTCGGCCTCGCCGATCGACGCGTGGTATTCGACAAATTGCGCCTTCGAGCCTTCTTCGAGTTCGATGCAGACACGTGCCTGCGCCACGCCCGGTTGCGAATCCGCACCGTCTACGATTAGCAGGCCCAGCGGACGATCGTGGTGCGTGCCGGCGCGCACCCGAATGTGCAGGCCGTCGGGCAACAGCGCGGCGTTGAGATCGGCCAGCGGATGCTCGAAGCCTGGCGCATGCGCGAGTTCGCTGAATGTCGCGACGCTCAGCCCGTCGTCGCCGGCGAGATCCATGCCGTCCGCAATCGCACCGTTGCTGATGACGATCCAGTCGATGTCTATTGCCGCGCGGATCGCTGCCACACGGTCGCCGATGGACGCAGAGGAGGGCACCGGGGCGCCGTTTTCGAGCCAGCGCTGGCTGATGTCGGCAACCGCGGCGAGATCGGTATATTTCCAGTCTTCGAGACGCGTGGTCGGAAAGCCCCGCTCCAGGAAGCGCGCCAGTGCCGCCTGGCGATTCGCCGCCAGTGCATTATCCGGCAGTTTCTGCACGGCCGTCGCGAGCGCTTTGTCGGGGAGGGCGAGCGCGGTCATGCGTTTGCCGCCTCCCTGACCCAGTCGTAGCCCTTCTCCTCGAGTTCCAGTGCCAGCGACTTGTCGCCGGAGCGAAGAATCTTGCCGCCGGACAGGACGTGAACCACGTCTGGCTCGACGTAATCGAGCAAGCGCTGGTAGTGCGTGACCAGGACGATCGCGCGGTCCGGGCTGCGGAGCGCGTTGACGCCCTGGGCGACGGCTTTCAACGCGTCGATGTCCAGGCCCGAGTCGGTTTCGTCGAGTATTGCCAGTTCGGGCTCGAGCATCGCCAGCTGCAGGATTTCGTTGCGTTTCTTCTCGCCGCCGGAAAAGCCTTCATTGACGCCGCGGTTCAGGAACTTGGGATCCATGCCCAGCAGCGCCATCTTCTCCCTTGCGAGCTTGAGAAACTCGAATGCATCGACTTCATCCACGCCGTGGTGCTTGCGCTTCGCATTCAACGCCGCTTTCAGCAGGTAAGCGTTGTTGACGCCCGGTATTTCAACGGGATACTGGAAACCGAGAAAGATACCCTCGCGGGCGCGCTCCTCGGGCGCGAGTTCCAGCAGGTCCCGGCCCTTGTACTCGACGGAACCCTCGGTCACGACGTAATCCTCATGCCCGGCGATCACCTGCGCGAGCGTGCTCTTGCCGGAGCCGTTCGGCCCCATGATGGCGTGCACTTCGCCGGCCTTCACGGTCAGCGACAGGCCATTGAGAATCGGGGTGTCTCCCGTACTGGCTTTCAGATCTTTGATTTCAAGCATTGACTGTTCCTAGCCGACGGCGCCTTCGAGGCTGACGTTGAGCAGATTCTGCGCTTCGACGGCAAATTCCATGGGTAATTCCTTGAAGACTTCCTTGCAGAAGCCGTTGACGATCATGTTGACGGCATCCTCTTCGGATATTCCGCGCTGCCGGCAATAGAACAGCTGGTTGGCGGATATCTTCGACGTCGTCGCTTCGTGTTCCACGCGTGCGGAGGGGTTCTTGATTTCCATATAGGGGAACGTATGTGCTCCGCAATCCTTGCCGATCAGCAGCGAGTCGCACTGGGTGTGATTGCGCGCATCGCGCGCCTGCGGCATCACCCGAACAAGGCCGCGGTATGCGTTCTGCGCACGCCCCGCCGAGATGCCCTTCGACACGATCGTGCTGCGCGTATTGCGCCCGATATGGATCATCTTGGTGCCGGTATCGGCCTGCTGAAAATTATTTGCGACGGCAACCGAATAGAATTCGCCGACGGAGTTGTCACCACGCAGAATGCAGCTCGGGTACTTCCACGTAATCGCAGAGCCTGTTTCGACCTGTGTCCATGAGATCTTCGAGTTTGCACCGCGACAGTCGCCGCGCTTGGTGACGAAGTTAAAAATGCCCCCTTTGCCGTTCTCATCCCCGGGGTACCAGTTCTGCACGGTCGAATACTTGATCTCCGCGCCTTCGAGTGCGACCAGTTCGACGACGGCGGCGTGCAGCTGGTTCTCGTCGCGCATCGGCGCCGTGCAGCCCTCGAGGTAGCTTACATGACTGCCTTCATCGGCGACGATGAGCGTGCGCTCGAACTGTCCGGTGTTGGCGGCGTTGATGCGGAAATAGGTCGATAGCTCCATGGGGCAGCGCACACCCTTGGGTACATAGACGAACGAGCCGTCACTGAACACCGCCGAGTTCAGGGCTGCGTAGAAATTGTCTCGCTGCGGAACGACAGTGCCGAGGTATTTCTGCACCAGCTCGGGATGATTTTTGACGGCCTCCGAGAACGAGCAGAAGATGACGCCGGCCTCAGAAAGCTTTTCCTTGAACGTCGTTGCTACCGAAACGCTGTCGAACACTGCGTCGACCGCCACACCGGCGAGGCGCGCGCGCTCGTGGAGCGGTATGCCGAGCTTGTCGTAAGTCTCGAGCAGCTTGGGGTCGACCTCGTCGAGGCTCTTGGGCCTGTCCTTGTCGGACTTCGGCGCCGAGAAATACGAGATCTCGTTGAAATCGATAGGCGGGTAGTGGACGTGGGCCCAGGTCGGCTCGCGCATTTCCAGCCACAGTCGGTAGGCGCGCAGCCGCCACTCGAGCATGAATTCAGGCTCTTCCTTGCGCGCCGAGATTGCTCGTACAACGTCTTCGTCAAGCCCGGGCGGCAGGCTGTCGCTGTCGATATCGGTGACGAAGCCGTGTTCGTAGCGTCGATTGACCAGACTTTCGATATTCTCGGTTTCTGTGGTCATGGATTCAGGTCTTTTCCTCAACGTTGATTGGCAGGCCGGCGAAGCGGAATCGGGGCACGGGGCTGCTCGATCGCAGCAGGTCGACCAGGCTGACGTCGTGCAGGGCGTCGCGAATGGCGACATTGATTCGCTGCCAGGCGTTGCCCACGCCACAGACTTCCTCGATGTCGCAATGACTGTCCGAGGCGCTGCATTCGGTGATCGATACCGGACCCTCCAGCGCGTCGATGATCTCCGCGGCGCTGATCAGGCTGGCGTCACGGGCGAGCTGATAGCCGCCGTTGGCGCCGCGCGTCGATGTTACGAGTCCGTTACGCGCCAGCGACTTGAGCAGTTTGCTCGCCGTGGGCAACGAAATTCCGGTTCGCGCGGCGATCTCTGCCGCACTGCAAACCTCGTCCGGATTACGGGCGAGGTGAGCCAGCAACACAGTACCGTAGTCGGTGAGTTTACTGATCCTGAGCATGCGCCGGTCCCGCCGGATTAAAGAGGACCATTTTAGTCCCAATTGGTCCGGGACGCCAAGTTTTTTGCTATGCTGCGCGTTTTCCAGCCCCGGCGGCTTCGGCCGTCCAGACCAAAGCCGACATGAATGCTGTATCCGATAATCTTATCGAGATCCACGACCTCGACTATTCTTTCGGGCCGCGAAAGATCTTCAATGGCCTCAACCTGACCATCGAGCAGGGGCAGGTAACGGCGATCATGGGGCCCAGCGGCACCGGCAAGACCACGCTGTTGCGGCTTATCACTCGACAAATCGTGCCGGACCACGGCGTCATACTGGTCGACGGCGTGGATATTGCGACTCTTAATCAGACGCAACTCTACGACCTGCGCAAGCGCTTCGGGATGCTGTTTCAGAACGGCGCGCTGCTCACGGACCTTTCCGTGTTCGAGAACGTTGCGTTTCCCTTGCGCGAGCATACGCGCCTCACCAATCGCCTCATTCGGCACGTCGTACTCACCAAGCTGCACGCGGTAGGACTCCGCGGCGCTGCGGACATGATGCCGCAGCAACTGTCCGGCGGCATGGCGCGGCGCGTAGCGCTGGCCCGGGCCATGGTGATGGATCCGGACATTCTGATCTACGACGAGCCTTTTGTCGGGCTCGACCCGATTTCGATGGGCGTGATTGTCCGCCTGGTCCGCAAGATGAACGACGCGCTCGGTATCTCGAGCATCATTGTCAGCCATGACGTGCAGGAAATTTCGACGGTTGCGGACTGCAGCTACCTGATTTCTAAAGGCAAGGTCGCCGCGTCGGGCAGCCCGGACGAACTCAACAACGCGTCGTCGGAACTCGTACGACAGTTCATGCACGGCATGGCCGATGGTCCGGTAGCGTTTCACTACGATGCGCCGGACTACGCGGAGCAACTGCTGGGCCGGGATACGGAATAAACAGGATGTTCCGGGACCTCTATTACACAGTTTTCGAATTCGTGCGCACGTTCGGCGCGCTGCAGCTGTTCTTCCTGCGGCTGCTGATGCACACACCCACCGTTCTGTCTCGTCGATTCGGGCTGGTGATAGGACAGGTCTACAACGCGGGCGCCTTGTCTCTGGTCATTATTGTCATTTGTGGATTTTTCGTCGGCGCCGTGCTCGGACTGCAGGGCTTCTCGAACCTGTCGCGATTCAATGCCGAAGATTCTGTGGGCGCCGTCGCGGCGCTGGCCCTGGTGAAGGAACTCGGGCCCGTAATAACGGCACTGTTGTTCGCGGGACGCGCAGGCACGGCATTGTCGTCGGAAATCGGTCTCATGAAAGCGACCGATCAGCTGTCGGCCATGGAGATGATGGCGGTCAATCCGATTCGGCGGGTCGTCGTGCCGCGGTTTCTCGGTGGCGTAGTGGCCATGCCGCTGCTTGCCGCCGTCTTCAGCATGGTAGGACTGCTGGGCGCCCACCTGGTCTGCGTGCCGCTGCTGGGAGTCGATGTCGGTTCCTTCTGGCAGCAGATGCAGCAATCGGTGGAAGTGGCCGACATCAACGAAGGCATCATCAAGAGCATCGCATTCGGCATAGCAGCGAGCCTGCTTGCCGTATGGGAAGGATATAATGCGATTCCGACCGCCGAAGGGGTTGGGCGCGCAACGACGAGAACCGTGGTACTCACTGCCATCGTAGTGTTGATCTTCGATTTCATGATTACCGCCGTGGCGATATAGGGATAGTTTTATGCAACAGACACGCACAGTAGAGCTGGGTACGGGCCTTTTCGCGCTGCTCGGTATGGGCGCGTTGTTTTTTCTGACGACTCAGACGACCGGCGGCGAGGACTTTTCCGCCGACGAGACCTTCGAAATTACCGCTCGCTTCGATAATGTGGGCAGTCTCCGGCCGCGTGCCCCGGTTTCGATGTCCGGCGTCACTATTGGCCGTGTAACCGGTATCGAATTCGACCCGACCGCGCTGGAAGCCATCGTGACAATGGATGTCGATGCACGCTACGACCAGATTCCGGAGGATTCGGATGCGAGCATTCTCACGGCGGGTCTGCTTGGTAGTCAGTACGTGGGCCTTCAGGCCGGCGGCTCGGAGTTCTACCTCGAAAACGGCAGCGAAATCCTGTTGACCCAATCGGCGATCGTCCTCGAAAACCTGATCGGCAAATTCCTTGTAAGAGGCGGGTCCGATGAAACGTCGGATTGACTGGTACCGGCCGGCGGCATTCCTTGCTGCTCTGCTGCTGACCGCGACAGCGGTCGCAGATCCCGGTTCGCCCGATGCGGTTATCGAGGGCGCGGTCATGGAGCTCACCGAGAAGCTCAGCGGTCGTAAGGAGGAATTGGCGGAGGACAGGGATGCACTGTATGCGCTGATTAACGACATTCTGCTGCCGCGGTTCGATCGCAAGCTGGCTGCACAGCTGGTCCTTGCCAAGCACTGGCGTACGGCCAGCGACGAGCAGCGCGAGCGCTTCATCAACGCTTTCTATGATTCGCTTTTGAGAAAGTATGCGGATGGACTGCTCGAATTCGATGAAGAGCAAATCGAAGTTATCCATTTCCGTGGCGATACATCGGCGAAGCGATCGCTGGTGAAGACGAATGTCACGCTTGATGACGGGACCAAGGTCCCGGTGCACTACGACCTGGTCAATCGCGGGGATCATTGGCTCATTTTCAATGTCAAGGTCGAAGGCGTCTCCTACGTCAGCAACTACCGAACTGAACTCGATTCGGAGATTCGTTCGACCAGCCTTGCGGCGGTAATCGAGCGACTCGAATCCGAGGCCAGCAGCGGTCCCGATGAGTAAGTTCGAACTCCACGATCTCGGTGAGGGTCACTTCACTCTCAACGGCGAAATGACGTTCGAGACCGCCGAGCGTATCCTCATGGCCAGCGAAGAGCCATTCGAGCAACACACGCGGATCGAAGTGGATCTCTCGGGCGTTACCAATGCGGATTCCGCGGGCCTTGCGTTGCTGCTCGAGTGGATAACCTGGGCGAATCACACCGTGCGTGAGATTCGTTTCCTTTCGATGCCGGAACGCGTTCTTGCGATTGCTCGTACCACGGAAGTGGAGCAGTTGTTGAAGCGCGGCGAACGATGGGCTGGCTTCATCGAAGCGCCCGGGGCCTGACTAACGGCTCATTCCTCTTCAAAGAACTCGTCGAACAGGTCTTCTTCTTCTTCCGTGCTCGGCGGATTGCCGTCGTAGACCTGGAAGCGATGATTCTGCAGGTAGGACTCGCGCACCGTCAGGTAGGGATCCTTCGAATCCTCGAGGAGCGTCTCGGCAGTCAACAAACGCATGCGCAGATCGATGACGCGCAGGCCATAGATCTTGTCGCGCACCGACGAGTTGTCGTAGTGAATCAGCAGGTCACTGTAGATATCGACCGGTATCGACACGGCGTCGAGCAATGTATTTGGACCGAGGATCGGTATGAAAAGGTATGGGCCCTCCGGTAATCCCCAGACGGCCAGCGTTTGCCCGAAGTCCTCATCGTACTCGGGTATTCCCTCCTCGGTAGCTATGTCGAAAAGCCCGGCGATACCGAATGTGCTGTTCAGCAGGAATCGACTCAGGTCGGTAAACCCCGGCCCCGGCTTGCCCTGCAGGAAATTGTTCAGGGCGGAGCGCGGTGTGGCCAGGTTCCGGGAGAAATTCGTTACGCCGCGTCGCGCGAATTCGGGCATCACCGCCTTGTAGCCGCGGGCAATCGGTCTGAGCGTATAGCGGTCAAATACATCGTTAATCGCGTACATGCTGCGATTGAGCGGCTCGAAGGGGTCGTACTCGGCGCGGACAGGGGGGGCGCCGCCATCGTCTTCAGGCGGGCTGCTTGCGCAACCTGCCGCCAGCATCCCGAGAACGACGAGCATGCATCGGAATGCATGGATTCTGATGTGCGGTCTCATTGCGGTTGCCGGATTCCCCGGGTCAACCGGAGTTGCGCGCTGACGCGCCGACGGGCTGGCTGCGCTGTAGCTGCTTGAGTTGCTCCTCACTCATGTACTCGCGAATAAAATCGATCCGAGCCTCGAAACGAATCCGCTGGATCTCCTGGAGTTCCGGAAGCGCCAGCGCGCGCTGCAGAAAGCTGATGCCGCCGACGAGGTTGCCGGTCATGAGGTGGTATTCGGAAAGATAGTAAAGCGCTTCTGCCGTGTCGCCGGCTTCGTTCGCAGCCCTTGCGATCAGCCTGACCTGCTCAGGCGTCGGAGGAACGTTGTTCATCAGGTCCAGGAGTATCCTGTGGGCTTTATCGGCTTGCCCGAGCTTCAGCAATCCCTCGCCGTAGTGAATCACCAGCGGCACGTTTCGGGGGAACAGGCTAACGGCGCGCTCGAACGTGGCAAGGGCGCGATCAGGCTGTTCCAGGGCAAGCCGCGTTTCGCCAGCACCGATATGGTAAGCGATGACTTTCTGATTACGTTCCAGGAGTTCCTCGAAGATCCGGCTCGCATCGCGATACCGGCCCGCGCGCTGGTAGGCGACCGCGCGACCGTACTTCTCGATGTCGTTCTGCTGTTCGTAGTCGCGGGACTCGAAATACACAATCGCGCCTTCTTCCGTGTCGAAGCTCTCGACCTTCATCCGCGCCCGCGCGATGCCGTAATTGACTGAGTCGCTGCTCGGTCTGCGGGGATAGCCGCGCGCCCGGTTTCGCGCCTCCGCTATGCGCTGGGTCGTGACGGGGTGCGTGCGCAGGAATTCGGGTAGACGCATATCGAGATCGGCCGGCGACTGCCGGGACATTACTTCGAAGAACGAGGCCATGCCGTGCGGATCGAAGCCCGCATCGTCCATCGCCCGGATGCCGATGCGATCGGCTTCGTACTCGTTGCTGCGGGTGAAGTTGATCTGTTGCTGGACCGCCGTTCCCTGCGCGACCACTATACCGGCCTGTGCGGCATTGGCGTCCCCGGTAACTACGCCCGCCAGTATCGCGCCCAGCATCAGCGCGGTGGTCATTATGCTCTGACGCTGGCTGGCATGGATTGCTCGCGCAATATGGCGCTGCGTGACGTGCGCGACCTCGTGAGCCAGTACGCCCGCGAGTTCGTCTTCATTGCGCGTGGCCTCGAGCAACCCGGTATGTACGCCGATGAAACCACCGGGGAGCGCGAAGGCGTTGATGTTGGGATCATCAATGACGAAAAACTTGAAGCTCTGGCTGCCGTCGTTGGCATGAGCGGCAATTCGGCTTCCGACTTCGTTGATGTACTCGGTAACGAGCGGGTCCTCGACGACTCTTCCGCTCAGTCGGATCTGCGCCATGATCGCGCGCCCGAGCTGGGCTTCGTCAGACTTGGACAGCGCGGTATCGGCCGGGCTTCCCATATCCGGCAGCTTGATGTCGTCCGCGCCAGCGCCACTGGTCAGCAATAGAAGCGCGACCGTCAACGATAAGGCGAATTTCCTGATAGTGCGTCCGATCAAGGGATGAGCCTGTTTAAAATATTCCTAGGGTTTCCGACTAAGAGTGCCTGAAACCGTTCCCAATATTACCTGCCGAACCAGCCGACGCGGCTCCGATTTTACCGTGGCCGGCACGTTTTTGACTGTTAAATTGCTGATTCTATGCAGATTACTGGCCAATCTCCTTTACAGCCCCCAGCACCTCCTCGGCGTGCCCCTTGACCTTAACCTTGCGCCACTCCCGGCGCAGCTTGCCGTCAACGTCGATCAGGAAAGTGCTGCGTTCGATACCCATGAACTTACGCCCGTACATGTTCTTTTCACGAATAACGTCGAATTTTTCACACAGTTTGCCATCCGCGTCCGAGAGCAGGTCGAAGGAGAATTTCTGCTTCGCCTTGAACTTCTCGTGGGATTCAATGCTGTCCTTCGATACGCCGAGGATCAGCGTATTCTGCCGCTTGAACCGCGCGTGCAGGTCGCGAAAATCCTGCCCCTCCAGCGTACAGCCGGGGGTACTGTCTTTCGGATAGAAGTAAATTACGACGTTCTTGCCCCGCAAGTCCTTCAAGCGTACGTTCTTGTCACCCGTTGACTCCGCGGTGAAATCGGCAACGACTCGGTTCATCGTGGGTCCGCTCAATGTTCTCTCCTTCGAGTCAGGTGTCAGCTCTTGACCGGCTCGAGTATGGCGTCGAGATTGAGCCGGTCGCTCAATTCAAGGAACTCTTCCCGCAACTGGGCGATGTGGATGGACGACGGCACATTGACGGCCATCTGCACGGCAAACATCTGGGCGCCCGTGTGTGCTGCCGGATAGCTCCGCGTGGCAACGTCTGCGATTTCGATATTGTGCGAAGCGAAGAAGTTCGCGAGGTTGTAAACGATGCCCTCGTGGTCGAGGCTCACGACATCGACAGCGTAGGGCATGCGATCTTCCTTGACCTGGCGCTCACCCGTCTTGCGGATCGTGAAGGTCAGGTCGCCGTCGCCGAGCTTTTCGAGTCCTTTCTCGAGTCGATTCAGGGTATGCCAGTTGCCGGACACCAGCATCAGCATCGCAAATTCGTTGCCGAGCGTAGTCATGCGGCTTTCCTCGATGTTGCCGCCGCAATTGAGGATGACTTCGGTGATGTCCTGAACCATACCGGTACGATCAGGGCCAATCGCTGATAAAACAATAAGTTGTGTCATTTTTTTAAATTTCGTCGTAAATAATTGTCGTTCAGGATCCGGCGTATTCGATTTGGCCCGGTCCGAGTATCATCAGAATCGCCGGGTTTCTTGCCAGCACCGACCGTGAACAGTAACATCGCCGCCTCATTTTAAGCGAGGACAACTTGTGCTGAAGGGTAGCCTGGTCGCCCTGGTGACGCCGTTTGACGACCATAATCGGGTCGATTACGCGGCTCTCAAGAGGCTGATCGATTTTCACGTTGCTGAGGGCACTGATGGCCTGGTCATCGCCGGCACCACCGGCGAGTCTGCAACGTTGGCCACCGAGGAGCATATCGAACTCATCGGCCGTGCTGTCGAGATCTCGGCCGGTCGCCTGCCAATTATCGCCGGTACAGGGTCAAATTCGACGGCCCAGACGGTGAATCTGTCGGTCGCCGTGCGCGATACTGGCCTCGATGGTTATCTCTTGGTCGTGCCTTACTACAACAAGCCGCTGCAGGAGGGCATGTACAGGCACTTCTCGGCTGTGGCGGATGCCGTCGACAAGCCGGTGATCCTTTACAACGTGCCGGGCCGCACCGTGGCAGACCTGCTGCCCGAGACCGTGGCGCGCCTCGCGAAGCACGAGAATATCGTGGCGATCAAGGAAGCAACCGGTGTCATCGGACGTTTAAGGGACATCCAGGCGATTGTTTCGCCGGATTTCAGGCTGTTCAGCGGCGATGATTTCACGGTTCTGCCATTCATCGAGCAGGGTGGGCATGGAGTGGTGACCGTAAGCGGCAACGTGGTTCCCGCCCAGATGGCCGAACTGTGCCGGCTCGCCAGCGCCGGCGAGCGCGATGCAGCGAAAGCGATCGATGATCGATTGCAGCCATTGAACACCGCGCTGTTTGTGGAGTCGAACCCAATTCCGGTGAAATGGGCCGTGAGCAAGATGGGCATGATTGAACCGCATATTCGGCTGCCGCTGACCGAGTTCAGCGATCAGTACCATGAGCAAATGCTGTCTGCGATGTCCGGCGCCGGCGTGGAGATTCCCGCCTGATGCGAACCGGCATTGCCAGAAGATTGCTGTATACAGTCTCGCTCAGCCTATTGGCCGCCCTGGCGGCATGCGGTAGTGGGGCGCCCGTAACTTGCGATGAGCCGCAGCGCTATCAACAGTCTGTGGAAAACGAAAAACTGAAGACGCCGGACGATCTGAATGCGCCGGAACCGTATCTCGAGATGCCGGTGCCGGAGCCGAACCCAAGGCCTGAACGGCCGGAGGGTTCACCATGCCTGGACTTGCCGCCACGTATATCGACGTCGAGCTGAAGAATCGGAGAGGTGGCTGAGTGGTTTAAAGTGCTCGCCTGGAAAGCGAGTGTACGGTGATACCGTACCGGGGGTTCGAATCCCCCCCTCTCCGCCAGAAAATAAAACGGCCCCCTTGCGGGGCCTTTTTTATTTTCTGACCGAGTGCGGTGGAGGATGAGGACCCTGTTCGACCGACGCAGCCGCGCAGCGGCATGTCGGCAGGGAGCACGCGCAGCGCCCATCCCAGCCTCGGCACTAAAGGTCAGTCCGCGATCACCGGGACCGCACGCCCGGGCGATGCGTGCGGACTGCCCTCTCCGCCACCCCCTTTTTTTCTAAACGATTGAAAATGGGTGGTTGTTCAGCAGGTTAGTTGCGTTTGTCTGTCAGGCTGACCTGCCTGCACAATCTGGACCAGTTGTTAAGTTAGTCTAAGCGGCTTTTTGGCCTGTTTCCATACTTCGTTTTCTATCGTTCGGTAGCACGACTTCTGGCGCCGGTGGGCGATAGCCCAGCGCACTGTGCGGTCGCTGGGTATTGTAGTGGTTGCGCCAGTGCTCAATGATTACCTGAGCCTCTTTCAGCGTATAAAAGATCTCGCCGTTCAGCAGTTCCTCAGCCACCATTTCCGGACCGTTGTCAGAGCGGATATGCTCTGGCACGCCGTGCGCCACCATCAGGTCGGCAAAGACCTCCAGAGCCTCCTTGGAACGGATACGACGGGCCACATGGATAGCGAGACACCGTCGCGTGAACTCGTCGATCACCACCATCAACTTCAATGTTCTTCCATCCCTGGTGCGGTCGAACACGAAGTCCCAGGACCAGACGTGGTTGCGGTGTGTCGGCGCCAGTCGGATACACGGCCCGTCGGCAAGCCATAGCCGGCTGCGCTTGGGCTGCTTGGGCGGCACTTTCAGCCCCTCCAGCTTCCAGATGCGCAGCACCCGCGAATGACTGACTTTCCAGCCCTCGGCACACAACAGGGCATGAACCCGGCGGTAGCCGTAACGGCCATACTGGCAGGCCAGGCGTGTCGTCGCTGCCGTCAACGCCGATTCATCTTCCCGTGGCTGGGGAATGTAGCGAATGGTGGATCGGGCCACGCCCATCGCCCGGCAAGTACGCCGCTCGGAGCATCCCAGCTTGACTTTCACGTGCTGCACGGCGTCTCTTCGTCTTGCCGGGCTCAGTATTTTCCCTCAACCACTTCCTTGAGGATCTGCTTGTCCACCGTCAGGTCAGCCACCGCCCGTTTGAGGCGGGCGTTCTCGGCCTCGAGATCTTTGAGGCGCTTGGCTTGGTCGACCCGTAGGCCGCCGTATTCCTTGCGCCAGCGGTAGAATGTTTGTTCGGCGACGCCAAGCTGCTTGACCACCTGGGCGATGGTCTGACCCTGGCCCTGAAGGACCTCAGCCTCACGCAATTTACGGATGATCGTCTCGGGGGTGTATCGTTTCTTCGCCATGATCCAGTTCTCCTGTCAGTTGAAAATACTAACTTAGAAGCTGGACCAGTTTTTTCAGGCTAGGTCAGCACATAGTCGGTCGCGACATTAGGATCATCTTCCGGATCTCGCGGAACGACCACGCCTCCGGCCAGGCGAACGCGCCAAAAATGCCATGTCATCAGCCCAACCAACAGCAATGGAACGACGATGGTATGCAAAGCGTAGAAGTTGATCACCGTAGCGAAACCGATTTCCGCTCCGCCAATCATCACACGCTGGAGAGTCTGGCCAATACCCGGCATGTAACCCAGCATCTCGGTGCAGATCGTGATCGCCCAGTAGGAAATCTGATCCCACGGCAACAGGTAGCCGGTAAATCCGAACAGCAGAATCAGGACCAACAGGCTAAGACCGATGATCCAGTTGGATTGCCGGGGTGCGTGGAACGCCCCGGTCAGAAAAACCCGCAGCATGTGTAACGCCGCCACGGCGATAAGCAGGTTGGCGCTCCAGTAATGGACACTGCGTATTAGTCGGCCGAACAGAATTTCCTGCTGCATATACAGGATGGACTCGTAGGCGCGTTCCGGGGACGGTTCGTAGACAAAAATCATGAGGAGCCCGGTGCTTATCAACATAAGGAAGAGCACCAGGGACATTCCACCGAGGCCAAACGTATGTGTGTATCGCAGGGCCTTTACGGGAACGCGCATAGGCCTCGTATGCAATATCAGGGAATTGGCGCCTGGCCGCTGCAGGGACTCTTTGTTTTTCTGTACAACCACGATCGCACCGATTTCATCATGGGCAAAGACAAAATAGTTCGCCGGACGATCCGGTGCTGCTCATTCCAATTCCTTTCCGGGCGTATCTGAAAAGAAGCGAATACGCTTGGCGTCCCCTGGCGGGGTGAATGTGAAAGTGGCGTCAGATAGCTCCGGTGAAAAATCCCAATCAGTAAATTCCACCCAGAATTGCGGCTGTCCTTCGATTTGTCTATACGTAATTACAATTCGGCGAGGCACCGGCTCATCACCTCGTGCGATCCACACTTGCACGTCTTCCTTTTCGCCGCGCAACGCCAGGTGGTCACACAAAACGCCAGAGATCATCGACTCTCCAACGTAATATCCGGACTTCACCGCACTGCCCAATGACGCTGTCAGGTCTTTGGAAAAGAAATCACGCAGTTGTCGTGGGACACCGATTTGCTTAGCTAGAAAATCAAGCGACGCATCGATATCGCCTGGTTGACGTGTGGCATCGTATGCGTAGATATCGTCTATCGCGACATATACCGTGAGTGTCTCCCCATCGAGAACGGTAATAGAAATATCGCCTTTTCGGGATTCAAAACGCCCGATGGCCCTGGAAGGTCGTTGAATCGCCAACGTAAGTTGCGAACCAAACTCGAGCACGTGGCCATTTTCCTGTAGAACTTCATGCCCTGTATCGCTGGCTAGAGTAAAAGCCGCCGTAGCGCCGATGAAATCCGTCATGCGCGTCAAAATTCTCGCCGCGTCTTCGGAAAGTACAGGTTCTGCTGCCGTCGCTGCCAATTGATACGGCATGACTAAAATTGTCGTTAGAAAAACAAGTTGGCGCATTTCCCCTTTTTTATTGGCCACGCCATTTCCTCTTTCCGGTTGTTATGTTCACCATTAGAAGAACCAACGGAACCCGACCTCAAAGGTGTTGGCTCGGTCAGTAGGCTCCGAATTTTCAATGCCCCAGCCAGGTTTGATATAGGCAATTTTCCCCGGAGCCACCATTTTGCCGAACTCAAGACCAACCCATAAGGAAAAGTCATCGGTTTCGAAATCATAAATCGGCTGAAACTCCGGCATCAGGTAGAGGCCACCCCACCATTTTCCCGGTGGCGTTAAGGGTTGCATATAGAACCACCGTCCAACGAACTTCGACGTGTCGGGCGCTGCGTCCTTTTTGTAAAGATCGACGTAGTAAAGATTCAACATTGCGAAAAAACCATGCAAAGGCATGTCCACGACAACGCCTACTATCGGTGCGAACAGCAAGGAATCGCCAGCCAGCGCATCATCAGTCGCCGTTGGCAAAACAAAATCCGTACCGAACAGCCAAGCGCCGCTCTTTTTTCCGTCTTTACCGTAGTTAAAGCCCAGGGCTTTCGGGTTCCACAAAAACTTGAGATCAATGTCTCCAATACCGATGGCGTCGGTACCCGAGGGGACGCCCGCTATATCGCTGAAATCACGGTACTGGGCAATCGGCACTTCAAAGAACATACCAAGCTCAGGGGAGAATGGCACAGTACCGAACGCCGTCAGATCTTGCTGTGTCAGTCCGTTTTCCAGCTCCGTGTATCGATAAAAAGGCATCCACTTGAGAGAAAAATCGCGCGGGTCGGTTCCGGTCTTATTTGCCTCGACAGCCGTGTCTATTCTCTCCGCCCTAGCCTGGTCTAGCAGCTCATTGAGCCTTGCGATCTCTTCCTCTTGTTGAGATGCACTCGCCGATGATTGTCCTTCCTGGGCGACCGCCGCCGGCATACCAGCGACTGTGAGCAGGGCGAGCAGCAAAGAAAGGGCGCTTAGCAATCTGCATTTGGGCAATAGGTTCATTCGGACGTCTCCCGATTTAGTACCAGATACGTCTAATGCTGCAAAATGCGTGCCGTCGGATGCGCCTTCGCTCAGTTTCGCGTTATCACATTGAAATTGCAGAGTATTTAGAGGGAGTGTCTGACGATCGCCTTGAAGAGTTTTTGTGTCCCGGCCGAAATATCGGCAGTCAACTTAGCCCGTCAGGCTGTCGGCCGTTGGATACCGAGTTTTTTCATTCGCGACTGCAAAGTGGTGCGCTTGAGTCCGAGGCGTTCGGCTGCGCCGCCTTCTCCACGGATTTTCCAGTCGCACGCCACTAGTACTTTTTCCATGTGTGCTCGTTCAACTTCTTCGATCGTTTCGCCTGCTTGTTCATGAGGCCCAAAAGAAACAACGTTGACGTCGTGCTGGCTGGAGAACCAGTCGCCTAACTGCAGCGTTGAGCCCGGGGAGAGGATCATGGCTCTTTCGACAATATTCTTGAGCTCCCTCACGTTTCCGGGCCAGTCATTATCAGTAAGGACAGCCATAGCATTTGCGGACACTTCGTCGAATATCCTGCCGAGTCGATGTTGCAGCTCGGAAATAAAGAACCACACGAGTAACGGAATGTCGCCGCGGCGCTCGCGAAGCGCCGGGGCTCGAATTGGAAATACTCCAAGCCGATAGTACAAATCAGCCCGAAATTCACCCTGCTGGATTAACCGGTCCAGATCCCGGTTTGTCGCCGCAATCACGCGCGCGTCCACGGTTCTCGTGGTCGATGATCCGAGCCGCTCGAACTCCTGATCTTGTAGAACTCTCAACAACTTGGCCTGGAGCTCGATAGGCAGGTCGCCGACTTCATCGAGAAAAATCGTACCGCCGTCTGCCAATTCGAAGCGTCCGACCTTTTGCGTCACCGCGCCAGTGAATGCGCCCTTTTCATGTCCGAAAAGCTCGCTCTCAATGAGCGAGCTCGGCAGGGCTGCACAGTTCACAGTAATCATCGGGTGCTCGCTACGCCCGCTGAGCTCGTGGATTCTGCGCGCTAAGAGGCCCTTGCCAGTGCCGGTTTCGCCCAGTAGCAGCACGGTCGAATCGGTAGGTGCAACTTGTTCGGCCTGAAAAATGGCGGCGCGAAAAACGTGGCTTTTGCCGATGAGTTCGTCATCAGAGTACAAGACATCGACCTCCTGCCGGAGTGTTTGGTTCTCTACCTCAAGCCTTTCTTTAAGGGCCTGGATCTCATCAAAGGCTTGCCCGAGCGCCACATCCGTTCGTTGACGATCGTTTGCGTCGGCAACAATATTCCCGAACAGGCTTAGTTGTGGCAAGAGGCCGTCCGGCCGTCGCGGCGCACGGCTAAGAGTACCCAATCCTATGTAACCACAACGTCCGTGTGCGGCCTCGAAGGGTTCCCAATTCATCGATTGGATGTCAAATCGTTCTAACAATTCGAACTCGGCTTTTGCTTCAAGAGCAAAGTCGTCCGGGCTGGACAGATGCAATGGCTTCTTCTCTTGCAGTTGCCTGACCAGCCACGGATAGTCGGCGGCGAGGTTGACACCAGAGAAGACAGGTCCGTTTACGGTGTCAACGGACCACTCGTAGTTCACCTTGTACATTGACGCTTCTGGATCATTGCACCGAAGGAAAACGCATAAATCGGCGCCCGTCGCTCCGCCAATGCGTCCAAGGGCATTGTTAATCTCGGCATCCACATTATCAGCGCGTACGCGAACCAGTCTTGCGGCGACGTCAGCTATAACGTGTTCCAATCGCTGCAATTGTTCCATCTCGGCCTCTGCCCGTCGACGGTAAAATGCGTTGAACAACACGCCGCCGATCGCACCGAGACATTTGACCGTATCTTCCGGCCATTCTTTCGGGCTGGGCCTCGACAGCGCCATCCCTTCAACGTGAGATCCAAAATCACTGTGTAACCACATTGCTCCCGCCACAGCCCCGGCCTGCCGACAGTGCTCGCGCCACTGCGGTAGCTCGTCGAGGTCTTCCAGACAGTTCCAGATCACAGATCCGTTGCGGGCAAAATAAGCGACCACCTCCGGGCCGGGAGGGTCGACCATCAAATAATTGACGGCGGGAGCGTCGCCCCACATGCGTAGAGAAGGAAGGAGTTCGCCTGACTTTGAAATCTGGCCCAGCGCAACTTGGTGTACATCGAAATACTGACCAAGCCTCTCCAGGCAGTCATCCAGTGCCACGTCGATCTCGGCTGATCGGGCGCCAACAAGCAACGCCGAAACATCGTTGACCAGCGCGAAGAAGGGCTGAATACCAGTGATGTCGTTGCTCTGCTTTGCCATATTGGAACTATAGTCCGACTTGGACGAGATTACATCGGCATTTGCCGAAATATCGGCACATCGTAGCCGGTATTTCGGCCGGCCTGTAATCGCTATGTCACTCGGCAACCTCCACACCTGACTGAATCCCTCTTGATATCAACACCTTAATGGTCCCCGGATCCTCCGAAAAGCGTGTGGCACGTAACTTGCTGCCCCTATGAGTAGCAATGGACATACGAATAGACATCGAATCTGAAGGGCCTAACGTCGTTTTGCATGTTGCCGGTCGTCTGACAGGGCACACAATTGCGCAGCTTTCGGACGTATGTGAGCCGATGGAGGGCTACTACGTACTCGATCTCTCGAAACTGATGTTTGCTGACGACGCGGGTGCAGAGGCAATTCGAAAAATGCGTGAAAGAGGAGCGGATATTCGCGGGGCATCAGCTTTCATCAAGTTACTCATAAACAGTGAATCCACATAGAAGTTTGGAGATGGAGAATATGCGACGACATAAAACAGACATCGGCTCGGTTGTTACTCGACACATTATTGCAATGGATGCGAGCAAAGCTGTCATGTCACTTTGCCTTTGTATTGCCTCGAGCGCTCTGCTCCTTACCACAGGCACGGCAGTTGCTCAGCAGAACGAACGACCCAACTTTCTTGTGATCGTTGCCGACGACATGGGTTACTCAGACCTCGGTAGTTACGGCGGCGAGATCAACACACCGGTACTGGACGATCTTGCGCAACAGGGTACGCGCTATACCGACTTCTACGTGGCCCCTACCTGTTCCGTTACCCGATCGATGCTGCTTAGTGGAACGGACAATCACATCGCCGGCCTGGGCAACATGGGCGAGATGTTAGCGCCGAACCAGGTAGGACAACCGGGTTACGAGGGCGTGCTAAACGATCGCGTTGCCTCGGTCGCCTCCCTGTTACGAGATAGCGGCTATCACACTTACATGGCCGGGAAATGGCATCTCGGAATGAAACCTGACGAAATACCGCACGCTCGTGGCTTCGAGCGCGATTTCTCCTTGCTCGTCGGAGCCGCCGATCACTTCGATGACGGTTGGAACATCGAATGGCAGGTCCCGAAAGCTCCGTACACAGAAGACGGGCAGCCGGTTGAGAAACTGCCCAAGGATTACTATTCGTCGAAGAATTTCACCGATAAAACCATTCAGTTCATTGAAGAAGGCCGTGGTGACGGCAAGC
>Ga0224504_10000302_pt1 | contig 21923 bp, 18 predicted proteins | sample SF_Oct11_sed_USG_3_FD_170160 | JGI IMG/M metagenome (GOLD analysis project Ga0224504, IMG submission 170160) | Sediment microbial communities from San Francisco Bay, California, United States - SF_Oct11_sed_USGS_24 | ecosystem: Environmental > Aquatic > Marine > Sediment | place: USA...
GCCCTGCATTCGCACATGCCGAAGGGCTGAAACGGACTTTCGTGTCTGCCTACCCTCCGAGACCGGTCATCGTTCCGGCGAGGCGATCGACTCCGGGAACCGCTCCAGGGATCCGTGCTCTTGCTCTGAAAATACCGCTTGAGGTGATCGCCCCCCGTCCTAACTCTGTTGTTTCCGGGCGCGGTGCCGCGGCGATCGAACCGCCGTACGACTGCTGCTCGGAATTGCGTAATTGGGAGGAAAGAAATCGATGAAGAGGCTACTTTTGATTCTGGCGGCCGCGCTCATTCCGTCATCGGCATGGGCGGGCGAAGCGGTCGAATACACCGTCGGTAACGAGGCGTTCAAGGGCTACCGCGCGGCGGCATATGACGGCGCCTCGAAGGGGTTGGTCTTGATCATCCACGACTGGGACGGCCTGACCGACTACGAGGTCAAACGCGCCGAGATGCTGGCTGGAATGGGCTACGACGCGTTCGCCGTCGACCTTTACGGCAAGGGCAACCGGCCGGTGGAGACGGGCGCCAAGAAGGCCGAGACGGGCAAGCTGTACAAGGACCGCGCGCGCATGCGGGCGCTGATCCTCGGCGGCCTCGAGGAAGCCCGCAAGACCAGCACCGGCAAGGCCGTGGTGATGGGCTACTGCTTTGGCGGCGCGGCGACTCTCGAGCTTGCCCGCTCCGGCAAGGCCCGGGATATCGCCGGCTATGCGACTTTCCATGGTGGCTTGTCGACGCCGCAAAGTCAGAGCTACCCGAAAAGCACGGCGCCGCTGCTGATCGCGCATGGCGGTGCCGATTCGGCGATCACCATGGACGACGTCGCCGCACTGTCGAATGAGCTGGAAGCCGCCGGCGTTCCGTACGAGATCCAGGTCTACTCGGGCGCGCCGCACGCCTTCACCGTCTTCGGCTCCAACCGCTACCGCGAGACGGCGGACAAGCAATCCTGGGACGCGTTCAGCGCCTTTCTCAGAACAAATCTGGGAGGCTGATTCCGATCCAGCACGACCGAAGCGGCGGCGGTTCTCAGGAGCCGCCGCCGTGCTCAGCAGGTCGAGTGGAACAGGCCGGCGACGCGTTCGCTCTCGCGCAGCTCGTTGTAGCACCGGACCGCCTGCTCGCTCTGCAGCACGTGGACGGCAACGCCCCGGCCCTCGAGCAGCTCCAGGGTCTCGGGACAGACCTGCAGCCGCTCCAGGATGCCCTTCGACAACACCACCGACGTGGCGCCCCGCTCAAGGAGCTCCGCCACGTCGGCGGGCTGGATCCCGGGCTCGTGGCGGGTGCCGGTCTCGCGCCAGTCCCAGGCCCGCGCGCCGCCGGGAAACAGCTTGGCGTCCTTGAACGTCCCTTCGCCCTCGACCTCCAGGCGCCCCCAGGAGAGCCGCGCGATGCGCGGTGAAACGGTCTGCTCCGCCATGGTCGGCACCTCCGCAGCTACAGGGCGGTTCGTCTCCCCAGACTATCTAGTCATTCTTCTAGAGCCTGCCCAGTGCGAGTTCTGGCCCTGACCGCGCCCGCCGGGTAAGATCTGCCCAAAGTCGGCCGAAACAACAGCTAGCCGGGTGGTACTTGATGGTGCAGGAAGACCAGAGCGCGCTCAGAAAGACCGTTCTTCACGACTGGCACGCCGGCAGCGGCGCCAAGATGGTCGGGTTCGGCGGCTGGGACATGCCCGTCCAGTACAAGACCGGGACCATCCGGGAACATCTCGCCACCAGGCGGCACGCCGGCCTGTTCGACGTCTCCCACATGGGACGCTTCGCGTTCAGGGGGTCGGGCGCCGAGGGCTTCCTGTTGTCCACCCTGACCAACAACGCCAAGGCGCTCGCCGCGCATCAGGCCCAATACACCTTCATCGCCAACGAGGCCGGCGGCGCGGTCGACGACGCCTACCTCTACAAGCTGGCGGACGACGACTTCCTGCTGGTCGTCAACGCCGCCAACCGCGAAAAGGACTGGCGCTGGCTCGAGGGCCACAAGGGCGGCGCCGACCTGGAGATGGCCGACATCAGCGAGGACCTGGGGATGGTCTCGCTTCAGGGTCCGCATGCCTCGGCCATTCTGGAGCAGCTCGTCGACAAGGCGGAGCTGCCCGAGAACAAGCGGAACCGCCTGAGCCGGGCCACGGTGGAGGGGCACGAGGTGATCGTCGCGCGCACCGGCTACACCGGCGAGGCGGTCGGCTTCGAGCTGTTCCCGGAACAGGCCCAGACAGTGGCGCTTTGGGAAAAGCTCGTGGCGCTCGGGGCCGTCCCCGCGGGCCTGGGCGCCCGCGACTCGCTGCGCCTCGAGGCCGGCTTGCCGCTCTACGGCCACGAGCTGGGCGAGGACCCGGACGGCCGCGAGATCCCCATCTTCGCCAACGCCATGGCGGCCTTCGCCGTCCGGTCAACCGGCGACGACGACTACCTCGGCAAGGCGGCGCTCGACCGGCAGCGGGCGGAGTTCACGCGGATCAAGCGGGGCGAGCTCGACACCCCCGCCGAGGGGCGCGTGCTGACCCGCCTGGTCGAGCCGGTCGCCGTCTTCGCCGGCCAGCGGCCGCTCCGGGCGGGGTTCAAGGTCACGTACGAGGACGCGCCGGTCGGCGTCGTGACCTCGGGAACCAGCGTGCCCTACTCGCGCTTCTACGGAGAGGGCATCACCGCGGTGCCGAGCGACGAGCACGACCTGCGGCCGATCGGCCTGGCGCTGATCCGGTCGGACCTGCGCTACCGCACGGACCGGCCCGTCGTCCTTCAGGTGCTGGACGACAGGGGCAAGGCCATCGAGGCGGAGCTGGTCGAGAGGAACCTGTGGCCGACGGCGCCCTACACCAAGCCCTACACCGGGTTCCAGGCGCCCGTGAAGAAGGAGGGGATCGTGGTCAGCGAGGTCGCCGAGCTCGCGTCCGAGTTACGGCAGGACGCGGAGCGCAACACGAAATGGAGACGCGAGGACTGCATCAACCTCATTCCCTCGGAGCAGCCGACCTCGCGCTACGTCGACGCGCTCAGCACGGCCGACCCGGCCGGGCGCTACAACGAGCACAACCGCCTGAAGGCGCTCGGCCCCGGCGCGCCCGACGTGCGCTACTACAAGGGCACCGCCTTCATCATGGACAAGGAGGAGGAGCTCAAGGCCGCGCTGCGCGGCTTCTTCGGCTGCACCCAGGTCGAGCCCAGGGTGATCAGCGGCCAGATGGCCAACGACACGGTCTACGACGCCTTCAAGCAGTTCAAGAACCGGCGCGAAAGAGGCCGCGCGCCGGCCCTGATCGGCCGGGTCCTGGTGCACGACCTCAACAAGGGCGGGCACCTCAGCGCGCAGACCACCGGCGCCTTGAAGAACTACGTCGCCAACGACCCCGAGACCGGGCACCCCGCGGTCGAGCATTTCCCGATCCGCCGGGACAACCCGCACCGGATCGACGTCGAGGAAACCAAGCGCCTGATCGCGGACACGCGCCCGGAACTGCTGGTCTTCGGGCGCAGCGTCATCATCCACACGGAGCCGGTCCGCGAGATCGCCGAGTTCATCTTCGCCGAGTTCGGCCGGGACAACCCGCGGCGCCCCTTCATCCTGTACGACGGCGCCCATGTCCTCGGCCTGCTCGGCCCGCATTTCCAGGCCCCGCTCGAGGAGGGTGCGGACATCGTCACCGGCTCGACGCACAAGACCTTCTTCGGCCCGCAGCGCGGCGTCATCCTGAGCAACATCGAGCCCGGCTCCGCCTTCGAGGAGCTCTGGGGCTTCATCGAATCGCGCGCCTTTCCCGGCCACGTGAGCAACCACCACCTGGGCACCCTGCTGGGCCTCTTGGGCGCGACGTACGAGATGTTGCGCTTCAAGGACGACTATCCGAAGCAGGTGATCGAGAACGCCAAGGCCTTCGCCCGGGCCCTCAACGACCAAGGACTCGAGATCGAGGGCGACCCGGCCTGCGACTACACCGAGACCCACCAGATTCTGCTCCGGACCGCGCGCGCCAAGGGCGAGGTGATCGCCGACCGCCTCGAGGCGAACAACATCATCACGAATCCGCAGGCCTTCCACGACGATCCGAGCTTCGCCGCGGCCAGCGGCGTCAGGATGGGCGCGCAGGAGATGACCCGCTACGGCATGAAGCCGGACGATTTCCGCGCACTGGCCGGCCTCGTGGCGGAGATCCTAAGGGACGGCGAACAGAAGCCGGCGGGCTTCTGGCAAGACAGGGTGGCGTCGCTGCGGAGCGGGTTCACGGAGATGCGGTACTGCTTCTGACGGCGGCGGCGCAACCCCGTCACACGAGTTCCGCCTTGATCCTTTCGGCCAGCTCGCCGATCGCGGCCGTGTCGCCCGGCGTGATCTCCCAGTTCATGGCGAGCCCGTCTCCCGTCGCCCGCGGAATGACGTGCATGTGGAAGTGGAACACCGACTGCGCCGCGGCCTTGCCGTTGCATTGCAGAAGGTTGAGGCCCCCGGGCAGAAGCGTCGCGCGCACCGCCGTCGCGACCCGTCGCGCCGTGCGCGCGGTCGCCGAAATCGCGTCGTCGGCGACGGTGTAGAGATCCGAGAAGTGCTCCTTGGGGATGATCAGCGTATGGCCCGGCTGCACCGGGTTGATGTCCATGAAGGCGAGCGTCTCCTCGTCCTCGAACAGCTTGATGCAGGGTATCTCACCCGCGGCGATCTTGCAGAAGATACAGTCCGGATCACGCGCCATGGCCGGCCTCCCGATGGTTCAGCGGCGCATTGTTGCAGCGCGCGCATCACCCGGCAAGTCGGACGCTCTCCCCGCGCCCCGCCGGGCGCTCCGCGACCCCGTCGCTCTCGAAACGGATCTCGATGAATTCCGTCTCCTGCTTCCTGATCAAGTCGCCGCCGAAACCGGGGTTGAAACTCGTCCCGTCGTCGGGGCTCGTGTTCATGTACAGGACGAGGTAGACGGCCGTGCCTTCGGCCAGCAGATCGGCGTCGCCGTCCCGCGGCTCTATGGCCGGGACGAGCACGGCGCGAAAGTCGGCCGTCGAAGCGTTGAAGCGCTCGGCGACGATGTAGTTGTGTCCGAGTTGCCCCCGGTCCGGGTCGCCGGCGGTGAGCAGCGGACCCTTGCCGTGCCGTGCCATCGCCATGCCCGTGCCGCCGGCGAGGAACGGCGTCTCCTCGCGGTCTGCCTCGAAACCGACCATATCGAAGATCGCCGGGTCCTCGGAAATGGCGATCTGCAGGGCCGGGTATTCCGCATCGGGTGTCAGCCACATGGTCTCCGGAACGCGAATCTCGAAGGCACGCCGGTTCACGGTCGCCGAGTAGAGATCGATGCCGCGGGACGCGACCTCGATCGCGGTCATAGGTACGGCGGCGTTGTCCTGCACGAGCTGGACGCCCAGGTCCGCGGTGCGCAGGACCTGGCCGTCCGGTCCGCGAGCGGCCCAGATGGCCGCGGCCAGGGCGCCCACCACCAGCACGAGGAACGCGACTGTGGCCACAAGCTTCGGTGCCGTGCCTGAAGATTTCATAGGTCCCATGCCCCAGTCCCGCGCCGGTTCGAACGCTTCTGCGCCGCCACGTCGGGAAGCCCCCGAATACACCGGCAGCATAGAACGCTCGGCACATGGTCGCTCTGCGTTGCTTAAACGACAGTTAAGCCGCCCTGGACGGATTGCGGCGGCCCGCTCAGCGACCGATCAGACCCTCCGCTTCCAAGGCCGCGTAGAAGGCCTCGCGGGTCATGCCAGGCCGCACCGCGGGATGGTAGAGCAGTCCGAGCACCGCGAGGGCCTCGGCCCGCTCCGCCTCGCCGAGCGGCGCCTTGCGGAAGGCCAGGAGGTCCGTGTACATCAGGCCGGCGGTGAGCAGGAAACCGCGGAACAGACAGTCCCGCAGTGCCGCGGTGCCCAGGTCGTCGCGAGTCATGATCTGGGCACCGGTTATCACGTAGTCGCGCGCGATCAAGGGCACCGTCGGCTGGGCGTAGCAGCCGGCCGCCTTGGCGCGGGCCTGGTAGGCCTCGAGGCCCCTCAAGCCCCCCGGCGCCATCATGAACTCGAAGAACGCGCTGTTCACGCCGAGCGTGAAGTTGGGCCGGGCCTGGCCGTCGTCGCGGAGCCGCTCGATCGGCGGCAGCAGGTGGATCCGGTGCCGGCCCAGCGCCTTGCGGCCGAGAATCTCGGACACGATCTCCTCGACCAGCGCCCGCTCGTCCTCGCGGTAGAGGATCACGGCGATGTCCGAGTCCCACTTGGCGATCCGGTCGCCGATCAGATAGGTGTCGGACTCGGGCAGGAAGAGGTACTTTTCGATCGCCGCCCGGGTGACGGCAGGCCTATCCTCCGCCCGCCCGGCGGCGCCCGCCAGGACGCAAAGCGCGGCCGTCAGGCAGAGAACGGCGTTCGAGATTGCGGAGCGGCATGGCATGGGACGACACAACTTCGTTCGTCATGCAGGCACGGTCTCGTGAGAGTGTGCCACGGTCCCGCCCGCACGCGCAACCGGCGCCCCGCCCGGGCGGCGTGTCAGCCGAGTTCCCGCCCCGCGGCGATGAGATCGGCGAGCCGCCGGGTACGGACCGAGGCGATCAGCAGCATGTCGACGGACTGGCCTTCGACGGTGACCGGCAGGATCAGCCGCCGATAGAGGACCATCCGGTAGTCGTAGACCGCGCGCACCAGCTGATAGTGCGCCTCGCCGCTCGTCAGGGCGGTCAGGCAGGTGGTCAGCAGATGGTCGCGGTACCAGTCCGGCTGGATGCGCTCAACATAGCCGCCCTTCACGAAGCCGAAGCCGGGGTTGGCGATCTCCTCGCCGGTCAAGCGGATCTGGAGCGAGGGGACCGCGTCGCGCCGCCGCTCGATCAGGGCGAGGTGCGGCAGGACCGAGGGACAGAGTTCGGGGCGGAAGTCCGCGCGGCTCAGCCAGGGCCGGCCCTGGCGGGCGCCGTCCCAGTGATCGAAGAGCTGGCGCAGTTTCCTTTCGTCGATCTCGGCCGGATCGAGGTCGATCGACCCGATGCCGTCGGGATCCAGGACCTTTTCCAGCTCCGGATCGTGCGCCGGCCGATCCGGCTCCCGCTTGCTCGACGTAAAATAGTGAAGCTTCACTGCTCATATCGTTATAGATGTATTGTGTTAGTGCGGAAATATATCGCCTTTCATGGTGAATGCAATGGCGGTCTCGACGCGATTTTCATCCCTTCTCGGCCAACGCCGCCTGGGCCGCGGCCAGGCGCGCGATCGGCACCCGGTAGGGCGAGCAGGAGACGTAGTCCAGCCCGACGCTCTGGCAGAAGCGGATCGAGGCGGGGTCGCCGCCGTGCTCGCCGCAGATGCCGAGCTTGAGGCCGGGCCGGGCCGCGCGGCCGCGCTCGGCGCCGATGCGCACCAGCTCGCCGACACCCTCCACGTCGAGCGAGATGAAAGGGTCCTGCTTCAGGATGCCCTGCTGCTCGTAGATGCCCAGGAAGTTGGCCGAATCGTCCCGCGACAGGCCGAAGGTCGTCTGAGTCAGGTCGTTGGTGCCGAAGCTGAAGAATTCGGCTTGTTCCGCGATCTCGGCGGCGCGCAGCGCGGCGCGCGGCAGCTCGATCATGGTGCCGACCAGATAGCCGAGCTTCACGCCGCTCGCGGCCATGACCTCGTCGGCCACCCGGTCGACCAGGGCCTTGAGGACCTCGAGCTCCTCACGCACGGCGACCAGGGGAATCATGACCTCGGGCTCGACGGTCTCGCCGCCCTGCTTCGCGATCTCGGCCGCCGCCTCGAAGATGGCGCGCGCCTGCATCTCGTAGATTTCGGGATAGGTGATGCCCAGGCGGCAGCCGCGGTGGCCCAGCATGGGGTTGGATTCGTCCAGCTTGATCGCCCGGTCCCGCAGCTCGTCGAGCGGCACGCCGGCGGCCTCGGCGACATCGGCCAGCTCGGCCTCGCCGTGCGGCAGGAACTCGTTCAAGGGCGGGTCGAGCAGGCGGATGGTGACCGGCATGCCCTTCATGATCTGGAAGATCTCGAGGAAGTCCTGGCGCTGCATGGGCAGAATCTTGTCGAGCGCCTTGCGCCGCCCGCTCTCGGTGTTGGCCAGGATCATCTCGCGCACGGCGACGATACGCTCGGCCTCGAAGAACATGTGCTCGGTGCGGCACAGACCGATGCCCTCGGCGCCGAACTTGACCGCGGTGCGGGAGTCCAGCGGCGTGTCCGCGTTCGCCCGCACGCCCATGGTGCGCATGCGGTCGGCCCAGCCCATCAGCACGGCGAAGTCGCCGGACAGCTCGGGCTGTATGGTCGGCACCTCGCCCAGCATGACCTCGCCGGTGGCACCGTCGATCGTGATCAGGTCGCCCTCCTTCAGCTCCAGATCGCGCACCCGCATCACGCCGAGCTTGGGGTCGATCCTGAGCTCCCCCGCCCCGGCCACGCAGGCGCGGCCCATGCCGCGCGCCACGACAGCGGCGTGGCTGGTCATGCCGCCGCGGGTGGTCAGGATGCCCTTGGCGGCGTGCATGCCGTGGATGTCCTCGGGGCTGGTCTCGATCCGGCACAGAATGACCTTGGCGCCGGTGGCGGCGTCGGCCTCGGCCTTGTCGGCGGTGAACACGATCCGCCCCGCGGCGGCGCCCGGCGAGGCCGGCAGGCCGCGGGCAATCACTTGGCGCTCGGCCTCGGGGTCCAGGGTCGGGTGCAGCAGCTGGTCGAGCGAGCCGGGCTCGATCCGGCCGACCGCCTCCTCCTCGGTGATCAGGCCCTCCGCAACCATATCGACCGCGATCTTGATCGCCGCCGAGGCGGTGCGCTTGCCGCCGCGGGTCTGCAGCATGTAGAGCGTGCCGCGCTGCACGGTGAACTCTATGTCCTGCATGTCGCGGTAGTGGGTCTCGAGGCGCGCGCGGACTTCCATGAGCCGGTCGAAGACCTCGGGCATGACCTCTTCCATGGCCGGCAGTTTCGAGGCGTTGCGCTGCTTGCTTTTGAGCGTCAGGTGCTGCGGCGTGCGGATGCCGGCGACCACGTCCTCGCCCTGGGCATTGACCAGGTATTCGCCGTAGAACGCGTTCTCGCCGGTCGCCGGGTCGCGCGTGAAGGCCACGCCGGTCGCGCAGTCCTCGCCCATGTTGCCGAACACCATGGCCTGCACGCTGACCGCCGTGCCCCAGTCGCCCGGGATGTGGTGCAGCCGGCGGTAGGTGATGGCGCGCTGGTTCATCCACGAGCCGAAGACCGCGCCGATCGCCGCCCAGGCCTGCTCTTCGGGATCCTGCGGGAAGGGCCGGCCGGTATCGTCGAGCACCTTCTGCTTGTACTGGGCGATCACCTCCTGCCAGTCCTCGGCCGAGAGCTCGGTGTCGAGGCCGACGCCGCGGTCGTCCTTGTGCAGCTCGAGGATTTCCTCGAAATGGTGGTGGTCGACTCCCAGCACCACGTTGCCGAACATCTGGATGAAGCGCCGGTAACTGTCGTAGGCGAAACGCCGGTCGCCGGCGTGGCGGGCGAGGCCCTCGACCGTCGCGTCGTTGAGGCCCAGGTTCAAGACCGTGTCCATCATGCCCGGCATCGAGGCCCGCGAGCCGGAGCGCACCGAGACCAGCAGCGGATTGCCGGGATCGCCGAACTTGGCGCCGACCAGTTCCTCCATTCGGCCGAGCGCCGCGCTCACCTGCTTATCCAGGTCGTCCGGATAGCCCTTGTCGTGGGCGTAGTAGTAGGTGCAGACCTCCGTGGTGACGGTAAAGCCCGGCGGCACCGGCAAGCCGAGCGCCGACATCTCGGCCAGGTTCGCGCCCTTGCCGCCCAGCAGGTCCTTCATGTCGGCCCGGCCCTCGGCCTTGCCGTCTCCGAAGCCGTATACCCACTTGCTCATGGCCTTCCGATCGTCCTTCTTTCATTAACCTTCGATCTTGGAGAAGTCCGCGACCCGGCCCAGGGTGGCGCCGATCCGGGCCAGCAGGTTGAGCCGGTTCTCGCGCAACGCCGTATCCTCCGCATTCACGGTGACCTCGTCGAAAAACGCATCGACCGGCCGGCGCAGCCTGGCCAGGGCCATCATGGCGCCGGTGAAGTCTTCCCGGTCCAGCGCCGGGCCGGCGCTCTGGGCGGCCTCGTCCAGCGCCTCGTATAACGCGCCTTCCTCGGCCTGGACGAAGCGCCCGGCGTCGGACCCGCCGTTGTAGGCCGCTTTGTCCTTCTTGGACTCGATGCGCACGATGTTGGCGGCGCGCCGGTAGGCGGTCAGCAGGTTGGCGCCGTCCTCGCTGCCGAGGAAGTCCTCCAGCGCCCGCACCCGGTCCAGCAGCCGCACCAGGTCGTCCTCGCCGCCCAGCGCGAAGACCGCGGAGATCAGGTCGTGGCGCACGCCCTTCTCCCGCAGCGCCACTTTGAGCCGGTCGGCGAAGAAGGCGAGGAGGGGGGCGACGGCCGGCTCGCCGTCAAGGTGGCGGAAGTTCTGCTGTGCCGCCCGGAAGACTCTGGTCAACGGCAAGCGCAGCTGGTTCTCGACGATCAGGCGGATCACGCCGAGCGCGGCCCGGCGCAGCGCGTAGGGGTCCTTCGAACCGGTCGGCGTCTCGCCGATCGCGAACATGCCGACCAGGGTGTCGATCTTGTCGGCCAGGGCGACGGCGACCGAGACCGGGGCGCCGGGGCAGCGGTCGCTCGGCCCGAGCGGCGAATAGTGCTCGGCGATGGCCTCCCCCACCTCCGCATGTTCGCCGTCGTTCAGCGCATAGTACCGGCCCATGACACCCTGGAGTTCCGGAAACTCGCCGACCATGCCGGTCACAAGGTCGGCCTTGGCGAGCCGCGCCGCCGAGCGCACCCGGTCACGGTCGGCGCCCGGCACGTATTTCGCGATCTCGACGGCGAGCGTTTGCAGACGCGAGACCTTCTCGGCCAAGTCGCCGAGCTTGGCGTGGAACACGATCTCCTTTAGCGTCGGCACGCGCTCGGCCAGGGGCTCCTTGCGGTCCTGGTCCCAGAAGAAGCGGGCGTCGGCCAGGCGCGCGCGCAGCACCCGCTCGTTGCCGGCGACGATCGCCTCGCCGCCGTCGGCCGCCTCTGTGTTGGCGACCACGACGAAGCGGCCGGCTAGGCGACCCTCGTCGTCAAGGGTCGAGAAGTACTTCTGGTGATGGCGCATTGCGGTCGTCAGCACTTCGGCCGGCAGGTCCATGAAGGCCGCGTCGATGGAGCCGATCAGCGGCACCGGCCATTCCACAAGTCCGGCGACCTCGTCGAGCAGCGCCGGATCGTCCTTGACCGTCAGGCCTTCCGCCTCGGCGAGCTTCGCCGTCCCTGCCGCGATGATGGACTTGCGCTCGTCGCGGTCGAGGACGACCTTGGCCACGCGCAGCTTCTTCTCGTAGTCGGCGAAGGAAGTGACCGCGAAGGGCGCCGGCGCCAGGAAGCGGTGGCCGAGGGTGCGATTGCCGACGATTACCTCCGTGCCGCCGTCGGTCTCGAAGCGCCCGCCGAACGCCTGCCCGGCAAGAACCGCCAGGATCGAATGAAGCGGCCGCACCCAGCGGAAATCGCCGTCGGCCCAGCGCATGGATTTTGGCCAGGACAGGGCCTTTATGGCCTGCTGAGCGAGTTCCGGCAGGATCTCGGCCGTGGGTCGCCCCTCGACATGGCGGACCGCGAAGTAGAACGCGCCCTTTCCGGTCTCGCGCAATTCGGCCTGGTCGACCGACGCGAGGCCGTTGGCCTTGAGGAACCCCTGGATCGCCTGCTCGGGTGCGCCCACTTTCGGGCCTTTCTTTTCCTCGGTCACGTCAGGCTGCTTTGCGGGCAGGCCGTCGACCACGAGCGCGAGGCGGCGCGGCGTCGTAAAGGCCCGGGCTTCCGTATAGTCCAGCCCGGCGTCCGTCAACCGGTCCGTAACCAGGCGGCGCAGGTCCTCGCCGGCGCGCGCCTGCATGCGCGCCGGAATCTCCTCGGACAGGAGTTCGAGAAGAAGCTCAGCCATGGCGCCGGCCTCTTCGGAGCGAGTTGGCGATGAGCAAACAACGCGCCCTCACCCTCCCAACGCCTCGCGGCGCCGGGCCCCTCCCTCTCCCGGCGGGAGAGGGGAAAGCGAGCCATGCGGCTGTTTGTCCCTCGCTCCTCGGGAGAGGGTGGCGAGGCGCAGCCGAGCCGGGTGAGGGCGGGTTGGTCTCAGCCATGGCCCTAGGCCGCCCTCTCCTGGCTCGCGACCCAGGCCTCGCAGCAGGCCTTGGCCAGCTCGCGCACGCGGCCGATGTAGGCCTGGCGCTCGGTCACCGAGATCACGCCGCGCGCGTCCAGCAGGTTGAAGATGTGGCTGGCCTTCATGCACTGATCGTAAGCCGGCAGTGCGAGGGGCCGGTCCTGGGCGAGCAGCTGTTTGCACTCCTCGGCGGCGTCCTGGAAGTGGCGAAACAGCATCTCGGGGCTCGCGTGCTCGAAGTTATAGGCCGAGAACTCCCGCTCGGCCTGGAGAAATACGTCGCCGTAGGTCTTGCCGCCCTGTTTCTTGTCGATGCCGTCCCAGTCCAGGTCGTAGACGTTCTCGACCCCCTGCACGTACATGGCCAAGCGCTCCAGGCCATAAGTCAGCTCGACCGAGACCGGGTCGCAGTCGATGCCGCCGACCTGCTGGAAATAGGTGAACTGGGTCACCTCCATGCCGTCGCACCAGACCTCCCAGCCGAGGCCCCAGGCGCCCAGGGTCGGGCTCTCCCAGTCATCCTCGACGAAGCGGATGTCGTGGGCCAGCGGGTCGATACCGATCTCCTCGAGCGAGCCCAGGTAGAGCGCCTGGGAGTCCGGCGGCGACGGCTTCAGGATCACCTGGAACTGGTAATAGTGCTGCAGGCGGTTGGGGTTCTCGCCGTAGCGGCCGTCGGTCGGCCGGCGCGAGGGCTGCACGTAGGCGGCTCGCCAGGCCCCGGGGCCGAGCGCGCGCAGCGTGGTCGCCGGGTGGAAGGTGCCCGCCCCCACCTCCAGATCGTAGGGCTGCAGGACGACGCAGCCCTGGCGCGCCCAATAGTCCTGCAGCTTCAGGATCAAACGCTGAAAACAGGTGTCGGGATCGGCGGCCCGGGACTTGCCGGCGCCGGAGGGAGAGCTTGCAGGAGGCATGGAGCGACCGGTCGTTTTCGCACTGCACAAAACGCCGTGAGATTAGCCGCCGGGTCCGGGCGAATCAAGCGCCGGCGGGGGCGCGGTTACTCGGCCACTTCGATCAGGCTGTCGAGGACCGTCTCCGCGACGACGCGGTTGCGGCCCTGGCCCTTGGCGCAATAGAGGGCCTGGTCGGCGCGCTGCACCAAGGCGTCAAGCGGCTCGCCCAGCTGGAATTTAGCGACGCCGATCGAAACCGTCACGGTGCCGTAGCTCTTGGCCGTCTTCTTGTTTTGCACTTTTCGGGAGGCCAGGGATTTACGTATCTGCTCGGCCACTGTGCAGGCGTCCCTCAGGTCGGTCTGCGGCAGGATCACGACAAACTCCTCGCCGCCGAAGCGCGCCGGGGTGTCCCGGCCCTTGACCCCCTCCGTCAGCTTGCGGGCGACCACCCTCAGGACCTCGTCGCCGATCAGATGGCCGTAGGTGTCGTTGAACTTCTTGAAATGGTCGATATCGATCAGCAGCAGGCAAAGGTCCCCGCCCGACTCCATCACATCGGCCGCCGCCGCCCGGAGGGTCGCGTCGAAATACTTGCGGTTCGCGATGCCGGTCAGCGAGTCCGTCATGGCCTCGCGCCGGACCTCTTCCAGGTGCTGGCGGAGCTCGCCGATCTGCTGGGAAGACTGGCCCAGCCGGTTTTCCAGGGCCTCGCTCTTTTCGACGATCTGCCGGGTCTCGCTCAGGATCCCCCGAACCAAATCGGCGATATGCTCGGAATTGGGGACCTCGGCCAGCTTGCCCGAGAAACCGGCCAGTTTGTCGCCATAAGCGCTTTGGTCGCGGCCCGCCTCGCCGAGCTGCTCGAGGACCTCGGTAACCGCCGCCTGAACCCGCGCGCTGGTCTCTCGAATTTCGCGACCTTCCCCGTCGAAGCCGAAGTACTTGTCGTAGATCTCCTGATTGCGCTCGAGCGTGAACTCGACCTTGTTGCTGATCAGGACTTCCAGGGCCCGGGCCAGCTCGGGAACCTGGCCGGAATGATAGGCGTACCAAACCGTGAAGTTCGCCGGCGTGGCCGGGATCTCGCGCTCCGCCATCGATTTCCGCGCCGAATCGGCGTATTCCGCCGCCTGATCGATGGTTCCGGTCAGATCCATGGTGGTCCTCTTGCCCCGCCTAGAATTGGGCCGCTCGGCTGCACCGGCGCGAACAGGAGGCCGGCTCACAAAGGCGATGGAGCCGACAACCGGACAGCTTGGTTGGGTAAGACTAGATTGTAAAGATTAGTAAGATATTATCATAGACGCTTGAAGCATCTCCAGGGCCAACCTTTCCAGTCGCCCTATTTCCAGCACCTCGATACCCCGGGGGCCCGGCGATGCCTGACCTAGTAGGGGCAGTCAGAGCGTCCGCAGGTTCCCGCTGCGCGGGCGGCCACATAGATCCGGCAGACCGGGCATTGCACCATGTCCTCCGCCCCCTCGGCCGGGCTTTTGGCGCCGCCGGCGCCGCGCCGCGCGGCCCGTTTTGGCTTGCCGCCGCGGGCGGTCTCTTCGAGCTTCCTGGCCTCCTGCAGGCGCGACACCAGCTTGAAGCCGTACCAGACGGCGCCGACGATGGCGGCCAGCACGAGCAGTTTTTGCAGCGAGAAACCGAACATGAGGGTTTTTAGGGCGGCCCGTGGGACCGGTCAAGCCGGTGCCTGGGCGGGCCCTGCCGAATGGCAAACGCCGAGGGTTTCGCCGAAGGTCCCGGCATGTCGCTCCGCTGTCACACGGCTGTCATGGACGAATGGTACCCTCGCCACAGGTCCACAGGCAGAACGGTCTTTTTCGAGGTTGGCCCGGTGCGTGCGCTTCGAATGCGGGAAATCAGGAAAGGCCTTTCGCGATATCGGCCGGGGGCATTTGCGGCTCCTTTACCAATTTCTCCGACAATCGCGGGCCGCAAGCGGAAGACCCGTAACGGCAGCGCCTTGCCGTGCTTCCGCCAGGCCCGATGTTCGATTGGAGGTCCGATGACCGCCGATTCGCCCTCGAACCAGGACCCCAGCGCGAACGGTGAATCCGTGACCGCCCGGGATCTGATGGAGACCGTCCGCTCCGGGACACGTGCGCAACGCAAGGCCGTGGCGGAACAGGCCTCGATTTCCCCCGGCTTGGCGGAGGCGCTGGTCGAGACCGGCGACGCCGAGGTCATCGCCACCCTGCTGAGCAATCACTCGGCCGAGATCAGCGAGCGACTGCTCCTGAAATGCCTGGACCTCCTGCCCGACAGCGAACAGGTGCATCGGGCCATGGTTGGACGCGCCCGGGTTCCGGTGACGGTGGCTCAACGCCTCGTCACGCTCGCCTCCGGCCGACTGAGCGATGAAGTGATCGCCCGCCACGCGCTCCCGCCGGCCCCGGCGGGCGAGCACGCCGAGCTGGGGCGGAAACGTCCGCAATGGTGGTCCCACCACATGGCGGGTTACTTCAGATAGATCCGGCTTCCGGCCCCGGCATCGGGACAACGCCCATCCAGCCGCTGGCAAGGCGCCCGCAGATCCAAAACGGGTCGCCGGATCCGTTGGCCTGACCGCTGTGCCGGCCGGCCCTGCAAGCCCGCACGTGCATGCCTGCGAACAACATTACACTTGGATACATTTAATCTCTTGGCAAATCACTACACATAATTGTAAGATTTTTGCCACAGCATATCGCGCGATGGGCGAGTCTGGTGATGACCTTCTATTGGCGGCAAGGACGTGGCGGAGCAAGACTCCAGATGGCGCAGAAATTGCCCGTTTGGCAAGACCCTACCAACTACCTATTGGGCGGCGGCCAGGCGCAAATGCGACGTGCACGATCTAGGTCCGGGGAAGAGGGGAACGTTAATGTCTGAGGATTTCGCGCCCGCAGCCGGCAGGCTTGCGGCCATGACGCCGTTCGCGGCGCCAGAAGGCGGTCCAGCAAGATGACCTCAGCCACTTACACAAACCGCTACGAGATCAAGTACCTTGTCCACGCGCGCGCGCTGCCGGAGATCGAAAGAGGGCTGCGCGATTTCCTGGTCCCAGACCAAAACGGCGGCGATTTCAACGGGTATTTCAACTACTCGATCTACTTCGATTCGCCGGACTACTATTTCTACCGCGAGAAGCGCGAAGGCGACCTGGCACGCATCAAGCCGCGCATCCGGCTTTACCGGGCGTCTCCGGAAGCCGAGCCCGGTGCCGTTTTCCTAGAGCTCAAGGGGCGATACGACCGAATCGTTGCAAAGCGCCGCGCGCCGATCGGACTCGACCTTGCCGAGCGCCTGCTGTCCAACGGCCTGGCGGAGCCCGACGGTCCGGACATGGAGTCCTCGGCGGTCCGCGAGTTCAACTACCTGGCCCATCGCTTCCAGTTGGCCCCCTGCGTGACCGTCCTTTACCACCGGAAAGCCTTTTTCGGGGCCTTCTATCCCAACGTCCGGGTCACGTTCGACCGGGCGATCCAGTGCAGCAGGCAGACCACGCTGGGCAACCCGCACGACGCATTCCTCTATGCCCTGCCGGCGGACCAGCTGATCGTGGAATTGAAGTACAACGACAAGGTCCCGCGGATGCTGCTTCAGCGCTTCAACGCTCTGGGCATGCAACAGGAGACATTCTCCAAGTTCGCCATCTCGGTGGAACGGACGCATGACGAAATCCTCGCGCACAAGTATCTGGCCTGAAGGGCCTCGGCGCTATCGGGATCACGTTCTTCATTTGGTCGTAACGGCAAGTTTTGGGAGGCTGAAGCCGTGAACATCGTGAAAAGACAAGAGATGCGAATGGCCGCAACGGTCGCCTTGATCGTATTGGGTATCTGCGGCGCCGCGGGCCCGGCATGGTCCGAGGCGCAGAAAACCGATGCGGACACCCTGCGCGCGGTGACACTGTTGTTCCGCCACAGCATCGTCTCGCCCAAATACATCGCACCCAAGGCCAAGGCCGAGTGGCCCATGGGCTTGAGGCAGCTCACGGCCCTCGGCATCGTCGAGATGTACCAGACGGGCCAGGCGCTGCGGCACAAGTACGTCGACGAACTCGGCTTCATATCGGGCAGCTACATGCCCCGGGAAATCTACGTCCGCGCCAGCAACACGGACCGATCCCTGCAAAGCGCGCAGCTGCTCATGCTCGGGCTGTTCCCGCTCGGCACGGGGCCGGATCCGGCCGTCTACGACACCTCCCTGGAAGCGGCCCCGGCGCCCGGCCAAGCGTTCAATCCGGTGCCGGTTCACTCGGTGGCACTGGAAAACGACCGGGTGCTTCGCCCCTATACGGGGAAGGCGAACTGCAAGAAATACAAGAAGTTCGTGAAATCGCTCCCCAAAACGGAATTGTACCGAAAACAGGGTCGGAAATATCAGGATCTCCTGAATTTGGCGTCATCGGCCACGGGCATGTACGAGGGCGAAAAGGCCAGCAAGATCCTGTATTCGATCAACGAAATCTACGAAGTGCTCTCCGCCAGCGTTCAACACAACTTTCCGATTCCCCCGGAAATTTCCGACCAGCAACTCCAGATGATCAAGGAGCTGTCGGACTGGAACTATCACAACCAGTTCCTCGGGAAAGATATCGGCAAGCTGATGGGCGGCGGGTTCCTGGCCGAGCTGACTGCCAACTTCACGGCCGAAACGAAGGAAGATCCAAGGGCCCGCAAGTTCTCGCTCTACGCCGGCCACCAGAGGACCGTCCTGGGCGTCGAGGCCGCGCTGGGCATCGAGACGGCTCGGACCGAGGGACCGCTGTTCAGCGGGCGCGTCCCGCCACCGGCCACCTACTACGCCTTCGAGCTGCACGAGCCGACGAAGGGATCCTTCGAGGTGCGCCTGAAGTTCAATTCCCATGGCGAAGAGCAGGCCATATCGGTGCCCCGCTGCGGCGGGCCGGCCTGCACTTTCGAAACCTTTGCCAAGTTGACCGCGGAGATGGTTCCCTCGGACTGGCGGGCGGCCTGCAAGGGATAACGGGCGCGCCGTCGAACAAGGACGGCCGGACAAGGAAACGGAGCGCCCAACGATCGCTGGTGCTCCGTTTCTCCCTATGGGGCCTAGGGGCCCGCTGGGCGGTTCGGTCGGCTCAGGCCCGGCCCGGCCTCCCGGACCGGACCGGCGAAGCCGGCCGCCCGGTTCCGGCCGGCATGGACGCCGCCAACCGCCCCTTCACCCCCGCGAACGTCCGAACTTGTACCCGAGCAGGCCGAACAGTATGCCCACGATGGCCATTGCACCGGCGAGGAAGTAGGCGTGCCTCTCGATCTGCACGCCGGTACGCGACGGGTTCCACTCGACGATCATTCTGCCGTAGGGATCGCCTTCGACGCGGACGGGCATGACGAACCGTTGAAGCGGGAACTCATGCTCGATCATGGGCAGGATCTGTGCGGTCTGCGGGCCGACCGATTTGCTTTGGGACAAGAGTACCTTGCCATCTTCATCCGTGACGCGGATCGAATGGACGTCCGGGTCGGTCAGAATGACCTGCTCCAATGTGGTCTCGAGACGCGGCACGTCTTCGCTGATGATGTCCTCCGTCGATGCGGAGATCAGCAGCTCGATCCTCTTCTCGCTTTGATCTGCCATCATTGCGTTCAGAAAGCCGGACTCCTGACCTTTCATGATCAGGCCCGCAACAACCGCAACGACGACAACCGCCAGGAGGAAGCCCCAGAAGGGCAGCACCGAGAGCACGCCTCGTCCCGGGTGGCCGGCCAGTCTGACTTCAGTCATTTGAATGGTTCCTCTTCTCTTCGCCTTGGATCCCCGGAGGATCGGCCGGTCAGCCGATCCCCTCGAAGAATCGTTGATTGTCCCGGATCGCCTTGCGGACCCCGTCGAACTCCCGGTCGGTGACCGCCATGAAGCCGTTGGCCCGAAGCGCCTTGAGGGCCTTGGGGTCGTCGAGGCTGAGAAGGGCCTGGGTCAGGGCCTGCGCGATCCGGGACGACATGCCTTCGCGCGCGACCCAGGGCTTGGTCGGGGCCGGGAACTTGGCGATCGCGCGAATCTGCACGCCCTTCTTGACCAGCTTCTTGAAGGTCGACTCGGAGAGCGCCCCGGCGTCGAAGGTCCCGGCCGCTACGGCGCGGCCCACCTTGTCATGCCTGCCGAGGTACTCGTAGCGCGCCAAGCCGCGGGCCACGACGCCCGCGTCCACCAGCGCCTGCTGGGCGACATAGCGGCCAAGGGTCGAGCGCTTGTTGCCGAAGGCGAAGAGCCTGCCCCGGAGCTGATCGAGGCTCGTAATGTGGCTGTCGGCCTTGACGCAGATGATGCCATTGGTCTTCTTCGAGCCCTTCTTGTTCTCGATGGCCAGCAGCCGCAGTCCGGGCTTCTCGTTCTTGGCCAGGACGTAAGACGCCGGACCCAGCCGCATGAAGTCGAAGCGGCCCGACAGGAGCCCCGCCCGCCCCTCGAGATAGGTCTTGACCACGTCCAGCTTGATTTCGACCTCCTCGCCGAGCACCTCGGTGGCCGCCTTGGAGAGCGCTTTCAGGCTGGGGCGCATCTGTTTGACCATGGCCGAGGGCTTCTCCGACGTGTAGACGCCGAAGACCAAGGTGACCTTGGCATCGGCGGACGGAATACCCTGCAGCATGGAGAACAATACGAGGCCGCCCACCAACTTGGCAGCAAAACCGCAGAAGGTCCGCCGATTGGCCGGGTGGAGCCGCGAGTGGTTGTCGGCCGGGTCTTCGCACCGACCAAGGCAGAAGTCTGTTTTCATGATCTAAGCGTCCTCTGCAAAAGAATTGTAAGAGCGGGGGTGACAACAACACCAAATAATTAAGATTCGATTTCTAAACGTATCTAATTTAGCGCAATTGCCGTGGATTACTGCCGGGTCACGGGAACAACCGATACTTCCCAAGATTGCGCCGCCTGCCGGATCGGCGAGGCCGGCCGCGCGGGCCGGGTCCCCTGTATCGAAGGTCCCTGTTAACGGTGCGTTCGGCCGCTGAGCCTTTTCTGGGGTTAATTGAGTCAATATCAGGGACCTTTTCTATGAGTGGATAAACGGAAGTTTCGCTTCAACGGGTTGCCGCCCTGCGAGGAGGGGCGACTGGAGGATTCTCGACGTCGCACGGCGGGTCGACGACCAGTTCGGGCGGCAAGATGACCGTCACCGTCGTGCCAAGAGAGAGCTTGCTTTCGATCTGCATTTCGCCGCCGTGCAACTCGATCAAGGCCTTTGCGAGAGGAAGTCCCAAACCGGTCCCTTCGTGCTCCCGAGACAGAGGGTCTTCCACCTGACCGAAGGGTTCCAGCACGAGGTTCAGGTTGTGCTCAGCTATTCCGGCTCCCGTATCGCGCACCTGGAGCGTCACGCCGACCGCCGCGCGCCAGCGAGCCGAAACAGTGATATGCCCGTCGCTCGGCGTGAACTTGACGGCGTTCGAGAGGAGGTTGAGGAGAACCTGCCGGATCCGCCTCTTGTCGGCCATGAGATGCGGCAGATCCGGTTCCAAATCCTGGACGATCTCGGCCCGGTCCGAGCTGGCCGGAGTTTCAAGAAGCTCCAGTGCTTCGGCGATCAAGTCAGCCAGGCCGAACTCCTCGAATCCGAGGGTGACCTTGCCGGCCTCGATTCTCGACATATCCAGCAGGTTGTTGATCAACTCCAAAAGGCACTTGCCCGAAGAAACGATGTGATCCGCGTATTCCCGGTAGCGCGGATCGCCGAGCGGACCGTGAATCTCACTGCCCATGATTTCGGAGAAGCCGTTGATGACGTGGAGTGGACTGCGCAGTTCGTGGCTGATCACCGCCAAAAAGTCCGACTTCGCGCAGTTCGCCGCCTCCGCGGCTTCCTTGGCCGCTTGCAGCTCCACGGTGCGTCGTTGCTCTTCCACCAGGAATTCGCCCAGGGCATCGACCGATTGGTCGAGGTACCGCAGCTCGGTCGATGCGAAGGCCGGCAGGATAGTCCCCGCGTCGTAAGCGCCGTCTTCGAACGCGCGCAACCGGCTCGAGATCCGACGGATCGGCGCCACGGCCACCGCGCTTACGATGAGGTATGCAAAAGAGCCGAGCAGCCCGCAAATCGCAACGATGGCGAGCGCTATCAGGTAAGCGTGTTCATTGACCTTATGGTCGGCGCTGGTGGTGTCCCATCCGGCGACGATGGTCCCGAATTTCTCGCCCGCAAAGACCACGTGTCTTGCGAATCGCAAGGTCCGGTGGTCATTTTCGAAGAGTATGGGCGAATGATCGTGGCCTCTCGGAGAGGGCCGACTCCACGAAAACAGAACCTTGTCAGCCTCGTTGGCGATGTGTGCTGAATTGAAATTGGGATCCTGCGCGATCAGTTGGCTCATGGTCGTTTCGAGCCGCGGCAGGTCTTCGCTGATGATGTCGTCGAGCGAGGCCGAGACCAGCAGCTCGAATTTCTTTTCGTGCTCCTCCGCCATGACGGAGATCAGATGGTTTCGCTCCATATGACGTACGACCATCCCGGCGGCGGCTGCCACGATGACGGCCACTATCGCCAGCCCGGAAAAAAGCTGCGCGCCGAGCCTGAAGTGACGGCGCGTGGGGGCTCGATCTTGATTGGATGGATTCGAACCGACTTCGCTCATCGCTCGGTGGTCTGCTGGTGGTTCATTGGCCTGGCGCAAAGAAACGGGGATTCTCCTTGATGGCCTGGCGCGTGGCTCCGAAGTCGGAATCATCGCCGGCCAGGAAACCGTCGAAACGAAGCGCCTGCAGCGCGGAACGATCGCTCAGCCCCAGAAGCGCTTGGCGCAAGGCCAGCTTGACGCGCGCCGCCAAACCCTGGCGCGCCACCCAGGGCTTGGTCGCGGTCGCGTAAGTGGCGATAGCGCGGATGGGCACCCCCTGTTTGACCAACTTCGCGAAGACCGTTTCC